>Ga0209040_10002404_pt1 | contig 14736 bp, 12 predicted proteins | sample BogFormECP12_OM3_FD_188240 | JGI IMG/M metagenome (GOLD analysis project Ga0209040, IMG submission 188240) | Bog forest soil microbial communities from Calvert Island, British Columbia, Canada - ECP12_OM3 (SPAdes) (version 2) | ecosystem: Environmental > Aquatic > Freshwater > Wetlands > Bog ...
ATTACGCCGACACCAGCGCCGTCGCGCAGAATACCATCGAGATCACCACTGACTACCTGGCCTCCGGCTTGGATCCCGAGAAGAGCATCATTTTTCTCCAGTCGTCGGTCCCAGAACACGCCGAACTCCATCTCCTCCTATCAATGGTCACTCCGCTGGGCTGGCTAGAGCGCGTCCCCACCTACAAAGAAGCATTAGAAAATATCACTAACAAAGATCTCCACACCTACGGCTTCCTGGGCTACCCCTGCCTGCAAACGTCCGACATCGTCATGTACAGCGAAGAAGGCGTCCCGCTGTTCGTCCCGGTAGGCGAAGATCAGGTCTCCCACGTCGAACTCAGCCGCGAAATCGTCCGCCGCTTCATGCAACTTTATGGCTGGGAAATCAGCCGCCTATATTTCGAGAAAATCAACGAAGTCAGTTATCACATCCTGAAGGACGAACTGAAGCTCCCGGAAATTGCCGGAAAAGAAGCTACTGAGAAATTTGCTGATATCGAGGTTACCAAAGGATTTGCTGATAGGATTTGGATACCGCTTCTGCGCGCGCAGGCCATGGACATCGGTTTGGAAAACTTTTTGGCTAAGGTCAAAAATGCTCAACTTGTGGAGTTCCGACACGTGCTAACCGAACCTCAAGTGATGCTCACCAAAACCCCACGCATCCCCGGACTCGATGGTCGGAAGATGTCGAAGAGTTATGGGAATGCGATTACTTTAAGCGAGAGTGACGCCGACATTCGGGCGAAGACGAAAGTTATGAAGACGGATCCGGCGCGGCAGCGGCGGACGGATCCGGGGAATCCGGACGTGTGTCCGGTGTATGACTGGCATAAACTGTTCTCGCCGGTGGGGACGCTGGAATGGGCGGCGGCGGGGTGCCGGTCAGCTGGGATTGGATGTATCGAGTGCAAGGCCAAGATGGCGGATCATTTGATTACGTGGATTGCGCCGGTGCGCGAACGACGGATCGAGTATGAGAAGCATCCGGGGCAGGTGCTGGAGATTTTGGATGCGGGGTCGAAGCGGGCGCGAGTGGAGGCGGTGAAGACGATGGAACGCGTGCGCGAAGCGGTGTTTGGGTGGAAACGGAAGCGGGAGGAGATTCATGCGTCATTCACCGAGGTGCATGATACGCATGGGTGAGGGACGGACCTAAAGGCAAAAGCCTTATCGCAGAGGGGCGCAGAGGGCGTCGAGAAGAGACAAGAAAGAGCTCAAGAACGTCGGCGGGACGCCGGCGGTTCTAATCGATAAGACAGTCGAAGCAAGGACTACATGGCGACGCCAGGAAACAAAATTACGGGGAATCGGGCTTACAACATACACATTCCGATGTATGAGGGGCCGCTCGACCTGCTGCTGGATTTGATCAAGAAGCAGGAGATGAGCATTCACGATATTCAGATTGCGAAAATCACTTCGCAATATCTGGACTATCTGCATCAACTGGAAAAGATGGATGTGGATGTTTCGGCCGAATTCATTTATATGGCGGCTACGCTGATTTATATCAAATCGAAGATGCTATTGCCCCCGGATCCCCTGGCTGGGCCGGAAGAGGCGACTGGCGATCCTCGTGCGGAATTGGTGCAGCGGCTGTTGGAGCACGAAAAATTCAAAAATGCGGCGCAGCTTTTGTACCAGAAGCAGCAGATTGAAGAGAATGTGTGGTCCAAGCCGGATAAGTCGCTGTACAACACGGAGGGTACAGAGAGCGATTTAGTGGTCTCGCTCGTGGACCTGGTAAAGGTTTTCCAGCAGGTTTTGGACCGGCGCAAGGAAGTCTCGCGCATCGAGCTGCGGCATGAGCAGTTTACCGTGGCGCAGATGATCGCGCAGCTCCGCGCGCAAATCCTGGCCAGCGAGACGAACAGCGTCAATCTGATTCAATTTTTCGAGGCTTGTCCCTCGCGGCACGCCATGATTGTGGCGTTCCTGGCGGTACTGGAGATGGTGAAGCTGCAAGCGGTGGCGCTGGCGCAAGAGGCGCAGTTTGGCGATATTGTGGTCCGCAAATACAAAGCGTTTGACACCGTGTTTGACGAAAAAGGTGAGATTCGGGCCATCGACGAGGAATATCGGTAAAACGCTCTGTAACGAAGCAACGAGGTAAGGATTGAACAGAGGCAAGACGCTATGACCAATGAAGAACGAAAAGCCGCTCTGGAAGCTATCATTTATGCTGCCGACGAGCCGGCCACGATCGAGCAGCTGGCGGTGGCGCTGAATGAAGAGCGCCTTGCGGTGCAGGCTTCGCTGGATGAACTGGTGGCCGGTTATGCCACGGAAGAACGCGGCATCGAGATGCGCGCGGTGGCGGGCGGGTACAAGCTGTACACCAAGGCGCAGCATCACGATGTGGTGCGGCGCTTCATCAAGAGTCTGCGGCCGCCGCTGCGCCTGACCATGCCGGCGCTGGAGACGCTGGCAGTCATCTCATACAAGCAGCCGGTGACCGGGCCGGAGATCGCGGAAATTCGCGGCGTAAACACCTCCGGCGTGCTCAAGACACTGCTCGACAAGCGCCTGATTACCACGGCAGGCCGCAAAGAAGTGATGGGGCGCCCGATTCTCTACAAAACTTCCAAGGAATTTTTAATTCGCTTCGGCCTTAGCGATCTCTCGGAGCTGCCTAGTCTGAAAGAGTTTGAGGCGCTGGCGAGAGAAGCCCTCGGCAGCGATGAAGGCATGGCGCCGGAGGAGACGTACTCCGGATCGGCACCGGAACAAGCCGCGGAAGGCGCGCTGAACGAGATCGCCGTGGATGAATTGCAGGGTAGCGGCGCGGAGGCCGGGAGCGAGGTGGCAACCGATCCGCATCAGGAGCGCGGCCCTGCGACGGTGGGCGAAGATTTAGTCGAAGAAGAGAAGATCGCCACCAGCGAAGGGATGCCCGCCGGGGAATCCGACGAATCGCCCAAAGCCGCCGTCGCGGGCGAGTGAACATCGCCAGCGATTCGCGGTTAGCGCATAGAAAGAGCTAATGGAAGAACGTTTACAGAAGATCATCGCGCGTGCGGGGATTGCTTCACGGCGGCACGCGGAATTATTGATCACCAGCGGGCAGGTGAAGCTGAACGGCAAGGTGGTGACGGAACTGGGCACCAAAGCCGATCCTGCGAAGGATCGCATTGAAGCCGCGGGCCGGGTCGTCAGCGCCGAAGAGCGGCAGGTTTATTTGCTGTTGAACAAGCCGCCGGAAGTGGTGGGGGCCATGGCGGATCCGGAAGGGCGAAAAACTTTGCGCCATTGCTTGCGCGGATTGCCGGAGCGAGTTTATCCCGTGGGGAATTTGGAATATGCGGCGAGCGGGCTGGTGTTTTTGACGAATGATGGAGACCTGGCCGCGAAAATGTTAAAGGATTGGGGCCACGTGGAGCAGGTCTACCACGTGAAAGTGAAGGGCATGCTGACGCTCGTGGATTTGGAGCGGCTGGGCAAGGAGGTTGGGGCGCACATGAAAGTGGTGCGCCAGCCGGATGCCACGCGCGGCCGGGCAGCGAATTTCTGGTACGAGGTGCGCATCACGGCCGGGAAAATGGAGACCATGCGGCGCACGTTGATGAAAGAACGCCATCCCATCGAGAAAATAAAACGCATCGGTCTCGGCCCGCTGACGGTGGAGGGAGTGCCCCGCGGGCGCTACCGCCTGCTGAAGGGGAGCGAGGTCGAGGATTTCCGGCACATCAAAAAGGCGCCGAAGAATGACGGCGAAACCCTTAGTCGTCGCAAATCCTAAGAACTGATTCTCTGCGCAACGTTGGCGGCGCAGTTCTAACTGGACCATTCCTTCCATGCCACAAGAACGCTTGCAAAAAATAATGGCTCAGGCCGGTGTAGCGTCGCGCCGAGCCTCGGAAGAGATCATCGCCGCCGGACGGGTGACGCTCAACGGGCAGGTGGTGACCGAACAAGGCACCAAAGCCGATCCGGAAAAAGATGAGATTCGCGTCGACGGCAAGCCGCTGAAGCAAGCGGAGAGACTGCGCTACTTCCTGCTGAACAAACCGCTGGGCTATGTTACGACTGTCACGGACCCTGAAGGCCGCAAAACCGTGATGGGATTAATGCAGGGCTGCCCCGAGCGCGTATACCCCGTGGGACGCCTGGACTACAACAGCGAAGGATTGCTGCTGATGACCAACGACGGCGAGCTGGCGTCGCAATTGATGAAGGCGGGCAACCACGTTCCGAAGACATATCAGGTAAAGATTAGCGGCAAGCCCGATGAGCGCGCCATCGCGAAATTGCGGGCTGGCGTGACGATCGAACTCGAAGATGGGCGCAAGGTAAAAACTTCCCCGGCGGAGGTTCGGCTGATCGAGGACCGCGCTAATCCCTGGTACGAAGTGACTTTGATTGAGGGGCGCAACCGGCAGATACGGCGGATGTTTCTAGCGGTGGGATTTTAGGTGGAAAAAATTAAACGCGTGCAGTTTGGGGCACTACAGCTGGACGTTGAGCCTGGGGAATTTCGCTCTTTGACGGTTAAGGAAGTGGCGCAGTTGAAGGGTTTGGCATCGCGGGGGGCGTAGACTGGCGCGATTCGGGAGTTACATTCCACGTTATCGTGGAAATGGGAAGAGCTGCAAATTGCGTTTGCCCGGCGGAACTACGGCCAGATACTTGCCGTCGGGAGAGATGGCGAAATCGCGGAAGGCTAGCGCGTGCAGGACGGGATTTAGGGTCGGTTCGAGGACCGGAATTTGTTGCCCTGCGATTGGGCGAGTGAGCGCTGGAAGAGTTATCGCCACGATGTCGCCGGATTTTTTCTCTGGTGCGCGCTTCACTAGGATTTGTGTTTCATCCGGTGACCAGCGGACCATTCCCAGCCCGACGCGCACGCGAATGAAATACGCCGGCTCGGCTAGATCGCGGATTTCGAGGACTTCATTGTCGATGAAATAGGCCACTTTGTTTCCGTGCGGAGAAACGGCGAGTCCGCCGGCGTAGCCGTCGAGGGTGGCCAGTTCGCGGTCTTCTTGTGCGAGGAGATCCAGGTGCTGGAGGCGTGGCGGGCCGGTCTGGGCCCTGTCGCGTTCGATGGCGATGGCGGAATTGGTACGCGGAATCGGATCGGAGTCGATGAAGGTGCGGCCTTCGAAGCAATTTCCCGCGGGGCCGGTGGCGGCGTTCGTGAAATGAAATGAGTAGAGCGTTTGGGGCACTTTGACCGCAGGCGTGCTGTAGATGATCGTGAGATTGTCGGCGACGAACTCGGCATTTCCACCTGGGTTGATGAAGCTATCCGTGCCGCCAAGTTTCACTTCTTTGCCACTGTCTTCCATCACGAGAGTGGCGGTGGCGTCCTGGGTCTTGCCGGAATCGTCCATCAATGTGGTGGTGAAAAATTCCGCCAGGATAGTCTTTCCATTTGGTGACCAGCGGAAGGAATCGACCGCGTAAGTGAACGGGCGCTCGCCGCGCGTGAATTTGGCGCCTTCCACAAGCCGGCGACGTTTCCCGCTGGCGTCCTCAATCCAGATGTCGTCGTGCTCCAAATCGTATTTCTTCGTTTTGTAAGGCCGCCGCACGGCGTACACGATGCGGCCATCTGGTGAGAAGGCGAATGCGGTGATTTCCTCGTCGATGGTTTGGAGCGGCTTGTCCAAATCCTGGGCGCGGGCGGGTGGAACGGTGCAACAGCCGAACACAAGGCAGAAGAGTGCGCAGAATTGGCGGAGGAATTTGAAACGGCTTACGGAGCATGGGCAGATCATGGATTAGCGATGGCCGCGAGGGAGAACGCAGGCTGCGGACTCGCGCTGGATGGCGCGCTAGCCTGGGATTTGGGATGTGGACCTTGGTAAGGCGAACAGCAAGGCTTTTCTGTTGGCGTGAACTCCATAAACTCGACGCGGGTTTGATCTGGATCGTACAAATTCAGTTGCCATTTGCCATCGCGGCCGATCTGCGGCTTTTCTTTGGGGGTGAATCCGCGCGCCACCATGCCGTGGTAGGCCGCGTGAATATCCTGCACGCCGATGGCGACGTGGTTCATCACGCCGAGGGTGTGCTTGTCCGCGTCTGGCGACACGTTCAGCATGTATTCGATCCAGTTGGTGCCGTCGGGAACTTGCATGTCCACCCAATCGTCGACGGTGTCCTTCATTCCGCCATGCCAGTAGACATGGAAGCCCAGGAGATCCCTGTAGAAACGGTCTTCCGCGTCACGATCATGCACGACAAAGCCAGCATGGATCACGTTCAGCAATTGCGGATAATTCGCCGATTGATTCGCTTGCGACTGGTTCCACTCGAGGAAGGAGATGCGATAGCCTTCGGGATCCGTGATGGTCAGGGGCATGCGGCCGGGGACGTTGGCGTCGGGGCGGTCGACGACGGTGACGGGGATTTTGTGAAATTCGAGATAGCGACGCAGGGCGGCGAGATTTTCGGTGGCGAAGGTAATTTCTTCAAGGCGGTTGGCGCCCTCGGGTTTAGGCGCAGGATCGAGGCCGATGACCTGCAAGCCGTTGGGCGAGAAACCGTGCGGCGGCGGAAGCTTGTCGCAGCCGCCAGCGCAGTTGGTGGGCTGCATCATAGCGAGAACGGGGGTGTAGAACTTGTTGGCGGCCCGGAGGTCGGAGGAGTAGAACTCGACTTTGGCGATTCCAAAGATGCGCGGGCGTGGGGGTGGCTCTTGGGGAATTGCGGGCGCGGTTAGGACCAGAAGAAAAATCGCGAGGATGGTTGGTTTTCGGTTTTTGATTAGGCGTTTCATCGCGAGCCTCCCGAAGAGGACGACTTGGCGATCTTGAGATTCCTGATCTCCGTCAGGCGTTGCCGCAGGCGCTGCTCGAACCCTTGGTCGGTAGGTTCGTAGTAGGTGCGGCCGGCGAGATTTCCCGGCAGGCAGGACATGTCGGTGATTTTCTCGGCGTAGTCGTGGGCGTATTTGTAATCCTTGCCGTAGCCGACGTTTTTCATTAGGCCGGTGACGGCGTTGCGCAAATGCAGGGGGACGGGGTCGGCCTCGGTTTTGGCCACGTCGTCGCGGACTTCGCCGGCGGCGGTGTAGAGGGCGTTGGACTTGGGGGCCAGGGAGAGATAGACGGCGGCTTGCGCCAGCGCAAGGTGGCCTTCGGGCGCGCCTAGAAAATCGAACGCATCTTTGGCAGCTAGAGTTACGGCCAGTGCGCCGGGTTCGGCTAGGCCGATGTCTTCGCTGGCCATGCGGACCAGGCGGCGCGCGAGATACAGTGGATCTTCGCCGGATTCGAGCATGCGCGTCAGCCAATAGAGCGCGGCATCTGGATCGGAGTTGCGCACGGATTTGTGCAGCGCGGAAATTAAATTGAAATGCTCCTCGCCAGCTTTGTCGTAGCGCAGTAACTTTCGCTGCAGCACATCTTCCAGCAGCGCCTGCGTTATGACCCGCGCCCCGTATGCATCGGGCTGTGCAGTGCTCGCGGCAAGGTCGAGGGTGTTGTACGCGGAACGTGCGTCGCCGTTGGCGAACGAAGCGATGCGAAAGAGTACTTCGTCGGTGGCGGAGATATTTTCGCCACCGAGACCGCGCTCAGCATCGTCCAGCGCGCGGCGCAGCAACTCTACAATCAACGGAGTGGGAAGGGAATCGAGAATGTAGACCTTGGTTCGCGAAAGCAGCGGAGAAATCACTTCGAACGAAGGATTCTCCGTAGTGGCACCAATAAAAGTGATGTGTCCCGCCTCCACGTGCGGCAAGAAGGCGTCCTGCTGCGATTTGTTGAAACGATGGACTTCGTCGACAAAAACGATGGTGCGATGGCCGGTGCGCGACTTTTGCTCCGCCTCTGCCATCACCAGCTTGATTTCCTTAATGCCAGAAAGTACCGCGCTGAAGGAAATAAATTCCGAACGTGTAAGGCGGGCGATCAAACGCGCCAAAGTCGTCTTTCCGCATCCCGGTGGTCCCCACAACAGCATCGACGAAACGCTGTCGTTTTCAATCTGCACGCGCAGAGATTTGCCCGGCCCTAGCAGTTTTTCCTGTCCGATAAATTCGTCCAGAGTGCGCGGGCGCATGCGCTCGGCCAGCGGCTGGTGCGCGCTGGAAACTTCCGCGGCGCCGGAACTGTCCAGCGTTCCCGGGTGCGCGATTCGCAAATCGGGGAAAAGGCTCATAGGTTTGCCGACGGCAAGGTCTCAGAGCGTTGGATGTTCCCTGCGCCTGGGGAGTTTCTCTGCCGCGACGCCTCGTAAAACAAAACCGCCGCGGCGGCGGCCGCGTTTAGCGATTCGATTCCGCTGGCCATGGGTATGCGGATACGCGCGTCTGCGTTGCGCTCCACGTCGATCGGCAAGCCTGCGCCCTCATTGCCGACTAGAAGCGCGACTGGCGCGCACCAATCGACTTGCCAGGGGGCAAGCAGGGGCGACTGCGCGTCTTCCGATTCGTGGACGCTGGAAGCCAACGTGCTAATGCCGGCGACGCCCAGTTGCGCCAATAAAATCGCCAGCGACATCCCTGGTAGCAGCGGTAAGTGCAGCGCTGCTCCTGCGGAGGCCCGCAATGCTTTCGGCGAGTACGGGCTGGCCGTGCCACTTTGTCCTGAAGCGGCCGTCGCCGCGCCGGTGGCCCCAAAAGCAGCGGCGGTGCGCAAAATCGTGCCAACGTTGCCAGGATCCTGCACTCCGGCAAGAACCACGAGCAGCGGCGAGCAGGCGCCTTGCGGCGTACGTACCAAATCATCGAATGTGCTGGTGCGTGGCTGGACCAGCGCGGCAACGCCTTGCGGATGCTCGGTGTCGGCCAGCCCTTCGAACAAACGGTCGGTGGTGTGCAAAACCGGGAAGGCAATTTCCGGGCGTGCGATGTACGGCGCAAGACGTTCGCGATGCCGTTCGCCGCTTTCGCTAAAAAGGACCGCCTCGATGCGGCAACCGGAGCGCAGCGCTTCTTCCGTCAGGCGCACACCTTCGACGCCGACGGCGCCAGTTTCCGTCGGCAGCCCGCCGCGTAGGGCCATGCGAAACATCTTGAGCCAGCGATTATCGCGGCTGCTCAAAACCAACGGCGTACCGGCGGCAGCGGACGCTTTGGCGGAAACTCCGCCACGCGCGGCTTTGCTAGGGGAAGCCATCACCGTGGAGCGTAGCACGGGCCAAGGACAGGAAAACAGTGGCGTAATATGGCGAGGCCGGGCGGAAGCCCGGCCCCTGCCATTGTTGCGACAACGCCTAGACGGAGCCGGCGTTACCCGGGTTACGGACGGGCGTGCTTGCCTTTGGGTTGGTCAGAGTCGTACATCCTGGCGCGCGACTCAGAAATTTTCTCCAGGCTGGCGCGCTTGGCTTGGCAATGAGCCATCAGATCCTTATTAAGGGTGCCATGGGCGGTGCGGACAGTCGTTTTCTTGTTTTTGCCGCTCATGCTGTTGTCGACCCACTCGCGCAGGCTTAGGCCCGCGGCAGAGCCCAGGTCGCGGATCTGCGGGGTGGCGTCCAGGTACAAAAGTTGCTGGACGGTGTCAGTGTCTTGATTGACCCAGGTGATGTATCCGCCCGGGAGGATTTGACGCGGCGCCTTAATGGCCCCCGTAAAGCTGTAACGGGTGCCCGTGGTGACGATGGGATCGTAGAAATGCGGTGTGAGGAAGTCCGATACGGCCACGCCCTGAATGGGATAGGCATAGCTATCGGCTTCGCAAGGGTCGCAAGCTTCGACCAGGTAGGCGAACTCTCCGCTGCCGTCCTGGATTTTTCCGCCCACGATTTCAATCGAAGTGGAGTTTTGCAGACGGTTGCCGGCGGGGTCCACGAGCATTTCAATCAGCTCATGGCTGGCGTCGATGGTCCAGTCGTCGCTGCTGGGCGAGGCGATGATTTTGGCGTACGGTTGATTGTGCTTATCAAGGTGGAAGCCACCTTCGCCCGGGGGAAGGGAGGCAACCATAAAGACGGGCCACACTCCGGCGGGGATTTTGGTGGCTTTCGGGAGATAGGTGACGTTGGCTTGTACATTCCAGAATTGCGGCAAGTCGCGCGTCACTTGAATGGTCAGCGCGGCGGCTACGCTCTGGATGAGTTCGGGATCGATCTTTCCGGTGTGATCCACCAGACCTACTTGAATTAGGGACATACGCTTCTCCTTTGTTTTGCAATGACTCTCGCAAGCGTCGCGCGGGATGGTTCTCGCAGGAGTTCAGCCGAGGCTGCGGTCAGGCTGGGAGGGTGGGTCAGGTGCCTGTAGGCGAGGTTCGGCGGAGTTCCAGGAGCGCCGCGGGATTGCGAATCAGGATGCATTTTTGTACCGGCGGCACGCTGGGAGAGACATGCGCCTTTCCTTCTTGCTTCAGGGACTGCTGGGGGTTACAGCCGGGGCAGCCGAAGCATTGCGAGAATAAGAAAAAGCGGGTGAGCTGTCAATGGATTTATTATAAAAGCTTAACGGTACCTATAAATGGATATTACCGCTCAGTGACCTTTACCCGAACAAGCGTCTGGCGCCGTTGCATGACCGCGATGCAATCACGATTGTCTCGGCGCGAATATGTGCGTAGAATTCGCGAGGCCATTCGGAGCACAACTCCTGCATGCGCCTCTGAAGACGTTTTGCCCGAGCGGTTCATTCATCGCGCCTTTGAGGGAGAGATGCTAGTGAAAAAACCGTTGCTGCGGAGCTTGTTGCTAGGACTGCTGACCTTTGCGCCGTTTGTAAGTTTGGCGATCGCGGATGATTCTGCTCCGCTGCCCGCGCCACCGGTAGCCAAGAAAGTGCCTAAGACTACCGTGGTGAACGGCGTGACCATGGTGGACAACTATTTTTGGTTGCGTGAGAAGAGCAATCCGGAGGTGAAGGCTTACCTGGAAGCCGAGAATGCTTACACTGATGCGGTGATGAAGCCCACCGAGCCGCTGCAGAAAAAGTTGTACGACGAGCTGCTCAGCCGGATTAAAGAAACCGATGTGGAAGTGCCGTACAAAAATGGCGACTACTTTTATTATTCGCGGACTGAGGCCGGCCAGCAATATTCTATTTTTTGCCGCAAGAAGGGCAGCCTTGACGCCTCCGAACAGGTGGTCCTGGACGTCAACGAACTGGCCAAAGGGCAGAAGTTCATGTCCTTGGGCGGATTTGCGGTGAGCAATGACGGAAATTTGGTGGCGTATGTTACGGACAACACTGGTTTCCGGCAATACACTCTGGCAGTGAAGGACATGCGCACGGGCAAAGTGCTGGTGGATCATGCGGAGCGCGTCGATGCCATCGCCTGGGCTACCGACAACAAGACGCTGTTCTACGCCATTGAAGATGAAGTGGCCAAGCGGGCCTATCGCGTGTATCGCCATACCGTGAACACCGCGGGCCCTGACACCCTAGTGTACGAAGAACCAGACGAGCGCTTTGATGTGGACGTGCGCAGAACGCGCAGCCAAGGTTACATCTTTATGGTTTCTTCGAGCCACACTACCAGCGAAGTGCGCTACCTGCGTGCCGACAATCCGCTTGGCGAATGGAAGATCATGGAGCCGCGCAAGCAGGGCGTGGAGTACTATCCGGACCACAACGGAGATTTTTTCTATATCCGGGCGAATGATACGGGTCGGAATTTCCGCCTAGTGAAAGCGCCGGTGACAGACCCGCGCAGCTCCAACTGGAAGCAAGTGCTGTCGGATCGTAAGGATGTGATGCTGGAGGACGTCGACTTTTTCAAGAATTATTTTGTGCTGTCCGAACGCGAAAACGGGCTACCGCAAATGCGTGTGGTGGATTTGGCCACGGGGGCGTCGCGAAAAATTCTCTTTCCTGAGCCGGCGTATGCCTCCTACGTGCATATCAATCGGGTGTACGACACTACGAAATTTCGTTACGGGTATCAGTCCTTTATCACGCCGCCGTCGGTCTTTGAATATGACATGGCGGAGGGCACTTCGACGCTGCTGAAGCAGCGCGAAGTGCCGGGCGGCTATGACCGTTCCAAATACCAAGTCGAACAGGTGTATGCCGCTGCGACGGATGGAGTGAAAATTCCCATCTCCATCGTGCATTTGAAGGAACTGAAGATGGACGGCAAAGGGCCGTTGTACCTAACGGGATATGGCTCTTATGGAATTCCCAATGACGTGGACTTCGACTCCGATCTGTTCTCCCTGGCGGATCGCGGCGTGGTCTGCGCCGTGGCCCACATTCGCGGCGGCGGCGAACTGGGCAAAGCATGGCATGACGACGGGCGCATGATGCACAAGCGCAACACCTTCACGGATTTCATCGCCTCCGCGGAATATCTGGTGAAGCAGGGTTACGGCTCGAAGGATCGGCTGGTTATCGAGGGCGCCAGCGCTGGCGGCCTGCTCATGGGCGCGGTCCTCAACCTGAGGCCCGACTTGTTTCACGCGGCACTCGTGGAAGTGCCCTTCGTTGACGTCATGAACACCATGCTGGACGAAACCCTCCCGCTCACCGTCGGCGAATTTGAAGAGTGGGGCAACCCCAAAGAAAAGCCCGCCTTTAACTATATGATGACCTATTCGCCCTACGACAACATCGTCGCCAAGGATTATCCCGACATGCTGGTGCGCACCTCGTTCAACGACAGTCAGGTCATGTATTGGGAGCCAGCGAAGTACGTGGCCAAGATGCGCGCGTTGCGCACCGACCACAACATTCTGATCTTCAAGACCAACCTCGACCCTGCGGGGCACGGTGGCGTCTCGGGCCGTTACAACCGCCTAAAGGACACAGCGTTCAACTATGCTTATCTCCTAACCCAAATGGGCATTGACAATTGAAAGTGAGCTGACGGCCCCTTGTTTCTTGCCGTGCGATTGCCGGTTTCTCGACTTTTCGAATTGCGTAGTTTGTGACGCTACGGAACCGGGGCGGTGGAGAGCCACCAGGTCTCGCCGGCGCACCATGCGGTGCCGTTGGGTGCCGTGTGGCGGTGCAGGGAACGAACATTGCGTGCGTCGCCGCGCTTAAAGGCCTCCGCAAGCTTGGCGCCGGTAGCTTCGTCACGGGCCCCTACGCAGGGGATGAAAATGGCGGGGCTTAGAAAGCGCGCGGAGAAAATTTCCGCAGGCTTCGATACATGGCTAGAAGTGGTAGCGGTTTGGGAAGGCGTGTCAGAATCCGATCGCGTGGCGGCAGATTGCGGGCGCGTGATCAACAGCATCGCCCCTGCTCCAGGCACCCCCCCGGGACCGTCGCCGGGTGTGAGAGGAAAGAGCAGCCGGCCTCCGGGGCGCAAGGCGTTGAGCCAGGTATCGAGCGGCATGGTGGCGCCGGCATTGACGTATATTACGTCCGCAGGGGGCAGAGCGCCTTCGGAGGCATTGCGCGTATGCACCGACACGTTGCCGTGCTCGACCAGGTTTTGCTTCGCGCGGGCTGCCAGGTCCGGTTCGATCTCGAAGGCTTCGACCGTCCCGCCGGGACCGGTAAGGCCTGCTAGGATGGCCGTGTAATATCCTGTCCCCGCGCCGATGTGCAGAATCTTTTCCCCGGGCTGGATGTTGAGCGCGGCCAGACACATCGCATGAAGAACTGGCTGGCCGTTGTTGATGTGCCGCTCGGGAGCCAAGGCCACGACGACGTCTTGATAAAGAAAAGCGGGATCGTTCGTGGGCGTTTCGATCAACGTGCCGCCTGCGAAGATCTTCCAGGGGCCCGGGCCGATGTATGTTTCGCGCGGCGTGGTAGCGAAGGCTTCGATCAGGCGCTCATTCTTTGCGGCGCCGGCTGCCGACGCCACCAGATGGGCGAAGAATCTGCGGTGCGACTCCAGGGATTCCATGGGCGACTCTCGCGCGGAAGGCTTCTGCACCGCCGCAAAAACCGGATTACACTCTTAGTGTAAACGATTCTGTGGGTGTTGAGCTTTCCGCGGGCAGAGCCAAATCTATGAATAAAACGATCGAAAGAGAACCGCGGTGGCCGGCCTTCGTAGCCATGATGGCTGCAGCCCTCTTGTACCTAGCGTTGCCGGAGCCGCTTTCGCTCGGGCCCAGTTGGGGGTTGCTGGTGATTATTGCCCTGTTGCTTGTTCCGCTGACCGTTTCTGCGCGGCGCAGGCGCCACGACATCACGCGGGTGTTGACCTTCACCGCCAACGGTGTAATTACCCTGGCGATGATCGTCTCGCTGGGTATTTTGATTTATGGCATTCCGCGGCACACCGAGTCTCCGCAAGCTTTGTTGCGTTCCGCAAGCGCCTTGTGGTTCACCAACGTGCTGGTGTTTGCTCTGTGGTATTGGAAACTTGACGCGGGCGGCCCGCTGGGGCGCGACAGTTCGCGCGGCCGACTGGACAGCTCTTTCCTGTTCCCGCAGATGATGGCCCCGGGCGGGGGGTACGAGTCGTGGTCTCCGAATTTCATGGACTATCTGTTTCTGGCATTTAACACCAGCACCGCGTTTTCCCCCACGGATACGGCCGTGCTCTCCCGCTGGGCCAAGGTCGGGATGATGCTGCAGTCGCTCATTTCGCTGACCATCGTGGCGCTCTTGGCGGCCCGCGCCGTGAACATCCTCTGAGTGCATGGGCGTCGGCATTGCGCGGCCCGGCATGCGCGTGATAGTTTCGCGAACGATACCAAACAAGGCGCGGCATACAGGGGATGTGGGATGCTGCGCGAGGCCAATCCATTGGCGGCAGAGCTGCTTAAAATTGATGCGCAAAAGCCGGAGGCACAAGCATTGCGCTACGCCGCGCATTTTCTCGAGCGCGGCAGCGTGATCGCCATCCCTACCGACACGGTCTATGGCCTAGCCGCCGACCCGTTTAATTTAGCCGCCGTGGACGAA
>Ga0209040_10002405_pt1 | contig 14735 bp, 13 predicted proteins | sample BogFormECP12_OM3_FD_188240 | JGI IMG/M metagenome (GOLD analysis project Ga0209040, IMG submission 188240) | Bog forest soil microbial communities from Calvert Island, British Columbia, Canada - ECP12_OM3 (SPAdes) (version 2) | ecosystem: Environmental > Aquatic > Freshwater > Wetlands > Bog ...
CTTCCCCGCGCCGTTCCGATTCGATGTGGGCCGCGACCCCAACAAGCACGTCGCCTTCGGCTACGGGGTGCACTTCTGCCTCGGCGCCGCACTGGCCCGAATGGAGATCAACAGCTTCTTCACCGAGTTGCTGCCGCGCCTGCGCTCGATTGAGCTCACCGGTTCGCCGCAGTATGTCGCGACCACGTTCGTCGGCGGGCTCAAGCACCTGCCGATCGGCTACGCGCTGAAATGAGCTGGACCGAGTAGTCACCGCGACGCAGTCGGCGCGTGCGACGGCGGTAGCTGCTCATCGTCCATGGCCAGTTGTGGGTATCGCGTCCCGTCTCGTCGTGATACCAGCTCCGGCACCCTGACCACACCGCCGTTTTGTGTCGTCCGTCGTTGTCCTGCAGAAACTTTCGGTAGGCATCTTCGGTCACTTCGACGACGGCGCGGCCGCCGCGGGAGATGAGGTTGACCGCCTCGACGATGTGAGCGGCTTGCGCCTCGATCATGTAGATGATGGATCCCGATCCGAGGTTGGTGTTGGGCCCGTACATGAGGAACATGTTGGGAAATTCGGGAACCGACAGGCCCAGGAAGGCCCCCTCGCGGTCGGCCCACTTGTCGCTCAGTGCCATGCCCGCGCGGCCGTGAATCCTCAGGCTGGTCAAGAACGGCGTGGTCTCGAACCCCGTCGCGAAGATGATCACATCGACGGGGTGCTCGCCGGATGCGGTGACGATGCCGTGGGCGGTGACCTCGTCGATTCCGTCGGTGACCAGCGTGACGTTCCTGCCGGTGAGTGTGGGGGACCCCGGAATTCCGCGAGCCCGGGCAGGTTCGGGACCGACGGAACCGACAGCTGACCGACGGCGGGAATGAACACATCGGCACGGTCGGTTCGTCCGTCAGCCAACTCGATGAGCCAGTCATCGCCGGTCCAGTGGGCGCTGAGCACTTCTGCGCCCGTGTGGATGAGGTCGCTGATGCCGGCGTCGTCGACGCATCCGCGCAGGTAGGACTGAATCTCCGGCCCGGGGGCGAATCGCCGCGACCAGTCGACCTCCTGGGCAAAGGAGTAGCTGTACACATGCGACTGCGCGTCGCAGGCGACTCCGGGATATGAGTTGCGAAACCAGGTGCCCCCACATCGGGCGCGCGCTCGTAGACGACGATGTCGTTGTGGCCTGCGGCGTGCAGTTTGAGTGCGGCGCAGATCCCGGCGAATCCGGCGCCCACGATGGCGATGCGCACGCTCATCGGTCTGCGTCCGTGTAGCGGATGACGCCGCGGATGTTGCGGCCTTCGAGCATGTCGCGGTAGCCGTCGTTGATCTGCTCGAGGGCGTACTCCCGTGTCACCATGTCGTCGAGGTTGAGCTCGCCCAGTTGGTACAGCGTCAACACCTCGGGGATGTCGAACTGGGGATTGCCGCCGCCGAAGATGCTGCCCTGCAGGTTCTTCTGCAAGAGGGTGAGGCCGCCCAGGTTCAGCGTCACGGCCCTCGGCCACGCCCACGGTCACGATCACCTTCTTGCACATGCCGCCCGCCGTCACCTCGGCTATCCCGGCCAGCGCGGCCGTGATGTCGGGATAGACGTGGGTGGCTCCGAACTTCGACGCCTGCTCGCGCTTCCATTCGAACGGATCGACGGCGAAGATGCGCCGCGCCCCCGAAATCACCGCGCCCTGCAGGGCCGCGGTGCCGACGCCGCCGACGCCTATGATCGCCACGTCCTCGCCGGGGCGGACCGCGGCGGTGCGCACCGCCGATCCGTAGCCCGTCGTCACCCCGCAGCCGACCAGGCAGGCCACCTCGAACGGGATCGACGGGTCGACCTTGACCACAGAAGACCGGTGCACGACCACATAGGGCGAGAAGGTGCCGAGCAACGACATCGGGATGACGTTCCGTCCGCCCGCGTGGACGCGGAACGTGCCGTCGGACACGGAAGCTCCCGAGAGCAGACCCGCGCCCAGGTCGCACAGGTTGCGCAGGCCGACCTGGCAGGACGGGCACTTGCCGCACGACGGGATGAACGACATCACGACGTGGTCGCCGACGGCGAGGTCCTCGACGTCGTCGCCGACCTCGGTGATCACGCCGGCACCCTCGTGACCGCCCAGGACCGGAAAGGCGGCCGTCGGAATGTCACCGGTGACCAGGTGGTGGTCGGAGTGACAGAGACCCGCGGTCTCCATCTGCACCTTGACTTCGCCCCGGCGGGGATCGCCGAGCTCGATTTCCTCGACCGACCAGGGCCGGTTGAACTCCCAGATCAGAGCGCCCTTGGTCTTCATCGGCTCGCCTCCAGTGGTTGTGCGCCGGTCAACATCTCCCGCAGTCGCCGGATGTCGACCTTGCCGGTCGATCCGCGGGGGATCGCGTCGTCGGAATCTGTCAGCAGCCAAACGGTGGGCACCTTGAAGGAGCTGAGCACCGCGCGTGCGGAGCTGCGCAGCTCTTCGGCGGTGGTGGTGGCGGTGTCGCACACCACCATGGCCGCGAGGTGTTCACCGTGTATATCACCGACATTCGTGACGAAGGCAGTCTTGACGCCGTCGATCGTCCGCAGGGCTTGTTCGACCTCGCTCGGGTACACGCTCGCGCCGCGAACCCTGAACATGTCGTCGGACCGGCCGTGGTAGAACAGGAACCCGTCGTCGTCGAAGCGCCCGAGGTCGCCGGTCGGGTAGAAGCCGTCGACGGTGAAGACGTCCTCTCGACTGCGTCGGCATATGCCGCGCAGGATGTGTGGTCCCCGCAGCTGGATCTCGCCGACCGCTCCCGCGGCCGGTGGCTGTCCGCTGGACGGATCGATGATCCGAACGTCCATGCCTTCGAACGGCTTACCGCAACTGCGCCACGCGGACCGCGGCATGTCGGTGTCGGCGCGGTAGCCGCAGTAGGGGCCGAACGACTCCGTCATGCCGAACAGATTGGCCCGCGCGCCGGGCTGCGCCCGCATCGCCGGCGGCAGCATGGCTTCCAGGCTGCCCGGCCGCAACGCCGACAGATCCGCTCCGGTCGCGTCCGACTGGCGCGCCAGCGCTTCGGCTTGGTCGGGCCGGCCCCGGAACAGTGTGACCCGCTCGCGCTCCAGCAGCCGCAAGGTCGCCTGCGGGCGCGGAACCGGTTCGGTCACCAGGGTCGCGCCGGCGACGAGGGCGGTCATCATTCCCCCGGCGAATCCGCCGGTCCAGAAGAACGGCATCGGCAGATAGAGGCGACTGTCGGGTTCGACGCATCGATCGGCGAGTCCGGACCGTACCGCGCCGATCGCGCTGCCGTGGGAGTGGACGACCCCTTTGGGTGGGCCGCTGCTTCCGGAGGTGAACAGGATGACCAGGGTGTCGCTGGGCGAGACCGACTCGGCCATGGCATCGACGACCCGGGCGGCACCGTCGCCGCCGCGCATCGTCGCCAGCTTCTCGGCGGTGCACACCTGACGCAGGGCGGGAAGCGCAGGGCAATAGCCGGTCCCGGCGCCCAGATCCGGCGCGGCCAACTCCGACCGCAGTTCGTCGAGATAGCGGTGGCCCCGGAACTGCTCCACGGCGATCAGGAACTGCACGGACGCGACCCGCAGGTGGGTGACGAGTTCGCGCGCCTGCAGCAGGGTGCTCAGCGGGACCAGCACGGCGCCGATCCGCATCAGTGCCAGGGCGGTCTGTGCCCACCGGACCCCGTTGGGCATGATCAAGCCGACCCGCGTTCCCTTCCCGACACCGGCATCGATGAAGCCGGCCGCCAGTCCACGGGAGGTGGCGTCGAGCCGGGCGTAGGTCATCCGGTCGGCGGGGTCGATCAGCATCAACTTGTCGGCGTCCTGCGCGGCGCGGTCCTCGAGGAGTCGATGGACGGTGTCGTCACGCATCGAACACCTTCACCAGGCCTGCCAGATCGACTTTGCCGCTGGGCAACAGCGGAATCGTGTCGCGCCGCAGGACCGCGAACCGCTTCGGGATCTTGTACGACGACAATTCGGCCTCGAGGTCGTGGCGAAGGGACGTCACGTCGACGTCGACATCCTCGTCGAGCCCGATCACCGCACCGACCACCTGGCCGCGTTGGTCGTCGGGAATCCCGACGACATAGGCGGCCATTCCCCCGGTGACCTTCGCGATCGCCTTCTCCACTTCCGCGGGGGAGACGTTGGCCCCGGCGGTCTTGATCATCGACCCGCGCCTGCCGATGAAGTACAAGAACCCGTCGCGGTCGGCGCGCACCAGGTCGCCGGTGTGAAGCCACCCGTCGGCGTCGAAGCATTCCTCCCGGCTGCGCCGGTGGTAGCGCTGCATGACGTATGGGCCGCGGATACACAACTCGCCGATCTCACCTCGCTCGACGACCCGCCCGGCGTCGGGCTCGATGATTTTGGTGTCGAAGCCCGGCGCCGGCTTGCCGAACGACCCGCGCCGGCTTTCCGGCTGGTCGGTGTCGTCACCGCTGATCGTGAGCACACCGCCCGCCTCCGTCATTCCGAGCATGTTGTGCCGCAATTCGGGATCGGCGGGTCGCGCGTCGGCGGCCATGATGGGGTAGAGATTGCCGCGGCGCACCGACGACAGGTCGCGCCGCGCAAAGCTCGGGTGGCGGGCCAGGCCGGCGACCCCGGCCGGGAACCCGTTGGTGACATTGGGCTTTTCCGCTTCGATGACGTCGAGCACGGCGCCCGCGTCAGTTGCGTTGGAGCACACCAGGGTTGCACCCGCGGCCAGCGTGGCCAGCACCCCGAACGCGAACCCCCCGATCCAGAAGAACGGCGAATTGCAGAACAGCGTGTCCTTCGGGCCGAGGCCGCGAATCGAGTTGAGGTTCTGCTGATGTGCCAGCAGGGCGGCGTGGGTGTGCACCACTCCCTTTGGCCTGCTCGTCGAACCGGAGGTATAGATGATGGCCACCGGATCCGCGCCGTCGACATCGTGTTCGAGCGCCGAGAGCATGGTCGCGTCCACTCCGGCGGCGGGTGCGGCATCGCCGAACAGCACCCGGCGCAGTTGCGGCGCGATGCTGCTGAACACCCGGCCGTGGGCGTCGTAGTCATCCTCGTTGAGGATTTCGGCCAGCCGCGCCCGATAGTCGTGCGACCGGTACGACTCCGCGGCCAGCAGGATCGCGACGTCGCTGTCGGCGAGTTGCTGCTCGAGCTCCCGGGCGGTCGAGAACGTGGAGAACGGTACGACGACGGCTCCGATCCGCGCGGCGGCCAGCATGCCGACGATGAACGGAACCCCGTTTCCGAAGAGCAGGCCGACATGTGTGCCCTTGCCGCCGCCCAGTCCGACCAGGGCGCGGGCCAGTTCGGCCGAGCGACGGTCCGCGCCGGCGTAACTGATGCGCTCGTCGTCGCAGACGAGCAGCGTGTGGTCGCCCCGGTCGCGTGACTGCTCACGCAGAACGTTGCCGACTGTCAGTGCGTTAGCGCTCATGCTCGCCCCGCGCCGCGCCGACGGCCTGGGTGAAGTGACGGCGGATCGCGCTCAAATCCGGCTTGCCCGAGGGTGTTCTGGGGAGGGCGTCGACGACCGCGATGTCGGTGGGGACCTCATAGGGTGCCAACCGTGTCCGCAGGTGCTCGAGAAGTTCGGCGACGTCGGCGGTTTCGGTGTCACGCAACTCCACCATGGCGACCGGTGTCTCGCCGAGCCGGTCGTCCGGCCGTCCGACCACCGCGGCGCCCCGCACCGCGGGGTGCCCTTCCAGCGCGGTGCGCACGTCGTCCGGCATGACCTTGAAGCCGCCGCGAATGATCGCCTGATCGGCGCGTCCGAGGATCCACAGGAAGCCGTCCTCGTCGATACGCGCCAGGTCGGTGGTCCTGATCCAGTCGGCGGACGGCCCCAGTTGACCGGGCCTGACCTCCAGCACGCCGGCCTGCCCGGGACCGAGCGGCGTGCCGGCGTCGTCGACCACCCGCAACCGGGCGTCGGGGTTGGCGCGGCCCACGCTGCCCCGCTTAGCGCGCCAATGGCGTTGATGGTCAGCCAATGTCCACCCGGCGACCCCGCCGCCGAATTCGGTTGCGGCATAGGATGTCAGAACGGGAATGCCGTATTTCGCGGTGAATGCGTCGGCGTCGTCGGCTGACAGCGGTGCGGTGCCGGACGTGACGGCGCGGATGCTCGCCAGGTCCTCCTGCGGAATGTCGGAGTGCAGCACCATCCGCAGCGCGGCGGGCACCAGGGAGACGGCGCGGGGCCGATACTTGCGCACGGCATCGGCCCACGTGTCGAGCTCGAATCGCTCCAGCAGCACGAAGGATCTCGCATCGGTGACGCACTGCAGCACGCGGAAGACCCCACCGATGTGCACCAGCGGGGCGTTGACGATCGCGATACCTCGCCGCAGCTGCACCCGATCGGGTCCCATCACGCTGTGCGCGAGCATGTCGTAGGTGAGGTCGATCCGCTTGGGCGGCCCCGTGGTGCCGCTGGTCAGCATCCGCACCGCAACGCCCGGTCTGCCCGCGTGGATGTGCTCGGTCCGCCCGCTTGCCGAGGTCACCTGCGGTGGCGCGTCGGGGCCTGGCATCGAGACCACGGTTGTCCAGGGCGTCGGCGTCACGAGCCTTTCCACGTCGGGTGGCTCGCCGATGATCATGGGCAGGCGCAGCGCGCTGATGTCGGCCCTGGTGCGGTCGTCGCCGCGGGAGGGGTTGATGACGACCACGCATCCTCCGCCCAGCAGCACCCCGAGAAAGGCGGCGACGTGGGCGGGCCGGTTGCGCAGCAGGATTCCGATCTGCGCCCCCTCGGCCCCGGTGCAGTTGTCGACCAGTGACTCGACGCGGCGGGCCGCGGTGCCGAGTTGGCCCCAGGAAACCCAGCGGCCCTCGAACTCCAGCGCCTGCGCGCCGGGCCGAAGCTCGACGACGTCGGCGATGCGCTGGCTGAGCGGGTGACGCGTCATCACCGGATCTTCGGCTCGATCGCGATGGCGCCGTCGTCATTGGTCTGAGCGGCCAGCTCGGCCTTCCCGATCGGATTGCCGAGCCGCGTGTAGATGAGTCCCTGTTCCATCGCCGCCCGGTACGGCTTGTCAAGCGACTCCCAGATCGCCTTCACGGTGCCCTGGGTCGCCGACGGCGGGTGGGCGGCGATCGTCTTCGCGATCTGGTGTGCGCGCCCCCAGAGCTCGTCGCGGCCGACGACCTCCGACACCAGCCCGATCCGCAGTGCGGTCTGCGCGCCGACCCTTTCGTTGTTGCCCATCAGCGCTATGCGCAGCGCCTCGCCCAGACCGATGCGCCGCATCAGCCCGACCGGCTCGAGCGCGCAGACCAGTCCCGCGCTGACGTGGGAGTCGAAGAACGTCGCGTCGGTCGAGCAGATGACGACGTCGGACTCGTTGAGGAAGTAGAACGCGCCCGCCGTGCACATGCCGTGCACGGCGCACACCACGGGTTTCCACATCTTCTGCCACTTCGGGCTGAGCGCTTCGCCGGGATCTTCGTGATTCCACACGTTGAGTGGTTGGCCGTAGGGCGTCTTGATGTCCAACCCGGCGCTGAACGCCCGCTCGCCTGCCGCACGCAGCACCACCGCGTTGACGGACTCGTCCAGCTTGACGATGCGCCAGGCGGCGGCCATCTCGTCGCACATCGTGCGGTTGAACGCGTTGAGCGCCTCGGGCCGGTTCAGCGTGATGGTGGCGACGCGGTCGGCCGCGTCCACCTCCAGCAAGATCGTTTCGAACGCGGCGCTCATCGGCACTGCCAGTTGGGGGCTCGCTTTTCGGCGAACGCCGCCGGCCCCTCGAGCGAATCCTCGGTGTGGAGGTTGCGTTCGCGGAAGGACTCGGCCAGCATCTCGGCTTCGTGCAGTGGCAGGTCGAGACCTTTGAGGATGGCCAACCGGGTGCCGCGCACCGCCAGCGGCGCATTGGAGTTGACGATGCCGGCGATCTCGTGGGCGCGGTCCAGCAGGCGGTCGTGCTCGACGATCTCGCTGATCATTCCGAGTTCGAGCGCGCGCTGGGCACTCATCCGCTCATGCTTGCCCATCAAGGCCATCCGCAGCGCGACCGAGCGCGGCAGCACCCGCGCCAGGCGCACGACTTCACGCCCGGCGACCAACCCGATGCTGACGTGAGGGTCGAAGAAGGTCGCGTTCTCCGACGCGATGACGATGTCTCCGGTCGTGACCCAATCCAGTCCGGCACCACAACACAGCCCGTTGATGGCGGCCAACACCGGTTTGGTCATCGTGCGGAACGGCGGGGTGCCCTCCTGGGGCGCTTCCCACTGCTCGTAGGTGGACAGATACGGCTGTTGGTTGATCACCTTGCCGTCGCCGGGTATTTCCTTCACGTCAGCGCCGGTGCAGAACGCCCGCCCGGTGCCGGTGACGATGAGCAGCCACACCGCCTCGTCGCTCTCGGCCTCGGCGTACGCGGCCCGCAGTTCTGTGATCATGTGCGGGCTGAGCGCGTTGAGGGCATCCGGGCGGTTGAGTGTGATGGTGGCGGTGTGGCCGTCAACCTCGTATTTGATGGTGTCGAACGACTTAGAAGACATGAGGGTGCCCTTCGTCGGTCATCGGCCGTGGAACTCCGGCTCGCGCCGGTCGCGAAACGCAGCCAGGCCTTCCTTGAAATCGGCCGTCCGGCATGACAGTTCCAAGTTGACCAGCTCTTGTGTCATGGCCTGGCTCAGCGTCGCGTGCGCAGCGTGCGCGATAGCCTGCTTGGTCAGCCCGATCGCCACGGTGGGGCCGGCGGCCAGTCGCGTCAGCAGGTCTTCGGTGGCGTTGTCGAGCTCTGCCTCATCGACGCTGCGATGGATCAGGCCCCAGTCCGCCGCGGTTGCGCCCCTCACCTTGTCGCCGAGCAGCAGCATCTGTTTTGCGCGCGCCAGACCGACGAGCCGGGGCAGCAGCCAGGTGGACCCCGAATCGGGGCTGAAGCCACGAGCCAGGAACGGCTCCCAGAACACCGCGTCGGCGCCGGCCACGGTGAAGTCGGCGGCGAGGGCCAGGTTGCAGCCCAGGCCGGCCGCCCACCCGCGGACGCTGCACACGACCGGTAGCTGAATCGAGGAGACGAGTTCGATCACCCGGTGGGCGGTGTGTGGAATGCGGCGCACGAGATCACCTGTGCGCGGCCGGGCCTCTCCGCCGCTGTTGGCGGCCACCCAATCGGCGCCCGCGCAGAAGTCGTCGCCGGCTCCGCGGATGTGCACCGCGCGCAGCGAGTCGTCGGTCGCGGCATCGGTCAGGGCGCGGACGAGGGTCCCGATCATCACCTGGCTCAACGAATTGCGCCTCGCCGGCCGGTCGAGAACCACCCGCAGCACCGCGTCGCTGCGGTGCACCGTGACCGAGCCTTGCGCCGCAGACGGCTCGACGTCTTCGCTCACCGTTGAATCGTGTCCTCTCTACCTATACGGTGACCCATACAGTAGGCAATACGATTGCTATTCTGTACAACCTAGCAAGGAAAGGCTGGTGGCGGAACGAGTCGCACCGGAAGGAACACCGTCCATGACCGCCGATGAGGTGACCGGCGAGGCTTTTCCGCGGTTCGGCGAGCGACCGCTTGCCCAGACGACCGCGGCGGCCGCGGCGATTCGCCGGCTCTCCGGGCTGCTGCTGTCGCTGGAGCATGACAACCCCACGGTGGGCATGATGCTGGACCGATTCGCCGAGTGGGAACGCGAGCTGGCCGCCGCGGCGTCGCCTGACGCGGCACCGAGAATCGGTCCGGAGGCGAAGGACACCCAGCGGCTGTATCTTTCCCACGCCTTCGACATCGGCGGGTTCAACCCGTGCTTTCCGGAATACCGGTTCGACCACCTCGGCGCCGACACGGCCTCGGGCACGGTGAGCTTTCCGCTGGTGTTCGAGGGACCGCCGGGGTTGGTGCACGGCGGCTTTCTCGGGGTCTTCTTCGACTGCGTCACCCAGCATCAGAACTGTGCCGCCGGGCTCTCCGGCAAGACACGCTCGCTCCACGTGAGGTTCCGCCGTCCGACACCGATCCTGACCGAACTGCGATTCGACACCGTCCGGTCGGAAATCGCGGGGGGCATCGGCTCGACGGCTCGGCTGATCCTCGACGACGAGGTGCTTTGCGTTGGCGAGCTGACGACGCTGGCGTTGCCTCCCGGCAAGCTCGCCGGATACCGATACGCCAAGCGGCGGACAAGGAGTTCCGGATGACGACAAGCTCGGGGCCTCGAGACGATCGGGTTCTCTTTGACTCCGATCCCGGCCAGCGGATCGCCACGATCACGCTGAACAACCCCCGGCAGCGCAATTCCTACGATGCCGCGATGCGTGACAGCCTCGCCCGCTGCCTGGATCGCGTTGCCGAAGACGACGATCTCACCGTGGTGCTGCTGCGCGGAGCGGAGGGGGTGTTCAGCACCGGCGCGGACATGAACAACGCATACGGGTGGTACGGCGAGCGTCCCGACGACGAGAAGCCCTCGGCCGGGAGCCGCCCGAGCCAGCGGCGTCGTCTCAGCGTGGACCGCAAATCGTTCGCCTTCTACCACAATTTCATGGGCTTCCCCAAGGTGACGGTGGGCGAGATCAGCGGCTTTGCGCTCGGCGGCGGATTCGAGATGGCGCTGATGACCGACATCTCGGTCGTCGCGCGCGACACCAGGATCGGCATGCCCGCGACGCGCTTTTTGGGCCCGGCGCTTGGCAGTCTGCACATGTTCTTCCACCGTCTCGGGCCGGTCCTCGCCCGGCGTCTGCTGCTCACCGGCGACGTCATCGAGGCGGCCGAGGTCGAGCACCTCGGCATCTTCACCGAGACGTGCGAGCCCGGTGTCGTCACGGCGCGGGCGCGGTACTGGGCGGAGAAAGCGGCCAGGATGCCGGCCGACGGGGTGGTGATCGCCAAGGAGGCGTTTCGTCTCGTCGAGCAGAGCCAGGCGTACCAGGGCGAAGAAGTCGCCAGCTACCTGTTCCACGCCTTTGGCACGAACCTGCAGTTCGCGCCCGGCGAATTCAACTTCGTCAAGACCCGGGCGGAGCACGGCACCAAGGAGGCGTTCCGCCTGCGCGACGAGCACTTTCACGTGCCGGAGCCCAAGCCGCGGTAGCCGCGGGCGCGCGACGCGTGGCCGTCGGCCCGCGATCGGGCGGTCGTTCAAGGGAACGCGGCTACCGCGAGCTGCGCGTGCGTCGCGGGGCGGGTGGCTTGGTCGCCTTCGCGCCCCTTTCGATCAACCTGTCGTCGATCAACCTGTCCGCGTGGTCGAGGATGCACTCGAGGCCGTACTCGAAATTGTTCTCGTCCGCGGCGGCGATGTGGTGACCCTTCGCGCTGAGTTTGGCGATCAGGGGGGTGGTCTTCGGATCGATCGCCGAGGGCTCGTCGATCTCGTGGCCGCCGTTCCCCGACGCCCGCGTCTTCTCGGAGAGGCGCTCGAGGACCACCGACCCGCGAACGTGGACGGACACCGCCGAGTACGTGTCGAACGCGTCCTCCGGTGACAGACCCGCCTCCACCAGGCTTGCGATCGCCTTCTCCATCTCCTCGACTCCCAGCCGCCGCGCCTTGTCGCTGAGCGCGCCCCGGATCAGAATCAGATCGCACAGGATCGGGCTGCTGAGAAAGGTCTTACGCATCATGCGGGCGTGGTTGCGCAGCGACTCGCGCCAGTCGCTGGCCTCGACGTAGGGCGTCGCGAAGACGTACTTCCTCAGCGCGCGGTCGGTCATCGCGTTCAGCAGGTCGTCCTTCTTGCGGAAGTACCAGTAGATGCTCGTCACACCCACACCGAGGTGCTTGCCCAGCAACGGCATGCTCAAGTTGTCGATGGAAACCTCGTCGGCGAGTTCGAATGCGCCGTCGATGATGTCGTCGGGATTGATGGACCCGCGTTCGCGCCGCTGACGCTTTTCGGTGGTTGCCTGTTTAGCCACGTTGGGCCACCTCCGTCACCTGTCAACCTTACCGGTAAGCATACCGTTTGGGCACTCAGCAAAGTCCGTGGCGAGATTTGCGTGTCCCGCCCCGGCGCGCCCGCGTTCAGTTACCGTAACAACTATAGTAAGCTTTCTGATAAATTGTCGTGAGGAGAGGCTGTGCCGTTCGAAGGTGATGTCCTACTGGTGACATGTACAACGCATTGCGGAAATATGCTCGAAAACAGCTACGTCAACGGCGAAGTCGTCCGCATGGACGGCGCGCAGCGATTCCAGCCGCGCTGACGCCTCGCCGCAGCGCCATGGATCTGGGCCTGAAGGACGCGACCGCGGTGGTGGTCGGCGGTGGCCGCGGAATGGGTCTGGCCACCGCACGCTGCTTCGCCGAAGATGGTGCGCGGGTGGCGATCGTCGGCCGTTCACGACAGGTCACCGAAGACGCCGCCGGGGACTTGATCCGTCGTGGCAGCCCGGATGCGCTTCCACTGGTCGCGGACATCCGGGATGTCGGGCAGGTCGACACGGTGTTCGCCGAGGTGGGCGCGAGGTGGAACGGCGAGCTCAATGTGCTGATCAACGCTGTCGGGCCGGGCGCGGTGGGCACCTTCGAGGACCTGACCGACGATCAATGGCGACAAGCCGTCGACGACGGCGTGCTGGGGATGGTGCACTGTGTCCGGTCGGCACTTCCACTGCTTCGCCGGGCGGCGTGGGCCCGGATCGTCAACTTCTCCGCGCACTCGACGCAGCGGCAAAGCGTCATGTTGCCTGCCTACACCGCCGCCAAGGCGATGGTGAACAGCATCTCCAAGAACCTGTCCTTGCTGTTGGCAACGGATGAGATTCTGGTCAACGTGGTCTCACCGGGCAGCATCGCATCGGAGTCGCTGGTCGGTTGGGCGTCGTCGGTGGGTGTCGACGGCCACGACCCCTATGCGCTGATGGACGCCATCGCCAAGCACTTCGGCCACCCGGCTCACCTGCCCCGAGCCGGCCTGCCCGACGAAATCGGCCCTGTCGTCGCCTTTTTGGCTTCGCGACGCAATTCCTACATGACCGGCGCCAATGTCAACGTCGACGGTGGCAGTGATTTCACCTGAGCGTTACCCACGCTGCAAAGGAGCTGATGATGCCGAAGGCGACCGACGCGCGTGCGTGGGCCCACACCGCGCTGAGAGGGATCGGCGACTCCCTGTACACGCCGTTTTCCGGAGTCGACGGGGACGACATCGATTGGGACGCCTACCGCGCGCTCGTGCGCCACTGCGTCGGCGATCTGCGGCATCCGATGCTGTGGGTGACAAGCGGTGTCGCGGAGTTCTGGTCTCTGACGATCGCCGAGCGCAAGCGGCTGTTGGAGGTTGCCGTCGACGAGGCGCGGGCCATCAGTCCCGACGTTGTCATCCAGTCGTGCACGGCAGCGCTTTCGGCCAAGGACTGCCTCGAACTGACACTGCACGCCCAGGAGTCCGGTGCCGACGTCGTCTACATCCAGACGCCGATGATGGAACTTCACGCCGGTGAGGGCGTTCTGCGGTTCTTTCGCTACATCAGCGATCGCACCGATATCGCGCTGGGGATGTTCAATTCGCCGTCGTCGGGCTATGTCCTCAACGCCGCCGAGAGCGCACGCATCGTCGAGGAGATCCCGGCGGTCTGTGCGACGAAGGAGGGCGCGTTCCGGCCGGCGAACAGCCGCCTGCTCCACGAGTTGGCGCCCGAGCTGGTCATCTGGGAATGCGACACGACGGTGTACCGCGCGGGGTGGCTGCGTGCCGGCATTGTCGGGCCGGCCCAGCTCGGCACGGCGGGCTATCTCTACGAGACGCCGCGGCGGCGAATCCTCACCGAGTACTGGGACCTCATCTGGAACGACAAGCTCGTCGAGGCCATGGACTACGCCGTCGAGTCGGGTCTGGACCAGTTCGGCGTCGACATCCGGTCGTGGTTCACCTGCTATCCGGGACGTCCGGACTACTTCACCCACTGGGGCGCCGCGTTCAAGTACGCGGCGTCGGTGCTGGGCCTGCCTGTGGGCGACTATCCCGGTTCCCGTCCCCCGCAGGCCGGCCTTCCGTCCGGGGCACGCGACCAGATCCGGGCCGCCTACCAGCGCTTCGGGCTCATCGAGCGGTGAGCGGCCGCAACGCCCACGCCGTTGCGGAACACGCTACCGATAGGTATACAGTATGTACACACAGTGGCCCCGCCCGAGGAGGCGCCGCACGCGAGCGGAGACTTCGATGCACGAGTCGCTGCTCCGGCCCGATGTCATCGAGGGGATCATGAGCTTTTCGAGAAGAGATCACCGAGATTTCCGCCGCTTGGCCCACCGGCAGGCAGTGGCGTGACGACAATTTCCGGTACCGGAAAGGATGATCATGGGCGGTCTTGATTACCAGGCCATCGACGTCGACAACCATTATTACGAGCCGCTGGATGCCTTCACCCGGCATCTGGACAAGAAGTTCCGCCGCCGTGGCGTGCAGATGGTCAGCGACGGGAAGCACACCCAGGCGATCATCGGGGACCGGGTCAACCGGTTCATCCCGAACCCCACGTTCGACCCGATCATCGTGCCCGGCTGCTTGGACCTGCTCTTCCGTGGCGAGATACCGGAGGGCGTCGACCCGGCCTCGCTGATGAAGGTCGAAGAACTCGAACTGCGCCCGGAGTACCGGAACAGGGCCGCCCGGGTCGCGGTGCTCGACGGCCAGGACATCGAAACGGTCGTCATGTTCCCGACCTTCGGCTGCGGTGTCGAGGAGGCGCTCAAGGACGACATCGAGGCAACGATGGCGTCGCTGCATGCCTTCAACCTCTGGCTCGACGAGGACTGGGGCTTCGACAGGCCGGATCACCGG
>Ga0209040_10002406_pt1 | contig 14728 bp, 13 predicted proteins | sample BogFormECP12_OM3_FD_188240 | JGI IMG/M metagenome (GOLD analysis project Ga0209040, IMG submission 188240) | Bog forest soil microbial communities from Calvert Island, British Columbia, Canada - ECP12_OM3 (SPAdes) (version 2) | ecosystem: Environmental > Aquatic > Freshwater > Wetlands > Bog ...
GACTGCCCGCGATCAGCATCTGGCGCGTGCGTTGCTGTTCTCCAGCATGGCTGGCGGCATTTGAACCACTCGGGCCTTGGGAAAAAGAGCGAATTCCCGGCGGAGCGCCCTAGCGCAGCGATGGCGTTCGACATGGCTGCCGGCTGGGCGCGCCTTAGCGAATTGTTCGGGACCCGCGCTCTGCCGGTCCTGGTCCCGCCATGGAACCGCTTCGATGACTCTCTACTGGTATTGCTCGATAGGTGCGGCCTGGCGGGAATTTCGCGAGCGCGACCGCGTAGCACCGCCCGGCTCGCACCGGGCATCATCGAGGTGAATATCCATGTCGATCTCGTTGCCTGGACAGGGCACCGCGGCTTCGTCGGGGAAGAAGCGGCATTGGCCAGTCTGGTGGGACATTTGCGGGCGCGGCGCCTCCACGCCGTGTGCGCGGACGAGCCAACGGGAATCTTGACCCACCATCTTATTCAGGACGGGGCGACGGACGCATTCCTTGACCGGCTGGTCGCGGTGAGCATCGCTCATCCCGCGGTGCGCTGGCTCGATGCGGGCGAAATCTTCGCTCCTGCCAGGCTCGTTGCGGCATGACCCGTCACGCCTATCCAACTTCGGCTCTGTTCGGCGATTATCTCCGGGCCGCCGCCGGTTTTTTTCCGACGATCGCGGTCCTCGCGACTGCGCCGGCCGGGTTTATCGAGGCGACGATGCTGGGTGGGTTTGCTGCGTTGTTTGCGATGTTCGGAGCCCGGACCGCGCTGCGCCACAGCACCTGCTTCGAGGCAACGGAGACGGGGTTACGAGCATCGGGGCTGTTGCCAAACTCGATCTCGTGGAGCGAACTCGACCGGATGAAGCTTGCGTACTATTCCACACGCCGGGACGAGCGTGGCGGGTGGATGCAGCTCAAGCTTCGCGCCGGGTGGTCAATCTTGCGCGTCGACAGTCGGATCGAAGGTTTTTCCGAGCTGGTAAGGGTGTCGGCCGAAGCTGCCGAGATGCGTGGCCTCTCCTTGGACCCGGCCACATCGGCCAACCTCCAGGCTCTTGGCGTCGGGCTGAGAGCCACCACCGCACCGAGACTGGGTAAGGCAGCCAGGGTCGCAGTATGACCGATCTCCTGCAGGTTCGCGACCTCCACGTCCGTTTCGCTGCACCGGGCGGCTTCATACGTGCGGTCACCGGCGTCGCATTTCGCGTGCGCCCGCGATCGATTGTGGCTCTAGTCGGCGAATCGGGTTCCGGAAAGTCGGTCGTCAGCCAAACAATCCTTCGCATACTCCCGCGCAGCGGCGTCATCACTCGGGGCGAGGTCTTGTTCGCCGACCCTCGGCTCGACGGCAAAGTGGTCGATATCACGAAGTTGCCGAGCGACAGTGCGGAGATGCGGGCGATCCGCGGGGGCAGGATCTCGATCATCTTTCAGGAGCCGATGACTTCACTGTCGCCTGTGCATACGATCGGCAATCAGGTCGGAGAGGCGCTGCGACTTCATCGGCCGGTCACCGCCGCGCAGGCGGTCGAGTTGACTGAGGAGATGCTGCGCCTCGTTGGGTTTCCCAATCCAAAGCAGGCCTCGCGCAGTTACCCTTTCGAGCTGTCCGGCGGGCTGCGCCAGCGGGCGATGATTGCGATGGCGCTGGTCTGCCGTCCGGCACTGCTGATCGCGGACGAGCCGACGACCGCGCTCGACGTGACGATCCAGGCGCAGATATTGAGGTTGATGATTGACCTGCAGCACGAACTCGGTATGGCGGTGCTGCTGATCACCCATGACCTCGGCGTCGTCGCCAACGTCGCCGAGGAGATCGTTGTCATGTACCGCGGTGAGGTGATGGAAAGCGGCACGCTCGAAGACATCTTCCGCCGGGCGGAACATCCCTATTTGAAGGCGCTGCTGCGCGCGGTGCCGCGCTTCGACATGAAGCCCGGCGAGCGCCTGGTCCCGATACGCGAGATACCGCCCGGAGATGCGCCGCATTTGATGGCGGAAAGGAGGAAGTGGCCGGCCGATGCGGTTGGACCGCTGCTCGAATGTGTGGACGTGAGAAAGACTTACACGATCCGCAAAAGCGGCTTGTTCGGCAGTGCGAAATCGGGTCCGCGCGTCGTCGCCGTCGACGCGATCAGTCTCAAGATCGAGCGCGGCGAATGCCTTGGTCTCGTCGGTGAGAGCGGGTGCGGCAAGACGACCGTCAGCAAGCTATTGTTGCGAGCGGTGAGTCCGGATTCGGGTTCGATCATTTTCAACGACCATGGGCGGTTAATCGATGTCCTCTCGCTCGAAGGCGAGGATTTGAAGCAGTTTCGCCGACAAGTGCAGTTTGTTTTTCAGGATCCGTTCGGATCTCTAAACCCGCGTATGACAGTCTACGACATAATCGAAGAGCCGCTGGTGATCCACGGCATCGGCGACGCGCGCTCGCGTCGTGAAATGGTGCACGAGCTTGTCACTCTCGTGGGTCTGGATTTGCGGCATGTCAAACGTTATCCGCACAGCTTTTCCGGGGGCCAGCGTCAGCGCATCGGCATCGCCCGCGCTCTTGCACTGCGGCCGGGCCTTGTGATCTGTGACGAGCCAACCTCGGCGCTCGATGTTTCGATCCAGGCGCAGATCCTCAATCTGTTGATGGATCTGAAGCAAAAATTGGCGCTAACCTACCTTTTCATCTCGCACAATCTCGCCGTCGTCGACTATATCGCCGACCGTATCGCAGTAATGTGCGCCGGCCGCATCGTCGAAATCGCCGATCGTGCCATGCTGTTTCGTAACCCGATACATCCCTACACGCAGGCCCTGCTGTCCGCCGTGCCGACACCGGACCCGGGGCAACGGTTGGATTTTAATCGGCTGCTCGCCGACAAGGCATCGGATCCGGGAGCTTGGCCCGATCCGTTCCGTCGCGATCCCGCAAACCCCCCGCGACTGATCGAGATTGCTGAAGGTCATTGTGTCGAAGCGAGTGCGCCTCCGGTCGTATTGACTGGCTGGGCAGCCAGCCTCGCCAGGGCGTAAATCTATTGGCGCGGGTGACCGAGATCCGTCCCAACCGGCGCGAGGTAATGCGGCTCGGACTCGCCATGACTGTTGCACTCGTGGCGCCGGACAGGGCATCGGCCGAGCTGCAAGAAACGCCAATTTTTAGAGACGATGTATCAAATGGAAAGCTGCCCAAAGTCGAGCAACGGGTACCGGAAGATCCGGCTGTAGCAGAGCTGGAAACGATCGGCATCCCGGGGGGTGAGTTGCGGATGCTGATAGGTGGCCCCAAAGACACCCGGATGATGGTGGTGTACGGCTATGCGAGGCTGGTCGGATATACTCCCTCGCTAGAATTGGTGCCGGATATTCTCAAATTGATTGAGGTCGAAGCCAACCGGATCTTCACCCTACACCTGCGTAAGGGACACAAATGGTCGGATGGACAGCCCTTTACTGCAGAAGATTTCCGCTACTGGTTCGAGGATGTCGCGCAGAATAAACACTTGTCGCCGTTGGGATTGCCCATATCGATGTTGCCGCAAGGTAAGGGACCCGGCTTCGAGGTTTTGAGCGAAACGGCGGTTCGCTATAGCTGGACGCGACCGAATCCACTCTTCCTGCCGGATCTGGCCGGGCCGAGCCCGCTATACATTTACCGCCCATCTCATTATCTCAAGCAATTTCATGAAAAATATGCCGACAAGGCGGCGTTAGATGTTCTGGTAAAACAGGCAACTCAACGCAATTGGGCGGCGTTTCACAATAAATTAGACGCAATGTATCGAAACGATAACCCGGATTTGCCGTCCTTGGAGCCTTGGATACTAAAGACAAGGCCGCCTTCCGACCGCTTTATATTCGAGAAGAATCCGTATTATTACCGGATAGACAAAGAAGGAAATCAACTGCCTTACCTCGATCGGGTGATCTTGTCGATCGCCGACAGCAAGATCATCCCGGCCAAGACTGGTGCGGGCGAGAGCGATCTCCAGGCGCGCTACCTGCGTTTCGACAACTATACTTTTCTAAAGGCGGGCGAAGAGCGTAATCACTACAGGGTAAGGTTGTGGCGGACCGGTCCCGGCAGCCAGCTGGCCCTCTATCCGAACCTGAATGTCAATGACGAGATCTGGCGTGGGCTTGTGCGGGATTTGCGCTTTCGCCGAGCCTTGTCACTTGCGGTCGATCGTCATGAGATCAACCAGGTGATCTATTTTGGGCTTGCAATAGAAGGCCAGAACACTTTACTGCCGCAGAGTCCGCTCTACGAGCCGCGGTATCGCTCGGCTTGGGCGCGCTCCGACGCGAATGAGGCCAACCGCCTCCTTGACCTGATCGGGCTCGTTAAGGGCAGCGACGGTATTCGCCAGCTTCCGGATGGAAGGCCGCTCGAAATCATCGTCGAGAACTCGGGTGAATCAACCGAACAATCGGACGTGCTTGAGTTGATTCGAGATTCGTGGCGTCGGATTGGGATCAAGCTCTTCGCCAAACCGTCGCAGTTGACCCTATTTCGGCGACGGGTTTTCTCTGGCGAGACGTTGATGTCGATCGATAAGGGGATAGAGAACGGCTTAGCGACCGCCGCGATGCCGCCGTGGGAATTCGCGCCGACCACTCAGCAGCAACTGGAATGGCCCAAATGGGGTCAGTATTATGAGACTAAAGGCGCGGCGGGCGAACCGCCCGGTCTACCGTCCGCTATTCGGCTGAAGGAGCTTTATGAGGAATGGCTCGCCGCAGTGTCTGAGGAAGAGCACACGCGGATCTGGCGCGACATGCTCCAGATCTGGGCTGATGAGGTCTTCTCGATAGGAACGGTCGCGGGTGTCCTGCAACCCGTCGTGGTCAACGCCAAACTTCGCAATGTCCCTGAGCAGGGGATCTACAATTGGGATCCGGGAGCCTACTTTGGTATTTACAAACCGGACGGGTTCTGGATCGACCTGTCCGAGGCGTCGGAGAAATCGGCGTCGGCAGTTACCCAGCCGACGAAGCCCCGGTAGGAAGCCACCCGATATGCTCAGCTATCTTGTGCACCGCATCCTTATCATGATCCCGACCTTGATCGCGATAAGTATCGTGATTTTTACAATCATCAACCTGCCACCCGGCGATTACTTTTCCACCTATATCGCCGAATTGCAAGGCTCGGGCGAGGCGGCGGACCTCGCTAAGATCAATTTCTTAAAAGCGCAGTACGGTTTCGACCGACCGCTTTGGGAGCAATATTTATTCTGGGTCGGGGGCCTCCTCCACGGCGACATGGGCTACTCTTTCGCCTATAACCTGCCGGTCAACCAAGTGGTCGGCGACCGGCTATTGATGACCTTTATCGTGTCGTTCACAACGATCTTGTTCACCTACGTTGTCGCTTTCCCGATTGGCGTATATTCAGCAACTCATCAATACAGCTGGGCGGACCACGTATTGACCCTGCTGGGATTTCTGGGGTTGGCGACGCCGAGCTTTTTGCTGGCGCTCGTGCTGCTTTACTTGGCCAATGTCTATTTCGGAATTTCGATTGGCGGGCTGATGGATCCGAAATACGTCGATCAGCCGTGGAGTTTTGGTAAGGCCCTGTCGGTGGCCGCGCATCTCTGGATCCCGGTTGTCGTTATCGGTACGGCAGGAACAGCGAGCATGATCCGACGCCTCCGTGCCAATTTGCTCGACGAACTCCAGAAGCAGTATGTGGTGACGGCTCGAGCAAAGGGCCTCCACCCTCTCAAATTGTTGTTCAAGTATCCTCTACGGATGGCTCTCAATCCGTTTATCTCCGATATCGGGTCACTCTTGCCGCACGTCATCTCCGGGGCGGCGATTGTCTCGGTGGTGATGTCCTTGCCGACGACCGGACCGATGCTGCTCGACGCGCTGCGCAGTCAAGATATGTATCTCGCCGGCTCGTTTTTGATGTTCATGGCCTTCCTGACAGTGATCGGCGTCTTCATATCCGATCTTGCGCTTGCAGTGCTCGATCCGCGTATCCGTCTGCAGGCGGGCCGACGCCTATGACCGAAATGACCTTCGCCGGCGGCGTCCCACGTGACAGGGTTGGTGGCCCGCCGGCGCCGGCCGCCGATCCGTTGCCGCATTACATTTCCGACGCGCCGTTCGACCCGTATTCCGTCGAGAGAATGACGCCGGCGCAGGAGCGCTTTTACATGGCGTCGGAGTGGCGAATGGTGTGGTGGAAACTGCGCCGCCACCGGGTCGCCGTTCTGTCAGGCGCAATTCTCCTCGTCATGTACGTGTCGATCTTGTTCTGCGAGTTCCTTGCTCCGTATGACGTGGATGGCCGCAATACCGATTTCATCTATTCTCCGCCACAGCGGATCCGGATTTTCGACAAGGGCCAGCTTGTCGCCCCATTTGTTTTTGGCTACGACTACCGGCTCGACATGAATACCCTCGAGCGCGTTTATACGCGCAACGACAAGCGGCAGCCGATCCGCTTCTTCTGCCATGGCAACGAGTATCGATTCTGGGGCCTGTTTCCGGCAGATCTGCACCTCGTTTGCCCAGCTGTCGGTGGGCAGCTGTTTCTGGCCGGCACTGACCGGCTGGGCCGCGATCTGTTGTCGCGGATGATCTTCGGGGCGCGCATCTCGCTAACCGTCGGGCTCCTCGGCGTGGCTGTCAGTTTTACGCTCGGTATTCTGATCGGAGGGATCGCCGGCTATTACGGCGGGTGGACCGACATCCTGATCCAACGTGGCATCGAGGTCATCCAATCATTTCCGCACCTGCCACTGTGGATGGCGTTATCGGCAATCCTGCCGGTGAGCTGGAGCCCGATCCTCGTCTATCTCGGCATCACACTGATCCTCGGCATGATCGAATGGACCCATCTCGCCCGTGCGGTGCGGTCGAAGCTCCTGGCACTGCGCGAGGAAGACTTCTGTACCGCCGCGGTGCTGATGGGCGCGAAGCCCGCGCGAATAATCGGCCGGCATCTGCTGCCGAGTTTTATGAGCCACTTGATCGCCTCGGCTACCCTGATGATACCCGGTATGATCCTCGGCGAAACCGCGCTCTCCTTTCTCGGTCTCGGGCTACGGCCGCCGATGACGAGTTGGGGAGTGCTGCTCAATGAAGCCCAAAACATCAATGTCGTAGCGCTGTATCCGTGGCTGATGCTTCCCGTCGTCTGTATCATCGTCACCGTCCTAGCCTTCAATTTCTTTGGCGACGGACTCCGCGACGCCGCGGATCCGTACCACTGAGGGCGCACGTCGGATCCGCGTGGAAGAGAGGTTGACGAGCCGGTGTAGCGAATTGAACAGAAAGCCGCTGAACGAACGCGCTGGATTGATGCTGACGTTCATCGCTGCCTTGCTGCTACTCATTACGGGAGCCCGGGTTTTGGCCGAAGAGGAGCCCGCAGCGCGAGCTCCGCTCCCGCCGCCGCTTCGGAGCGTCCCGGCCGAAGCCGGCAAGCCGCAGACGCGGACCGCAACGCCCGACCCAGCGCCTGGTCCCAATCAATCGGCCTCCGGTCCGCCCACGATCAGGTTTGATCGACCGAAACCTCAGTCCTCGCCGAAGAAGCCCCGCCTAGCCGCGGCGCCGCATCGAAGTGCGGCGGCCGCCAAGGGGCGAGAGACGCCTATGCGATCCGCGGACCTTTCGAAATATGGCGACTCCCACCGACAACGCCACCGCGCCATCGCCCCCGGAACAAAGCAAGGGCGGGATCGCTCACCAGTCGGGCCTCGGATCGGCTATCTTTCGCCGCCGAACGACGATTCAGTTCCGCGGATTGAAAACACCACGATTCCCCGGACGGCGCCGCCACGGGCTCCCCCCCCGTATTATCCCAATTTCTTTGCCGGCCCACCTGCATATGGTTACGCCCCGAGCTACCCCTTTGCCTGGGCTCCGCCGGGGCCTGGGATCTTTCGGTAACGGCGATCCTTCGCCAGAATGCTGGACCGCCGTGCAGGAAATTCAACGGATCTTGCTTCCGGCTCGATGGAGGTTAACAACTCGATGATCAAACGGTTTCACGCACTATATGTCGGCCAAATCAAGCTGGACAATATTGGCCTGCAAGGCACGCCGGCAAACGACCGCCGGTATCCGAACGAGCGGTTCAGCGAGGTATTCTGGACCGCCCGCGATGTCGCCCGGGAGATGGACGAGCTCGGCTATTACGCCTTCTGGACAGCCGAGCACCATTTCCAGCGCGAAGGGTACGAATGTCTGCCCAACTTGATACAGCTTGGCTTGTGGCTGGCCACCCAGACGCGGCGCCTGAAATTCGGCTGCGCCTTCAATATCCTCCCGATGTGGCATCCGATCCGGCTGGCGGAAGACTACGCGATGGCGGACATCGTCACTGACGGCCGCGTCATCATGGGAGTTGGCCGCGGCTATCACACCCGCGAAGTGGAGACCTTTGGAGCTCCTCTTCTCGATGCCGAAGCAAATCGCGAACTGTTCGAAGAGCAGCTCCAGATTCTGCTGAAATGCTTCAACGAGGAGGCGTTCCATCACAAAGGTAAGTATTTCGAATGCCCGCCTTCCGTGCCCTATCGCGGGTACCAGCTTCAGGAAATAACGATGGTGCCACGACCGAGACATTTGCCGGTCGAGATCTGGATGCCGATAGCCAGCGGCAGGACCATCGATATGATGGCGAAATACGGCCTGAAGGCGATGGTTACCTTGAACGGCGAGAAGATCCTCGATGACGTCGTTCGCGCCTTCCACGCCGCCTGCGTCCGGCACGGCCGCGCTTCACAGATAGGCCAAGATATGATCTGGGGTGCCGGTGTCTACCTGGCCGACAGCCGGGAAGAGGCGATCCGTCGGGTCGAGCCCTCACACGACGAGCGCTACAAATGGTTCGCTCCGTTTGGCTTTGTGCGCTATGCCGATGAAGAGGGCCGGACTTGGGGTACCCCTGGAGCACCGGCGCGGGTGCCATCGCTGCGCGATGGCGTGCAACAGAAGGCTTGGTTCTGCGGGCCGCCTTCTCAAGTCATCGAGGGGATCAAATCGATCGAGGTGAAGTATCCGGGGATGGAGGATTTTATGGTTCACTGGGCCGAGGGGTTGCCGCCCGAGGAATTCAAGGAGCAGCTCAGATGGTTCGCCAAGGATGTCATGCCGGCGTTCAGCCGTGCTTGAGCCAAGACAGCACGTCGAGGGGAAGATCAGGCATTCGATCTTTGTTCCGATCAAACAGGATTAGCATGGCGGGCTGATCATCGGCTCAGTGCTGCAACACCTCTTGTGGCGTGCATCGCCAGCTAACATCTTTTCGCGAGTGACGAGCTGGCTCCGTTATCGGTAGCGGTCACCGGAGAATTGCGCATGCGCCCCTTGAAGCCGGTCCGCGGCACCCAAGACCTTCTCCCGGAGGCGGCCCGGCGCCACCGGCAAGTGGCGGAGACCGCGCGCGCCCTGGCCGAGCTCTATGGCTTTGTTGAGATGGCAACGCCGATCTTCGAATTCACAGACGTGTTCGCGCGGCCGATCGGCGAGCACACCGACATCGTTGCCAAGGAGATGTACACCTTTACCGACCGCGGCGGCGAAGAGGTAACTCTGCGGCCGGAGAACACTGCCGGTGTGGTCCGCGCGGTGCTCTCGAACGGCCTGGTCCAGAGCGTGCCGCTCAAATTCTTCTATAGCGGCCCGATGTTCCGGTATGAACGGCCGCAAAAGGGCCGGTTCCGTCAGTTCCACCAGATCGGCGTCGAACTGATTGGCGTTGTGCAGCCGCAAGCCGACATCGAGGTCATCGCGTTGGGCCGCCGCGTTCTCGACGCGCTCGGGGTAGGTGACCGCATCGTGCTCGAACTCAATACGCTGGGCGACCTCGAGAGTCGCGCAGCCTACCGCCAGGCCCTTATTTCTTACTTTTCGGCGCGCGTGTCCAACTTATCCGAAGACAGCCGGCGGCGGCTCGAGCGCAACCCGCTCCGCATCCTCGACTCCAAAGAAGAAACCGACCGGCGAGTCGCTCGGGATGCTCCGGTCTTTGCCGATTACCAGAATGCCGAGTCGCGCCGCTTCTTCGATCGGGTCCGCGCGGGGCTTGATCGGCTCGGCATTGACTACCGGCTGAACCCACGGCTCGTGCGTGGGCTTGACTACTACACTCATACGGCGTTCGAGTTCGTGACGACCGATCTGGGGGCGCAAGGCACGGTGATGGGCGGCGGCCGATATGATGGGCTGGTCGAGATGATGGGCGGACCAGCACTGCCCGGAGTAGGCTGGGCGGCCGGTATCGAGCGACTCGCAATGCTGATAGCCGGACCGCCCCCGCCGCGGAGCCCGGTCGCGCTGGTACCGATCGGCGAGGTCGGCGAAACTGAGGCTCTCAAGTTGGCCGAAGACCTCCGCGATCAGGGATTCACGATCGATCTCGGATATGCGGGCAATCTCGCGCGCCGCCTGCGCCGGGCCAACAGGATCGGCGCGTTCGCCGCCATATTGTTGGGCGACGACGAGCTGACACGCGGTACTGCGACCTTACGTAATCTGGCTAACGGCGTGCAAAGCGAGGTGCCACTGGCCGAATTGCCGGCGCGACTCCAGATGCTGGCCGACGAGCAAACCAATTTCTGAGTAGCGCGTGGAAGCCTCTCTCGAAGCGCATTTGGATCAGCTCATCCGCCGCCACGCGGAACTGCGCGATGCACTCGCCGGCACGGGGCTCGCGGGCGCTGATTTCGCAAAATTGTCTAAGGAATACAGCGACCTGACCCCGATCGTCGACGGAATAGAGAAATTGCGCCGCGCCCGCGACGAGTTGTCCTCGCTCGCGGATATCGCCGGATCGAGCGAGGATAGGGACTTACAGCAGCTTGCCGAGGACGAGCTGCACGTGCTTCGCGAGCGTCTGCCCGGTCTGGAGCAGCAGGTAAAGTTGGCGCTGCTTCCGAAGGATGTCGACGACCAGCGTAACGCGATCCTCGAAGTCCGCGCGGGCACCGGCGGCGACGAGGCGGCATTGTTCGCAGCGGAACTCTTTCGCATGTATCAAAGATACGCCGCATTGCGGGGGTGGCGCTTCGAAATCCTCGATCTTTCCGAAACCGGCCTCGGCGGGTTCAAGGAGGCTAGCGCCTTGATCAGCGGTCGCAACGTCTTCGCCAGGCTGAAATTCGAATCGGGCGTTCACCGTGTCCAGCGCGTACCCGAAACTGAGGCGGGTGGTCGCACCCACACTTCCGCCGCAACGGTCGCTGTGCTTCCCGAGGCGGAGGACGTCGATATCCGCATCGACGAGAGAGACCTGCGCATCGACGTCTTCCGCGCAAGCGGGCCCGGCGGTCAGTCGGTGAATACGACCGACAGCGCGGTGCGGATCACCCATATTCCGACGGGGCTGGTAGTGATCCAGCAGGACGAGAAATCGCAGCACAAGAACAAGGCGAAGGCGCTAAAAGTATTGCGTTCTCGCCTTTACGACATGGAGCGGCAGGCGCGCGACAACGCACGCGCTGCGGAGCGGAAAAGTCAAGTCGGCAGCGGCGATCGATCGGAGCGGATCCGCACTTACAATTTCCCCCAGGGGCGAGTTACCGACCACCGCATCAACCTCACCCTATACAAGGTAGACAAGGTGATGAGCGGGGAGGCGTTGGACGAAATCATCGACGCAATTCTGGCCGAGGATCAAGCGGCAAGGTTTGCCGCGGTTGAACCTGGCTGATGGAGACGCGCGGTTCGATTGTGGCCGAAGCCGCTGCAGCATTGTCGAGTGCCGGTTTTGCGGATCCCCGGCGCCAGGCCCGTCGACTGGTTTCTGCAGCGCTCGCGATACCGCAGCCCGATGTTTTCGGTTACCCTGATCGCGCGGTGGACGAGCAGCAGATCGGACGGGTGCGGGCGTTGTTGGGTCGTATGGTCGCCGGTGAGCCCTTGAGCCGCATCCTTGGAAGGCGCGAATTCTGGGGGCTGGAGTTTATTTTGTCGGCCGACACTCTCGATCCCCGGCCCGAGACGGAAACAGTCGTCGAGGCTGTGCTGCGGCGGAAGCCCGATCGACAAGTGCCCCTTCACTTGCTCGATCTCGGCACCGGTACGGGCTGCCTTCTGTTGGCGCTCCTCGACGAATTCCCGGCCGCAGTAGGCGTCGGCGTCGACATCGCCGAGGGCGCGGTGCGGACTGCGGCACGTAATGCTGTCTTGCTCGGTTTTGCCGATCGGGCGTGCTTCTTCGTCGGTCATTGGGCCACTGCAGTGTCAGGCAGGTTTGATGCCATTCTCGCCAATCCGCCCTATATCGCGAGCGAAGCACTTGCGCTGCTGCCTCGCGAGGTCGCCGGTCACGACCCAAGGCGGGCTCTCGATGGGGGCGAGGACGGTTTGCGGTCGTACCGGGAGATAACCGGGGCTATACCAAAGCTTCTTTCTTCCCACGGGATCATTGTCACCGAAATCGGTGCCGGTCAGGCGGATGCGGTCGCCGCCTTGATGACGGCTAACGGCCTGGTCGCCGACGGTATCGAGAAGGATCTTGCCGGCATCGCTCGATGCACGGTCGCGCGTCGCCCGCCGCAAGACTGCTGAAGGCAGAAAAAGGTTGGAATACGCCGCGGTCCCGTCTAGGCTGGCATCGCTCGGGGGCTCGGTGCCGCGACGAAAGCGGCGGTACCCACCTGAAACTGCCCGAGAGGGGCTGGGGGATGCTCCCGCCGGACAAAGGTCCGATAATGTCCACCGCGATTAGACAGGTGTCATGAGACCAGGACCAAACAAACGCTCGCGCGGTCGCAACAATGGAAATAATCCGCACCATAACCGTCCGCGAATGCCTCACCGGATCCAGACTTTTGACAGCAATGGTCCGAACGTAAAGATCCGTGGCAACGCCTACCAAGTCTTCGAACGCTATGTTGCGCTCGCACGTGAGGCGGCGGCAAGCGGCGACCGCATTTCGGCCGAAAATCTGTATCAGCACGCGGAGCACTATTTCCGCGTCATGAATGCAAACGGTGAGGCCAATTCACATGGGGCGCCGCCGCGCCCGACCACGCCCGCCGATCTCGATATGGGCGGCGCCGAGGGGGAACAGCACGAGGCGGAAGAAAATTTGGTGCAATCCTCGCCCCAGCCACTGCCGGACGATCAGCCGTCCGGGTTCTGAGCACGCCGAGAACGGTGTCTGACAAAAAGCGTCACGAGGGCTGGGCACGCGACAACTCGGACGCCGGTTTCATCCTTCCTGATCGGCGCCGACGACGAGATGGCATTCGCGGACTTGGTCGCGCGGGATCCGTAGTGTGTCCGGGGGGTTTAATTGGCGCAGGACCAGCGTGTCCCCCTCCCAGCCCACGAATTGCTTTATTAAGACCGCCTGTCCCTCCTTATACACGACCACGTCTCGGCTGCGGATCGGTGGCTTAAACGGATTTACGTGTAATAGCCAACCCGGCTCATAGCGCGGTTCCATGCTGTCGCCGACCATATAAATGGCATAAGCCGAACGCACGCCGTTCAAGTTGGCGGGCCTCGGCGTGTATCCGATCGGGCCATCTTCAAGAAACATCTCCTGGTCGGCGCCGCCGCGTGCGCCACTGCGAATCGGTATCCGATCCGGGTCGTGAAGCAGGCGCGAGGGAGGAGCGGCGGGCGCAGCCGACCCGGCAGAGGGCGGGCGACCCCGCCCGGGCCGAGGCCCTTCGCTCGCGGGCGGATGGGTCGTAGTATCGACGGCATGACGTAGGACCTCGTCTTCCGGCACATGCAAAAAAGCCGCGATGTGGACGACCTCCAGCGGCTTCATCTGGCGATCTCCTTTCAGCATCCGGGATACGGCTGATGGAGCAAGACGCAGATGGCGAGCGAGATCGGCCTGCGACGCGCCGACACGTGCCAAGGCTTGGTTGAACCAGGTACCGTCCATAATGCGTCCTTCACAATTTGCTCTTGTTGACACGGCAACAGCGGATGCCTAACATACCGGTGCATTACTGACAAGCCAAATGATGAACAATTGGATCAATATGACAAAGCTTCTTTTGTACCCGGCGAACGAGGATTTCGACGACAACCTCGGTTGCGCCTATGTCGTCGACGAAACGGATGGCCGGCGTATTTGCGGAGCTACGCGGCAACCGTCTTCGTCTTATTGTCCGCACCACCATTCCCTTTGCCATATCGTGTGCGGCAGCGAGGCCGAAATCGACCGGTTGCGCGAAGTCGAAGCGCTGGCGAGCGCTGTCGGCGGCCGGCGTGCGCGACAACGGGCGGCGCCCACTCGACAGTTCCTGAAACGTCTGGAACAGGCGGTTCGTGACCTTTCATGAGCAAATCGTTCACGTTTTGTTCGGAGGAATTGATGGCAGAAAATCGTCCTCGGCGCAAGCCATCAGCCCGAGAAGGTGGCGATATTGTGCCGACACCGGAGCGCCACAACCACGGCGTCGTGGAACGACTGGAGCGGGCGATAAGCGACAATTCCGGCCGTCCTGGCCGCCCCTACCGTTTTGTCGACACGCTCGCGGCTATGGAGAGACGCGGTTCGATCACCGCCGGGATGCGGCAAGCCGGAGAGGATTTTCGAGATCGCTTCGCCATCGCGCAACTCGACCCGTTGAGCGCCTTCGACATATCGCGGCCAAAGATTGGCAGCGGGGCGGGTTTCAGATCTGGGAATGCGCCCGGTTCGCGCATTGAGAATGCGCGCGAGGTGGTATGGCGCGCGATCCTCGCCGTGGGCGGTCTCGGTTCCGCCGGCGGTTCGTGTGTGTGGCACGTCCTTGGCTGGCAACAGTCGCT
>Ga0209040_10002407_pt1 | contig 14726 bp, 18 predicted proteins | sample BogFormECP12_OM3_FD_188240 | JGI IMG/M metagenome (GOLD analysis project Ga0209040, IMG submission 188240) | Bog forest soil microbial communities from Calvert Island, British Columbia, Canada - ECP12_OM3 (SPAdes) (version 2) | ecosystem: Environmental > Aquatic > Freshwater > Wetlands > Bog ...
TCAAACTTCGGTAGACTCATCGATGCCGGGCATGATAATAAAGATTCCGACGAGCATCCAGCATAACATCCTAAAAATATGCTTTTTCAGCAGAATCGATAGTAGTGATCCCACATGATCGTCGCCGACTCGTGACCGGCCTGAATCACGAGTCCGTTAATATCGCCGTGCTGCGCCAGCCAGCATGAGCAGTAGGTATGCCGTGCGCCTTGCTGCGGCCATTCGGTGAGCCCGGCAGCCTGGGCGTTCGCTCGCCGTTTACGTCGCAGTGTACTGGCGCTGAAGGGTGTGATCCGTCCGTCCATCCGACCGCCTCGGGCCTGATACTCACCTAACCAGGCCAGAGCATTGTTCGAAAGGTCGATCCAGCGCTTGCGCCTTTTCTTGGCAACGGCGGCCCGGATTGTGAGGTGATGCTTCTTGGCGCCCAGGTCGATATCGGTCCATAACACCTTCTGCAATTCGCCATCCGGTCTGACGCCAGCGTAAAAGGCCAAGACCAGGAACGGGACCAACGTAAGATCATTCTCCAGTGCGTCACGCAACAGCGCTTCGACTGTTGCCGGCGCGAAGACTTCAGTTTCTGCGCGGACGATTGAGGCAAACTCTAGCAGGTCGACCGGGTTCTCTTTCAGCCAGCCGGCACGGATTCCGAAGTTGAGAGCAGCCCGCAAGTAGGCGAGCACCGCGTTTTTGCTGGAAGGCGGAAAGGAGGAAATGGCTTCTTCTATCATTTTCGCGGTGAGGTCGCTTGCAGCGATGTCGCGAAGTGACGAAAGGCGTTGCGCCGCTTGGTATAGCTTCTGCCGGTAGACTGGGCTGACTGTCGACCTGGAAGCGATATACTTTTCCCAGAGCGTCGCCACAGGAACACTGGCAGTACGTGCAGAGTGAATCAGGAGAAACTCATTAAGCGCGGCGGTCAAGGTGACGCCTGGGGCTTGTGTGTCTAGGCGGCGGAAACAGGCGGACGCTTCAGCGATCCGCTCGGCGGATAGCGAACTCAGAGAGTGACCGAAGTTGATCTTCCGAGTCTTGAGTCGTTCAGCCTCGAGCTCGGCATCGAGCTTAGTGTGAAAAAAGAGCTGTTGTCTTTTTCCGGTCGACGAAAGCGCGGCTAGAACACTGACGCACCATTGCCGGCTGTCTTTACGGCTCTGGTAACGGGTTGGCTGAAGGGAAGCGGTTTTAGGCATCGGATTTTTCCCCCACCGCCTTCTTTGCGATTCGCCGACCTGACGCTGGTTTGTATCTCAACCCGAGCTGCTGGGCGCGGCGTTCTAACGCCCACGGCTGAAGATCCAACAGCGTCGAGCTTTTGGTTTTGTCGACTTTGAGCGCATCTGGCCCAAGTCGGAACACTCGTTGGATAGTGACGATTTCGTTTGTGTCATCCCTGCGCGAGATCTTGACCGCGAATTGGGTGTCATCGAAGAGCGCATCCGCGCCGCCGATAGAGAGCTCTTCCCGGAGCTCGTCCAAAAAGTCAGAAAGGCGGTAAAACAATTGGTTGTACTTCTTGGGATCGACCCGTTGCATGAGTTCAATCAGACGTCGGCAAAGAAGATGCGTTTCACGATCAGTCGCATGAAAGGACTCGAGCCAATTGGTCCGGAACTTCCGATAGATCTCGGCAGTGTAGGGCAACTCGGGAGCGTCCAGAAGATGCCACGTCCCCTCTTCCGGCCCCCATTGGGCGCCGATCGTATGCTTGATCCGCTGGAGCAATGATCGGGTAAGATCCCGGCGCCGGTTCTCGATCGCCCGAACGGTATCCAGGCTGATGTCGGTCGCTTGCGAGAGTTCAACCTGCGTGATTGCTCCGGAGTCGTCACCGGCTTGCTGTCGCAGAATTCGGAGCGGCTCAATTCCCTCAGTGTTCTTCTTCATTGCGTCTATTGCTTCGGTTGTCTTGTACATGACTTTAACCTGACAAATTAGCAAGAAATAGTTGCAACGGACCTTTTGGGAAATGTACACGTACCAGAGACAACTCTTGCCATAATGAAAAAACGCATTCGTGTCCCTGAGTACGCCGCGGCGAATTCCTTTAGCCCGATGCACGTCCGAAACCTGATCCACCGGGGGATTCTTCCGGCGATCGTGATCGGCAGATTGATTCTGATCGATCCCGAAGAGGCCGACGCTGCGTTGGAACAGTTTAAGAGGCGCGGAAAGGTCGCGCACTAAAATAGCCGTCGGCCAAAGGTCGTTCTTCTCATGAGTGACGACGAATTCGCTTGCCGGGCTGTCGGATCGCTTCGGGCGATCCTGGACGACGCCGTCGGTGGCAACGGTTCGACGCTTGCGGACTACACAGTGCTCTCGCCGCAGAATGATCCTTACCGGCTCGATCTCCCGAATAATCATCGCAACGGTGTATGGTTCGCTGAGGTGCTCGAGCGGCTTGTTCCTGATGATGACACCGTACATCTGCGCGGGCTCCACTATCGTCTGGTCGCCGCGGCTGATGTGATCCGGCCAGATAATGGCTTGCCTTACATCAACACCGAAGAGGCCTGGCTCTGGTTGACGGGCAAAGCGGCCAAGGCCGGCCGCTGGCTCGGTTACGTCGAGTTCGAGCGGATCATTGACGAGCGTAACGCGCCTCCGGAGCTCTTTGTTTCCCAAGGCAATACTGCCACTCCACCTCAGCTCTTACCAGGCGCAATGGTAGAACTGCCGACTCCGGAATCTGTGTTGCCGAGCTTCTATTCACCCGGGATTTATGCCAAGCAACCATTCCGGATCATTCTGATCGGCGAGAAAACCTCGCTCCGGGAGGTGCTTCATCCGATTGCTGAAATGGTCGGAGGCGAGTTATTGCTTCCAACAGGCGAGATGAGCGACACCATGATCGCCGGGATCGCCAGGCGCGCTTCGGGTCTTTGTCCGTCGGTTGTGCTGTACTTTAGTGATTTTGACCCGAGCGGCTACCAAATGCCGGTCAGCGTAGCGCGCAAACTCCAAGCATTGAGGGATCTCCGCTATCCCGATCTCAACATCCAAGTTCATCATGTGGCGTTGACCTTAGAACAAGTGCGCCATCTCCAGTTGCCTTCCACACCTCTAAAGGTGACCGAACTCCGCGGCGATCGGTGGCGATCAGTGATGCAACACGAGCAGACCGAGATTGACGCATTAGCGGCGCTACGTCCTCTCGAACTGCGGCAAATAGCGCTGGAAGCAATTAAACCCTTTTACGACAGCACACTTCAAACGCGATCCATCGATGCAAGCATACTATGGGACAGGGAAGTCACGCGCCGGCTCGAAGCTCAGCCTGACTATCAAACTGCCGTCGATAACATCAGCGCAGCGCGTGAAACATTGGAAGAGGCCGCAGGCGCTCTCCAGGCGGCGCAGGAGGATGCGCAGACTGCTTTTCGGGTTATTGAGCTGCCTATAACTGTTCCACCCGAGCCCGTGCTCGAGGCTGAAGCGCCAAGACCACTCTTCACGACTGACGAGGACTTCGCAACCGCTAGCCGGCGCATGATCGGTCATAAGGCGCTAGTTGCGGAAGGAGGGGGGTTATGAAACGCATTCCTCTCACTCAGGGTAAATTCGCTTTGGTTGACGACGCGGATTTCGGGTGGCTGAACCAATGGCAATGGTACGCAGCTTTTAACCGGTGCTCTCGTGAATTTTATGCGCGCCGAAATATCTGTCGCCTTTAAACTTTCCTTCAATGGAGACTAACAAATGAAAAGGATGGCGGGCCGCTACACTGCCGGAGGGTTACTTTCGTGTTGTCCTGTGGTCCTTTGCCGCTTACCCGACTATCACCGATTTCGCCGAGGAGTCCTGCCGTCGCCCGCATCCCCGGCCTACCTAATCGGCCGATTTACTAACAAATCAAGTTAAAACTATGAGCCGAGGCAAACCACCAGAGCGCGATGCGCTCCTGCAACATCTACTCGAGCACCGGCCGCCAGGCGGCGAGAACTATTTCGTTTTTGCGATCGTTACCGACGCCGCGGAACCGACCTGGGAGCACCGGCAGAGTTTCGCCGGCGCCTATGAACAGACCGCCGCGCTTTGTGTCGCTGCGCTGGGCGCAATGGCACAGAACAAGAGTCTGCAAGGGGGCGCTCAGATTGAATTGTACCAAGGCGACGCAGCGCGCCGCTATATCTTCAACGCAATAGTTGAAGAATCGCGCTACCAACAGGAACGCCAGGGCGAGGCTAACAATTGAGGTATTGGAATAAATGAATGACGATGAATGGTTAATTAGTTTTGGCCTGCGAGCTCAAGTAGCTCCAAGCGATCCGCGAATCAGGTTTGTCTTATTACCTGATTACCTTGATGCGCTGCGGTATTGCCGGATATTTGGGATAGAATGCGAAAACGGCCAACTCCTGGCAGATAGTCTTCGCCGATTTTTGCAACCGAGAAAAGCTCGATTTATAGCAAACTGGATACCGGTTTCTTCCGGCGTGATGGCTTTCTGTGGAATTTTCTTCTGCGAGCTTGATGGCAGCGTAATCAGCCGCACGCACGTCTTTTGGAGCCTGACAGAAGACGTCCGCTCGATCATTGAAGGAGCGATCGAAGAACTCCACAAGCAATATCGCCAGGCAACCAAGGCCGTCAGCGCGGTTCCAGTGCCTGCCGATGGCCCGCAAACCAACTAAGGGGAGAGGGTCAATGAAGCTTTGCCAGGACTATCTTTCGGCCCGCGGTATCACCAATCAGACCGCGAAACATTATCAACTCGAATTTGACGATCTCTTAAGCGCAAAGACGATTAAAGACCGGCTGGGGCGCGGACTTCCAAAAAGCGTTAACGAAATTATCTGGATTCCAGTTTTCGGCATAGACGGTAAGCTGATCTGCTGGATTGCACGGCCACTGCCGAACATTTCCAATCTGCCAAAGTTTCTCTGTCCAGTTGGTTCGAGCGGTTTGCCTTTCGTGCCAAAAAGCACTTATGGCCTGACCTATGGTCAACCGATCATCATCACCGAGGGTCCCATTAAAGCACTCGCCTGCATCCAGGCCGGTATTGACGCGATCGGCATCAACGGTGTCTGGGGCGCCGGCGTTAAGAACTCACAGGGTCACGTCGTCATAGGAGCCGAACTCCAGAACGCGTTGGATTGGCGCGGCCGGAAAGTCTATCTCGGTTTTGATGCTGACTGGGCGATTAATCCCCAGGTGCGTCATGCGATGGTGCGGCTTTTCTTCATCCTGTCAGTGGCCGGCGCTGAAATCTTTCAATTAACCAACTGGGATATAGCTCAAGGTAAAGGCATTGATGATTATCTGGTAAACCAGCAGACAGCCGGGAAATCTCAGTGTCCCGATATCCTGAAAGCGCTCCTAAATGCGGCTACTCCCTTCGTTGACTCGGTTAATGCAACCGCTCTGGATCTGGATCTAGTCTGCTCCGAACTCCAAAACGTTTTTATTCCGGGCCTCTTGCGTGAGCAGCTTTGCCGACCGCTTGCCGGACGGCTCGGCATCAAGATCGATGACTTGCGCAAGATTGGCGCTCAAACCCAAAAGCCGGCCGATTTTATCGATCCTACACCTTGGCCTATGTCGCTCAGTGGTGATCAACTTCTGACCGATATCACTACAATCATCAAGAAGCACATCATAACCGACGATCATTGCAAAGTCGCCGTCGCCCTTTGGATCATTCTTTCCTACCTGGTTGATGAAGTTGATATCATGCCGCTGCTAGCAATTATTTCACCCGAAAAGCGCTGTGGAAAAACACGGTTTTTGACTTTGTTGCTTAAATTGATACGCCGGCCAATTCCCGGGGTTTCGCTTTCGGCTGCAACCGTCTATCGAGCGATCGAAAAATGGCATCCTTCATTGATAATTGACGAGGCTGACGGGGTGCTTAAGGATTCCAAGGGTAACGACAACCTCGAGTTGCGTTCGGTGATTAATTCGGGCCATACCCGCGAACTGGCGTGCGTCAACCGCTGCGTCGGCGAGACACATGATGTGCAGAAGTTCTCAACCTGGGCGCCTAAGGCAATTGCGCTAATCGGCAGGATGCCTGACAGCATGATGGATCGCTCAATTGTGATTCCACTTAAACGCAAAACCAAGACCGAGACCGTAGTCAGAATTCGCGACACCCCGCAAACGGTCTTTGATGAATTGCGCTCCAAAATTGTCAGGTTCGTCGAGGATAACGGTACCCAGATCGGCAGGTTTGTTCCTAATCTTCCCGCCGGCCTCAATGACCGAGCCGAGGATTGCTGGCTTCCGTTATTGGCGATTGCCGATGTCGCTGGCGGTAATTGGTCGCAGGAAGCCAGGAAGGCCGCTTTGTCACTTTCAGCTGATACCGACGATGCAGATACTTTCCGCATCAAAGTACTTAGAGCTCTCAAGCAGGATTTTGAGGATGAAGGGGAAAACCACGATCAAGGATTTCAAATAACCGGCGATATCTGTAATCACCTCAACGCCGATAATGAAGCGCCTTGGGCCAATTTCAAAAATCAAATGACGCCTGAACTACTGGCTAAGACTTTGGCCATCTACAAAGTCAAAAGCGACAAGATCAGGGTTAATGGCCCACAAGTTCGTGGTTTTTTTTGGAAAAAGCTCAAACCCCATTTTGACCGCTACCTGTGAACACCCAGACCCCCCCTTCCTTCCTCTATGGGTAAATACCTGTCCCACTTGTCTCAAACGCCCGCCAATCAAGTCTGGGAGCCAATCTGCAAAAAAACGGAACTTGTCCCATTTTATGCTGTTTGGGACAGGTTGCGACAGGTATGCGGATTGCCCGCAGCGCCTTTACTGGAGCCGATCTGCGAAGATTGTGAGACAAGTGGGACAAGTAAAACCCCTTGTATAGAGGATAGGGGGGTATCGGGTAAGTGACAGAGCATGCTGTCCCGAACAACAAATGAGTAAACCGCAAATTATTGAGCTTCCAGATCGCCAGGGCATTAGTGTCATTGCCGGCCAGGTTATTTTACAACAGCATCCTTACAGGCTGTACCTTTGGCCGTTTGGGACCAAAGAGACTTTCCTGGCTGATTTCGGATGTCCACATTGCGGCGTGCCGGTTCGCTGGATAATGACCAAAAGCCGGACGACGATTTTCAGTTGCCATTGTCTGATCGCGGTCTGCGGCGCACCATAACACGAAGTCCTGATCGATCGTGATTGCTGGGCTCGATGGATTTTTGAGTGCTGGAATTCAGAGAGAGAAGAGCAGCAGCGCCAAACTAATTAAATGCGGATGATCTCCCACGATATCCCCAAGGTCGCCGAGCTGCTCAAAAACGGAGGCCAGTGGAAGGCCGCCCAAAAATGCAGGAGTAGCAGGAGAGCGCCCACCGCGACGACGACCGCGGCCACGAACGCGATCGCGATCACGGCGAACACCTGGCGCCTGGCGGCCGCGATTTTGCGGTCAACCATTTGCTCGAGCAATAAGCGCTCAAACTCGGCCTCGGTCATCACCCTGGTACAAACGATTTTTCAGAGGGCGAAGTTTCAAATTCCAGCGCGAAATGTAAATTAATCTCCGATGAGCCACCGCCACCGACGCGCACTACCGGCCCACGTATTGGAGTTGATCGACAAGAGCTATGATAACCGGATCCTCGACCCATCGAGTACCGCAAAGCGTCGCGTCCACCGGGAATGGTGGGATATCAGCCAGCCTCAACCGCTCACCGACATTTTCTTCGTCTCTACCCGGCCCGGAAGTATGGGCGCTCATCATATGGCCGTCGAGGTGCGAGAGACGGAGGGTTGGGCCCCCGAATGGCTGCAGCCTAATTTGTATTTCCAGGAAGTGGTTGACGCAGCTCGAGCCACCGGAGGCAGCGGGGCGATCGATCTTGGCACCGGGGACTATCCTTTCATCTGGTTTGAGTATCCGCCGACCTGGCCGTGGTATCCCGGCCCTTTTCCTCCACTGCCGCCTTGAGGCTGGAAATTGTCACACAGCGGGCGTACATCAGTACTATCGTGAACACTCCCACCCGCTACATGGAGCCCGGCGCGTCTGTCGATCTGCCGGAACCCGAAACCATCCGCGAGGCGGTCTTAGCTTCGCGTTTTGCCCCGACCGCGTTGGAAGTCCTGGCCCGCTTCGAAGAACTCCAAACTCAAAACTCCGTCCTGGCCCAGGAATTCTGGCGGAAAAATCAGGAAGCTATTCGTACGGGTTTTGCCGCACGCCAGCATCAAGTGATTATCGATGCAGCCGAGAAAAACAGGCCCGAACAAGCTTTCCCGCGGGGCTCGATCGCTGCCAAGATGGAGGAGATTAGCGATCCGCGCGCCAGGCAGGTTTTCTACCTGCGCAATAAGGAGATTATCCACCAGGCAGCCTCCCGGAAGATTGACGAGGCTATTCACCTCAAGGCCAATCGCCGGCAGAGCCTGGTGAATCTGGCGACTCTGCCAATCAACGTCCAGAGCACTTAGCGCTCGAGAGCGAGCGTGAGCTTTTCCCATGCGCCGGCAAATCTGCTTTTGCATCAAGAAGGGTGGGGAGATTACACCCATTTTCCACGCCAACGTGGATCTCGACACGCAGCTCAAATGGCTCCGGAAACTGCGCAGTCAAGGACAGCCAGGCTACGGGCCAGGCGATAAGATCCACGTGTGGGATTCTGACGGCTCCATGCGGGTCGTGACCCCTTGGGACCCGCACCGGGCCGCTGCAGAGGCCGCTTTGCCGGCGCCGTTGCCGCCTACGCCGCCGACTCTGCCGGAAAGGGTCGAGGTCTTGGAACAAGATGTGAGCCAACTCAAAAACTCGAAAGCAAAAGCCAAACGTGGACTCTTTTCAGAGTCCAGTTGAATCCGACTGATGCCGAGCTCGTCCTCGCCGTCAAGCTTGAGATCCTCGGTGATGATCCCGCGCCTGTTGCATCATTTGCCGATTGCCCGGGCGCTCTCGCGCTCAAAAGAACTCCTGCGCGATGGCTCGTTGTCCACATCGTCAATCCCTGGAGAGACGACCGACTCAATCGGGTTGAATGGGGATTGACCAGAGCGCCCGATGTTAATGCAACTCAAAGCACCACTCTTTGATAACAAACTTGTCGAGGGCCTGGTGAGCCAATGGCAACGGGCGAGGACTCCAGGCCAGCAACACCTTTGGGCTCAAATAGTTGAGCAAACCACCCCCCTCATTCGCGACATTATCCGAAAGGAAAAGCTCGACCTGCGCATTGTTGGTGAGCCTGACGAAATTTGCAGTGAATTAGTGCTAAAATTGCCCAAGGTCATTGCCGCCTATGTGCCCGGCAAAGGCCAACTTTTTTCCCTTTTGCAAATCTCCTTTCAACGCTATTTGCGCAACTTACTTGAAAAGCAGTATCGCTACAGGTTGCGTTATCGGGTCGACTCGGATTTCATCGAAGAGTATCGGCCTCTGGGCGAGCCCGAGGTCTACTCCATAGCCGCCGAGATTCGCACCCGCTTGATCCAATTTACCTCGGTCCATGACGACTTTATCCTCTTCATTGTCAATAACCTCGTCGTCTATGCGTACACCTATGGAGGGGGGGAGGACATGCCCGGGGGACACCCCCCGATCAAGCGAATTGCGGGCATGATCGCTCGACTCACCAAGATATCGCGCGCCTCGGCCCGAGCTCGCACCGTGGCCGCAATGGAATCTTTACGCGAGGCGCTCAAAGATTTAAGGGGGGGCACCCTCGAGCCCAACCAACCCAACCATTGCAATGGCCAGCAATCGAGCGCGCTCTCACCTCGGCTTTGTGCTTATCGTGACGAGCTCCAACATCTTTTAAGTGCACGTGGGCTTGCCAATCGGCCCGGGAGTGATCGTAGATAACTTTCCTAGCGAGCGAATGGAATCTATTCAGCCTCAACGATTTAGAGACGGGTTCGGCGACTTTCACCAATTCCAAACGTGAAAGTTTCGCGCGAAAATCGCTCGCCGTGCCTATACTGGGCAACTCACCATGACGACTAGGCAACTGGCGCGGCTTCTCGGGCTTTCGCACAGCCGTGGCGGACAGCTCTCGAAGCTGGGCTGCCCGATGGAAGACGAAGAGAAGGCGCGTGCATGGTACGCGACTCATATCAAGCCGATGCGTCGGTCGGCGCCATCACCACCTGATAGATCGGATGTTCAACCACGTGCAGTATCCCCGCCTCCCGATACAGTTTCCGGCGCGATCTCAAATGTCGGCAACGGTGATGCCGAGCACCTGGCCGACACCTTGAGCCGGATGCGCGTCCTTGAACGCCGATTGGTCGGCGAGATCGACGAAACGTTGCGTACACGCGACTATCGCAACTTCGCTTTACTGCGCAGAGAACACGTACAAACAACCAAGGCACTCTTTGCCGCAGAGGGCCAGTATCTCTCGATCCTCAAGACCCGCGGCAAGTTGATTACTATTGAGGCGCATTTATCGCTCTCAAGCGAGTTGCTTGCATCACTCTCGGTGCTCATTAAAGGACTGCCCGGGATTGCCACAACGCCCGAGGAACGGCGCATACTGGAGCAGGCTGCCGAGTACCTTAACGCCGGGGTGCGGGAGCTCCTTGAACGCCGTGGAAACTGAAAGAGAAGATCCGGATGAGATCGGCCGTCGGGCCTGGCGCGCTCACGCTTTATCGTACTTTCCGCCACCGGACAAGCCCGACATCCTGTCATGGAGTGAGCGGAACGTGATTTATCCTCACTCGGACAGGAGTCCGCGCTTCAGCAGAGACTTTGCCTACTGGCTCAACCAACCGCTGCAGGCGATCACCAGCGGCGCCTGGCGTGTCGTATCGCTGATGTTGCCCGTCGGTGCCGGTAAGACGACGGTCTTAGAGACGGTCACCTGCTATGCGATCGCAGTTGAGAAAGGCGACGTGCTTATCGCCCATCAAACTGACGCCGACAGTCTCACCTTTGGTGAAACCCGATTGCTTCCAATGATCGAAGCAATCCCGGTTTGTCGCGAACGACTGCCGGCCAATCGCCATCGGGTAAAGAAATCGGAGATCCTCTTCAGCGACATGGGCGTGTTCCTCTCCGGAGCCAACAAGACCTCGCTCCAGGGCAAGAGTATCGGCAAGTATGTCCTGATCGATGAGGCGTGGCTATTAAAACCAAGCATGCTGAGGGAGGCTCTGGGCCGCGTCCACGATCGCGCATCGGCTTGTGTTGTTGTGGTCGGCCAGGCCGGTGTCGTGGGCGACGATCATGATCGCTTGCACCAGAGCACCCAGCAGTACGTCTACGGCTGGACGTGTCCGCAGTGCGCCGGTTGGCACGAGTATTCTTTCCGGGGCGATCTGAAGTATGACAACACTCGGAACTCAGACAATGTCTGGCAATGGGAGGCGCTCACCAAATCGATCCGCATGGTCTGCAAGGCTTGCGGGTCTGAGTTTGCCGACACTGAAGCTAATCGCCGGCTGTTAAGTCGCAGCGGCAGCTATCGCCCAACCCCCTGCAATGGATTACCCGACCGCATCGGTTTCACCTTCCCGAGCCTCGCGATTTGGTGGATACCCTGGTCAGTGACGACGATCGAATTCATCCAGGCGCACGCTCGCGAGAAAGAGAATGATTTTGTACCGCTGCGTCAGTGGTTTCAAAAAAGACTCGCTCTTCCCTGGTCCGAAGAGAATGAGGCGCCCGAGATTGTCTTCGTCTCATCGGGCTACACGATGGGCGACTATGAGAACGGTGAACCCATCGATAACGAGGTGATGCGCTTCCTTACTGTGGATCGTCAACGGGATCATTTCTGGGCCGTGGTGCGGGCCTGGAGAGCGGATGGCAGCTCGATGCTTCTTTTCTGCGGCAGATTACTCGAATGGTCTCAGATCCCGGCTTTGGAGACCAAATATAAATTGGGAGTCTCTCGCCGCGTCATGCTTGACTGCGGATTCGATCCATCCGCCGTCTACGCATTCGCTGCCGAACGCGGCTACGTCTGTTTCCGCGGTGAGGAGCGCTCACAAGAATACGTGCATCATCGTGGCCGAACCGAAGCGCGCAAATTCTATTCGGATGTTGAGAAGGTGCTGGTTGGTAATAAACGGGTGCCAAAATTCAGGTGGCTCAACGCGCCGGTCAAAGATATCCTGGCCCGGCTGCGCGGGACTTCGCGTTTCGCGATTCCTTCGGATTGCCCGCCCGAATATCAGCTGCATATGACCGCTGAGATTAAACGCGACGTGCTCAACAAGGTTACGGGGCAGCTCACCCGACGCTGGGTTCGGATCGGCGACCGCCAGAACCATTTATGGGACATGGAAGCGCTCCAGGTCGTGGGCGCGCTGATGTGCGGTTTGTTGCGCTTAGGGGAAGAGCCGGCGGCTGTAGAGGTCGAGGCGGCCGTGGTCTCGAGTTAATCGGCTTTGGGTGGATTAACGACCGGGATTCGGCGCTCCACGTCGGTTTTCAATTCGGTCGCGTATTGGAGCACCTTTTCAGCGTTGCTGATGATTACGGCAGATTGGAAAAAGAAGTTGGTATCAACGGCATCGAGCCTTTGGAGGCTGGCGACAGCGTGCAAAGCGTTGCGCAATTCGGTTTCAATCAGCTTGAGGTGAGCTTGTTGGTCGAGTTCTGGCATAAGAGTTAATTGTTTTGTCCGGTCTCTTTTAGGATATAGCGGTCCAGCAATTCAGTGAAGACCTCCTGCGGGGTGCGGCCGCTTTCTTGGGCGAGTTCTTCGAGGGCCTCGAGCTGTTCGGGGGTGAGGGCATTAAGAGGGATTGATCTCATGGTCTGTTATCTATTGGGCTCTTTGACAGAGATGGGTGAAGCGTTATGAATGCAAAGGCTATGAGCCAATGAACTCGGCAGCAGCGCTCGCGGCGAGCGCCGGCCGCGATCGCGCTCTGTGAAACTCATGCGGCCCAATCCCGTAGTACTAATAAATTGGTGGCTCACGGTGAGCCACCAATTTTCCCGAAGCCGACAATTACTAACGCTTAGAGTGGACCCCGACGAATTCAGCCGGCGCCTTGAACGAGAATCAATCATTGCCGAGCTCGAGCGCCGGATTCGAATCTTGAGGCGCCAACTGATCGCGCTTTGCTTGGGCCTGGCCGCGGTCTCGATCATTTGCTCGGTTCTATTGGCTTGGTGGATTTGGCACCAGAGCGGAACCTGTACAGCCTTGGCTTTCGACGTTGTCAGCTCCCGTGCAGCCGGGATTCGCGGCTCTCCGCTTACGAGGCTTCATTGTGTCGATCGGCGTAGTTCCCATAAATGGGTTCGTTTGGAAGGGACAGCCAAAAGATGCTGTGAGCGAAATTCGTAGATCTCTGCTCCCCGATGACGTCCTCATAGATGACAGTGCCCCAGATATAAACCCTTCTCCCACGGCCACGTTTTATCTCCTCGGCTTCGGCGTCGCTGAAGAAGGTTCCTTCTACAAAGGCACTCATGATCATATTCTGCTGTGGTGCGAGAAGACCAAAAATGCGGCGTGGCTGATCAAGTTGCGAAAAGCTGAAATCATCTGCGAGTGGAAAAGGCAGAACGGCCGCTTTTGCAACATAGCCAACCTTATAGGCTGGCGTCTGACCGGTATTGATGAGCATTGGGTTAACTGCAAACCGGACATTGGCCGCTCGGTTCTGGTATGCACCACCGTTGATACGGACCGACAAATACGCTCTCATCTGCTGGGCCGCGCGTCTGGTGACGATGACCACATTTTCTGAAGCAACGGTTGCGGCTTTCGCAGATATTTCCATCGCATTGGCGGCCCGAGTTAGTTCGTTGATTGATCGTTTCATGTCGCCAGACTGTTCGGTGGCCGCTTTTACGGTTTTTCGTAACATCCAGGCCTGAATGCCAAAAACAACCAGTTGTAATATAAAGATGCCCGACTGGAGCCGGCCAATGCTGATCAATTGGTGATCAAGCTTGATGACTTCTGGATCGCTCACCGCAGCGAGAAGTACGGGAAGGAGCGTTTGTTGAAGGGCCGTCATTTCAATTGATGCACGGGGCGTCACTCCTCTGGCCAAGAAATAGCAAATAAGCGAACGTGGACTACATTCATGACCGACGCATATTCGCCCCCTGTTAGCGTGCCTAAGTGCCGCAGCAAATGGTTGACGCTCACCGATTGAATTTGCTGCACATGAAAAGCTCCCGTTTTGAGAAAAGACCGGTTTATCCTCACTTCCTAAGGATTGCCACGTAGAGACGTTGTGTGTGGAACGACCGTGACGAGTGCTAGTTCGTCATCTTGGGGGTAATCGGTCAAGAGTAAGCAAGGCCGGACCTTGCCGGCAATCCCCAAATCAACGGTCCAGACTTCTCTTTGGCTCGGGCGCGCCACGGAGTTGATCCTCTAATTCCAATTGATCGAGCATCGCGAATCCTTCCGCGGCGACGTGATCGCACACAGCAAGATCGTCGTCGGGTTCAAATGACAGTAATCGAGCCCCGAGTTCCCGACGTTCTTGGTGCGTCAGGTTGGGCAACTCATCTAGGATTTCACTAAAGCTCATAGCGTATCTCTGGTCATCGCTCTCTAGCAATAGAGAAAACAGAGATTTGATTCGATATCAAACTCAAACTTCGGGTTTTATGCGTGACCTCGCTGTGACCGAGCCAGCGTTACATTCTCGCTGGCGTGTTTTAGAGAATCGCTCAAGTGCCACTCTCTGAAGGGGGTTCTATTTGGAGCCGATAGTCGGATTCGAACCGACGACCTGATCATTACGAATGACCTGCTCTACCAGCTGAGCTATATCGGCAATTTATCGCGCTCTTTGGGCTT
>Ga0209040_10002409_pt1 | contig 14703 bp, 15 predicted proteins | sample BogFormECP12_OM3_FD_188240 | JGI IMG/M metagenome (GOLD analysis project Ga0209040, IMG submission 188240) | Bog forest soil microbial communities from Calvert Island, British Columbia, Canada - ECP12_OM3 (SPAdes) (version 2) | ecosystem: Environmental > Aquatic > Freshwater > Wetlands > Bog ...
AGCGACGTCGAACACCGCTATTTTCCCAAGCACGGGGGCACTTTCCGCGGATGCGCGGGGTCAGTTCAGCTGTTCAATCGGTGGATCGAGGCTAAGGGATTGGTGGGAACGCCGACCCGGCGCCATCGGGTCGGCGCCATCGGGTCGGCGCCAGTCTGCCGGGACTTCGCGCTCTCCGGGTTGATCGAGGCGTTGCTTCGCCCTCGGTCCACTTCGACCCCCCTCCAGGGATCTCGTTCGAACCCAGCCACTGGCCGGGGGTCACCAATCTGATCTGATCGACGCCTGCACCAGGCCGCCAAGTGCAGAGTCGGTGGACCTCAGACAGTTCAGTGTCACTCAGAAGCGTCGACGCCGGACGCCGCCCCGCCCGATGAACGGATGCAGTAGCTGATGCCGGCCTCCCGCTTGCCAGTTGCCAATTGCCATGGTGAGGGCAACGCCGGCTGCCGCCTAGTCTGTTGGCAGTCACGCGGGAGAGGAGCCAAGGATGTCCGAGAGTGTGTACAAGGTCATCGAACTCGTCGGCACCAGCGAGGAATCATGGGAGAAGGCTGCCAGCGCTGCAGTAGCCCAAGCCGCCGGATCGTTGCGTGACCTGCGCATCGCAGAAGTGGTCGAACTCGACCTCCAGATCGAAGACGGGCAGGTCAAGACCTACCGAGCCAAGGTCAAGGTGTCGTTCAAGTTGCGCAATCGATCCTGAGGGCCGTGCTCGAACCGCGCTTGGAGGGATGTGCTGGTCACGTTCCCCCGCCGGCGGGCCGGACCGCAGTGCCGGTGGCTCCTAAGCTGGAGCTGTGTCGAGCCTCCTTTCCGCGCAAGGCGACGAGGGTTCGACCGCTGCAGGAGAGGACAAGGGGACCAACTCCGGTCTGGTCGCCGGTCGGGGATCCCGCTCGCCGTGGGGCATCGCATCGTCGATCGCGCGGGGCGCGCGGCGAGCATTGGGAGATCCCCGGGCAATTGGCGTGCTGCGCGCCGGTCCCCGCGTTGCTCAGTTCCTCGCCAACAGCCGCCGCCGTAGCTCCTTTGCGGACCTCGACGAGACAATCGTCCCTGTACGCGCCACTCCGGGATTGGCCGCCCAGGCGTACCTCGACGAGTTGTTGATCGCCGCGTTCCGGCACCCCGACCTCCTCCCCGCTCATAACGACTACCAGCCGGCCGCCCAGGAGCTGGGCGCGGCACGTGCAATGTTCGCCGACCGGGGCCTGCTCGCGGACCCTTCCGCTTACCACCCCCGTCCCGCGGCTCCCGACGACCTCCGTGCGACGTCTCACTCAGGTCGTGCCCTCGGATACGAGCACGTCACGTACACCAGCGAATGGGAGCCGGCGGCTGACGAGCCTGGCCGAGAACGTTGGCTGCACCACCAGGCAAACCGCACGGCGCACGCCTGGATAGCCCGGACCCTGGGACGGGATCACGGCCGGTGGATCATCTGCGCCCACGGGTTCGGGATGGGGTCGAGTGCTGTGATGGACCTGCGGGCCTTCCGGGTCGGTCACCTTCACCGTATGGGGCTCAACCTCGCCATTCCGATCATGCCACTGCACGGAGCCCGTGCGTCGGGGCGCGTCCGTGGCGAGGACCTGATGACCATTGACATGGTCGACTCGATGCACGGCATGGCACAGGCGGTCTGGGACGTGCGCCGGCTCCTGCGGTGGCTCCTCGAGGTTGAGGGTGCCCAGCAGGTCGGAATCATGGGACTCTCACTCGGTGGGCTGGTCGCAGCCCTGTGCGCTGCGGTGGAGGACGACCTGGCCTGCGTGATCGCCGGCATCCCAGTCGTCGACCTGCCCGATCTCTTCCGCCGTCACAGCCCCCCAGAAGTCGCGGTGACAGCTGAACGTTTTGGTGTTCTGGGACCGGCCGCCGACGACGTTCATAGAGTCGTCTCGCCACTGGCGATGGAGTGTCAGGTACCGTTCGAACGGCGTTACGTCTTCGCCGGATTGGGCGATCGGATGTCGACCTTCGGTCAGGCCCGGCGGCTTTGGCTCCATTGGGACCAGCCCGAGCTCGGCGCCTACGCCGGGGGCCACATCGGCTTCTTCTGGTCCGGCACGGTCAAGCGATTCGTCGACCGAGCGCTCACCAATTCCTTCGGCACCGTCGATTGGGAGCCCGACACTCACCTCGATGAGGGGTGACGCACTACCCGTCGAATCACGTCAACACGAGGACGTGGCCGTCACGAGTTCTCTCAGCGCATCGGGAATGGCATCGGCCAGATCCCACACGCGCGGCATGAGGTCGGGGCACGTGATGATGCCGAAACCGACCCTGTCCTCTTGCGACAGTACGGTGACGTTGAGCCCAGCACCATCTGTGATGGGCCCAAGCGGGTACAGACCCACCAATCGGGCACCAGCCAGGTAAAGAGGGACTGGCGGCCCAGGCACGTTCGACAGGATGAGGTTGTGGACGACCGGGTGATGTTCCGCAATGTGCAGGTCCGAATAGAGACGGGCGCCAAGGCCAAATGCGTTGAGCCAAAAGTGCTCTGCCCAGCGCATGAGGGTATCGGCACCAACCATCCTATGGATCTCCTTGGCCCGGGCGTTGGCGGATGCGACGGCACGCAGTCGTTCGCTGGGGTCCTCTTGTTCGGTGGCCAAGCTCGAGAACATCACCGAGACCTTCGTCATGCCCCCATGCTCAGCCGTCTGATCGTGGACCGATATCGGCGCGGCGGCGATCAACGACCGATCCGGTAGTTCACCACGATCATCGAGATAGCGTCGAAGAGCGCCACCGACCAGAGCCGTCAACACATCGTTGACGGTGACGCCAAATGCCTCCTTGACCATTTTGACGTCGTTGAGAGGAACGTCGGTGAAAGCAACTGATCGTCGTGCTGTGATCGTCGCGTTGAATGACGTGCGCGGCGCGGTGAATGGTGTGGCCATCGGTGGGCTCCCTTCGCGTTGCCGCCCCAGCCGCCCAAGCTGCCAGAGGGTGGAGACCACGCGCGATGCCGTCGCGGGCACGAGCCGGACGATCTCCCAGGGCTCGGCGAGGCGACCGGCAAGGCCTCGCCCAAGGAGCTCGAGTTGACTGGGTGGCCGCTCGACTCGCCACTCGTCCGACGACCGGGATGATGCTGTCGCGAGGGGTTGAAGATCCAACAGATCACCCATCATGTTGGCACCCGAGACGCCGTCGATGGTCGAGTGATGCATTTTCACGAGGACGGCCACCTGTCCGCCGGCCAGCCCCTCAATCACCCACATCTCCCAGAGTGGTCGGTCACGGCGGAGCGGCCAGCCGGCGATGTCACTGGCAACATCCGCCAACGAGTGTTCGTCACCTGGGGGCCCAAGGACCAGGCGATGCAAGTGGCGGTCGATATCGAGGTCCGGGTCACTGATCCAGAACGGCCTACTCACATGGAGCGGCGCATGCGCCAGCTTCTGTCGCACTGGGGGGATTGTTGGGAGGCGCTCAAGCAACATTGAACGGATACGGTCGAAAGAGTAGCCATCGGGCATCGTGGTGGTATCGAGAATGAGCAGTCCACAGACGTGCAAGTGCATCGTCGGTGTCTCGCAATAGAGAAAGGCCGCGTCGAGGCCACCGAGCTGCTCCATGTCGAAAGAATAGAACCGATCCGACCGGCCGGCTCTGGGTCGTCGCGGCGGCGCCCGTTGGGGGCTGGGGGTCTGTCATCAACCGCTTGGGAGGTCCGGCGCTCGATTACCCTCAACCGGCGCCACGAGCCGATTCAGCAGACGGAACCGGGCAGAGCAAGTCCAGCAAGGGGCCTGTCCGGAGGAGCCCCGCGGCTGAACCGGGGCGGACAGGCGGGCGTTCTCGATCGACCCGACTCGGATGTCGCTTGAGCCGGATTCAGGACCTCAGTGGGCTCAATCTCGGTGATCCCGACCAACGGTTCAACCTGACGTTGGCGTGCCGCCTTTGGTTGGTTGCTCAATCACTCGGAACCGCCGGACAGCTCAGCGGTGCGCCGCCATCTGCCCCCAAACACCCTGGCTCCTGATTCGAGGAGCATCTGAGCACGGACTGACGAAATGTCAACGAGGTTCGCGCGGTCGACGCGATCGTTCGCCAAAGTGGTGCCGTTGACCAGCCGGAGGTTGTGGGAGGCCGTCGAGCGCGTCAGGCGAACCCAATCCTTCCCGGGACGGCTGCCGAATTCCTCTCGACGTCACTCGATCGTGGCATTCGAAATGGGCCGATATTCCTGCGGCATCGAAAGGCTTGTCGGAACACTTGACGGCATCGGTTTCGTATGCGAACGCTCCCAGGCGAAGTCCGGGTACCGATCCGGACTTTCCTGGTCCTCGGTGTAAGTTGACGGATCATGGGTCCTAGGGCTGTGCGACGAGCGGCTCTGGTTGCGGCGGTCGCTCTCGTGGGCGCGATGAGCTGGGTTGCGCCTCCCGCTCTCGCGGCGCCGAACCTGGCGGGCGTCACCTTCTTGCAGTTCCTTCACGTCGTGACCCCGACCATCGGGGCTGACCGCACTCCGTACCTCGCCGACCTTCAGGGCCGCGAAGTGCTCCTCCACGGCGTTGCTGCAGTCGGGATGGAAGATGTTGCCTATCCCGGCGCCAACGGCGGGCCTGCGCTTATCCCGGTTGGGCCGTCTGCCTACGCGGGCAAGTGTCCGAGAGCCACGGTCCTCATCCCCCAGCCCCCGCTCTGTGAGATCCATTCGTCCAAACCAGCCTTTCAACAGTCGATCGCCCCCGGGAGCGGCGATGATTTCGCCCAGATGCGAGCGCTTGGTTTCAATGTCGTGCGTCTGGTCCTCAACTGGAGCCAACTCGAGCCCTCCTCGGGCGCTTACAGCGTCACGTACCTCAACCGGGTGACCCAAGTGGTCGGGTGGGCCCACCAACAGGGGATCTACGTCGTCCTCGACATGCATCAGGACCAGTACTCCCGCTACATCCTTCCGACCTCGGCCAAGACTGCGCCGGGTTGTGTCCCCTCGGGAGGGTCCGACGGCGCGCCGGGTTGGGCGGTAATGGCCGACGGCAAGCCCGGATGCGCCGTGGGCGGGGTCGACGAGCTCAACCTGGCCGAAGGGGCGGCTTTCGTCAATTTCTGGGACAACGCCGCTGTGCCGACAGCACAGGGCTCGGCACCGGGGAGCGGGCTTCAGGACCACTACGTCGGGGCTATCGCCACTCTCGCCAACCGCTTCGAAGACGATTCCACCGTTCTCGGCTACGAACTCATGAATGAACCGCAGCCCGGCTCACTCTCCACTCTTCCGGTGGCGAACGGTTACCAAGCCTCGAGCCAGGAGCTGTACCCCTTCTATACGCGGGCCATCGAGGCGTTGACCGGGGTGCGGGATGGGAAACCCACTTGTCCGAACAACGCCCCCACCTCGCTCAGTGGCGCCTGCGCCTACCCCCAGCTGGCCCATGTCGCCCGCCAGCAGATCTTCTTTGAGCCCCTCGCCTATCGGAACCTCGTTGACTTCTCGATCCAGACGAGCACCCCCTTCTCGTCGTATCCAAACCTTGTGTTTGCACCGCACGTGTACACCTATGCCTTCACCATCAATCAGGAGTTCCTGGGGGAGAAGCCCGGAGGAGGCGGGTACCCTCCGAACTTCACCTTCGGATACCAGACCGCGGAGGCCGAGGCACTGGCCATGCACGCCGCGGTGTTCACAACCGAGTTCGGGGATTCGTCGAGCGCTGATGCTACGGTCGTCTCGAAGGAGCTGACAGCACAAGAGGCCACCCTCACCGGAGGCACGCTCTGGGCGTGGAAGGGGTTGGCCAAGACCGCCGGGAGCTGCTGGTGCGTGCGCTGGCAGTACTTGAGCTATCAAACGACGTCCAACGGGACCCCGGGAACCGGCAACCCAAACGCCCCTGCCTCCCAGCTTGATCTCCTCATCCCCAGCCGCCAGAACCTCATGGCCCGGGTCTGGCCGGTGGCGACGGCCGGGGTGTTGGGCGCCTACCGCTACGAGCCCGCGACAGAGGTATTTGCCATGGAAGCGGAGGCGACGACGACCGTCCCTCGCGGTGACCGGTCGGCCGAGACACTTCTCTACATACCGTCGACGGTCCACGGCAGCGTCTCGGTCGGAGGCCACGCCGTTCTCGACGCAATCCTGACCCGCCCCGACGGGAGCCGGCTGGCATATGTCGCACCACAGACTGCCGCGTCTTACATGGTTGCTGTCGGCACCCCATCCAAGGCGCTGCGATCTCTGGTGGAGCTCGCCGCGGCACACCCACCTCCGCCGATCACCGAGCCTCAAGCCAGGGCCATGGCCGAAGGGACAGTGCAGTCCGCACTCCACTCATCCAACAAGAAGGTCCGTTCGACCGCTCAGCTGGTGAACGTTCTGGCCCAACTGGTTCTGGGATCCTCGGACCCAAATCTGGCGACAACTGCGCCAGCTCAGTAGGCCACGCCGTGGCCCCCGGCAGGTGCCCTTGCCTCTGGACTTATCCGGTCTCCCTCCCACTCGCTCGCACTCGGCGCGATCGCGGCGCCCGGTTGTCCCGATGGCTGCGTTCTGCGCGAGTGTTGCACTCTCTCTCCCTGGCCGTTGGCGCCATGGAGAACCACCTGTTAGCAACCCAGTCCCAACAGTTTCGCCCCCGCAGGGTGCGAGAGTCTTGGACGCGTGCGAGGTTGAGGGAACGGACTGACGCACCGGTTGAGGATTCAAAGAGGGCATTGGGCGGGAGATGGTCGGATGACGGGGCGCACGTTCGTCGGCGGGATGAACATCGAGGTTCCAGGTGCCGGTGTCAACCGCTTCGCGGCAACGATCCCGTTTGCCAGGCTTCGAATCTCAGACGTTGGGCTGTGGCTGGGTACGGCACCTCTTGCGCTCCCAAAAAGGGCCAGCTTCATTGCGTATCTCAAGGATGAGGTCCACGAGGTCTTCCGCTCACGTGGTTTCCTTCACGTCGGGGTGGGCATCGAGACTTCAGACGGCAAGACCCACTACTTCTCCACACTCCACCCCCAGTGGGTCCTGGCCGAACTCGCCGAGCGGGGCTACCGAGTGGGTGGCGCCCGGCAACCGAGAGTCTCCACGCCCCTCGGCATCTTCGCTTGGCCCAGGAAGCACCGGCCATAGCGCGACGACTAGGTGAAGACGTCGTAAATGTCAGTGTCCTGTACCGTGACCCTGCCCTTGCAACCGCCCTCGGAGAAATGGTCACCGTGACGAGCGCCGTTCTTCTCCCCCCGACAATTTCGCGGGGATCGCTCGGCCGCTGACCTACCAAGAGGTCAGGCAAGGGGTTACCGACGTCTACGAAACGGTTTGAGCCTGACGGTTGTAGGCCTGTTCAACTTCGGCGGGGATCCGACCCTTGTCACTCACTTCGAATCCGTTAGCTCGTGCCCAGGCCCGAATGCCAGCTAGTTGCTCAGGATCACGTCGGGCGGGGCCTGTGTTCGTCTTCCCGTTCATACCCGTAGGTCGAGCACTTGTCGGAGATCCTCGTCGACCCCGCCCCACGGATTTCTCCTCAGAGCGGGCACCAGCGATCCAGGGCTCAAGATCGGTCACAAACTCCTTCAAGTGCATATTGCAAAGCTCAATCTTGTACTCCCGGCGGTTACCGGCCTCGTCGTCCACGCCAAAGCCCATAGTGCGCTCAGCTTGAACGTCGTCTGCGCACCGGTCGCAGTACAGTTCGACTCGCAGTTTTTGAACCACTACCTTCTCCCTACGCACGGTTTCTTCTAATCCAGACGACAATACAGGGAAGCGGCTGCCTGCGAATCGCAGGCCCTCCTGTTTCTCTACCCCGGAGCGGTGGGTACAATGCACTCTACTCGGCCTGAGAAGGGCTTAACTTAAGAGGCGGCCAAGAACGCTCTGACCTCCCAAATGCTACATCCAGGCGCAGTGCGAGGGTGGCGATGTGTTCAAACTGACCCGTGCTTCATTCCCCGAGCTTGAGGCAATTCTTGCAGCGGCACGTGAAGCCAGCCCCAGCTACACAGAGGTGGGAGCGACCAGACATCCGGGCGGCTTTCCGGCGGGATATCGCCATGACTACGACGAGCTATCGATGGTGGGTCCCAAGAGCTTCGAATACGCCAAGGAGGGCTTACGCACATGGCAGGTCCATATCGGGGCAGGAGCGGAGGTATTCCCGACAAACCTCGGCACCGGTGAAACTGTGATCGTCGTCCTCGGCTTTGGTCCGTTCCAAATCTTGGCACCTTGCCGGATCATCTATGTGATCGACGAGGCCGACACGTTCGGTTTTGCGTACGGGACCCTCCCTGGACACCCCGAAACGGGGGAAGAGGCCTTCACCGTCGAGCGGGAAGGTCGGACCGAGACCAGATTTCGGATCCGATCCTTCTCACGGCCAGCCGAGCTGTTGGTCAGGGCAGGAGGGCCAGTTGCCCGCATCGTACAGCGGCGCGCAACGCAGCACTACCTGCAGGGAATGGCGGATTGTGTCAACTTCGCAGCCCCCGTCAATTAGGTGGTCACTACGTCATGGCCATCTGAGGAGACCCCCCTCGTTACGGCATGAAACCGATTTGGGACTCCGACCAGGGGTCGAATCTGACCAGGCTCGCCCGATTACCGGCTAACACCCCCGTTCGGTGCGGATCACCGCCAGGCGCTCTTCGTCCGGTCGGGCGCTTCCAACTGGACGTGTCGAGTTCAGGAGAACCTGCACTCGCCCGTCCGCCTCTACCCCTAGGGACTCGTCCATCCAGCCTTGGCGCACGCATAACGCACGTCTCTCCGTCGAGGCGAAGACCGGGACCCGGCGCGAGTCATTCCGCCATACTTGATCAGGAAAGACCTTATGGCAGCCCCAACGGGGTTCGAACCCGTGTCTCCACCTTGAGAGGGTGGCCAGGAGATGCAGGCTAATCCAGCTCTTGGCCAGGGGTTTCATCCTTCATCGCCTTGGGTCGTTTTGCGCTGTTTTTGGACCTCTCACGGACGGAGACGGACGAAGTTCGTGCGTCCCGCGAAATGTGGAAGCGGGCGATCCGGGAATGGGACTAGGCCCACCCTGACGCCGCCTACGACCCGGACCTCTTCCGCCGGGAGATCCTGCCCGGGCTGGCCTTGATGAAGCTGGCTGACATCATGGCGGCGACGGGATCTCCAAGGGCTACGCCTCACAAGTTCGGGCCGGGAAGTTCACGCCACACGTGTCGACGTGGGGGGCGCTAGCCCAGTTAGTGGGGGCCAGGATGCCGTAACCGGGCCGTCCCCGAACAGGTGGTCCGTGGCGGGCCGTCGCGTCATTCGGGGACGCGCGTTCGGGGGCACTCAATTCAGACCGGCGGGCCAGATCCAAAGGCACAATGGCGCCCGGTAGAGGCCGGGGTTACGGGTTCTGTGAGATGGCCGTCAGGGTGCCGCGTCGAGTGCGGCCCGAAGTTCTGCGAGCCTCTCGGCGTTCAGCGAATACCACACCCACTTGCCCCGTCTGTCGCCGTGCACGAGGCCAACCTCGCTGAGGATCTTGAGGTGGTGGGAAACCGTCGGTTGACTCTTTCCCAGCGGCTCGACGAAATCACACACGCAGACCTCGCCGTCGGGTGCGGCAGCGAGGATGCTCAGGACCCTGAGCCGGACCGGGTCGGCCAGGGCGGTGAAGCCATGGGCCAGCTCGGCCGCCTGAGAAGCGTCGAGGGGCGAAGCGAGTACCGAAGGGCAGCACACGTCGGCCGCCTCGATGGTTGCGACCCGCTTCGTCATGGCCCCTCCTATTGACAGGGTTCAATACATCGATCATACTCGACGTATCGAGTCCTGTCGATGCTACCGGAGGTCATTGTGTCCAGAGTCCAGCTTGCCTTGAACGTCAGCGACATCGACGCCGCCGTCGATTTCTACTCGAAGCTGTTCGGGGTCGCGCCGGCCAAACGCCAGCCCGGTTACGCCAACTTCGCCATTGCCGAGCCGCCGCTAAAGCTGGTGCTGATCGAGAGCCCAGAGGCGCGCACGAGTGGTGTGGCCGGCGCTCTCAACCACCTGGGCGTGGAGGTGGAGACCCCCGCCGAGGTGGCCGACGCCACCCGGCGGCTGGCGGGCGAGGGGCTCGAACCCGAGGTCCAAGAGGCGACCACTTGTTGCTACGCCGTGCAGGACAAGGCGTGGGTGAACGATCCCGATGGCGCACCGTGGGAGGTCTACACCGTGCTGGCTGATGCCCCAGCCGAGACCGATCTCGGTTGCTCGACCGAGGGCTGCGTGCCCACCCAAACCGAGGAGATCTCGGTCGGTGCCCCGGCGACGAGCAGCTGCTGCTAAGTGGAAACCTCGGGGCGGCAGTCCGAGTTCGTGGTGAACGAGGCAGCGCTCTGGCGCCGATTGACCGCCGAGTTCCTCGGCAGTGCCTTCCTGGCCGCCATCGTCATCGGCTCGGGCATCGCCGCCCAACAGCTCTCACCAGGCAACGTGGGGCTGGAGCTGTTCGAGAACGCGGCGGCCACCGGGGCTGGACTCTACGCCATCATCTTGATGTTCGGCCCGGTGTCAGGAGCCCACTTCAACCCGGTGGTCTCATTCGTCGACGCCTCCTTTGACGGGATCAGCTGGCGGGACGCCTGCGCCTACCTGCCGGCCCAGGTCGTCGGCTGCACCGGGGGCGCCGTCGTCGCCAACCTGATGTTCTCCAAGGCCGCCATCTCGATCTCGACGCACCACCGGGCCACCCCCGCGCATTTCCTCTCTGAGATCGTGGCGACGCTCGGCCTCATCCTGGTCATCTTCGCCCTGGCCCGCAGCGGACGGAGCCATATCACGCCGGCTGCGGTCGGTGCCTACATCGGTGCCGCGTACTTCTTCACCAGCTCGACCAGCTTCGCCAACCCCGCCATCACCGTCGGGCGCATGTTCTCGAACACCTTCGCCGGGATCGCCCCCTCGTCGGTGCCCGCCTTCATCGCCGCCCAGATCGTCGGCGGCGCCCTCGCCATCGGGGTGATCAAGGTTCTCTACCCGGGGATGACCCCGGCCGAGGCGGCCGACATCATCGTCCCCCATCATTCGCTGGGGGAACCGGATGCCGAGGTGCCCGGCGACGGCATGGCCTCAGACGGTGCGCCCGCCGAGCCCGCCCATCTCACAGAGTCGACCCAACCCTCGCCACCGGCCCGGTGACGAACCGACCCCACGGGAGACCCATGCACATCATTGCCATCGGAGGAAGCGACGCCGGTATCAGCGTCGCCTTGCGGGTCCGGGAGCTCGACCCCGACGCCGAGGTCACCGTCGTCGTGGCGGACGCGTATCCCAACTTCTCCATCTGCGGGATTCCCTACTACGTCTCGGGCGAGGTCACCCACTGGCGGAATCTCGCCCACCGGAGCATCGCCGATCTGGAGGCGACCGGCATGGGGCTTCGCCTCGACACCGTCGCCCGGCGCATCGACGTGGAAGGGCGCAAGCTCCTCCTCACCAACCACGATGGCGACGAGGAGCTTCTCTCTTACGACGAGTTGGTCGTGGGCACCGGGGCGGTATCGGTCCGCCCGCAGATCGACGGCCTCGCCGGGCCCGAGCCGCTGGGGGTCGATGACGGCGTCCACCTCCTGCACTCCATGGGCGACACCTTCGCGGTCATGCGCACCCTGGAGGACCGTACGCCTTCCACCGCCCTCATCGTCGGAGCCGGCTACATCGGCCTGGAGATGGCCGAGGCGCTGGTGGCACGGGGCCTGGCGGTGACCCAGATGGAGCAGCTCGCAGAGGTCCTCCCCACGGTCGACCCCGAGATCGGTGCCCTCGTCCACCGACAGCTCACCGAACACGGTGTCGAGGTCTCGACCGGGACGACGGTCCGCTCCATCGCTCGGGCCCCCGGCGGGGAGGCCGCCCGCCTGCGGGTCGACGCGACCACTGCGGACGGCCAGGGCCTCATCCGGGACTTCGACATGGTCCTGGTCGTCGTCGGCGTCCGGCCGGACACCGAGCTGGCCGCATCGGCCGGGGCGGCACTCGGACACCGTGGCGCGATCGCCGTGGACCGTCAGATGCGGACCAACCTCCCCCACGTCTTCGCCGCCGGGGACTGCGTCGTGACCCACCACTGTCTCCTCGGCGAGACCTACCTACCGCTGGGGACGACCGCTCACAAGCAGGGCCGGGTGGCCGGGGAGAACGCCCTGGGGGGCAACCGCGAGTACGCCGGCAGCCTGGGCACCCAGGTGGTCAAGATTTTCGACCACGCCGTGGCCCGGACCGGCCTTCGAGACAACGAGGCCGTTGCCGGTGCCTTTGAACCCTCCACGATTGGATTTGAGGCCGACGACCACAAGGCCTACTACCCGGGGAGCCACCGTATCTCGATGCGCTACACGGGGGACCGAGCGACGGGCCGCCTTTTGGGGGTGCAGCTCTTCGGCCACAAGCATGCCGAGATCGCCAAGCGAGTCGACATCGCGGCCACCGCCATCTTTAACGAGATGTCCGTCGACGCAATGGCTGATCTTGATCTTTCCTACACGCCGCCGCTCGGGAGCCCGTGGGACGCCGTGCAGATGGGGGCACAGGCATGGGTGCGCTCCACGCGCCGCAAGGTGCCATAGCAAAGGAGAGTCCGTGAATCAACGGTGACGATCGGGCTGTTCAAGGGGAGGGACCATGAGTGACGTCATGACACCGGGTGTGAGGATGGCACTTGGCAGCGTGGCCCGGGATCTCCATAAGAAGTTTCCTGGGGTGTTCGGACTGGAGACAATCGAGGCGCTCGTCTTGGACAGCTACGAGGACCTCGCAGCGCGGGCCACGATCAAGGACTGGCTTATTCTCGGCGCTCAGCGATTTGCCGAACAGCGCCTTGAGGCATTGGTCCAAGCGGAGGATCACACCCCGAAGCGGGTCCCCGGCGTTCTCTTCTTGTGCGTTCACAATGCCGGGCGATCGCAAATGGCTCTGGGTTGGTTCACCCACTTCGCCGGGGCTCGAGCCGTCGCGTGGTCAGGTGGCTCTGAGCCTGAATCAGAGATCAACGAAGGCGCCGTGGCGGCCATGGCGGAGATCGGGATCGACATCTCGCAACAGTTCCCAAAGCCCTGGACCGACGAGTTCCTCGGAGCCGCCGACGTCGTCGTAACTATGGGTTGTGGTGATGCCTGTCCATTGGTGCCAGGAAAGCACTACGAGGATTGGGAACTCGACGATCCAAGCGGGCTGTCCATCGCCGAGATCCGCCTGATCCGCGACGAAATCGGGCGACGCGTCAATGATCTCATGGATCGGCTGGAAATCCGACGTCCGTAACACAAGTGTAACGGTGGTGCCGGAGTGGAACAGTGGTGCCGAGAGTGGGACCCCATATTCTAAGCATTGGGAGCCGTAGGGCACTGGCGGCTACACCAAGCTCGCTGCAATCAGCAGAGCAGCCGAGGCCGTCAGCAGGGCCGGACATATCTTGAACCAGATGACCGGCGTGCGAGCACCGGTGAGGCTGGTGAGGACAGCCAGCGCAATTAGCAGCCCGGCCACAACACGGTAGAGCCAATGGCTGACGTTCGTTGCTGCCCCGCTCGCGATGGTCACCGAAACCACGACCGCGGCGAGGCCCCACATGGTGAAGGATTCGGCCAACCACTCTTGTAAGACCACCCGACGGTTGTCGGGGGTGATCGGCTCGAACCCTGTCAGAACCTGGCGTGTCGGAATCGCGTGGGCGATACCCCACAGGGCCAGCATCGCGGCAGCCCCATACGCTAGGAAGTTCGCCATCAACTCACCATCACCCAAGGCGACCGGCCCTGCCAAGGGCCATTCGTCACCAAATGGTCGGAAGCGAGGGGCGGGGTGGCCACTTCGAGGAAGTGTCCCCGAACAGTGCTCAACCCAAAGGGCGCGACCCCCACCCGGCGGTTGGGGCAGTGCAACAGTCGCGAGCAGCGTCTACCGGGCCGGGCTCCCTGCACTCCACACCAAGGACCGGCAGCTGTGCTGCCTCGTCTTCTACCATGCGAGCTCGCTTCAATAGTCTTGGTACGTGACGATCAGCTCTCAGCGAAACAGCCGCAAACGAATCCTTCTGGGAGCTGTTGCAAGTTCGGCAATGGCGGCAGTTGTCATCCCTCCTCCCCATGCCCAAGCAACGCTCGTGGGGTCAGGGCCGGTGCCAACTGCGGAATGTGCCCAAATGATCTATAGCGGGTCCTCACCGAAGGCGGTCTTCCACACTCGCCACGACGTTGTCGTGGGGCCGGTGCGGTTCGGTGATCTGGACCCGAAATTGGTTGCGAGGAGCTACGGGTCTCCTCTGCTGGGGATCAAGTCGCCAATGACGGTCGGCCCGACGCAGTTCCCGAGACTCGTTGTGTCGGCCAAGGGAGCGAGGGGTGCCGTCTCCATTGTCTACGGTCAAGTTCCGTCGACCACCACCACAACGGTCGATCTGCGAGCAGAACTCGATCGGATCGTGGTGCAGGCACCATTGTCGTGCGGCCTACCTGAGAATGGCTTCGTTCAATACGGGGGAGGTTTTGTGTTGGCACAGAAGCAATGTGTGACTCTGACGGTGTCCGTCCTGGGTGGGCGAGTCTTGGCCCGAAAGACCGTTCCATTCGACTCCGTAACGTGTCCCCGAAGATCCGGCCCATGAGTTTGATACCGTCGCCCCCTGCCGGTGCGAGTTCAGGGGGTCAACGCAACACCTGCCTGATTGGCGAACATTGATGTCGTCGATCAGGAGGTGCAGAGATGGGACGGCCATTCACCGAGGCCGA
>Ga0209040_10002411_pt1 | contig 14698 bp, 10 predicted proteins | sample BogFormECP12_OM3_FD_188240 | JGI IMG/M metagenome (GOLD analysis project Ga0209040, IMG submission 188240) | Bog forest soil microbial communities from Calvert Island, British Columbia, Canada - ECP12_OM3 (SPAdes) (version 2) | ecosystem: Environmental > Aquatic > Freshwater > Wetlands > Bog ...
AGAGCGGCGGTAGCCACCGCCATCCCGAGAGCCAGCGCCGCGCCCGTGAGCAATTTGCGGCGCGGGCGGCGCGTAAACGAATCGGCGACTAGACGGAGGAACATTTTAAGTTACTTTGGAATCTCTTTGGCGGCTTGCGTTAGCGACGAAGTGTCCAGCACCAGCTCCGCGCCATCCACATGAGCGGGCACGCCGATAGGATTGCAGCCGCCAGCCTCGCCAATCGTCGGCACATAAATCGCCGACCCGCAGTGCCGGCAAATCACGTTCTGCCCATCCTGCCGGTAGCCTTCGGCACCACAGATGCGGCAAGCGTCCAGCGCCGTGCCCCACCCACTCGGCTTCTTAATAATCATGAAGCGCAGCGATTGCCCGGCGACGGTCGCGGTGTAAAGGTGAAGATTGCCATCCTGCACTTCACTGAGCGGCACGCGAATCTCGTTGCCGGAAGCCATCACCACGCGTGCCGAAGGGGGCGCGGAATTAGCCCGCGCATAGATAAAGTCCGCGGTCAGCACCAGAATCACCGCCAGCGAAGCCACCGCCGCCGCGGCCATCCAACGGCGCTGCCGCCGGTTTTGTGCTTCGATCAGCCGTTTTTCCGCATCGTTGGCTGCCACTTTGGCGGCTTGATTGTGCCTGGCCGTCTGCCACTCGCGGAAAACCAGCAGCGCCGCCGCGCCGAATATAAACACAAAAAAGAAAAACTCATTGTTCACAATCGGCCCGATGACCGCCATCTCCTGCTTGCTGGATGGTATCCAGCGCGATTCGCTCAGTTCGTGCACCCCGGTCAGAGCCAGCTGAAACGCCACCAGCATCAGGATCACGCTAGTCACGGCAAAGAATCTGTGTAGCGGCACGCGTAAAGTGCCCTTAAAGAAGAACAGCCCCACCGCCACAGCCGCACCAATGCCTGCAAGAGTGCCAATCCAGGTTTGCAGCCCCTCGCTCGAAAGCTCTACCGCACGCAAAATCAAGGCCAGTTCCGCGCCTTCGCGCACCACCATCAGGAATACGAAGAGAAAAATGCCCCAACCCGCAGCTTGGCCGGCGCGGGCGGCATAAGCCTCCACCTTTTGCTCAATATCTTTTTTCAAATGCCGCGCAACGCGGTTCATCCAGATGATCATCGTAACTACGAAGAATGCCGCCACCAGCAGCAGCACGCCTTCAAAGCCGTCTTCGCTGATCTGCCAGCGTTCCAGAGCGATGGCCACGGCCAGACTGAGGGCCGCAGCGGCGGCAACGCCATACCAAACAAACTTGGCCAATTGCTGCCGGCCGGTGCGCGAGAGATACACCAGGATGATGCCGACCACCAGCGAGGCTTCCACACCTTCTCGGAGAGCGATTAAGAAAGCAGAGAACACGGCAATCTCCAGTTGCGAATGATTTGCAAGTACTATTTAAGTTTACCGCTGATAGCGACTTACGTCAACCGGACTATTTTAGTCCGCGTTCACTTCTCTTAGCCTACGGTAGAATGGAGCGTTTGGCAAAAGCTGTGATGAACTGCACACCTCTCGTCCGAAACTTGCTGCACCCCTCGGTGCCGTCCTTCGGTCGTGCCCGAGCGGCGCGCCCCGGCATATTTGGCTTATGGATCTGTCGCGTTTGCACGGTTGCCCTGGCCACTTTCCTGGCGGGCAGCGCTGCGAGTCTCGCCTGCGCCGTCGCCCAAGATCCGGGTTCCGGCGATGCGCAGGCGCCTGAATATGCCGCGCAACGCGCCGCGAACCGCGGCGATAAGGCGGAGGCCGCGGGAAAGACCGAAGAAGCCTGGAAAGATTATGAGGAAGCCGCGCGCCTGGCGAGCACCGATAAGGTCATCCTCGAGAAAGCGGCGGCGCTGCGCTCTAAAGTGATTCGCCAGCACGCGGTACTCGCCGAGCAGTTTGCTTTGAGCGGGCGCCTGCGCGACGCCACCGCGGAGCTGAACAAGGCTTTGTTGATCGATCCAGGGGATGCCGTGGTGGCGCAACGCCTCCTGGAAATGAAGTCCATGGACGACGAACTGCCACCGCAGCCCAAAGCCAGTGATTTCTTTCCCAAGGTCAAGCCCAAGCCGGGGAAGAAAACCTTCAATTTGCGCGGCGATGCTAAGACCGTGTACGAACAGGTCACCCAACAATTTGGAATCACCGCGGTGTTTGACGGCGACCTCACGGGCCACACGGTGAAGTTTCGCGCCGAGGATGTGGATTTCAAAACCGCGATGATGATGCTGGGCATGGAGTCCGTGACCTTTTACCGGCCGCTGAGTGAGAAGCAAATCCTCGTGGCCGCCGATACCATCGACAAACGGAAACAATATCTGGCCCAAGGCGAGGAAACCTTTCCCCTGCCGGCCTCGGTGGCTTCCGAAGAAATGACCGAACTGCTGCGCATCCTGCGCGAGATGACCGGCTCGACGCACCTGGAACTGGACAGCGCCAGCCGCTCCATCACCATGCGCGACACGCCCGACAAACTCGAACTCGCCGGCAAAATTATCCAACAGGCGGAACGCAGCCGCGGCGAGATTCTGCTGCAAGTAGAGTTACTCGAAGTGGACACGGGAAACGCGCAGAAACTGGGAATCACACCGCCATTCCCCATCACTGGCACGCTATTGACGCCGCAGGAGATTAGCACCCTAAAAGCCACAACCACCGTGGCCAGCGCGCTCACCGCACTGGCTGCCATCCTTGCCGGCCACGGCATCACCAATTTGACTTCCTATTTTCCCATCGGTGGAGGTTACAGCACGGTGATAGTGACCATGGGAGCCGTATCCGCGGATTTTTCCGAATCGCTCTCGGTCTTGCGCTCCGGGCGCGAAGTGCTTCTGCGCGCGCAAAACGGCAAGCCTGCCACATTTTTTGTGGGCGACCGCTACCCCATCACCCTCTCGCTGCTCTCCGGCAGCCTGGCGGGCGGCTCGCCCACAGCTAATATCGGCCAAACAGGGCTGGCCAATTTCACTCCTAACAGCTTTCCCCTGACGCAATTTTCCGTGGGCCTGAATCCCTCAGCGCTCGTCGCTAACAATTTCACGGGCGGAACGCAGCCGGACCTGGCAGTGGTTTACAACAACCCCGGCACAACGTCGTTTACGATTCTGCAGAATCAGGACAATGGAAATTTCACCACCGTTTCGACCCCGCCAATCACTCTCGGCGCCATGGAAAAGGGTCAGGTCGCCATCGGTACAGGAATTTTCCGCAACGACAGCAACAAATTTCAGACCCAGCAACCCGACGACGTCGTGCTGGTGAACAAAACCTCCAACACCATTTCCATCTTGCTGGGCAACGGCGACGGCACGTTTGTGGAAGCGCCGAATTCGCCCATAGCCGTAGGCAACGCCCCAACCGCGGTTGTGGTCCACGATTTCAATGGCGACGGATTTTTGGATCTGGCGGTGGCCAACTCCGGCGATAACACCGTTTCCCTGTTCCGCGGCAACGGCGACGGTACCTTCACGCAATTTCCCGCCTCGCCCTTTGCCATGGAGAACAACGCCACGGTCTCGGAGTCCGGCCCGATCGCATTGGCCACGGGATTTTTTGGCAACGCTGTGAACCAGAACAACGAAACGGATCTCGCCATCGTAAACGAAACCTCCAACAATGTGGTTATTTGGCTGACCTCCGTAGACAACAATCAGAACGTGACCTTCACACAGGCCACCGGCTCGCCCATCGCTGTGGGGCAAAAACCGGTGGCCATTGCAGCCGGCGACTTTAATGCCGACGGCGTCACCGATTTTGCGGTGGTCAATCAGACCGATGCCACCGTTTCGGTATTTCTGGGCAGCGTCAATCAGGCCGGCACCTTCGTCCAAGCCACCAACTCGCCCTTCACCGTAAACGCCACCATGCCCGCGGGAATCGTGGCCGCCAGTTTCAGCGGCGGTGCCACGCCGGACCTGCTGGTGACCAACGAAGGCTCCAACACCATTAGCTTTTTTCTCGCCAATGGCGACGGAACGTTCAACGCCGGGAGCCTGTTGAGCCAAGGCGTGCAGCTCAATGTCCCCGCGGAACCGACCGCTATTATCAGTGCGGCGTTGAGCACCAGCAATGGGGGCTTGCCGGACGCGGCGTTCGTGGCCGCGGGATCGAGTGCAACATCCGGCGTGGTCGGCGTATTGCTGGATTCCGCGGCCTTTGCGTCCACCAACAACAGCACCTCGGGACAAACGCCTTACCCCGGATCGGAGTTCGAGGACTTGGGGATCAAAGTGAAGGCCACGCCCACGCTGCATCCCAATCATGAGGTGACGCTGCAACTGGACTTTGAAATTCGCGCGCTGGCGAACACTGCCGTGAACGGCATCCCCGTGCTCTCGAATCGCACCCTGAGCCAGACGGTCCGCGTGCCGCTGGATCAGCCGACCATTCTCGGAGGAATAACGGACCGCGAGGAAACGCGCACCATCACGGGGCTGCCGGGTTTTGCGGAGATACCCGGACCTCCGGGATACGCCTTCGGGGTTCACGACGATACGTACCAGGCCACCGAATTGCTCATCATCGTGACGCCACGGGAAATCCGCACCCCGAACCACGATACCAAGACCATTTATGCCGGGCGCGGTGAGCCGAGTGGACCCACGGGTGGCGCGGCCGGCGGCGCTGGGCGACAGTTTGAACCTCCGCAACGCGCGCCGCAGCCGGTGGATGCCACCGCGCCCGCCGCTGCACCCGCAACGCCGACGCAAGGGGAGCCCGCACAGCGCCCAGGACAGCAGCAGCCCACACCGCCGCCGCCCACACAGGATCCATCTCTTCCGCCGCCGCCCAATCCACCCGTGACCCCACCGGGGCGCTGACCGCGGCAACGTGTCACCAAAAAAGCTTCAAAGCGAATCGGTGAGCGGATAGCCCGCGAGACTCTCCAAAATGTTGACCGGGGAGAGTTGCGGCTGGACCATGGCCTGGCGGGAAATGATGAACGTTTGTTCCAGCGCGTACTGCCCTTCCAACACCGCGTGACTGACGCAGTCCGTAAGCACGATCCACGTCGAATTCGGAGGAAATTCCCAGCGCTGTTTTGGCGCCGCTTGCTGAAACGCCGCGTCTTCCTTCATGGCGTTGTGCATTTGGTGCATAAAGTGGTCGTAAGGCGAACGGCGCATGGCGGGAAGATTGGCCGCCCGGCCGATGCTGCGCAGCGTCTTGCCCAGGGGGCTATTACTGCGTTTTGGGGGCAAGCCAATCGATTTTGCGAATTGCGGAACGATGGCGGCAAACGGTGGAGCGGTAGTCCACACACGATTTTGTGTGGGGTTGATGTTGGTGAAGAGCCGCAGGATCCGGTCGCCATTCGTTGGCCGCGTGGGAAAAGCGTCGACATGCGGCAGATCATTGCGGGCGTGCAGCCGCGCCGGACGGCCGCGCTCTTCGATGGGGCGGTAGCTGGCAAAATCCAGCTTCCACTTTCCAGCGTATGGCGGAAGCAATTCGGCCAGGAATTTAACAGCGTTGTCTGAATAATTTTTCAGAATGGCGCGCAGTTTTTCCGCTTCCACGGATTCCGATTTGTCCAACCCAGTAACGCGGTTTTCCGCCGGACGATATGCAACGTTTTTGTGGTACGCGGCGCTCGTTTGTTTCTGGCCGAGCAGCACTTCGCGCTCTTGCGCCGAAATATCGAAGGGGGTTCGCGGGAAATAAAGAATGTTGGCGGATTCCAGCAGGGCGCAAAGCTGCGCCGCGCTGCCGCGTGCCGCGGGCAACGTCACGGTGACGAGGCGCGTGGCGCTGGAATCGTTCGCGGGCGGAGTTGCGTACGCTGTGGCAGTCGGCATTTCGCGCTCTCGGCTTTCTCTCGGCAACTTTACACGACTTGCAGCGCCGCGGCTAGCGACGGGACCCGCAAGCCACGAAGGGCTGCTGAGGCACAAATTCCAGAGGATTTGAGCGCGATCTGAAGCCAGATTGGTGCGCAAATGGGCCGCGAGTGCGGTGCGAATTTCATATCATACTGAGCGCAGGGGGACTTAAAGTCCTTTGCACTCAGTATGATACGCAAGATGCTGATTTTAAGCCGGTTACCTGGGAATTTTAGTAACTACTTTGTCATCGCAAAGGCGGGAGGCTGGAACGGAAGAAGTGGCCCTCGCGCTGAGCGCTCCAGGTAAGCGAGTCGCTTTAGGAGAGGGGCTCGAAGACCACAATGGGCTGGTAAGTGCGCGGGACTACGGCTTCGGCGATGGCGATTAGTTTTTGCTGGCCGAAGACCCGCAGGCGCGGGGGTTTGGGGTCGCCGCCGTCCAGTTCCTGCGTGGCGCCGGGAGGGAGGTCAGCGCGGCCCGGCATTAGCTGGGATACGGTGATGTTGAATTTGGAGCCGTGGCGGACACGTTTTTCGACTACTGGAAGAACGTCGATACGCGGGAAATTAGGGAGCAGGGCTTCCAGCGGAATCAGGCAGCTGGAGAACTTTGCCGCGCGGTTCGCTTCGGCTAGCTCTTCGAGTTTGAGCGCTTGCTCGAGGGAGAATTCGCCGACTGCGGTGCGCTTGATTTCCGCCAGGTGCGCGCCGCAGCCGAGTTGCTGGCCCATTTCGTGGGCTAGCGAGCGGATGTAAGTACCGCTGGAGCATTCGATGGCGAAGCGCGCCAGGTTGCCTTCGATGGCTTCCAGGCGATATTCGTACAGCTCTACTTCTACCGCTTTTAGTTCTACGGGTTGTTTTTTGCGGGCCAGTTCGTAGGCTGGGCGGCCATGGATTTTTTTGGCGGAGAAGGCCGGGGGCATTTGGGCGAAGCGGCCGATTTTTTCGGCGGCTAATTTCTCCAATGTGGCGGCGTCGAGTGTGACGGGCTGGTCCGGGCCTTGCGGGTCGCCGTCGGAGTCGTAGGAGTCGGTGGCGAAACCGAAGCGGAAGGCGGCGGTGTAACGCTTGCGGCGGCCGTTGTAGAACTGAACTAAACGCGTAGCTCGCCCCAGAAGCAAAACCAAAACGCCGGTGGCTAACGGGTCTAGCGTGCCCAGGTGGCCGATTTGCCGCATGCCGGCCAGGTGGCGGACGGCGTCGACTACGTCGTGCGATGTCTTGCCTTGGGGCTTGTCGATAACGAGAGCGCCGTCGTACGGCGCGGGTTGTGATTGACGTGGCATTTTTGTTGGCGATTTATTCTGGGTTCTTCGTTTGTTTTCGAATGCAAGTGCGAAGCAAAGGCAAAAGCGACAAATGCAAGAGTCAAAAGCACGGGTCTGAAGACCCGCCGTTACAAAACCGGCGCAGGCCATCTCCGTACAAGACAACCGTGCGGCTACGGGGCGGAGGGCTTGTCTTTTTTCATATCGCGAAGGAGCTGCTCGATGCGCTCGGTGTACTCCTGCGAGTGATCGAGGGTGAAGTGCAGCTCGGGCAGGCGGCGGAGCTGCAAACGCTCGATGATTTCGCTGCGAATAAAGCCGGCGGCGTGTTCGAGGGCCTTGATGGCGTCGCGCTGCTCTTTGGCGCTGCCGTCGCGCATATTGATGAACACGCGGGCATGTTTCATGTCCGATTGGACCATAACGCCGCTGACCACCACGTTGCCTTCGAGGCGCGGGTCTTTCAGTTCGCCGGCAAGCATGGCGTTGATTTCGTGGGCGATTTCTTCGCCGACGCGTTCGTGGCGGTGATTAGCTGGGCTCATGACTTCCCCGACCGATGGTTACAGCAACTATGCAACAGTTAAGATGCCGCGCAACAGAAAAAAGAATGTCCGCGGCAAAATCTCCGGTTCCCTGCCCGCACTTATCTCCGCGCAGGCTTCTAAATAATTTCAATGTTCTGATTGATTAGCGACGAACCCAGAATGCTATCAGCTTCGTCCAGAACTTTGTTCAGCATTTCTCGCACGTGTTTTTCTTCGTTCGAGAGCGTTACGATGCCCACCACCGAGCGCTGCCAAACGTCGTGGTGCTCCAGTTCCGCAACCGCCACATTAAATTCCCTGCGCAACTTGTCTTTGAGACTGCGCAACACCTGGCGCTTGTCCTTGAGCGATTGCGCGTCGGGGATATGCAATTCGAGAGTAAGCAAACCGACGGGCATAAGCGGCTCGGGTAAAAGTCTGCGCATGGTAGCACAGACCTGGTAGATTTATTTTTTGGTTTCTCGCTGGCTCTTTCCGTTCGCTTTTTTTCGTCTGCGTTAGTTGAGCAAAGCGCCTGGCTGCGTCTTGGTGACCTGGAAGGCTTCCAGAATGTCGCCGACCTGCACATCGTTGAAGTTGGAGATGCCCACGCCGCACTCGAAGCCGGTGCGTACTTCGCTGGCGTCGTCCTTGAAGCGTTTCAAGGAACTGAGCTTGGCGGTGTGGATGACCGCGCTTTCGCGCAGGACCTTGATTACCGCGTCGCGCTTGAGGATGCCATCGGTGACGTAGCAGCCGGCGATGGTACCGATGCCCTTGACCTTGAAAGTGTTGCGGACTTCCGCACGGCCCAGATATGTTTCCGTGACGATGGGATCGAGCAAGCCTTGCATGGCTTTCAGGATTTCATCGGAAACTTCGTAAATGATGTTATGGGTGCGAATCTCAACGTGTTCCTGATGCGCGAGATCCGCCGCTTTGCGATCCGGCCGCACGCCGAAGGCGATGATAATGGCGCCGGAAGCGGAGGCGAGAACCACGTCGCTTTCCTTCACCGGGCCAACGCCAGAACCGATGATCTTCAGTTTGACTTGATCGGTCGAGAGGCGCGGGAGCATTTCGCTCAAAACCTCCACGCTGCCCTGCACGTCAGCCTTGATGACCAAGTTGAGTTCCTTGACGTCGCCGGCCTTCAATTGCTCGTGCAACTGATCGAGGGTAATGCGCGCGCCGCTGGTACGCGCCATTTGCGCGTCGCGCTGCTTGCCCTGGCGGTATTCCACGATGTGGCGGGCTTTGGCCTCGTCGGTGACCTGGAAGTGGTCGCCGACCTCGGGGATGCCCTGCAATCCGAGGACTTCGACGGGCGTGGAAGGCGGCGCGTCAATCACCGGACGGCCACGATCATCAAACATGGCGCGGACTTTGCCAAAAACAGCGCCGCAGATGAAGAAGTCGCCGGCGTTCAGCGTACCGTTTTGAATGAGCACGGTGGCGACGGGGCCGCGGCCTTTGTCCACCCGGGACTCGAGGACGGTGCCGGTGGCAGGAGCGTCGGGATTGGCGCGCAATTCGCGGAGATCGGCGACCAGCAAAACCATTTCCAACAGCTTGTCGATGCCGGTTTTCTTTTTGGCGCTGACTTCGACGAATTCGGTGTCGCCACCCCACTCAGAAGGAACGAGGTTTAGATCCGAAAGCTGGCGCTTGACGCGTTCCGGCTCGGAGCCGGGCGCGTCAATCTTGTTGATGGCCACGATGATGGGCACCTTGGCGGCTCGCGCGTGGTCGATAGCTTCTTTGGTTTGCGGCATGACACCGTCGTCGGCCGCCACAACCAGAATGACGATGTCCGTGACTTTTGCACCGCGCGCACGCATGCGGGTGAAGGCTTCGTGGCCCGGAGTGTCGATGAAGACCACGCTGCGATCGCCGACGGCAACTTTGTACGCGCCGATATGTTGCGTGATGCCGCCAGCTTCGCCTTCAGCAACGTCGGCGGAGCGAATGGCGTCCAGCAAACTGGTTTTGCCGTGATCGACGTGTCCCATGACGGTGACGACTGGCGGACGCGGTTTCAAGCTTTCCTTGGTTTCTTCCTTGGCGACTTCGAGGACCATTTCCTCTTCAAGGGAGACGACGCTGACTACGCCGCTGAAAGCTTCGGCAAGCGTGGTGGCCGTGGGTACGTCGAGCGCCTGGTTGATGCTGGCAAAAACGCCGCGATCGAGCAGGGTTTTCAGCAGTTCCTTGGCGCGCACGTCGAGCTTTTCCGCGAGTTCGCGGATGGTGATGCCTTCGGTGATAGCCACTTCGCGCGGGGCGCGGGGCTCTGGCGGAGCGATGACGGCGGCGGCGCGGCGATCGCCGAAACCCGGGCGCTGGCGCGTAGGGTGGAGCTTACGCTCGCCTTCCTGTTCGCGCTTGTCGATGCCTGGACGCTGGCGCGAAGTGGGCTTGCGGGTATAGAGCGGCTTGCCGGGCTCGGCCTTGGAGGGAGCTTTGGTGTCCGGCATCGGGGGAAGCATGCCTGGGCGACCGGGTTGGCGCGGACCAGGCCGAGTGCCGGTGGGCAAGGGCCCGCGGCGTTGTTCAAAAGGGCGACCAGGCGCGCCGGGGCCGCCAGGCGTGGTTGGGCGCGGCGAATAGCTGCGTCCAGTACCGCCAGGGCCTCCGCCGGAGGGTGGGCGCATGGGCTGGCCGGGACGTGGTCCACTGGGGCGACCGCTACCTGGGGTGGTGCCGGGAACTGGGCCGCGGTTGCCGGTGGGCAGCGGACCGCGATTGCCCGAGGGAAGCGGGGGGCGCACAGGAGTCATAGGACGCGCGGGCGCGGTGCCGGGAGCTGCGGCTGCAGGGCGAACGCCGGGCTGGGCACCAGTACGAATGGGCTGTCCGGGGGTCTGGCCGGGACGCAGCGGTACTTGCGGACTTGGGCGAACGCCGGGCTGGGCGCCGGATTGTGCTGGAGCGGTCTGGCGAGGCGCGCCTGCCGAGGGTTGCTGCCCCGCGGAAGTTTGCGGGGTTGCGGGACGAGTAATGGGAACTGGGGGGCGCTGCGGTGCTGGAGCTAACGGGGCGGTTGCCGACGTCGGCGCGGGAGGACGCGGAGCTGAGGGAGCGGTTGGCGCAGCTGACGGAGTTACCGATTGGACGGGCGAAGCCACCGGCGATGGAGCGGTAGCCGGGGCAGCACTCGATTGCGGCGCGCCTGCGGTACCGGCGGGAGCTAGCGGGTGGGCAGCTGGAGCAGGGACGGTGGGGCGCGGACCTGCGGGACTTGTGGCAGCGACGCCCGGAGTTGGCGGAGTTGGCCTCGCAGCAGCTGGCGGAGTTGCGGGCGGCGCTGAGGGTGTGGCGGGACGAACTGGTGGCACGCTAGCAGGTGGCTGAGCTGCGGCGGCGGGTTCGTCGTCGGGCTGGCCGGCAAGCTTTTTGCGGACCTTCTCCGCGACATCGACAGGAATGGAGCTGGAGTGGGTCTTTTTTTCGGTGACGCCATAGCCGGGCAAGAGGTCAATGATGGCCTTGGCCTTGACCTCCAACTCGCGGGCGAGTTCGTTGATGCGTACTTGATTTGCGTCGTTCATTTAATCCTATTGGCCGCATGGCGGCCAGATTCTTGCTTGCGTGAAACGCGGTCTCTCCTCCGCGCTTCGTTACTGCGTTCACTGCCTGAAACTCGTGCTCATGGCCTAACTCTCGTCTGTTGCGCTCGACTGCCTTGCTGCTCTCGACTTCGATGCTGCGTCGTCACGGCCATGTGGCGAGCCCGGTGCCTTGGGGTGACCTTTCGACCGCGCCGGACGCGCCTGCTTGCTAGGGCTCGGAATGTTCCGTGCTTTGGTGATTCTCGGGATCGCCTTGCTCCCCGGCGGGTTCTGTTGCGGCGCCGGGAGCGGAGTCGACTGGGGTCTCGTCAAAGGCAGCTACGGGCGCGGCAGATTCCGCGGGCGCAGACTTGGCGGAATCAGCGGTTTGTCCCTCGCCAACCGGAGCAGCTTCCGCCTCGTTGGTTTCAGATGCGGTGTCCGCCGTGGTTTCCGCGGATGCGCTACCTTCAATCGCTTCCGTGTTCGTAGGCGTTTCTTCGCCGTCCGCCGTTTCGTCGGCGGTTTCCGGAGCAGTTTCCGCGCCATCGGCGGGCGCTGCGGCAGCAGCTTCGCCACCGCCTTCGTAGAAGCGGTTCACAGCCTGATAAATCTTGTCGACCATCTTTTCGCCGATGCCGGGAATTTCCATAAGCTGCTCGGGGGTCATGCCGGCGAGCTGTTCGACGTTGGTGATGCCGGCGGCTTCGACCTTTTCAATGGTCTTGGGGCCGACGCCCGCGAGGGCCGTGAGCGGGGTGGTGGGCGCTGTGAGCGCGGTCATCTGCTCTTCGATTTCGCGGCGCTTTTCTTCTTCGGACTTGATGTCGATGTCCCAGCCAATGAGCTTGCTGGCCAGACGAACATTCTGGCCCTTCTTGCCAATGGCCAGGGAGAGTTGGGAGTCCTCAACGATGACTTCGAGCTTGTGAGCCTCGGGATCCACGATTTGCACGCGAGTGACCTTCGCGGGGCTGAGAGCCTTTTGCGCGAACGCGACCGTTTCTTCGCTGTAGGGAATGATGTCGATTTTTTCGCCGCGCAGTTCGCGGATGATGGACTGCACGCGCATACCCTTCATGCCTACGCAGGCGCCGACGGGATCGACATCCTTGTCACGGCTGGCCACTGCAACTTTGGTGCGTTCACCGGCTTCGCGCGCGGCAAAGCGGATCTGCACCGTGCCGTCGTAAATTTCCGGAACTTCCATTTCGAAGAGGCGCTGGACCAAGCTGGCGTCCGCGCGGGACACGATGACCTGCGGGCCTTTGGCGGCGCGGTCGACCATTTTGATGACGACCCGCAAACGCTCGCCGATATTGTAGGTTTCGAGTTTCGATTGCTCGCGCTTGGGCAGGCGCGCTTCGGTGCGGCCCATATCGACGATAAGGTCAGGGCCTTCGGCGCGCTTGACGATGACGGTAACGAGTTCGCCGACCCGGCCATTGTATTCGTTGAAGATGGTGTCTCGCTCGGCTTCGCGAACCTTTTGCAGGATGACCTGCTTGGCGGTTTGCGCGGCGATGCGGCCTAGCACGTCGGTAGGTTTGTTGGTGAGAATTTCCGTGCCCACTACGGCGTCGGGATTTCTCTTTCGGGCGTCCTCGAGGCTGATTTCCTTGGTGGGGTCGGCAACTTCTTCGACCACGGTCATCACCGAAAACACGTCGACTTGCCCGGTTTCGGAATTAAATTTTCCGCGGAGGTCTTCTTCGGTCTTGTAATATTTGCGCGCGGCGACGCACATGGCGTCCTCGATGGCCGACACCACGACCGCGGGCTCAATGTGCTTCTCGCGGCTGAGCATTTCGATCTGTTGATAGAGCAAATTCGCCATGTGTTCCCTAAATCTCCGTTACTGAAAACTTTGGTACAGGTTTGTTCGCGTTGCTTGTTAGAACTCTACAACCAGATTCGCTTTGCGAATCATGAGCAAGGGAATCTCCACGATGCGAGCTTCCTTGCCTTTCAGCGTCATGCGCACGTTGCCGTCGGCAAAACCCGCGAGACGGCCCTCAAAAAACTTGGCGTCGCCGACCGGTTCGCTGGTGGTGATTTTCGCCAGGCGCCCGGCAAACCGGGTGAAATGCTCCGACTTGGTGAGAGCCCGGTCCATTCCCGGCGAGCTGACCTCCAGCGTGTAGCCCGCCGCGCCAGGGATCAGATCCTCAACGTCGAGGATGACGCTCAGTTGCTGGCTCACGCGCTCGCAATCCGAGTGACTGATCTTGGCGAACGGCTGCCTGGCAACTGCGGTCTGGACGCCTTCCTCAGCGTTTCCCGAATCCTCAACAGCCGATGGCTCGTTAGACGATTCGGCGGCAGGCTCGGGTACCCGGTCGATGTAGACCCTTAAAAAGCGCTCCCGGCCAACCTTCCATTCGACGTCAACGATTTCCAAGCCCTCCGAACGCGCTACCCGTTCGGCGGCATCCCGGATTTTATCCAGAATCACGCGGAGACTCCCCGACCGTTCCCGGTCCGGCGTGCACTGCAACCGGCGGCAACAAAAAAGTGGGCTTGCGCCCACTCACCGTGCGACCCGCTTCAGAGCGAAAATAGAGTATATTCCCGCTACACGGCAAAAGCAAGATACCGTGGGAGACAACCGGGCAGACAACCGCTGAGGCCTCTCCCGGATTCAGACGCGGTATACTTGCGCCGCACGGCCAAGCCGAAGGTCCGGCAAGAAACGCACGGAGTCTATTCCTTTTCCCCAGGGGTAAGTCATGCCAATCATTCGTGGATGCAAGCGATTCGCCTCCCCATCCGGTGTGGCTGCGCTGCTGGCGCTCATCTTTGCTGCCTGCGCCTGCGCCCAGGGCGATGATGCAACAAACCCTACCTCGGTAATCAATCCATACTTTGGTGCCTCGTCGGGAGTAGCAGTGCTGAGTTCCGCAGGTTCGCATGTCTTCGTGACCGTGCGCGAAGCCTCGGGAATTCCACTAACCCAGACGGCGATGGTCAAGCTGCAGTGCCCACTGACTGGGGTGAATCTCAGTCGTCCAGCGAAGGATGGCGGGCCGGTGGCGCAGTTTTTGAGCATACCGTTTGGGGATTGCCGGGTAGAGGTTGAGGCCCCGGGGTATAAGCCAGTGAAGGAGCAAGTGGAGGTTTTGCAATCGGTTACGCACCGAATTCAGTATGTTTTTGTGTATTTGCACCCGGAAGGAGAGGCTACAGTCGGGGGCCGGCCGGTGGTGGTGCCGCCGAATGCGGTGAAGGAAATTGATAAGGGTATGGCGGCTATGCAAAAGAAGAAAAACGGCGAAGCCTTGAAGCATCTGAGCAAGGCGGCGCAGTTGGCTCCGGCGAATCCGGAGGTGGCTTACCTACTGGGAATGCTGGCGCTCGACGGCCACGATGTGACGGCGGCGGGGCAGCATTTTCAGACGGCTGTGACGTATTCCCCGAGCAACGAGCGCGCTCTGCTGGGTCTGGGTTACGTGCAAGTGGATACGCAGCAATGGTCGCCGGCGGTGCAGACGCTGGAGAAGGCCTTGCAGGTGAACAGCAACTCTTC
>Ga0209040_10002412_pt1 | contig 14695 bp, 12 predicted proteins | sample BogFormECP12_OM3_FD_188240 | JGI IMG/M metagenome (GOLD analysis project Ga0209040, IMG submission 188240) | Bog forest soil microbial communities from Calvert Island, British Columbia, Canada - ECP12_OM3 (SPAdes) (version 2) | ecosystem: Environmental > Aquatic > Freshwater > Wetlands > Bog ...
GATCACGCGGCAGGCGCCAGGGGACGTTGCCGGCCTTATAGTACAGACCGCCGAACAAGTTCCAGGCGCGCGTGGCAGGGTCCTGAACCGGCTTGTTGGCGAGCTTCGCAAGCTGCCTGACGGTCCGTCCGCTGTCTTCCCAGGTTGTCGGCCAGACCAGCTGCAGCGGACGCTTGAGATGGATCGTCCGGGCCTTCAACAGGTCCCGGAAGTCGGGCACGGCTCCCGTATCGGTCGCTTGGTCGTCCTCCGCCTCCTCGGAACGGCCAAGCCCGGTATCCGGGATCACGCTGGCGATCAGGTCAAACGGCAGCGCGCAGATGATCACATCCGGCGGCCCCGGGGCTTCGGCAATCGCCTGGGCCTGCGCAGCGAAGAGCGCGACTGCTTCCTCGATCGCCGCCGCCCGCGACTTGATGCCGGCAATCCGCGTGATGTCGGACCGAGGAATCGGCTTGCGGGCGCGCGGGTCCACCTCGAAGGCGCAGCGGAAGGGATTGTCGTTCGCAAGCCCTGGGAAGGGAAGAAAAAGGTTCGGCTGACGGCTCGGCTTCGCGTCAATGCCGACCTGACAGCGGTCCAGAAAGCGGGCGAAGCCCTCAATGGTTTCGCTGGTCCCGATGACGCCAAGACGCACCCGCGGCGCCCGCTCCGGCTCCAGCGGCCCGTGGCGCTTGAGGCCGAGACGGATATCGATCTCTCGGCCGCCGCTGCCAAACTCCAGCAGTGGTTCATCCAGCACCGATGCGCGAAACCTCATAGCGGTAGCTCCTCATCATCGGTTTGGGGTTTGAAGCTGTCGCGGCTGCGCCAAATTTCGTCGGGGACGGATACGGGCAGTTCGACCATATCGAGGGCCTCGAACCGAAGTACGGGAACAACACCTTGCTCGGCGGGTGCGAGCAGATCCGCCTGTGCCTTTGGCTTTCCAAACCCGGTCAGGACGGAACGCCACATGGCGAACTGCCCGCGCAGCGCCGCATTGTTCTCCCGGCGCTTGAGTTTCGATATGCGCTCGCCGGCATAACCGTCGGGGCGCACGCCGTCGCGGGTGAAGATGTAGGCGGGTTCGATGGTCAGATACCACTCATCGCCAGAAGCGGGCGGCAAAGGCGCTGTGTCGGACATAGGACACAGACCCATCCGACCGGCGCTTGGCTGTCACCACGCCACGTGAGGTTTCGTTCTTGAGCGACTGATAGCGCAACGCTCGATCGATGCCGGGCAGGGCAGCTGGGTAGTAGTAGAGCTTCAGGCTCTTGTTCCATGGATCGAGCTGGTAGCGGAGTGTGCGGTTGAGCAGCTCCACAAACAGCCGGCGTTCATCTTCGTCTTCCGTCTGCGAGAACTCCTCCACCTCCAGCGGATCAATTGTGCCGACATCCACGACCTCGCGAAGGAGGGTGGCCTCGATGTCGAGGAACGTCAGAAGGCGACCGCCTCGTGCCACCCAGGCTCCAGGCGGATGATCGTTGATATCGAGCAGCGCGCGCAGGACCTCGCGGCCGGCACGGTGAGGTGTGGCGGCGGCCTGGATTACACACGGGAGGATCACCTTGACCGCGTTGAACAGCAGGTTGTCGGGCTTGGCGGATGGCGGAAGCCAGATTCCAGGTTGCGCCTGATCCATCGTGACCGCGGCAATCGCATCCGCGGCAGCGGTATCAAAACGGTCCTCAGCCTTGTCGATGCGGAGGCGACGATCGGTGATCGAAACGCCGGGTGTCCGCACGAGCTTCCAGTAGGCGGAGTCATCACCCAGGCGCACCAGAACGACGATCACGGGCACATTGGCCTGCTGCCAGTAGGCAATGTCCTCCGGCCTGCAGAGATACTCGAACGAGTCCTCGCTTTCGGCAGTGTAGCGCTCGTCCTGGGTGGTCTTGATCTGGACGGCGACGAGCTGCCCGCCGACTTCGCCCCTCCGGCGGTCCCGAAGTTCGATGACCCCGTCGATGCCGGCCTCCACCGGCCCATAGGGGCTGTAAAGAAACCCCATCGCGTGGGCGCGGGCCTTGACTAGGGCGGCGCCGTGCTCGCCCGTGATCTGATTGGGCCGGACGGTCTTACCGCGCGACGCGACGATGGTCATCAAAAAGCGACTCCGAGTCGGAGGTACAAATATAGAACTTTTGGCCCCCGGCGCACCACAAAGGAAACGTGGAGGCAATGAGGGACGCACCTGCTTTCGCGCGAACTCATTCGCCACTGCTGTGGTAATCGGGATTTTGCGCCGGAAAGTAGCTAGCCTGGCAGGAACAGGTTCAACTTGATCGTCGTAGCCAAGCGTAGTAGCCCGCAGACGCCAACTCGCCGGGATGGGGAAGCAGCACGCCAACATGCGCCGTTCGCTAATATACGGATTCCTGATTGGCGTAGCAATTGCGCTTTCGTCCGCAGAAATTCGCGAGCAATTGCTGGACGGAGGCCGTGATACCCTGCTCGCTGTCTTCGTTGCGGTGTTTGCCGGTGTCCTGTGTGTGGTGATCATCCGAGGTCTCGAACGGGTGCTGCGGACCTTCGGCAAACGATCCGGCGGCGGCGCGCCAATCGGCGGAAACGAGTTCGCCACAGCGGAAGGTGAAGCGCGCCAGCGCCAGGCCAAGCCGGTGGTATTTGCACTGCCAAGACCGGCGACCAAGATAAGCGCGTGGCGGCCCGAAGTGGCGGCGCGTGCCGTTCAGCGTAAGCGGCCTCCGGGTCCGCGAAATGAGGAAACAGAACGAGTGGGTGTGTCGCTGTGCGGTGAGAATTACAAGGCAGAACTGTTGAACCCTTCAACCTGCAGCGCAGTGGTATTTTTAACGTCATTTCGAGGTGATTGGTCCGCGGAGTCGCCTGATGCCTTCGACTACTCAGGTTACCCGCAAAGGACCCAACAAAACGCGCTTTTCATCAGGGACCGGACCAATACGTGGTACCATCATGGTGTGACCGATTTTGGCGACAACCTGGAGACGACAGCCGCCAACATCGCTGCCTGGCTCGCGCAGTACGGCATGGAACCACGGGCTGCTGTGGGCGCGTCTATGGGTGGCTATGGTTCGCTCGTCTTGGGTTCGCTGATCCGTGCGAAGTTTTCGCTGGCAGTTGTGCCACAGACCTCAATCAAGCAAGAAGACGCCCAACGGATCGGGGATATCAGATTTCCAACAGAGTACGAGCGTGCCCAACGGACCACGACGACGCCGCATCTTCTCGCTTCCGCGGATGCCATCAGGCGCAGTCCAGGCGGACTTCGAGTTGTAGTGCACACCACGGACGACCGTCTCGATCTGCTTCAGGCCGCCGAACTGGTCGGACTGGAGGATGTGGTCTTCATGCGAGTGCCGGAGAGCGACCATAACCTTGGCGCCTACTACGTCGTCAAGACCGGCCTGCTCGATTTCATGCTGGCAGGCGACATGATCGATCTTGCACAGGATCGCGAGCAATGGATGGCTTTTGTTGCCGCTCGCGACTCCGTCGTGAAGCTCCATAGGGGTGAGCTGTTCGGCTAGAGCATTTTAGGGATTTCCGACTTTCTGCCACGGCCACCCTTCTCCACCTCCGGATACAATATGGCCAGCGCGATCGCCTGATGGCCCTTGCTCAGATTGCGGCGGGCGATGTTGGTCGAGACGACGAAAGCCGAAGATGCGCGAGGGCCTCGCCCTGATCGCGCGGAACATGGAAGCACTGGCCGGGCTGGCGCCATGATCCGCCGCCGCACCCGGCTCCGGGGTTGCCAACCGGGCCCGCGGGCGCTGTGCTGTGCTTGGCCCGCCTCCAGACGGGTCCGATCAATCGGGTCAGTCCATGTTCATCGTCGCGCGACCGGGGATTAGGCTGCGGAAGGGCTTCTACATCTGGACGGGGCTTCTAATGCTTTTGCTGGGGCTTGGAGGCCTTCTTACGATGCACATTCACTATGACCCTGATCCGAGACGCGAGGATTGAGGGTTCTGCGACCGCCTGAGCGGCCTGCATCAGCTCTGCCAGCTCGCTGCGGTCAACGTGCTACACGGCCGGCAGCCTGGGTCCGCGCGCGCGGGCGAGGGCGCGAGGCGGAGGGCCGACGCACACGCCCCTCCGCCTCCGGCCGCTGGTCGCGCTGGGTTGCCGGTCTGCGGCAGCATGCGCCCTGGGACCGCCCAAATGTATACGTTCTCGCCGCGCGTCAGGGTCGGGGAAGCGGGATTATCCGACACGGGATCGCACGTAGGCCGCGCCGCATGTCTGCCATAAACAGCCGGGCAACAGACCGGCGCTGTGGCCGCGTTAGACCTCGATCCGGCCGGTGATCCACCCGCTAACTCGATCAGGCTGACACCTCGCGCTCGATCTGCCACTGATCCCGCGCGGAGCGCAGTGTGCGCTCCTACGGCCGCCGTGGGGGCATGTCCGTTTTTCCTACCTCTTGATCCACATCAAGGCGTGGAAGGAATCCAGCATGTATTGTTTATGGTGTTTTGGGCATGCGGTGACGTTTTCCCTACGCAGGAGTGTTTGGGACCCTGTAGATGACGACAGCTCCGGAAAGAGGGCCAACCAGATGCGACATGGCGGCCGGGGGAAGCTATCCCAAGTCGGTAGCACCAATATGCCGGAGTATGCGCGCGACGCTGCTGGGAATAGCTTCCATGCTCGCACTAGCGGCCATTTCGCTGCCGTCCAAGCTTGCTCTGGCACTGCCGTGTAGCCCGAGTAACCAAATCATAGCGACGAGCGTCCCTGGGCCCATCAATTCAGATGGCGGTAGCATCACCATCACGGGCACCGGGTTGGTGAGCAACTCGTCCGGCGCCGGCGTGCAGGTCGACTGTCCAGCTGCGACGATCGACAACGCCGGCAGCGTCGTTAGCGTCACGGGCGTATCGGTTCGGGACATCGGTTCGGTCGGTGTGTTGAGCAACGGCGGCACTATCAGCTTCAGCGTCACCGGCATCTCCAACACCGGCACCATCAGTCAACTGAGCAACAGCGGCACTATCGTCGGCGACAGCGGCAGCATCAGCGGCATCTCCAACGCCGGCACCGTCAGCGAGCTGAGCAACAGCGGCGGCATCATCGGCAGCAGCGTCGGCATCTCCAACACCGGCACCATCGGCCAGCTGAGCAACAGCGGCACCAGCAGTGGCGGAAATCTCGCCATCTTCAGCAGCGGCACCGGCATCTCCAACACCGGCACCATCAGCCAGCTGAGCAACAGCGGTGTAGTTAACGGCGGTTTCGGCATCTCGAACACCGGCATCTCCAACGCCGGCACCATTGGCCAATTGAGCAACAGCGGCGGCATCATCGGCAGCCTCAGTGGCGGCTTCGGTAACGGCATCGGCATCTCCAACGCCGGCACCATTGGCCAACTGAGCAACAGTGGTGTCATCAGTGGCGGGAATTTCGCCATCTTCAGCAGCGGCACGATCGGGCCCATCACCAACAGCGGCGCCATTGTCGGCAATATCGAGATTCAGCGCCAGAACGTCACCTTGGTCGGCAGTAGCGGCAACGTGTTTGCTATATTGACTGGCGGCAACATGACGATCACCGATGGCAACCTGTCCTTCGCCGGCGGCAACCAGCAGCTGGCGCAGAACATCACCGTCAACGCCGGCCAAGGCACGGTGACCAACGCTGGCAACCTGCTGTTGATCTCCCCCCAGAGCATCACCGGCAACTACGTGCAGGGGAGTGCCGGCTCGCTCATCATCGGCATCGGCATCAGTGCTGCCAATGCAGGCCGTCTCGAGGTCTTAGGCCGTCTCGATGTCTCCGGAACCGTCACCTTGCTGGATGCCACCGTGGTCCCACGGCTGTTCGCCCTCGGAATTGTTTCCGGCACGATCGGCCAACAGTTCCAGATCATCAGCGCCCAGCGCGGCGTGCAGGGCAGTCTGGCCGGACTAATCCAGCCGGACAACATGGCGGCCGGCACGCGCTTCGACGCGCTTTATAGTCCCAGCACCATCAATCTCGTGATCACCCCCAGCAGCTACGGCAACCTCACTGCATTAGGCATTGCTGCCAGCGCCGCGGCGACCGCGGTGGGCAGTGGTCTCGATGCAGCTCGTCCAAACGCCGGTGTCGCCATGACCCCGAACCAAGCCAGCATCTACGCACCGCTCTATACGCTAACGGCGGACCAGATCGCCCCGGCTCTGCAGCAGATGGCTCCCGTGATTTACGCCGACACGCTCATGGTGAACCGCAGCACCTTCCAGATGATCGCGACAGCCGTCAATCACGAGCTGGAGGCACGTCGTGGCGCGCCACCGTCTGCGGGCAGCAGCGCCACCGCAGGGCTTCTAGATACCACGATCTGGCTGGCGGGCACTGGTCAGTTCCTCAATCTGAACTCCGCCGCCGACGGAACGCCGGGCTATAGTGGTTCCTCCGGAGGGGTGGTGGCCGGCATCGACAGCTCGCCATGGGCCGATGTGCGGATCGGCGCCGCCATTGGTTTCAGCAGCCAGACCATCAGCGCCGCCAATGAGGCGACCTACAGTGGCCATGCCTTACAAGTGCTGATCTATGGCAGCGTCCGTCACGACATCGCCTTCCTCGATGCTCAGGCCGGCGCGGTGTTCACCGAAGGCACGGCGCGCCGAACTCTGTCCGTCTACGGAGTTGGAGCGAATGGTAGCGTCAACGGCTCGGGCGGCGGCGGCGCGGTTCGCGGCGGAGTCCGCCTCGACGTCGATGGCTGGAACCTCGAGCCGAGCGTGATGCTGAGCGGCCTCTCTCTCAGCCAGGGCGCGGTGACAGAGACGGGGGCCGGCGCGGTCGGGCTCGCGGTGGGCCGCAGCAACATCAGCAGCCTGCAATCCCTGATCGGCGTCCAGTTGGATCGCCGCATCCCGATCGGTGGTGATGCCTATGCGGTGGTGCCCTCACTGCAAGTTGGCTGGGCCTACGAGATGCTGGATACCAGCGCGCGGACGATGGCGAGCTTCCTCGGTGCACCGGGCTCCAGCTTTACCGTAAGCAATCCATCAATCGGGCGCAGCGCGGCCGTGCTCGGGGCGCGCGCCACTCTGGAAACCGGCACGTCCTTCCAAGTCTTTGCTCGCTACGACGCTGCCTTCAACAACAGGGCTACCGCACAGTTTATCGGCGCGGGCATCCGCTACACTTGGTGAACGACCCAGCGCAGGGTTGATCTGCCGCTGGTGACCGTCGTGCCCTCACGCACGAATGAACGAATCCGCACAGTGCCTCAAGCACAGGCTGGTGATATTGCTGCGAACCCGTCGCCTTGGCCGCGATCTGGACGGATGGCGGCGAGGTGGTCGACATCACCGGCAAAGGGCTTGTGGCGTGTGCACGCACTTATCTCGATGCGGACTGAGGGCCGGGTAACTCAGCATCCCCCGAGGGGGGGTGGTTCCTTTCGTCCACCTCCGGATGCAGGGCATTGAACGTATGACCATCGACGCTGAAGGTCAGCGTGCCTGCTTCCCGAGTGTAGACGTCGACGTGCGCCCCCATCAGGATACCTTTGCCCGCCGTGACCCAGAATCGGACTGGCGGGTCAAGCCTATTCATCGTTGTTTCCGAGAGAAAACACATCCCGCCGAAGCTGTCCTGCACGAGCCAATTGTCATAGGCTCGCGTTGCGTGCCCGGCACAGAGCGGTGCCGCGGAGAGGGCGACGGCGAGCACAATTCGCTGGATCATAGGAACGCCGCTCCAGCATGTTCCTTGAACAGATCGCCCCGGCGGACGTAGCCGGCCGGCAACCACCGCGGGGCCGGGGTCATTGAGGCAGGATGTCCCACTTGTTCTCGTGCCTCTCCGCCAAGGCCCAAGTGATGCCAGTCATCGGATAATTGTCCGGCCGGCCCAACCGCTTGAGTTCCTGTTCAACGTAAGCGTTTATCTTCTCCTGCGTCATGACAAAGAAGCGGTTGGCGCTGGTGTCGGGAACGAATGACAGGACGTAGTAAAGGTCGGGCCGGACCGCCTTGCGCTTGATAGGCCAGGGGTTCCGCCGATACAGCCCCTTCACGTCAATTAGAAACATCCGCTTGAGCTTAGGGCTAACCAGCATTAGGTCGGCGAGGGGAGTCGCGTTTCCCATCGTGAACGACACTTCGTAGCCGCGCTTGCATAATTCAGCAGCAACCGCGAACTGGGCGGCCCACTGTGTCCGGCGATCTCTCGCTATCATGATCATTAGCCCATTCTCACAAGAACGCCGCCCCCGTGTGCTCCTTGAACATCTCGACATTGCGGACATGGCCGCGCAGCGTGTCGAGGCTCTTGTGCCGGCTGACTCCGATGACGGCAGCGCGCTGCCGCCGGCACTCTCAAAAGGACACGGAGATAGCTATGGGAAGTATAGCAGGTCGTGGTTGCAGGCCGTGTTGGCCTCACTGCTCGGCGTAGCCGTGGTTGCGGTAGAACGTCATGCAATCGTCGTAGGCGACTTCCTCAAGCACCAAGGGGATGAGGCCGAAGCCCTTAGCCTCACAGTGAGCGATCTGCTGATCACCCCCTCCCTGGGCTGGTGGCTTGGTCAAATACGCTGTTTTGTGAACGCAGCCAGCGAGGGCGAGTGAAACGGCGAAGACCGCCGCAGTCTTTGCTAGGGTTTTAATAGCCACTTGATCGATGGTCCTTTCATCGGTGGTGGTCAGGGCCGGCACTGTGTTCACAGTCATGGCGTCGGCCCGCTTCGGGGCAATTCAGGCCCTCACAACCGCGTATGCATGAAGGGCGCGGAGAGCCGTTAATCCTCGTTATGCATCTGCATTATCGATGCGGTGCATATTCGCACCATTGCGAGCGGCGATTTGGGGTCACCGCACGATTTGTTCAAAATCGTACGCTAAGCCATGCTGGAGCGGTGCGCCGCGACGATGCGTGACACGGTTGGCGGGCTGACATTGTAGAGGCGCGCCATCTCGGCGCCGGTCTTCTTGCGCCGGCCGCCGACGCGGCCCTCGGCGCGCGCCGCAGCCAGGCCGGCGGAGGTCCGTTCCCGGATCATGGCGCGTTCGAATTCGGCGAAGGCACCAACCATCTGCATCATCATGCGTCCGGCCGGCGTGGTGGTGTCGATTGCCTCGGTGATCGAGCGGAAGCCGGCGCCGGCATCGCCGATTCGCTCCATGATGTGCAGCACGTCCTTGAGCGAGCGCGACAGCCGGTCGAGCTTCCAGACGACGATGACATCGCCATCGCGCAGCTGGTCGAGCATGCGGTGCAGCTCGGGCCGGTCCCAGCGCCCGCCGGACGCGGCCTCCTCGAAGAGGCGGCGGCAGCCGGCGGCGCGCAGCGCCTTGGCCTGGACCTTGTTGCTTTGCTCGTCGCCCTTGGAGACGCGGGCGTAACCGAGCAGCATGCCCTTGTCGGCTTTCACAAACGATCGTTTGCGCATCGGATTGTGAGGCATCGGTTTTCCACAGGAATCTGCTTTCGCAATCCTGTTTCAGAATTGCCGTGAAAGGCAATCTCTTTATGAACGGCCTCCCCCGTGAGTTGGAGGTCCCTTGCCCCGCCGAACCTTGCTTTCCGCCGAGCAGCGCTCGCGCTTGTTCGGTATTCCCATCGACGCGGCTGAGATGGCCAAACACTATGTGCTCAGCACCGGGGACCTGACGCTCGTGCGGGCCAGGCGCCGCGCGAGTAATCGCCTGGGCTTTGCAGTCCAGCTCTGCGCCCTTCGTCACCCCGGCCGCCTGCTGGATCCATCGGAAGTACCGCCAGCAGCCATGCTGGCTTTTGTCGCTAACCAAGTGGGCACCGATCCGAAGCTGTTCGAGGAATACGCACATCGTGCTGAGACTCGCCGTGAGCATTTACTCGAACTGCAGCAGCACCTGGGGCTGCGCAGCTTCCGGTTCGCCGATTGGCGTGCTTGCTTGCAGGTCGGCGCGAACGCTGCGTGGGCGACGGATCGCGGCGAGCCGATCGTGCAAGCCATGCTCGCACACTTGCTGGCTGAGCGCGTGCTTGTCCCGGCCGCAGCGGTGCTGGAGCGAATCGGGCTGGCTGCGCGGGTGCGTGCCCGCAAACGGGCATTCCAGGCTTTGGCGGAGGATCTGACCGACGCGACGGGTGACGCGCTCGAGGAGCTGCTGACGTTCGATCCGACACTACGGCGCTCCCGATTCGCCTGGCTGCGAGATTACGCGGAGTCGCCGGCACCCTCGAACATGCTCGGTCTGCTCGACCGACTCGAATACGTACGCGGCCTCGACATTGATGCCTCACGTGCCCGGCGAATCCATCCCGCCCGGCTGGGTCGGCTGCTCGCGGAAGCTGCCGTCATGACGGTGCAGCACATCGTCGATCTCGAGCCGGCGCGCCGCACCGCAATCCTGATCGCGCAAGTCTCGGACATGGAGACGCGGCTCGCAGATGCGACGCTCGCCATGTTCGAGAAGTACATCGGATCGCTGTTCAGCAAGGCGCAGAATCGGGACGAGCGGCGCTTCCAGGCCACCAAACGTGATGTCGCGCCGCACCATCGTCGCGCTCAAGGGGGCGCAGGCTACCGGCGAGAACGGCGTCGCGGCCGTCGATCGCGAGGTGGGAATGAAGCGGCTGGACGAGGTCTTGCCGATAATCGGCGCGGCAGCCAAGGTCGCCGATCAGGACATCCTGGTCACCGCAGCCGAGCGTTATTCTGTGCTGCGCCGGTTCAGTCCGCGCTTCCTGACGGCGTTCCGCTTCGAGTCCAACATCCGGGAAGACCCGGTGCTGGCGGCGATCGAGGTCCTGAAGACGCTGGACCGCGATGGCACCCGTGCACTGCCAAAGCGCCCGCCGGCAGCCTTCCTGCCGGCGAGATGGCGCAAGCTGATCTTCGCCAACGGCGCCGCCGGCCGTCGATTGTATGAAGTCGCCGTTCTGGCCACGTTACGCGAGCGGCTGCGTGGCAGTGACATCTGGGTCGCAGGCAGCCGCGATTATCGCGCTTTTGAGGATTACTTGCTTCCCGCCGAAACCGTTGGGAACGTCGGCATCGGACAAGAGACCGATGCTACCCGCTTCATCGAAGCTCGCGCTGCGGTACTGCACGAGCGGCTGAACTTTGTGACGGCGCGAGCCGTGCGTGGCGAACTCGACGGCGTCGAGATCGAAGATGGCGTTCTCTACATCGCCCGCATGAAACCTGCGGTGCCGGAAGCGGCACGCGACCTGGCGATCCGCCTCAACGGAATGCTGCCCCGCGTGCGCATCACCGAGCTCCTCAGCGATGTCGATGCCTGGACCGGGTTCGCCGACCGCTTCACGCATCTGCGCACCGGCAATCCAGCCGCCGACAAGCCGGCGCTGTTGGCGGCGGTGCTCGCGGACGGCACCAATCTTGGCCTCACCCGCATGGCCGACGCGTCGCACGGCATCAGTTACCACCACCTGGTCAACGTGGCGCAGTGGCACATCAGCGACGACAACTACGTCGCGGCACGGGCGGCCATCATCAACGTGCACCATAAGCATCCGATGGCGGCAATTTGGAGAGCATAAGGATCCCGGGGGTGTCATGCGGCGGCTTCAGCTGCACCAGCGGTGTTGTCGTTGGCGAGGCCTGGGTACCATCGCTCGAACAATGGCCGGAGCGCGCCATCGAGCGCGCGGGTTCTGGTCTGTAGCAGCAGGTGGGCTCCGCGCTTGGTCCACTGCATCTGCTGGCGCTTGGCAAACCGCTTGCTGATGACCGCGTTCACCGTGGACTCTGCCAGACAAGAGGAGATTCGCTCACCGGCGCGGTATCGCTCGCCGTAGTTGATCAGGCTGTCGGCGTTACTTGTGATGTAGACGGCGAACTCATGCGCCGCACGGGCGAACTTGCCGAGATGCGGGTAGTCCAGTTCCAACCCGTCGACATCGTCCTCGAAGAATCCGATCTCCTGTCGCGAGCGATGTTGGTTGCCATGCCAGAGCAGCCATTTAATGCTCTCGAGTGAATCCAGCAGGCGTTGACCAGCGGCTGCATCATGATGAGCAACGCCACGCGCGTACTGCTCAAGCACCGTCACACGCATGGTGATATGGAACCAGTCGAGAACGTGTTCAGACTCCGGGGTGACCAACTCCGTCAGCGCGCGGATTTCCTCGCCACCATCGGTCAGAAAGGTAACATCCTGATTGGGTTGCAGGCCCTGGCTTTTGAGCACGTCGAACAGCCGGCGCTTCGGCTTGCAATCGTAGCCATGTACCAGACCGACGTACCGCGCCTCACGGTCTTCGGGCACCGACTGGCCGACTATGACTTCGAAGTTGGTCTTTCGATCTTGCCAATTGCGGACGTAGCCGCCATCCAGGCCGACCACGATACGCCCCTCCGGAATCGGCAGCCTTGCCCAGTCAGCTGGGCAACCGTCGATGAAGCAGGGCTGCTCCTCCGCGAGTTCAGTTTCGACACGCTCGGCCACACGCAGCACGTGCTGGCGCAGCGTGGTTGCGTTGGCGCCTGATGCGACCGGAAGGATGTCGGCAAGCAGTTCAGCCGCGGCGGCGTAGGGCACGAGCGATGCCCAGCGTGCCTCCAGGTAAAGCCGTTCGGGGGCGACATGATCGGGGATCAAGGCACGCAGCGGGGACACGGTCGCCGGACCGGTCGTGCTCTGGCAGGGGCAGCGATGCAATCGCGGGTTGGCGATCCGAACGTCGCCATAGAGGGTAAGGAAGACGACGGGGTGGCTGCCCTTACTGCGCCTGCGCTGGCCGCACGCTTCGCAGCAGCGATGTGGCTCCACCCATGAGACGATCTGAGCGTCGATCGTTCGTTGCTGGACCGCGGCCAGCAGCGCCTTGCCTTCGGCAATCGACAGGCCGAGGTCCTCCGGACGCTCCGTCACCTTCTCGAACGCCGCGACTTCCTCGGCTATGGCGGCCGTGCCGTCGTCATCGGTGATCTGAAGCAGGATCTTCACGTGCATGACGCCCCCCTTGCGGATGGCCGGCAACGAGTTTTCCACAAGAGCTGGAGTGGAAAGCTCGACACCGGTCCGGCATGCCGGCGTCCGGCAATTGTGGCGCATGCGGCACACTTGGCGCTATGGGGTTTGCTCCCCGAATGTGAATGAGCAAATTGGCTCATGGCTTCTGTCGCGCGCATCTCTGCTGCCATCGCCGCCATCCTCGTCCGCGAGGGGGTGGACTACGCGCAGAGCAAAACGGTGTTCAAAGCAGCCCGGCAGCGTGCCGGCTTGCATGCGCCGCACGAGCGTCAAGAAAGCGTCCAGCGGCTGACGGTCGAGGAGGAGCTGCGCTTCCTCGACCAGGCCTATGCCCAGGGCGGGCGTACCGGGTTGATGCTGCAAACCCTGCTGGAGACTGGTGCCCGCGCCTCTGAGTTGATCCAGCTCAGGGTCGACGATGTCAGCCTCGCCGAACGCGTGATCGCGATCCGCCGGGGCAAGGGCGGCAAACATCGGGAAGTGCCGATACGGCGAGACCTGGCGCAGCTGCTTCAACTGCACATTGGCGCGCGGCGGGCTGGACCGCTGTTCGCCAGCCGTCAGGAAGGTTCTGGGCCAACGCCGCACGTGCTGACGCGCCAGCGGGTTGGGCAAATCGTGCGCGCCGTCGCCGTCGCAGCCGGCATCAGCAAGCGCGTCTACCCACATCTGCTGCGCCACACTGTGGCGGCCCGCCTGCTCGCGCTCGGCATGGACATCACCGACCTGCAGCGTTTCCTCGGACATGAGAGCATCGCCACCACCCGGCTGTACGCCGAAACGACAGCCGCAACGCTGCAGCGCAGGTTCGATCAGCTGACCGACCCAACCGCCCACGCGTTGATTTCCGGTATCCGGCAACAGCGTGGAGACAAAGCAGCGTTGCTTGCTGCCGACTTGCTCGCACAGCGGCGGGCCGAGCGCCTCACCACTGCTGGTGCATGAGGGTGTGGTGATCGCCGGCGCGAAGTCGGGCGTTGACGTCTCGCCGCGAAAACGGCCGACCTTGGGCTTCCTCCCGAGCCCGGGTCCGTTCCACAGCATCCTCCAGACGCCAACGCGTCTCCTGGTCGAGCGCGATCTTCTCCGACGCGTCCTTCTGCACAACGTCCTGGAGAACCTCGACCATCGTGTCGAGGTCTTCAAACGCCTCGAATGACAGCCAGTCGTCGCGATGATCCATGAAGCTCTCCGGGCCGCCGCTATCCTCCGGCGGACAGGCGCCGTCACCCCCGGTACAAACGGGATAGGTCTTCCGAGCCTCACGCTCCAGCCGGTCTTCGATGCGAACTTCGTGGCGCCAGGGGATGTTCAGATCGTACTCATAGATAAGCCGCGCTCCCTTGCGGAAGCGCAGGTTCGCCAGGATCACGTCCGGCGAGGAAGCCGACAGCTCCCAAGATCCGTAATGGGCCGCTCGCAACCGGAAAACGTAGAGGTGGATGCCGTCCCACCCCATGGCCACCTGGATCACGCCATGCAACGCGCGGAGCGTGAAGCTCGCCGGCACCAGGACGCGCCGCCATACCATCGGACTGATGCCGACCAGCCAGACTTTGACCTGCACGACCGCGTCGGCGTCCACGACGGCCTCCGGCGAGGGGGCTGCCGCGACCGGCGGCTTCAGCCGTCGTTTCATCCGGCCAGATTACCGCCTCCCAGCCCAGCCACTCCAGGGCACCCCAGGGATCCTCATGCTCTCCAATAGGCGACGCTCATCGACACCAACGGCGAGAAGGGCGTCGCGCTGCAGGTCCATGACCTGGCGGTCGCCGTCGGTCGAGACGCGCATGTAGCCGACC
>Ga0209040_10002414_pt1 | contig 14691 bp, 11 predicted proteins | sample BogFormECP12_OM3_FD_188240 | JGI IMG/M metagenome (GOLD analysis project Ga0209040, IMG submission 188240) | Bog forest soil microbial communities from Calvert Island, British Columbia, Canada - ECP12_OM3 (SPAdes) (version 2) | ecosystem: Environmental > Aquatic > Freshwater > Wetlands > Bog ...
GTGCACGGCTTCGACGAGTTCTTCGGCTACCTCTATCCCCTCGACGCGATGTCGGATCCCTACTGGTACTCCTATCCGCAGGACTGGATCGACAAATACGGCCCTCGCGACCTCATCCACTCCTACGCGACGGACACCGACGATCCGACCGAGCAGCCGCGCTGGGGCAAAATCGGCAAGCAGCGCATCGTCGACGAAGGCCCGCTCGCGCCGTTCCCCGACATGAAGAACATGCAGAACTGGCAGGTCGGGCGCCCGGCCAAATACGACATGGAGACGTTCGACGAGGTGCTCGTGAAGACGAGCAGCGACTTCATGGACAAGGCCAAGAAGGACAGCAAGCCGTTCTTCATCTGGCACAACACGACGCGCATGCACGTCTTCACCTACCTGCCTCCGAAGTATCAGGCATTGATGAACCCGACGAGCAACTACGGCGTCGAGGAAGCCGGCATGGCCCAGATGGACGACAGCATCGGCGAGCTTCTGAAGCACCTGCAGGACATCGGCGAGGCCGACAACACTATCGTCATCTTCACCACCGACAACGGCGCGGAAGTGTTCACCTGGCCGGACGGCGGCATGACGCCGTTCAAAGCGACCAAGGGCACGTCGTTCGAGGGTGGCTTCCGCGTGCCGGCGATCATTAGGTGGCCCGGCCACGTCAAGCCGGGCGTGATCGAGAACGGCATCTTCTCCGGTCTCGATTGGCTGCCGACGCTTGCCGACGCCGCCGGCAACCCGAATATTACGGATCAGCTTCTCAAAGGCGTGACGCTCGAGGGCCGACCCTACAAGAACCATCTCGACGGCTATGATCAGATGGACGTGCTGACCGGCAAGGGTCCGTCGAAACGGCATGAGTTGTTTTACTTCGCCGGTCCGGCGCTCGGCGCCATCCGGATCGACGACATGAAGTTCCAGTTCATCCAACAGCCCTACGGCTGGCCGGGGGAGAAGGTGACGACCGACATGCCCGGCATCGTCAATCTTCGCCAGGACCCGTTCGAGCGGACCCCTTCAATCCGTGGCGAAACGCTCAACAACATGGGCGGCGGCTACATGAACGACTTCTACGCCCGCGAGTTCTGGCGCTTCGTGCTGGTGCAGCAGGCGGTGTCGAAACTGGCCGAGACGGCGATCGAGTTCCCGCCGATGCAGGCGCCGGCCTCCTTCAACCTGGAGGCGGTCAAGCGCCAGGTCCAGGAAATGATCAAGGCGCACGAGGGGCAGTAGCGCCCGGCCCGCGCCCCACAGCGTGGGCGGTCATCGAGTCGGCCGGGCGAGGCTCGGGTTGGGAGCGCGGACCGGGGGTCGCCGTGGACGACATCCTCAAAGCGGCAGGCCGGCGGCTCATCGTCGAGAACCAATCGCCGAAGATGGCGCTGAATTGAGGCGCGGGCAAAATTCCCCGCGTCAATAAGACCTCCGGCCGCGTTGCGGCCTCGGCGGCGATGCTTTATGAGCAGCGCGAGCGCAATGCGGCTGAAAACCGCGCCTCTTTGAGAGGCCATAACCTTCGCAGGCGGCGGGGACGTTTCTCATGCTGGTTGGAGTGCCCGCGGAAAGCGATCGGGAGGAGACGCGCGTCGCGGCGACGCCCGAGACGGTGAAAAAATTCATCGGGCTCGGGGCCGAGGTCGCGGTTGCGCGCGGCGCCGGGATCAAGTCGGGCGTTCCCGACGCGGACTATGAGGCCGCCGGCGCAAGGCTCGTTTCGCAGGACGAGGCGCTCGGCGCCGACGTCGTCTTGAAAGTGCGCCGGCCGGGGCCTGAGGAGATCGGGCGCCTTAAGGCCGGCGCGCTCGTCATCGCAGCGATGGACCCGTACGGACACGAGGACGCGATTCAGGGCATGGCGAAGGCGGGCGTCGCGGCCTTCGCCATGGAGCTCATGCCGCGCATCACCCGCGCGCAAGCGATGGATGTCCTCTCCAGCCAGGCCAATCTCGCCGGCTATCGCGCCGTCATCGACGCCGCGTCGGAATACGGCCGGGCGCTGCCGATGATGATGACCCCTGCCGGCACCGTGCCCGCCGTCCGGCTCTTTGTGATGGGGGTCGGCGTGGCTGGCCTGCAGGCGATCGCGACCGCCCGGCGCCTCGGCGCGGTCGTCACCGCGACCGACGTCAGGCCCGCGACCAAGGAGCAGGTCGAGTCGCTGGGCGCCAAATTCGTCGCGGTCGAGGACGAGGAGTTCAAACAGGCCGAAACAGCCGGCGGCTACGCCAAGGAAATGTCGGACGCCTACAAGGCCAAGCAGGCGGAGCTCGTCGCCTCGCACATCGCCAAGCAGGACATTGTCATCACGACCGCGCTCATTCCGGGCCGCCCGGCGCCGCGCCTCGTCTCGGCGGAGATGGTGAAGTCCATGCGGCCGGGCTCTGTCATCGTGGACATTGCGGTCGAGCGCGGGGGAAACTGCGAGCTCGCCAAGGCGGGCGAGCTCGTCACTAGCGACAACGGCGTCAAGATCGTCGGCTATTCGAGCGTGACCCGCCTTCCCGCCACCGCCTCCTCGCTTTACGCGCGCAACCTCTTCGCCTTCGGCGAAACGCTCATCGGCAAGGCGAGCAAGGCGCTCGCGGTCGACTGGGACGACGAGCTCGTCAAGGCGACCTGCCTCACCCGCAACGGCGCGATCGTTCACCCCGCCTTCTCGGCGCAATAGCCGGCGCGCCGCGCCCGCATCTTCAAAACCTGGAGAGCCCGGAATGGACGATCTCGACGCCGCCCTCATGAAACTCAGAGCCGCGACCGACGCCGCCCAGGAGGCCGCCCGCGCGGTGCAGGCCTACAGCGACCAGATCGCGGTCGCCGGCCACGCCGCCTCGGGCGGCGCGATCGACCCGTTCGTGTTCCGGGTCGCCATTTTCGCGCTCGCCGTCTTTGTCGGCTACTATGTGGTCTGGTCGGTGACGCCGGCGCTGCATACGCCTCTCATGTCCGAGACGAACGCGATCTCGTCGGTCATCGTCGTCGGCGCCCTGCTCTCGGTCGGCGTGGCCGCGGTCGACAGCGGCTCAGTCTTCGCGCGCTTCGTCGGCTTCATCGCGCTCATCCTCGCTTCGGTCAACATCTTCGGCGGCTTCCTGGTCACCGAGCGCATGCTCGCGATGTACAAGAAGAAGGGTTGAGCCACGTGAACGCCAACCTCGCCGCGCTCCTTTACCTCATCGCCGGCATCCTGTTCATCCTGGCGCTGCGCGGGCTCTCCTCGCCGGCCACGTCGCGGCAGGGCAATCGCTTCGGCATGATTGGCATGGCGATCGCCATCCTGACCACGCTGGCGCTGAAGCCGCCGGCGAGCGCGGTCTCGTGGCTGCTCATCGTGCTGGGCCTCGCGATCGGCGGCGGCGTCGGCGTCTGGCGCGCGCGCACGGTCAAGATGACGGCGATGCCGCAGCTGGTCGCGATGTTCCACTCGCTGGTCGGCTTGGCGGCGGTGCTCGTCGCCGCCGGCGCGCTCTACGCGCCGGACGCCTACGGGATCTGGGACGGCGAGGAAATTCACCCGGCGAGCATCATCGAGATGTCGCTCGGCTTGGCCATCGGCGCCGTGACCTTCACCGGCTCGGTCATCGCTTTCCTCAAGCTCGACGGGCGCATGTCGGGCGCGCCGATCCTGCTGCCGCAGCGGCATGCGATCAACATTAGCCTCGGCGTCGCGCTCGTCGTCCTCATCGCGCTCTTCTACGCCGCGCAGGCGGCGATTTTCTTCTGGCTCATCGCCCTCGTCTCGCTGGTGCTCGGCGTGACCATGATCATTCCGATCGGCGGCGCCGACATGCCGGTCGTCATCTCGATGCTGAACTCCTATTCCGGCTGGGCGGCGGCGGGCATCGGCTTCACGCTTGGCAATCTCGCGCTCATCATCACCGGCGCGCTCGTCGGCTCCTCCGGCGCGATCCTGTCCTACATCATGTGCAAGGGGATGAACCGGTCGTTCGTCTCCGTCCTCCTCGGCGGCTTCGGCGGCGAGGTCGCGGGGCCGGCCGTCGGCAAAGAGGTCGGCCCCGTCAAGCAGGGCTCCGCCGACGACGCCGCCTTCATGATGAAGAACGCGTCCAAAGTCATCATCGCGCCGGGCTACGGCATGGCGGTCGCGCACGCGCAGCACTCCCTGCACGAGATGGCGGACATCCTCAAGAAGAACGGGGTCGAGGTGAAGTACGCGATCCACCCGGTGGCCGGCCGGATGCCGGGTCACATGAATGTGCTGCTCGCCGAAGCGAACGTGCCATACGACGAGGTGTTCGAGCTCGATGACATCAACAACGAGTTCTCGCAGGCCGACGTCGCCTACGTGATCGGCGCGAACGACGTGACCAACCCGGCCGCGAGGACCGACCGCAAGTCGCCGATCTTCGGCATGCCGATTCTCGACGTGGCGAAGGCGAAGACTGTGCTCTTCGTCAAGCGCGGCATGGGTTCGGGCTACGCCGGCGTCGACAACGAACTCTTCTTCCGCGACAACACGCTCATGCTGTTCGGCGACGCCAAAAAGATGACCGACGCCATCGTCAAGGCGCTGCAGAACTGAGCAGGGCGGAAAGGCTACGCCGCCAAATCATTGTTACTTTATCATTTCGCAATGAAGCTTTCTTTCCCAGAAGGTTCCGGAAGAGGCCAACAAGCGGCTTGCGATGGTCTCGGAACGGGCCTTGAGTTTCCATTTATTTCCATTGATGGTCCTCAAGTGAGCGTTTTCAATGAGTTACGCGCGACTCTCCCGAATTTTTTTCTGCTCGTTTCTCCCTCGGGACGAGCCCGAGCAAAGCCTATCTTCCGCCGGGCCGGCCGGCGCCGACCGGGCGGATGCCGCCGTCTAAAGCCTCAAGCCAAATCGTCATCGCGTCATCTTTCCCAAAAACGGAATGATAGCTACTAGTTCTGAAAAGCGCAAGGAATTGTCTTCCTTGTCAAAGAAGCTGACCCTGGCGCTCGCCGCTTTCACGCGCGGCGCGCATGGGGCTTTCCGTATGCCCGAACGGGACCAACGGCGACTTGCCCTTGATCGCCTCGGCGGCTGTCTCCGGCTGGCAGAGCCGAGTCAAGCGCATTCTGGTCGCCGACCAGGAAGCCGAGGCCGTAAGAGCGGGCGATGGGTCACGCTGACGCTCGCTGACGAGATCGACGTTCGACAGGTCCCGCAGCTTGCCGTGCGGCGTCGGAGGATAAGGACGTTCAGCAGTTTCTAGCCGAGGCCATCAATCTGCTTTTCGAGCGCAAGGGCGTTAAGGCGCGGATTCCTGTTTTCAGCGGGCGACGGACGCGGGCGCACACCGGAGCGTAAATCAAAGACATTCGGGCGTGTCCCCTTGCGGGGCCGGGCTCTAGGCGCAAGCGCCCCGCGCCGCAGGCGTCGCGGCCAGCCGGTGACGATCCCATCACGCGCATCTTGAGGCCGCAGACGCGGCCCCTTGTGTTCCAAAGTGCGGCGAGGGGTCACATATCAAAATCTATAATTATAATGTAAGTCTGTTAAATTGAGCTCAGAGGACGACAATGAACAGCTATATTTCGCCATACTCAGTCTTTGTATTGGCTGCTCTCTCAGTTATACCGTCTATCGGGGCTTACAAAAAAGGACGCAGTTTCTGGGGCGGTTTCATGGTGTCTCTTGTTATATCTCCAATAATTACGACAATAGTGGTGCTTTTTCTTCGTCAAGATGAGGAAGTACTTCGTGCGCGAGAGAACCGCCGCGCCGCAGCGCGCGGGGAGGTTCGTTGCTCGGCTTGTATCGGGTTGATTCCCGCAACCGCGCAATTTTGCCCGCGTTGCCGAAGTTTGCAGCCTGCTACGACTACGTCCCGGGAAAAGCAGACCACGCCGGTAACTACGCCGGTTGTGGATAATTCAGCAAATGCGCAGCGATGAACCACGTCGAATTGATGTCGTAGCGGGAGGGGGAATGTGGCGTCTTTTGAGGTCTTTGGGAAGTTTGAATTAAAAACTGATGGTGTTGCACTTGACCATATTGCATTTTCATTGAAGCAGCACTTGTCAAGCCATTACTACGCAAACAAAATTAATTACACCCAAGACGGACTGCATATTAGAGGTAATCTAAGTGATATATTCGAGCAAGCAGTCACAGACGCGGTTGTGAAACTAAAGATCGAGCAAAAACAATTTACTTACGTCGTCACCGGAACTTCGTCACTCGGTAAATGGGCGTGGTTCTGGTTTATAATAGGGTTTTTCACAGGGTTTGGCATGGTATTTTTCGGTATCATGCTTATTGAATATATAATATGCCGTGATTATCCGAAACATTATTTTGAGGAGGCGTTCAAAGCAATTCAGTTTGAATTCGGATAATTCGCGCGTAATGCTGTCTTGCCTGTTGCCTCAGTGTGGGGTGTCGCCGCCTAGATTGCCGAAGCGATTCCTTCAGGTTTTCCCAAGAACCGCCTAGCCAACCGTAGCGGGAGAAATTTTCGTTCTTTCTTGCATCTCCAATGTCGACGCTGTGCCGAGGCAGGAAGAACGATGCTATAATAATAAGTAGAACTAGCCGACGGCAATTTGCTTGTCGCTCCTTTCGCGCATCGTCCTACCCGAGTGTGAGCGCGAACTGCTCATAATCTCATCCTAGACCATTTCGAGCAGCTTGGCGAGTGTGCCGCTTCCTTGCGCAGTGGGGCGCTTCGTCAAGCTTTCCACTTATCTCGAAGCTTATTAATTGCGCGAATATGTCCTGGAGAAAATAGAAGTATATCGGCCTTCACCCACGGGTGAACACGTTCGACAATTAGAGGCTTTCGAGCAGCTTCGAGGGCGTCTCCGAGGGTATCGAATTTGGATGCATGTGGAGACTTGAAAGCGTTCTCGTTTGGCTCCCCGCTCAAATCGGCTGCCCAATACAGATAAAATTCGGTCACCTCTGGCACAGTAAGTTCCCTTCCGTTTAACGAAGCATAGCAGGCACGACGGAGCGGCACGATAGCCGTGCCTTGTCCTCTCAGCAACAACCCAGCCCCCGTGTCCAAGCTAAGGACTGCATAAATCAACGCTTTTGGCGTGCCCCCTTGCGGGGTCGGGCTGTCGTGAACCGAACCCGCAAGCGGTTTCGGCCATCCGGCTTCCCATCACGCGCATCATCAGGCCGCGAGGATTCCTCGTCGCAGGCTCGTCATGCGAGGCTTAAGTACCCTTTCCGAATGGCGAAATCGAGCGCTTGTGGAAGCGCCTCGACCGGCATTTCTCCCCCGCGAGCGGCTTTTCCATTCTTGTCGAACCAAGTGAATTTCACGGACTTGGCTGTCCCGCTTCCGTCATCCCAAGACGCAATTCCTAAGCGAATTTCGCAGTTCGGGTCTGTTTTTGAGGGTTCGGCGTGAGCTGGAACCATAAGGCATCTCCTTAGTGAGTGTCGCGACACACATATGGTGACTGTCTCGACAGTGTCAAGACCGTCGTGTGCTGGTCGCCTGAATGGGCAAAAATCAAGCAGACCGTGCGAAAACTCGGGGCGTTGGGAGTGAGCGGCGGTTCGGTCGAGAAGATAGCGCTTTTCGAGCAAGTTTGGCGGAAATCGGCTCGGTGAGGGCCGCCTTTGGGCTGTGAGGCACCTCTGGCGGCGTCAGGAAGTTCGAGCGGGCTTTTGCGGCCTTGCTCAGGCCGCGACAGCCGCCGTCATCGCCTCGACGGCGAGGATGTTGAGGGCGCGGCGTAAGAAACGCTCTGATGCCGACGTTAAGCTCAAAAGTCTGGCCCAGCTTGCCGCTGAGCTGAGCTTTCATCTCTAAACTCTCGGCACCTGCATGCCGCGCTGCACCGCCTCGCGGGCGCCGACCGCCGCCAGCCAGCGGCTCACCTGCGGCAGCGCCTCGACAATTTCGCCCAAGACCGGCTTCAAAAATGTCGTCGCCGAAAAGAGCCACGGATAGGTCGCGATGTCGGCGATCGTATAATCGCCGCCGGCCAGATACCGGCTCTGCTCGAGCCGCCGCTCGAGCACCTGCAATAGCCGGCCGGCCTCATTTTTGAAGCGCTCGATGGCGAGCGGGACCTTCTCCTGCGAGCGGATAGCGAAGAAACCAAGCTGGCCGAAGAACGGCCCGATCGCGCCGATCTGCAAGTTCATCCAGGCGAGCGTCCGATAGCGTTCTTGCCCCTCCCTCGCGAGCAGCTTACCCGTCTTGTCGGCGAGATAGACGAGGATCGCGCCGCTTTCGAATAGCGACATCGGCCCGCCTGGGCCCTCGTCATCCACAATCGCCGGAATCTTGCTGTACGGCGATATCCGCACGTATTCCGGATCGAACTGCTCCTGCCGGCCGATGTTCACCGGGTGGACCTTGTACGGCAGCCCGATCTCCTCAAGCATGATCGGGACCTTGCGCCCATTCGGCGTCGTCCAGGTGTAGAGTTCGATCATCTCAGGCTCCCTTTGCTCGCGCGCGATCCCGCGGCTCTCTCTTATGTAAGGGCGGCTTCTCAAATCCGCACGACGACCCCATGCCTTGCTTCAGAGCCGCGATTCCGCTAATGCGCTCGGCTTTTTTGCAGGTTTCTCCCGTGCTCGCGCCATTGCAACAGACCGCATCTATCCGGGCCGCCTTGCTGAAGCGCGAGCTTGCCACGACCTTCGCACTCGCCTGGCCGCTCATTCTCGCCAACCTCGCGATCAACGCCATGACCGCGACGGACTTTATGTTCCTCGGCTGGCTGAGTCCGCACGCCCTCGCCGCGGGCGCGCTCGGCTTGAGCCTCTACCAGCCGATGTTCCTGCTCGGCATCGGAGTGGTCGGAGCGCTGTCGCCGATCGCCGCCGCCAAGATCGGGGCGGGCGAGGAACCGGAGGCGCTGCGGCGCGCCACGCATCAGGCGCTCTTGTCGGCGCTTCTCATCGCGGCCGCCGCGTGGGTCGTCCTGTGGCGCGCTGAGGCGATCCTCCTGGCCATCGGCGAGGCGCCCGATCTCGCGCGCGACGCCAAAACATACATGCGGGGACTCCAGTGGGCGTTGGCGCCAGGTCTCCTGTTCGTCGCGGGCCAAGCGATCTTCGCCGCGAATGAACGCCCGCGCCCGGCGCTCATCGCCGGTCTCGTCGCTTGCGCGTTCAATGCGATCGCGAACTACGCGCTTGTCTTCGGCAACCTCGGCATGCCCGCGCTCGGCATCGTCGGCTCGGGCATCGCGACCAGTCTGTCTGGGACGCTGCTGTTCGCCATCATGGTCGCGGCCTCGTTCGTCGAACCGCGCATGCGGCGCATCCGCCCGTTCGCCCTGCCCTGGCGGCCCCGGCTGACGGAGCTGAAGGCGCAGTGGCGGCTCGGCCTGCCCATCGGCGCAATGATCGCAGCCGAGGTCGGCGTCTTCTGCGCCTCCACCTTCGCCATGGGTCTTATCGGCCAGACGACGCTCGCGGCCCACACGATCGCGCTTCAGATCGCTTCGCTGGCCTTCATGGTTCCCCTTGGCCTGGGGCAAGCGGCGGCTGTGCGCGTCGGCCATGCATTCGGCGCGCGAAACCCAGTGGCGATCGCGCGCGCCGGATGGTCCGCCTTCGGCATGACCGTCAGTTTCGCGGTCCTTTCGGCGACGACGATGGTCGCCGCGCCGCTCATTCTGATCGCGCCCTTCATGAACGTCACGGCGCCCGCGAATGCGGCGGCGGTCGGAATAGCGATTTCGCTCTTGCGGGTCGCGGCGATCTTCCAAGTCTTCGACGCGAGCCAAGTCGCGCTCGCCAACATGCTGCGCGGGCTGCACGACTCACGCTGGCCGCTCGTCATCGCGCTTGCCGGCTACTGGGCGGTCGGAGCGCCGGTCGGCGTCGCGCTCGGGTTCTTGACGCCGCTTCGCGGCGTCGGCGTCTGGGTAGGCTTGGCGAGCGGCCTTGCGGTCGTGGCGGCGCTGTTGATGGCGCGTTGGCTCGGCAAGGAACAGCGGGGATTTCTGGCTCCCGCGCCGGCCGAGGCGGTTTGACCCGCCGCGCCTTAGTCGTCAGAACATGGTGGCATGTCGCAACGCAACGAACCGCTGCTCATCGACGTCGACACCGGCATCGACGACGCGCTCGCCCTGCTCTACGCCTGCGCGCAAGACCACATCCACGCCGTTGGCGTCACGACGGTCGTCGGCAACGTCTCGCTCGACTCCGCGACGCGCAACACGCGCGCCGTCCTGAAGCTTGCCGGCCGGCCTGAAATTCCTGTCTGGCGCGGCTCGGCGAATCCGCTGTCGAACGCGGTGGGCGACGCACGCGACGTGCACGGCAAGACCGGGCTCGGCCATGCGGTATTGCCCGAACCGGAGGAGCCGCCGCAGGGCGGGCACGCGGTCGATTCGATCATCGCCGCCGCTCAGGCCCATTCAGGCAGGCTGATCATGGTCGCGACGGGGCCGCTCACCAATATCGCGCTTGCGGTCATGCGCGATCCTGAGCTGCCGCGGCTCCTCAAGCGCTTCGTGATCATGGGCGGAGCCTACGCCGAGCCCGGCAATGTGACGCCCTCCGCCGAATTCAACATCTGGCACGACCCGGAGGCCGCGCGCATCGTCTTTCGCGCCTTCGGCGGCGTCGGGGCGACGCCGGTCATCGCCGTCGGCCTCGACGTCACCCGCAAGACGACCTTCGATAAAGGCGATCTCGAGCGATTCGCGGCGCGGGTCAAGGGAAAGCCGCACGCCGCGGCGCTGACGCGCTTTATCGAGGACTCCTCCCGCCATTACTTCGATCTCATGGAGAAGTGGCATGGGAAACGCTTTCTCACGATGCACGATCCGCTTGCGCTCGCGGTCGCGCTCGACCCGTCGCTTGTGGAGACGCGCAACGCGACGGTGGACGTCGAGACGACCGGCCGGCTCACGACAGGAGCGACGGTGGTCGACTGGCGCGGCCAGTGGGGGCGCCTGGCCAATACGGAAGTCGCCGTCTCGGTGGACACCGAGCGCTTCCGCGCGATGTTCTTCGACGCGATGGCGCGGCTGGCGGAATAAAGCGATCCTTCAGGCGCGGCCGCGCCCCGCCGACCGGGTCAGCGCGTTCGGCTTATACTCAAGCCTTTCTCATCTTCGCGCGCTCAATTCCCTCCATCACCAGCTTGCGCGCCTCCTCTGCGTCGCCCCAGCGGATGATTTTCACCCACTTGTCCGGCTCGAGATCCTTGTAGTGGGCGAAGAAGTGCTCGATTTGGCTCAGCGTGATCCTCGGGAGATCGGAATAGTTCTCGACGTGCGCATAACGCTGCGTCAGCTTGGCCGACGGGACGGCGAGGAGCTTCTCGTCGCCGCCGTGCTCGTCCTCCATGAGAAGGACGCCGACCACCTTGCAGCTCATGATCGCGCCGGCTGCGATCGCTCTAGTGTTGGCGACGACCACGTCCACCGGGTCGCCGTCGTCCGACAGAGTGTGTGGAATGAAACCGTAATTGCCGGGATAGCGCATGGACGTGTAGAGAAATCGGTCCACGACGAGCGCGCCGCTCTGCTTATCCATCTCGTACTTGATCGGCTCGCCGCCGATCGGCACCTCGATCACGACATTGACCTCGTATGGCGGGTTCTTGCCGATCGAGACCGCGTTGAGGTTCATTCCTGCGCCCCCATGCCGCGCGCTGGGTTGATTCGGCCCAGCGCCGGGAAACTTTTTCTATGGGACGGCCGCGCTTTCAGCCAAAGCCGAAAGCGATCCGCTCCCGCTCCTGCCCGGAGAAGGTCTCGTGCGCCCGGCGCACAACGCGACCCCCGAGCCTGCGGTAGAAGCCGATCGCGCGCTCATTGTCCGCCAGCGCCCAGACGACCAGCGATGCGTAGCCGTGGCTCGCAAGATCCTTCCGCGCCGCCTCGAACATCCGCCGCCCGAAGCCGCACCCTTGGCACTCGGGGGCGAGGTAGAGTTCGAAGATCTCACCCCCGTAGCCCAGAGTCGGCACGCGGTTGCGCCCATAGCTGATATAGCCGACGACGGATTCGCCAAATTCCAGCACGAGCAATGGCGTCCGCCGCATGATCGCATGCCGCCACCAGACCGGGCCGCGACGGGCGATCATCCGCTCGAGTTCGCGGCCAGGAATGACGCCCCGGTAGGCCTCGCGCCATGCCGAATCATGCACCACGGCGATGTCGTTCTCGTCGCCAACCCGCGCCGCCCGGATGGATATGACCGTCTCGACCATGGAGGCGATGTTAAGTCCACGCGCACGGCACCCGCAAGGTCTTGACAGGGCGCCTTTTCGACTTTTTTGCTCTGCCTGATTCCCTTGGGGAATCGGCGTGACGCGCGCGCCGATCAACGCGAGGCGGAGCATGAGCTTGATGAGGTTGCGGAAGTTTGGACTACGCTTCGGTTTGAGCGGCGCGGCGATCGCCGCCTCGCTCGGCGCCGCCAGCGCCAGCGCCGACATCCTCAACGCGAGTTATCGGGTTTCGCTCGTCGGCCTGCCGATCGGCACCGCGAATTTGCACGCGCAATTGAGTCCGACCAGCTATTCCATCGCTGCCGACGCGAAACTCACCGGCCTCGCCAGGCTGTTCTCCAACGCCCGAGGCGCCTCAACGGGACAGGGCGCGATCGTGAACGGGCGGGTGTCGCCGGCGACATTCGCAACCGTCGCCGCCAACGCCACTATGACGCGCACGATCCGAATGGCGCTTGCGGGCAATACGGTGACGGGCGTCGACATCTCGCCTCCGTTCGAGGAGAAGCCGGACCGGGTGCCGCTCGGTCCGCATGATGAACAGAACATTGTCGATCCCATTGGCGCCGTCGTCATCCCGGCGCCTCCCACCGAGCCCGTCCTTTCGCCGGCTTCCTGCAATCGAAAAATCCCGATTTTCGACGGCTACACCCGCTTCGACGTCGATCTCTCCTACGTCGGCGAGCGGAGCGTTAAGACGAAGGGCTACGAGGGGCCGGTGCTCGTCTGCTCCGCCCGCTACGTGCCGATCTCCGGCCATGGCAAGAACCGAGCGACGACCAAGTTCATGGCGGAGAACAAGGACCTCGAGGTCTGGCTCGCGCCGATCGAGCGCGACCATCTGCTCGTGCCCTTCCGCGTCTCCGCGCGCACGATGATCGGCACGACCGTCATCGAGGCGTCGGAGTTCCGGGTGGAGGGCGAGTAGGGCCTATGCTACAGCCGGAGCTGATAGAAGTGGGGTTATGGCCAAATAACTCGGCACCAACATATTCCAGACGGGAAAAAATTGCCCATGCCGGCCGCATCCCAGAGTTTATGGATAGCATCTGATATCTCACTGCGAGAACCGCTTTCATCAATATAAGTCAATAATCCCTGATCTTTAGTATCGATTAAATCGAGGAAAGCGGCCTCTTTTGTCTAGTAACTTCTGTATCGGTAGCTACTTTATCCTTTGTAAGTTTTGGTACTTTTTCGGCATCAATCGCTTCCTCAAACCAATGGCGAAAATCAACCAAATATTCAGATGGGCTAATGAATTTTTCAAATTGTTTTGAAAGGCAAGTGTCCCGGATCCCAATGCTGCTATCGGCAGCTACCACGTCACAACGTTCCGCGCGATTATCTACAGAGATCTTTTCACTAACCCTAGTTTCTTTGGGAACAACTGGTAAGACTCTCCATCTTAAAACAATTCTCCCAATTTCCCTTCGCAGTTGCGCTTCACTTTTTCCTTTGTTTTCTGAAAACAAGAAGCTAAACTCAGGATTCAGTGCATTCTTCACTTTCAAGAATCGAATTTCTAATTCTTCCCTCTTTTCCTTATCAAACTGAATCGCACTCAGAAGCTTATTATGCTTCTCAACTATCTCGGAGAACAGGTCGTTTAATTGAATATTATCGGCGATGGATTGGGTTCGGCATTGGAAGTAACTTGTAAACAGGTAACCAATTATTCCCACTAATACGACGGCAGCGGAATTCGCAACTATGGGTTTATTGACGAACCGCCAAACGTTACTTGCCATTGAACCTCTCCATAAACGGCTCAGCGTTTAGAGCGTCTAGCTTCCATTACAGTTCAATGCACTTTAAAGTGAGAACTGTTTCCAGTCGAGGGCGAGCTGAAGGGTCTGAACATGTTGAGGAATCTAGTATGTCTCTTCACGGGTGCAATTTCCATAGTCTGGATGACTGAGCGAAGCTGGGCACAACAGAATCAAGAGATTGAACGGCTTAACCAGAGAATCACAAACTTGGAGCAACAAGTTCAAAACCTTCGATTATCCCTATCAGTTTTGGGGGTCGGGACAACCATCGTCCTTGCCTCAAGTTGGAGGTGGCGATCCAAAGCCGCCGACCATGTGCCCTCCCGACGAGTACGCCGTTGGTATCAACTGGTTTGGTGCACCTGGACCAACCCGCTATTGTATTGGTTGTCTGAGTGGCATTCAGGTCGTTTGCCGCAAACTAAATGTCCCGGGTCCGTAGTTTAGTTTAGTCCCGCGCGCTAACGTTTCAGCAGTCAGCAGGCTCATGTACCGAGAACAAGGACCTCGAGGTCTGGCTCGCGCCGATCGAGCGCGACCATCTGCTCGTGCCCTACCGCGTCTCCGCGCGCACGATGATCGGCACGACCGTCATCGAGGCGTCGGAGTTCCGGGTGGAGGAGAAGTAGGCGACCCAATAAAGACGGTCGGGGACCGCTTGAGTCCCTAGTTCTACTGAGTCACAAGCGCATTTTGCGGATTCGCCGAGTGTAAGGCTCTGATATTTTGCCGATTCGTTTGGTTGGCGGAGGCGGCGAAAGTGG
>Ga0209040_10002416_pt1 | contig 14684 bp, 7 predicted proteins | sample BogFormECP12_OM3_FD_188240 | JGI IMG/M metagenome (GOLD analysis project Ga0209040, IMG submission 188240) | Bog forest soil microbial communities from Calvert Island, British Columbia, Canada - ECP12_OM3 (SPAdes) (version 2) | ecosystem: Environmental > Aquatic > Freshwater > Wetlands > Bog ...
CAGGCAGTCGGTCGGCTGACTTCCGGCATCGCGCACGATTTCAACAATCTGTTGATGGTGGCTATCAGCAATGCCGAATCGATCCTCGCGGACGCTGCGCCCGGCTCACCGACCGTGAAGTATGCGAACGCGATCAAGCGTGCGGTCGACCGCGGCACGACGCTGACCCGACAATTGCTCGCGTTTACGCGGCAGCAGACATTGCTGCCGCGAAGTATCGATGTGCCCCGTTTATTCGCAGGGTTCTCGAAGCTGATCGCCGACTCGCTCGGCGAGAATATTCGGATCGAAATCACGGCCGCGCAGGACCTCTGGACGCTAACGGCAGATCCCGCGATGCTGGAAACCGCGCTGCTCAATTTGGTCGTCAACGCGCGCGATGCCATGCCCGAGGGCGGCCTCATCAGGCTGCAGGCCGGCAATGAGTCGGTAGGGCAGTCCATTTCGGACGAATTGGCGGCCGGCGATTATGTCGTGTTGTCGGTGAAAGACACGGGCTATGGCATGAGCGCAGAAACCTTGGAGAACGCTTGCGATCCGTTTTTCACGACCAAAGATCCCGGCGAAGGGCCGGGGCTGGGCTTAAGCCTCGCCTACGGATTTGCATGGCAATCCGGCGGTTTGCTGCAAATCGACAGTGTGAAGGGGCGCGGCACGACCGTGAGACTCTACCTGCCGCGCGCCGCTCCCCAAGTGCAGCAGGAGCCCACGCCGGCCTCGCCGCCGCGATCGCCCGAGCGCCGCTACACGATTCTGCTCGTCGACGATCATGATTTGGTGCGCACGGCCGTCACGGCGAATCTCGAGTCGCTCAATTACCGCGTGCTGTCTGCCGATCGTGGACCGGCGGCGATGATGCTGCTGGAGAGCGCGGAGCCGATCGATTTGCTGTTCACTGATGTTGTGATGCCGGGCGGCCTCAGCGGCGCCGAGGTGGCACGGCGCGCGCGGGAGCTGCGGCCCTCGATCAAGGTTCTGTTCACGTCCGGATTCACCTCGAGTGCGCTCGTGCAAAACGGCCGCCTGGAGCCCGGCGTGGAGCTATTGATGAAGCCTTATGATCTGACGGAGCTCGTGGCGACCTTGCAGAGGATCCTAGAAGCATGAGCGGCGCCGGCTGATCGCCGCCCACCCTAGCCAGCACCAATGATCATTCCGACGGAACCCATCGGCAGCATTCCACGGCCCAAGAGCTTGATCGACGCGATCAATGCCAATGGTAACGCGGCCGACAGCGCCTTGGATCCGATCTACGATGCCGCGATCCGAGACACGATCCAGCGATTCGCGGCGACCCGATCGCCCGTGATCACCGACGGCGAACAACGTAAGTATCACAACTTCTGGACCTACTGTGTCGAGGGCCTCGCGAACATCACGCCGGACGGATTCAGAATGCCGTTTCCGGGTGGGCACGCGCGGCGCATGCCTCGCTTGCAGTCGGGGCCGTTTCGGTACGCACAATATGCCGATCGCTTCCTGGACCAGGCGTTGGGCTATGCACGGGTTCCTTTGAAGCAGGCGGTCATTTCCCCGTCGGCGCTCAGCCTCATGTATCCGGACGAGGGGATCCCGACCTATTCGCGTGAAGCGTTCATCGAGGACCTGCTGCAGGAGCACGTCAAGGAGGTGCGCCGCTGCCTCGAGAAGCGGGCCTACAAGGTCCAGATCGATTTCACCGAGGGACCCCTGGCGCTGCGGCTCGATCCGACCGGCGCTCTGTTGGAGAGCTTCGTCGATTTGAACAATCTCGCGCTTTCCCAATTCTCCGACGGCGAGCGCCAACACCTGGGCGTGCACACCTGCCATGGTGTCGACGAGAAGGGCGTCAACGGCGAGGATCTGGACTGCGCCGCCTTGCTTCCGAGCATATTCCAACTCAACGTCGTCAATTTCTATATCGCGGTCGCCGGCGCGCCTGAGCCGGCCCGGGTCCTCGAGGTCATCGGCCGACATATCAAGCCGCATCACAAGGTATTCGTCGGCGTCGTCGTGCCCAGGGACCCGCGAATCGAGACGCCCGAGGTGGTCAGGGATCGCGTCTTGGAAGCCGCACGCTACATTCCCATCAAACAACTTGGCACGACCGATGACAGCGGCTTTGCGCCGTACTTCGACGATGCGACGACGACGCGCGAGGCCGCCTTTGCGAAGATCCGGGCGCGCATCGTCGGCACCGATTTGGCGTCCGTCGTGCTGCATGGCGAGCACACACGTGGCTAACGACGTGCCAATCGAAATCGACTTGGCGGAAACCGAGGCCTTGCGTTCGACCGCCATGAAGACGGCCGAATTGGTGCGCATCGCGCGACTGCGCGCCGAGCGCGCGTTGTTGGCGGTCAACGAGGAACTTGCTCGGAAGACCGAGGAGCTGCGCAAGCAGCGTGAGTGGTTCGAGGTAACGCTGTCGAGCGTCGGTGATGCTGTCATCACGACCGATACGCAAGGTCACGTCACCTACCTCAATCCAATCGCCGAATCGATGACCGGATGGCAATCGACCGATGCATTCGGCGAACCGATCGACGAGATATTTCGAATCGTCAACGAGTCGACGCAGCGTGTTTTGAGCAACCCGATCAAGGCCGTGCTCAAGAGCGGCAAGAACACGCGGCTGGCGCCACACACCGCATTGATCGATAGGAGCGGCGCACAGATTCCGATCGAAGACAGCATCGCGCCAATTCGAGACACCAAGGGCAATCTTCTCGGTGCGGTGATCGTGTTTCATGATGTCAGCGTCGCGCGCGAACTGTCGCTCAGAATGTCGCATCTCGCGCAGCACGACGGACTGACGGATTTGCCGAACCGCATCCTGCTCTACGACCGGCTGACCCAGGCGATCACGCTCGCGAAGCGGCGCCGCAAGAAGCTCGCGGTGCTGTTTTTGGATTTGGACCGCTTCAAGCACATCAATGATTCACTCGGCCACGGGATCGGGGACCGGGTGCTGCAGTCGGTTGCGGAGCGCCTGCGCGAGTGCGTGCGCACGACCGATACGGTCAGCCGCCAGGGCGGCGACGAATTTGTCGTGCTGCTGTCGGAAGTGCGCAAGCTGCAGGATGCGGCCGTTTGCGCTGAAAAGATACTGGCCGCGCTCAGCGAGCCGTTCATGATCGATCATCACACGCTGTATGTAACGACGAGCATTGGGATCTCGACGTATCCCGATGACGGACCCGACGCGGATACCTTGATGAAGCACGCGGACCTCGCGATGTATCAGGCGAAGGACAGCAACGCCAACACCTATCGATTCTTCGAGCGGCAAATGACGCTGCATCTGGTCGAGCGCCAGGAGATCGAGAGCGATCTACGCCGCGCGATCGATCGCGAGCAGTTCGTCCTGCACTATCAAGCCTGCGTCAACTTGGTTACCGAGCGGATCGTCGGCGCCGAGGTGCTGATCCGTTGGCGGCATCCGGTTCGCGGCCTCGTGCCGCCCGATAAATTCATGGCGATCGCCGAGGAGTCGGGATTCGTCGTGCCGCTCGGCCGATGGGTACTGCGCGAGGGCTGCCGCCAGGTGCGGGCGTGGCTCGATGCGGGCATGCCGCCGATACGCGTGGCGATCAATATTTCGGCGGTCGAATTGCGCGCCAAAGACTTCGTCGACAGCGTGCGCAGCGTGCTTGCCGAGACGGGTGTCGAGCCCGGTACCCTCGAATTGGAGGTCACCGAGACAGCGCTGCTGCAAAATTCCAAGGCGGTCGCGAGCGTACTCCAGGACATCAAGAATCTTGGCGTTCACCTGGCGCTCGATGACTTCGGTACCGGCTATTCGAGCTTGAGCCACGTCAGAAGACTGCCGATCGACGCGCTGAAGATCGATTGCTCGTTTATCCGCGAATTGGCCACCAATTCGGACGATGCGAGCGTCGTTCGCGCGATGATCAGCATGGGTAGAAGCCTGCAGATGAAAGTCGTCGCTGAGGGAATCGAGACCCGGGAACAGCTCGAGTGCCTGCGCCGCTACGGTTGTCCGGAAGGGCAGGGCTTCTATTTCAGCAGAGCGATCAATGCGGAAGACTTCACGCGCCTGTTGCAGAGCGGCGTCTGAGGTCCGTCAGCCGGCCTGCTTCGCGAGCGATTGCGCCGATCGCTGGTCGGATTCTCTGGTGAATTCGGCGTGCCATTCGGCGAGCGCCGCCAGCGGCATGGGACGCGCATAGTGGTACCCCTGAATGAGCGTCGCGCCGATCGAGCGGGCTTGCGCGAGCATCGCTGCGGTTTCGACGCCTTCGACGATCGTCTCGAGATGCAGCTTGTGCGCCACTTCGATCGTTGCCGCGAGAATTGCTTCGCCGCCGCGTTCGAAATCGCGGATGAACGCGCCGTCAATCTTGACGAGATTCACGGGCAGCTGGTTCAAGTACGAGAGCGACGAGTAGCCCGTACCGAAATCATCGATCGCGACGCGTACGCCGAGCTTTCGAATGTCGAGCAAAATCGAGCGGACGCGATCCAGATCCTGTGCAAACACGGATTCGGTGACCTCGATTTCGAGCGTTGCGGGCGGAAGGCCGCTTTGTTCGAGCGCCATGTAGAGGCTGTACAGGAATCCGCTGTCGAGCAGCTGCATGATCGATACATTGAGCGCTATTCGCGGAAATCCGAGATCCAATAGGGCCCGCGCGTCCGCGCAGACCTTGCGCAGGGCCCAGGAGCCCAAGGAAACGATCAATCCCGCGGCCTCGGCCAGCGGGATGAACACGCTCGGCGGAATTTTTCCGTAGCGCGGATGAGACCAGCGCGCCAGCGCCTCGATCGAGCGTACCGTATGCGTATGGATGTCGACGATCGGCTGGTAGTGCAACTCGAGGCCGCCGCCGATGATCGCATTGCGCAGCGAGCGGATCACGTCGCGTTGATATTCGGCTTTGGCGCCGGTTTCGGCGGTGTAGAACGCGATCTTTGCGCCGCTATTTCCGCGCGCCTCTTGCTCGGCGAGTTCCGCGTGCCGCATGACGACCTGAGGCTCGATGATGCCGGCTCCGATGACGACGATGCCGACGCTGACGTCCGTCGTGACGTACACCGAGCCGATTTCCCATGAGGACGTGGCTGAGTCCAACAGCGTCTGGCCGCGCCGCAGCATCGCGTCATGCGAGTCGGCCGGCAAATCGTCGAACACGGCGAATACGTTCTTGTCCCAGCGCGCGATGCAGGAGGCACCGGCTGCCTGGTGCGTGAGCTGCTCCGCGATCGCGCGGATCCATTGGTCGACTGCCGCCGAATCGACGTTCTCGGCAAAAGGCGGAACAAAGCGGATGTGCAGCAGATAAACCGCGCCGACCGGTTCGCGCCCGAGGTTGCGTTCGTCGATGACGCTGCCGAGGGTTTCGAGCAGCCGTTCGCGGCTCGCGAGACCCGTCACCCGATCCTCTCCGAGTACGTGGCGCGCGGTGAATTTCCGGATCGCACTGCGGTTCGCCATCTCGGAGCGGTATTCGGATAGCGCGAATTCGATGCCCGCGAGAAACGTTCGCGGCGCGCAGGGCTTGGTCAGAAAACGGCAGATTTGTCCGTCGTTCACCGCCGCGATCGCGGCGGACATGTCGTCGCATCCCGTCAGGAGAATGCGGCGCGCGTCCGGCGCGATCGCGCGCGAGGCGGCGAGGAATTTCGAGCCGTCCATGCCCGGCATGCGCAAATCGGAAACGATCACGGCCGTGTCGGGGTATTGCCTGAGCAACCGCAGTCCCTCGGCCCCGCTCGTGGCCAACTCCACTCGGTACGACGGAGACAGATGAGGCGCTATGGCCTCAAGGATGTCTTTGTCGTCGTCCACGCATAGTACGCGGGGGTGATCTTGATCATCCATGTGCGTTGCGTGGTAACTGCCGGGATTCTGGTCCATTCTTCATCTACAGATGCGTCGGCCTAAGGGCATGGAACTTGAATTCGCACCTAGCGTGGGCGCGCGGAAAATTCCAAGCGACATAATCGTCGCGTCGGCGATTCTCGCGTGCGCCTCCTCACGCGGAAACTGCGACGTCGGTCACGGACGGCAACGGATCCTTGCATGATGGCATTTTCGAGGCGGATGAGGCATATAGAGACAGCCGCCCCGTCAATGAATACGTATGCGGATTCGGCCGCGGCGGTGGTGCGGCATTTACACTGCAGTTTCACAATAACGAAAACGACTCGGGGAGGACCCATGGTTCGGCTGTGCAGAATGATTAGGGGCATGCCGCCGGCGGCCCTGGTATTGTTGGCCGCGGTTGCGTTGCTGTCGTTTCGCGGCGCGATCGCGGCGCCCGCAACCAGCGCATCTTCCGGCGCGCCCGGTCGCGCCGCGCCAGCCTGGTGGAAGAACGCGGTGATCTACGAGATCTACCCGCGCAGCTTTCAGGATTCCAACGGGGACGGCGTCGGCGACCTCAACGGCATCGCCGAGCGTCTCGATTATCTTCGGCATCTCGGCGTAGATGCCATTTGGATCTCGCCGATGTATCCCTCGCCGCAGGTCGATTTCGGCTACGACATTGCGGATTACGAGAACATCGACCCCAAATACGGGACGCTCGCGGATTTTGACCGCCTCGTGGCGGCCGCGAGGCAGCGCCATATCCGCATCATCCTGGATATGGTGCTCAATCACACCTCAGATCAGCATCCATGGTTCATCGAGTCGTCGCGTTCGAAGCGCAGTCCGAAACACGATTGGTATGTGTGGCGGGACGGCAAGACCGACGCGAACGGCAAGCGGCTGCCGCCGAACAATTGGCAGAGTGTCTTCGGCCATTCGGCCTGGGCCTACGATCCGAAGCTCGACCAGTTTTACTATCATAAATTCTACGTGCAGCAGCCGGATTTGAACTGGCGCAACCCGGCGGTCGAGCGTGCGATGTTCGGAGCGATGCGATTTTGGCTCGAGCGCGGCGTCGCGGGTTTTCGGCTCGACGCGATTCCGACGCTGTTCGAGGACCCGGATCTTCGCGACGAACGTGAATTGGCGGGGACGAACGCGTTCGGCGATCCGAATCTCGCCGAGGAGCGCACCACGAACCTGCCCGAAGTCCACGAAGTGATGCGCCGCATGCGGGCGATGGCGGATCATTTCGCCGGCGATCGCGTGCTCATCGGCGAAACCTATCTGCCGAACATCCAGGATCTCGACCGCTGGTATGGCGGCGAAAAACACGATGAGTTGCAATTGCCGATGGACATGAACATCGGCTTCCTCAACAAACTCGATGCGCGTGAATTTCGCACGCGCATCGAGGAAGTCGAGACGCAAATTCACGGCTCCCAGCCGCTGCTGGTTTTCGACAATCACGACAACCCGCGCAGTTGGGACCGCTACGGCGACGGCCAACACGATGCCTTGATCGCCAAACAGATCGCCGCATTGCTGCTGACGACGAAAGGCACGGCCCTGATGTATTACGGGGAGGAGATCGGTATGCGCACGACTCCGCCGCAACGACGGGAGGATGTGCTCGATCCCATCGGCCTCACCGGATGGCCAAAGGAGAAGGGCCGGGACGGCGAGCGCACGCCCATGCAATGGGACGCGAGCAACCAGCAGGCGGGTTTCAGCAGCAATGCGCACACCTGGCTTCCGGTTCCTTCGAATTACACGAGCATCAACGTGCAAAGCGAGTTGGCTGACAAGGATTCGCTGCTCAACTGGCATCGGCGCTTGATCGCCCTGCGTCGCGGCAACGCCGCACTCCGGACGGGCAGGACGGTGATGCTCGATGAGGGGAACGCCGCGGTGTTCTCTTATCTTCGGATCAGCGCCGCCGGCAAGGCCGTCGTGATCGCCTTGAATATGTCGGCAGCACCGCAGACGATCTCCTTGGACCTCGCGAAGGCGGGGATCAGGGCAAAGGCCGTAGAAACGCTGCTCGCGAGCGATGATTCCTTGCTCGCAGCCAAATCGGCGTCGTCGGCCACCTTGCCGCCGTTCGCCTCCTGGATCGCGGCGGTGGCGCAGTGAGTCATGCGAGCGAAGTGCTCGCGCTGGAATCCCAAGTTCATGTCCGGCCAACGCTGTCGTTTTGGCAAATCTGGAATATGTGTTTCGGCTTTCTGGGATTGCAATTCGGATTCGCGTTGCAGAACGCGAACGTCAGCCGCATCTTTCAGACGCTCGGCGCGAGGGTCGATCAGATTCCCGCGCTGTGGATTGCCGCGCCGCTGACCGGCCTGCTCGTACAGCCGGTCATCGGCTATCTGTCGGATCGCACCTGGACGCGGCTCGGCCGACGCCGGCCTTATTTTCTGATCGGCGCGATATTCGCGGCGATCGCGCTGCTGTGCATGCCGCGCTCCCCGACTCTGTGGATCGCCGCAGCTCTGCTGTGGGTGCTCGATGCCTCGATCAATATTTCGATGGAGCCGTTTCGTGCGTTCGTCGGCGATCAACTCGGGCCCGCGCAACGGCCTGCGGGCTATGCGATGCAAAGCTTTTTCATCGGCATCGGCGCGGTGGTCGCGAGCATGCTGCCCTACGTGCTGGCGCGCATGGGCGTCAGCAATCACGCCGATGCGGGGCTCGGCGGCTCCGGAGTCCCGGATACGGTGCGCGATGCGTTTTTTGTTGGCGCGGCGGTGCTGATCGCGGCGGTCGGCTGGACCGTATTGCGCACCAAGGAATATCCCCCGGCGGCGCTGCGCGGGTTTACCGATGCTGCGCCCCGGAGTGCAGCGGTGCCGCCGAATCCGCGCCGCGCGCAGCGCAATGGGATCGCGTGGGCTTGCGCGGGCGGGGCGGGGATTGTCGGCATCCGATTAGCGGACCTCGATCCACAGCTTTATCTCGTCTGCGGCGGTGCCTTGCTCTGGGGCCTGGCGCTGCTGGTCCAGCGCCGCGCCGGTCGCGCGGGTTTATTCGGATCCGTGATGCGCGATATCGAGACCATGCCGCTGACGATGCGCCGGCTCGTGCCCGTGCAATTCTTCTCGTGGCTCGCATTGTTCGCGATGTGGATTTACACGACATCGGCGGTCGCCGAGGTGCATTTCGGATCCGCCGATCCGCATTCGGAAAGTTACAACCAGGGAGCCAATTGGGTCGGTGTACTGTTCGCGGCCTACAACGGCTTCGCCGCGCTCGCCGCGATCCTCATTCCGTTGATGGTGCGCCGCTTTGGCATGCGAGTCACCCATCTGATCAATGTATGGATGGGCGGGATAGCGTTGCTGTCGTTTCTCGTGATTCGCGATTCCAATTGGCTGCTCGCCTCGATGATCGGCGTCGGATTTGCGTGGGCGTCGATTCTCTCGCTGCCGTACGCTTTGTTGTCCGACAGCGTGCCGGCCGAGAAGATGGGACTCTACATGGGCGTATTCAATTTCTTCATCGTGATTCCGCAGCTCGTCGCGGCGAGCGTGTTGGGTGTCGCGCTCAAGCTGATGTTCTCGGGCGCGCCGATCTATGCATTGGCGATCGGCGGCGCGAGTTTTTTCGTCGCCGGCGTGCTGGTGCTGCGCGTCCCGGAGCCCTGAGCCCTGAGCCTAGAGCTGCGCCGCAAGCGTCGCGCCGCAGGAGCGGCGGATGACCAGGCGAGTCGGCAGCACGAGATTCTCTGCAGGTTCCTCGAGCACCTGGCGCAGCAAGGTATCGACCAATGCTTCGCCCGCCATGCGTGTGTCCTGCATGACCGTGGTCAGCGCCGGATTCACGAGATTGGCGGCCGGAATGTCGTCGAACCCGACCACCGAGACCTGCGTTGGCACGTCGATGCCGTGTTCCTGCAGCGCATTCATCGCGCCGATCGCGATCAGATCGCTGGCCGCGAGAATCGCATCGAATGGCTCGCCGCGCAGCAACAGCTCCGAGGTGGCCGCATAGCCGGCCTGCTCGGTCGTAATCGCATCGACCTGCAGTGCGTCGACGAGCGCAGCGCCGGCCGCAGCGAGAGCCGCGGCATAGCCGCGATAGCGCTCGAAGAACTCGGGATAATGACTCGAGGCATTGCCGATGAAGGCGAGCTTGCGACGGCCGATTTTCAATAGGTGCTCGGTCGCGGCATAGCCGCCTTGGAAGTTATCGCAGCCGACCGACAGTCCGGGTTGATCGGCCTGGACAGCACCCCAGCGCACGAAATGCGTGCCCTGCTCAACGAGTTTTTCGAGCCTCGATCGGTAAGCCAAATAATCGCCGTAGCCCAATAAAATGATGCCGTCGGCTTTGCGACTGTCTTCATAGTCGACATGCCAATTTCCCGAGAGCTGCTGGAACGAGATCAGAAGGTCGTAGCCGCGCCGAACACAGGCCCGCGTGATCGAACCCAGCATCGAGAGGAAAAACGGATTAATCAGCGAATCGTCCGGAGTCGGGTCTTCGAAAAATAACAGGGCCACGGTATTCGAGTGTTGGCAGCGCAGGTTAGAGGCGTTCTTATCGACCTTGTAGTGCAGCTGTTGCGCAATCGCCTCGATGCGCTTGCGCGTCTCGGGACTGACCGTCGGACTGCCGCGCAGGGCGCGCGAAACCGTCGATTGCGACACGCCGGCTTCATAGGCGATATCGAAAGAAGTCGCCTTCCCGTGAGCCGGAGTGCGTGTTTTTTCTGAGTGCACTTGAGTATCTCCCCAATCGCATGATGCCACAGGCGGTCGGCGACTGGCTAAATTCCTACGGACCGCGCGGCCGGCTCGGCTGGCAGACGGCTCGAATCGGCCGGGCGCCGTCGTTGCACGAGAGCAACAATGATCGATGGCGGCGCCGGTGCATACGTATTCATACATGCATACGTATGCAGGAGGGTTCGCATCGCGTTGCATCTCGCTACTATCTCAAAAAACGTGGCGATGCAGGCAACTGCATCGGCCACTGCGCGAGGGGCAGTGATTAGCGTGATGTTTTCTTGGGGCGCTCGTGCGCACCGAACATAACTATCAGAGGGAGAGTTACACGTGAATAATTCCAAGCGGTGGCGTCCGGCGAAAGCGGCGCGCAATTCGAACAAGGTCGCAAGGGGCACTACGGCGGGTTGTGCGATTCTGATGCTGGCGGCGGCTCCGGGCGTTCGGGCCGCGGATGCGCCCGCCGCTGGCGCCCCCGAGCTAGAGGAAATCCAGGTCACCGGCATCCGCGCCGCCCTTGAGTCGGCAATCGAGGTCAAGCGCGATTCCTTCGACATCGTCGAGGCGATATCCGCCGAGGACATCGGCAAGCTGCCCGATCCCAGCATCGCCGAATCGTTGACGCATCTTCCCGGCGTCACCGCGCAGCGTTCCGACGGACGCACGTCGGACATCAGCATCCGCGGCTTCGGCCCCGATTTTAACGGCACCTTGATGAACGGCCGCGAACAGGTCAGCACCGGTGACAACCGCTCCATCCAGTTCGACCAGTATCCGGCGGAATTGATCCACGCGGTCGAGGTTTACAAGACTCCGGACGCAGCGCTCGTCGGCCAGGGACTTGCCGGCACGATCGACCTGCAGACGACCCGTCCCCTCGAATACGGCAAGCGCGCGATCGTGTTCGACGTGCGCGGCATCGAGAACGGCAACGGCGATCTCGGCGGCGGCTCCACCAACAAGCAATACCGCGCAAGCTTCTCCTACGTCGACCAATATCTCGACAATACCCTGGGATTCACCTTCGGCTTCGCGCGCCTCGACACGCCGACCGATACCAAAGAAGTGGGTCTCTATGATCCTTGGCACCAGAACGGTGCTCCCCCCGAGCATGCCGGCGTGCCTGCCGGTGCTTGGGTGACCGACGGCATCAAGTCGCTGGCGAGCACCGGTCTCGACAAGCGCGACGGCACCGTGGCGACCCTCGAGTGGAAGCCGACGGACGCATTTACCAGCACCTTCGACCTCTATTACACGGATCGAACCTGGGAAAACAACCGGCGCAGCATGGAGGAAAATCTGGGCAACTACCCGCAGACGACGAATTATTCCAACCTCGTGATCGGCGGCGACAATTCACTGATCGGAGCGACGGTCTCCAATCTCGTTCCGCTCGCGCGCAACTTTCTGTACATCACTAAGGACCAGATCTTCGCGACCGGCTGGAACAACAAGTGGACGTCCGGAGACTGGACCGTCGTCGGCGATCTCGGCTACTCGCGTGCGACGCGCGACGAGCACGACTACGAGACCCAGGCCACCTATGATCAATCGCCAACGGCTCAGACCGATACCGGCACGTTCTACATTCCAAGCGCCTCGTCGCCGAGCTTCACACTGAACAACGGCTACACGGATCCCTCGAAAGTGCTGGTGGGGCCCACGATTTACGGCGCCGGTTACAGCCGCTTCCCGCATGTTGTCGACGAGCTGAAGTCCGTTCGTCTGGACGTAACCCACGCGGCGTCCGGCTGGTTCAGCGCCGTCCAAGGCGGCCTCAATTACGACGATCGTACCAAGAACAAGCGGCAGCCCGAGGCGAGTCTGAATGCCATTGCGGGCTGTCCCTGCGTGATTGGGGCCGGAGATCTTCTGTCGCCGACCAACTTGAGCTTCTCGGGCACGCCCAGCTCGCTGTCTTGGAACGTCCCGGCGGTGCTCCGCGATTATTTCCAGCCCATCGTGCCGTCGACGACGGCGAGCTATCTCGTCGGCAAGACCTGGGAGGTCTCGGAGAAGCTGACGACGGCCTATATCATGGGCAAGATCGATCATGACTTGTCCGCGGACGTCAACCTGCGCGGCAATGTGGGCGTGCAGATCGTGCACACCGACCAGAGCTCCGATTCGAACGCGTACATCACGTCCGCCGTCCCGATTCACGATGGCACGACCTACAACGATGTTTTGCCGTCGGCGAATCTGGTGTTCGGCTTTCCGTCCAATCAGAAACTGCGTGTCGGCCTCGCGCGCGAATTGGTGCGGGCACGCATGGATCAGCTGGACGTATCCTACGATTATTCGTTCTCGACTTCGGGTACGTTCATGCCCTCGGCGACCGGCGGCAACGCCAAACTCGCGCCGTGGCGCGCCAATGCCCTCGATCTGTCGTACGAGAAGTACTTCGAGAACAAGGCCTATGTCTCGGCTGCAGCGTTCTACAAGAAGCTGGTGAGCTATATCTACGACATCTCGACGCCGTACGACTTCTCCGCACAAAATGCGGCGGCTTCGCCATCGATTGCTTGTGGCACACCGCCAGTTCTGGGCAGTTGCCCGGAAGTGGCGATCGGTCAGTTCACCTCGCCGCGCAACGGCGCGGGCGGCCGGGTAGACGGCATCGAACTAGCGTTCTCGGTGCCTGGTGAGCTGATCACGGACGCGCTGCAGGGCTTCGGTGTGACGGGCAGCATCTCGGAGACAGAGAGCGGGATCTCGATTCCGGGACAGGTCGCGGGTACGGCTAGCCAAAACATCAGCTTGCCGGGATTGTCGAAGACGGTGTGGCAGGCGACGGTGTATTACGAGCGAGGGGGTTTCTCGGCACGTCTCGCGACGACCTATCGTTCCAATTACATCGGCGAAATCACGGACTACGCCGGCGACCGGGCGTTGGAATACGTCCGGCATGAACAAATCAGCGCGTTCCAAACTGGATATGACTTCACTGAGGGCCGTTTGAAGGGTTTCGGTCTCGTATTCCAAATCGACAACCTCACGAACACGCCGTTCATCGACTATGCGTCGGTGGAGTCGCGCGTGCGTGACTACGAGACCTACGGCCGGGTGTACTTCCTCGGCGCGAAGTACAAGCTGTAAGTCGCGCACTGTCCCCCTGTGACCCGCCGGGCCGACCGGCGGGTTCGTTTTCGGTCCGCAGGATGACTGCGCCCGAGGACCGGGCTGGCCAAGCGGATCGCAAGGAAAGCTAGCAGGAGGGTGAACGTGAACCGTCGCTTGGCGTGCATGGTATTGGGGCTGCTGGTAGCGAGCGGCGTCGCCCTGGCTCGCTCGAGGCCGCCAAATGCGGTGCCCGAAGGCGATTTTCGGAGTCGGAAACCCGCAGACGAAATCATTTATTTTTTATTGCCCGATCGATTCGACAACGGCGATCCATCGAATGATCGAGGCGGCCTTTCGGGCGGGGCGCTGCAGACGGGCTACGATCCGGCGGCCAAGGGCTTCTATCACGGCGGGGATCTGAAGGGACTTCTCGCGCGTCTCGACTATATTCAAGGAATCGGCGCGACGGCGGTCTGGCTCGGTCCGGTGTTCCAAAACAAGGCAGTTCAGGGTCCGGCGGGTCACGAATCGGCCGGTTATCACGGCTATTGGATCACGGACTTTACGCACGTCGATCCGCATTTTGGCAGCAATGCCGATCTGCAGGCGCTCGTCGCGGCGGCGCATGCGCGCGGCCTCAAGATCTACCTCGACATCGTCGTCAATCATACGGCCGACGTCATTCAATACCGCGAGTGCGTGAATCGCGCCTGTCCCTATCGCTCGCGATCGCAGTTTCCGTACACGCGACGCGGCGGGCTCAACGGCGCTGCAATCAACGACGGCTTCATGGGCGACGAGGCCGCGCAGCAAACCGATGAAAATTTCGCGAAGCTGACGCGGCCCGACTATGCCTACACGCCCTTCGTTCCGGCAGGCGAAGAACACCGCAAAGTTCCCGATTGGCTCAATGACCTGATCGTCTATCACAACAGAGGCAGCTCGACGTTCTCCGGCGAGAGCTCGCAGTCGGGCGATTTCGGCGGTCTCGACGACTTGATGACGGAGAACCCGCGGGTCGTGCGCGGCTTCATTGAAATCTACGGAAAATGGATCGATGACTATGGCATCGACGG
>Ga0209040_10002417_pt1 | contig 14680 bp, 10 predicted proteins | sample BogFormECP12_OM3_FD_188240 | JGI IMG/M metagenome (GOLD analysis project Ga0209040, IMG submission 188240) | Bog forest soil microbial communities from Calvert Island, British Columbia, Canada - ECP12_OM3 (SPAdes) (version 2) | ecosystem: Environmental > Aquatic > Freshwater > Wetlands > Bog ...
CGCGGGCCGCTTCGGTTCCTGAAAGCCCGCCCTTGAGCACATAGGCTTCGAAGCCCCGTTCGCTCAATATATATGCCGCAGCGGAGCTGCGCCTGCCGGTATCGCAGCAAACGACGTAGCGCGTCTTCTTGTCCAAAGCGTTGAGTTTGAGGCGGATGAAGTACAACGGGATATTGACCGCGTCGTCGATCCGAAAATTCTGGAATTCACTCGGCAAGCGCACATCGAGCCATTTGCCGCCCGCCGCCACGATCTCCATCGCCTTGTCCTGCTCGACCCATTGCAGCAAGGGCTCGTTCAGGAGCGTGTTGAAATCGTTCTTTCCGAGGCGCATCAGCGTGCCGTCGGTCGCCATCGTCACGGTCGCATTGCGCTTTGCCTCGGCGATCAATGCCTCCTCGCCAAAGCTGTCGCCGGGGCCGAGTTCCGCGAGCTTGATGCCTTCCTTGTTCAGCGGCGTTTCGCGGGTGACAATGCATTTGCCCGCAACCACGACGTAAAAGTAGTCGCCTTCCGCGCCCTGTTTGATGACGACATCTCCGTTGCGATAGTTGATGCGCTGCATGCGCATGAAAATCGCCTGAATGTTCGCGGGCGGAATGCGATGGAAGGCCTTGGTCTGCAGCAGGGTCGTCATCCAATCGCCGTTGACGCCGAGACTGTCGCTGTTCAATTCGGCGACTTCGTATTGGCCCGTTTGGTCCCAGGTCAGCAGCACGTCGAGTAGATCGCTGTCGATCATGATGTATTCGAGATCGCTGCTGGCGCGCGCCGTGAATCTGCGCGGCAGGCCGGGCGCGAGCGCTGCGCGTGCCTCAGGGCTGCCGGCCCGAATCATGCCGACCGTGCCGTCTTCGGTTCGAAGCTCGACGCTGCCGGTGACGAGGTAAAAGGTGCGCTTGTCGGTGTCCCCTTCCTTGAATAGGAGGCGGCCGCCGTCGAGCGATTTGATCTGCGTCTTGCGCGCGAGCGCGTAGAGGTTTTCCGCTTTCAGTCCGTCGAGCGGGGAAAAACTCTTGAGTACGGCGAGATCGAGAGGTCGTTCATCCATAGGAATTTACTTGGGAATGCTAACATAACCGGCAAGGGTCACAACCGCATAGTAGGTCACAGTGGCGGAGCATGCCGGGGGCCCGACGGCGGACCGATTTGCTCTCTGCAAGCCGGGGTTCAGGCCGCCTGCTGCGCCTGCGCGTTGACCGTGAAATCGCAGATCAGCGGCAGGTGATCGCTGAGCCGCACGTCCGGCATTTCGAAGCGATTAACCTGGATTTCGTGGCTGCAGAGAATGAAATCGAGTTCCTTGCGCGGGCTGTGGCTCGGATACGAGGGCAAGCGACGTACGTTGGCGCTGTGCAGCCCCGCCGCTTGATTGAACAGGTAGATCTCGTGGTCGCCCCAATAGGTATTGAAATCTCCGGCGACGATGACCGGCTTATGCGCTTGGCGCACCAAATCGTAGAGGTAGCGCAGCTGATATTGGCGGTGACGGAATTTCAACGACAGATGCACGAGGAAGATCGCGACGTCGTCCAGTTCGAGTTCGATGATCAGGCGTTTGATTCCCGCATCGAAGTAATGGAAGCGTTCGCCGTGCACGCGCGGGCCGGCGAGAAAGGCGTTGCCCTGTTTGCGCACGATCGGCACCAACTGGTTGACCGAGGCGACGCCGTATTTGCATTCGTAGGTCGAGTAATGGCCCAAAGATTTCGCGATGAAATCCGCCTGATTGACCATGCCGGTGCGGATCGAGCCGGTATCGACCTCGATGAGGCCGACGACGTCGGGGTCCTGCTGCTTGATGAATGCCGTGAGCCGGTCCAGCGTGCGCCGGCTCGAGCGCAGATATCCGGCACCGGGGATCGGCAAATGAAAGGCGGCGCCTACGCCGGTCGCATAACGGATATTGTAAACAAGCAGGCGCATGCGCAGCATTGTATCGGCGAGCGGAGGTTTGCGCATGGCCATCGTCGCGATACACTACGGTTCGATGCCTACTTCGAATAACCCGATCCGGCTGTTCGTCACCCATACCTGGGAAGAAAACGACGACTACACGCGTGTTTTCGAATATCTCGAGTCGCCCGGCACTTTCTATTACAAGAACACGAGCCAACCGCAAGCCAAGCGGCCGATCGATGCGGAGGCTCAGCGCGAGGATTTGCGCCGCCAGATTGCGCCTTGCGAGGTCGTGATCGTGGTGCCGGCGGCGTATCGGCGCGAGCCGGAATTGGTCATGTTTCAGTTGAACTTCGCGAAGGCCGCCGATCGGCCGATCGTCGCGTTGGAAAATTTCGGCTCGACCGCGGAGCTGCCCAAGCCGATCAAGGATCTCGCCGACGAGGTCAGCGCGTGGAACGAGCGCAATCTGATCGACGCGCTGCGCCGACAGGCGCGACACCAGGAAACGAATCGCTGGGACACGATCGAGTTCAAGATGGATTGACGCCGCGCAGCCAGCGGCGCTCGAATCGTTCAGTTGCTCGCGGCCAGCGCCGGAGCATCGTATTCCGGGTCGGCTTCGACGCTGTGCAGCTTGACGACAGCGCTGCTCGATCGCCCCGCGTTCGCTTGCAGCCGGCACATCCGCCCGAACATCTCCACGATCAGCGCGGCGCAATCATCGGCTTCCTGATTCGACATTTTGCGCACCGATGCGGCGACCGCATCTTCGCCGCGCAAAGGTTGCACGCCGCGCAGCCAGCGCACGACCTGGCCGAAAGTTTCTTGGATCTCGCCGGGCAATTGGTCTTCAGGCATCGCCGAAAGATGGCGCCGATACGCGCAAATCAGACGCTGCTTGATGGGTGTCGAGCGCACGAGCTCGAGAGTTGCGAAATGAAAACAATCCCACGCACTGATCATGAAAGGCCTCGGTATTTTTCAACAAAGACTGAAACCTTAAAGTGGTTTCGAGGCTGCGCTACTCCCTATGAGGCTTGATAAATCAAGACTCTGCGGCTGGAATATACAAGACAATCGATAAAACGCAACGCCCATTTTTCGCACTTTGTGAAGGAACTCGAAACACTCCTCCTGGCGGCGCTACGGTTCACCGCGGGCGCATTCAGCCGTCGAACCGCCGGCAGGAAAGAACCTGGGACATTAATATTACGATGTAAGGGATTGTTATTATTAATTAAATCTATCCGATCGATGGGCCACCAATCAATGCGCGCCGGCGCCTGTGCCGGCCGCACCGCCGCTCTTGGGGCGATCGCTAAGCCAAACGATCGCAATCAGGCCCACGAACAGCGCTGCCGAAATCAGGAAAATATCGTTGGCCGCGAGCAGATGCGCCTCGACGTCGATACTGCGGTTGATGGCTGCCGCGGCCTGCTGCATCGATAGGCCCCCGCTTTGCAGCGTTTGCAGCGTGTGCTGCGCCGGCAGGCTCACGCCGTTCACGTACTCGGTGAGTTGCGCATGATGAAGGATCGCGCGGTTGTCCCACAGCGTCGTTGCGATCGAGGTGCCGAAGCCGCCGGCGAGAATGCGCGCGAAGTTCGAGAGTCCGGAGGCCGCTGGAATCTGCTCGGGTCTCAATCCTGAGAGTATCAACGAGACCAGCGGCACGAAGAAAAAGGCTACCGCCGCGCCTTGCACGATGATCGGCACGACCAAAAATGCGAAATCAGCTTGCGTGTTGTAGCGCGAGCGCATGTACAGCGAGATCGCAAAAATCACGAACGCGATGGTCGCGAGCACCCTCGGGTCAGACTTGCCGACGCGTTTGCCGACGAACGGCGAGAGCAGCAGCGCCAGGATCCCGACCGGCGCGGTCAATAAACCCGCGTCGGTCGCCGTGTACCCCATGAATTGAATGAGCCACAGCGGCAACACGACGACGTTGCCGAAGAACACGCCATAGGCGAGCGACATCGCGAGCGTTCCGGTCCAGAAGTTGCGCCGCCCGAACAGCCGCAGCTCCACGATCGGATGAGGATTCGCGATCAACTCCCAGGTCAGGAATACGCAAAAAACCACGACCGCGATCACCGCCAGCCCGATGATCGTCGAAGAGGCGAACCAATCGAGTTCTTCGCCTTTGTCGAGCATGATTTGCAGCGCGCCGACCCATACGATCAGCAGGCCGAGACCGATCGTGTCGATCGGGAGCTTCTTGCGCGGCGTTTCGCGCGAGCGGTAGATCCGCCAGGTGATGGCGGCGGCGAACGCGCCGACCGGGATGTTGATATAAAAGATCCACGGCCAGGAAATATTGTCGGTGATCCAGCCGCCGAGCATCGGCCCCATCACGGGCGCGATCAGCGTGGTCATCGCCCAAATCGCGAGCGCGGTCCCCGCTTTGGCCCTCGGGAAGCTCGAGAGCAGCAGCGCCTGCGACAGCGGAATCATCGGGCCGGCGACTGCCCCCTGCACGACGCGAAAGAAGATCAGCATTTGCAGCGAGGTCGACATCCCGCACAGGAGCGAGGCGAGCGTGAACAAGAGGATCGATGCGACGAACAGGTGCACGGCGCCGAAGCGCTGGGTGAGCCAGCCCGTGAGCGGCACGGCGATCGCGTTCGCGACCGCAAACGAGGTAATGACCCAGGTGATTTGCGTGGTGGCGGCGCCGAGGTCCCCGCCGATCGATGACAGCGAGACATTCGCGATCGACGTGTCCAACACGTTCATGAATGTCGCGAGCGCGAGCGCGAAGGTGCCGAAGATCTTGGCGGCACCGGACAGCGGTGCTGGCTGTGGCTCGTCCGCCATCGCGGCTCAGTTGCCCTGAGGCTGGGGGGCCGCCGCCGGCACGGCCTGCGCGGCTCGCGAGTGATCGGCGCCGACCAGCATGTAGACGCCCGGAACCACGAACAGCGTGAACATCGTGCCGATCGCGAGGCCGGCGGAGATCACGAGACCGATCGCAAAGCGCGAGGCTGCGCCGGCGCCGCTCGCAAAGACCAGCGGCATCACGCCGAGCACCATGGCCGCGGTCGTCATGAGGATCGGACGCAGCCGCTCGCAGGCCGCCGCGACGATAGCGTCGTATTTCGACAAACCGTGCTCCAGCTGCTGCACGTTCGCGACCTCGACGATCAGAATGCCGTGCTTGCTGATCAAGCCCATGAGCGTCACGAGACCGACCTCGGTGTAGATGTTGATCGATGCGCCGTGAATTCCGATTGCGATGAAGATCAGCGCGCCCGCGATCGACATCGGCACCGAGATCAGAATGACGAACGGATCGCGAAAGCTTTCGAACAAGGCCGCTAGCGACAGGAACACGATGATGATCGCCATCGCGAAGGTCATCATGATGCCGCTCGATTCGTTGACGAATTGCCGCGCTTGCCCCGCGTAGTCGATCGTGTACCCGGCCGGCAGCGTACGCGCGGCGAGGCTCTGGCAGAATTTCAAGGCGTCCTCGAGCGCGATCCCGGGGCGCATCACGCCGGAAATCGTCGCCGAATTGAGCTGCTGAAAGTGGTTCAGCGTCTCCGGTACCGTCACATTTCGGACCTTGGCGATCGTCGAGAGCGGCACCGAAACGCCGCCGATCGTTGCGATCGGATAATTCAACAGCTGGTCGACGTTGAGCCGCGAGGTCCTCTGGACCTGCGGGATCACCTTGTAGGACCGCGTGTCCATGTTGAAGTAGTTCACGTATCCGCCGCCGAGCAGATTGCCGAGAGCCGATCCCACCTGGGTCATCGTCAGGCCGAGTTGCGCGGACTTCTCGCGATCGATTTCAATGACCGATTGGGGCAGGTCGTATTTCAAATCGGTGTCCAGGAACACGAAGTTGCCGCTCTGCTGCGCGGCGTTGAAGAAATTCTTCGACACGTCGTTCAAGCGCGCCGCCGAGTCGGTCGTCTTGATCGCGACCTGCATCGGGTAGCCGAATGCACCCGGCAGCGACGGCGGCTGAAACACCCCGATGCGCTGGCCGGCGATCGAGCCGACCTTTTGCTGCAGCAGCTGCTGCATCTGGTCCGCGCCCATCGAGCGCTGGCTGCGCGGCCCGAGCACCAGGCCGTCGAAGGACTGGCCGGGAGCGTCGATTTGGAACAGATGCTGGGGGTTGACGGCAGCGAAGATCAGATCGTGCAGCTGCAAGGCGTAGAGCACCTTCTGCTGGAGCGTCGAGTTGGGCGATGAATTCGGCTGCATCGCGAGGAAACCCTGATCTTCCTGCGGGGCGAGTTCGCCCTTCGAAGATCCGTACAGCAGATAAATGCTCGCGAGCACGACGACCACGAGCACCGCGGTGACCGAGGTGTAGCGCAGGCTCGCGGCGAGCCTGCGTCCATACCAGCTGCGCACGGCGGCGAAGCGCCGATCGATTGCATGGACCAGCCGCGATTCCCAGTCGGACGCGTCGGCGCGGTGGGGCTTGAGCAGCTTGGAGCACATCATCGGCGAGAGCGTGAGGGCGATGACCGCGGACACGGTAACGGCGCCCGCGAGCGTGAACGCGAACTCGACGAACAGCGCGCCCGTGAGGCCGCCCTGAAATCCGATCGGCGTGAAGGCTGCGAGCAGCACGACGGTCATCGCGACGATCGGCGCCGCGAGTTCGCGCGCCGCCATGAAGGCCGCTTCGAGCGGCGCCGTGCCCTCCTCGAGATGCCGATTGACGTTTTCGACGACGATGATCGCATCGTCGACGACCAACCCGATCGACAGCACCAGCGCGAGCAGCGTCAAGAGGTTGATCGTGAAGCCTACCGCGAGCATGATCCCCAAGGTTCCGATCAAGGACAGGGGGATTGCAATGACCGGGATCAGCACCGAACGCGGCGACCCCAGGAACGCAAAAATTACCAGCATCACGATGATCAAGGCTTCGAACAAGGTCACCGCGACTTCGCGGATCGAGCTCTTCACGAATTCGGTCGTGTCGTAAACGACGAGGCCGTCGATGCCCTGCGGAAGCTGTGCCTTGATGTCGGGAAACACCCGATTGACGCCGTTGATGACCGTCAGCAGGTTCGCGGCCGGTGCGACCTGGATTCCGATGAATACGCCCGATTTGCCGTCGAATGCGACGCGCGCCTCGTAGCTGTCGGCGCCCAGGGAAACTTCGGCGACGTCGCTCAAGCGCACATTGGTGCCGCCGATCTGCTTGATCACGAGATCCCGAAATTCCTTCAAGCTGTGCAGGCTGGTCGTCGAGGTCAGGGTCACCTGGACCATCTGGCCCTTGGTATTGCCGACCGCCGACACGAAATCGTTCTCGGCGAGCGCCGCGGATATGTCGTTCGCGGTCATCCCGTAGGCGGCGAGCTTCTTCGGGTCGAGCCAGGCGCGCAGCGAAAAATATTGCCCACCCAAAATCTCCGCGGTCTGCACACCCGGCACCGCCTGCAGCTGCGGCTGCACGACGCGCTGCAAATAATCGGTAATTTGATTCCGCTCGAGCGTCGCGCTCGTGAAGCCCATATACAGCGCATCTGTGGTTTGACCGACCTTGACTGTGATTTGCGGCAGCTGCGAGCCGGTCGGCAGCTGGTTCAGCACGGAATTGACCTTGATGTTGATCTCGGCCGCCGCCTTCGAGGTATCGTAGTTTTGACGCAAATTGACCGTAATCGTGCTCGAGCCGCTCTGGCTCGTCGAGGTCATGTAGTCGATCCCGTTTGCCTGGGCAACGGCCGCCTCGATCGGTGTCGTGATGAATCCGGCAATCGAGTCGGGGTCGGCGCCGGGGTACGAGGTCGAAATCGTGACGACGCCGTTCTCGGTCTTCGGGTACTGCAGAACCTGCAGCGCGCTGAAGGAGCGGATGCCGATGACCAAAATCATCAGGCTCACGACGCTCGCGAGCACCGGCCGGCGGATGAATATGTCGGTGAAGCTCACGTCTGCAGTCTCATTCGTTCGGCGGCGTCGGCGCCGCATCGTTGGCCGGCTTGACCGTGTTGTCGATCGTCACCGGCGAACCGTTGCGCAGTTTGAGCTGGCCCCCGGTCACGACCTCATCTCCCGCCGCCAGCCCCTTGGTGACCGCGACTTGATCGCCGCGCGTCGGGCCGACTTCGACGAAGCGCTGCTTCGCAACTGCTTTGGGCCCGCCGCTCTCGCCGCCGCTCTGCTCGACGACGAACACCGTGGCCCCGTACGGGTTATAGGTGACCGCCGTCTGCGGGATCGTGACCAGATCCCGCGGCGCGCCGTCGTCGATCGCGACGTTCGCATACATGCCGGGCACGAGGCGCCGGTCGGTATTGTGGAATGTGGCGCGCACTTGGACGTTGCGGCTGGCCGTGTCGATCTTCGAATTGATCGACGAAACGAGCCCGGTGAACGTCGCACCGGGGTAGGTGTCGATCGTTGCGTTCACTGACTGACCCGCCTTCAAGTTCGCGAGCGTCTGCTGTGGGATGTAAAAATCGATGTATATCGGATCGAGGGCCTGCAAGGTCACGATCGTCGCGCCCGCGCTCAAATACTGGCCCTCGTCGACCTGCCGGATACCGAGTCGGCCCGCAAACGGCGCCCGCACGATCTTCTCCTCGATGAGCGCCTGCTGGGCGGCGACCTGGGCCCGCGCGGACTTCAGCCCCGCCTCGTCGGCATCGAGCGTTGCCTGACTGATCGCTTGGGCCGCGAATTGCTCCTGATCACGCTTGACGGTCTGCTCGGCGAGCACCGCGGCGGCCTCGAGCTGCGCGAGTTTGGCCGGATCGTCGTTGGGCCGCAGACGCAGCAGCGTTGCGCCCGCGGCGACCTCGTTGCCGGACTCGAACTCGATCTTATCGACGACGCCGGAGGCTTGCGCAGCAAGATCAGACCCGCGCAGTGCGCGCACGCTGCCGACGCTCTCGGCGTGCGCCTGCCAACTCGTCGTGGCCGCGACCGCGCTCGAGACGGTTTGCGGGAAGTTGGCAAAACCCGCCATTTGCTTGCCCATTTTGATGCCGAAGTAAATCTTCATGCCGATGATGCCGCCGACGATCAGAATCGCCGCGACGACGACGATGATGGTCCACTTGATCTTCGCGGATCGCGTCGGTGGGGGACCGCGATCGATTGCCTGGATTTCGGGCTGACTCACGTGTGTCCTTTACAACAGTCGCTGGAGTTTGAATCGATGTCGCGGCGGTTCCACCAGCCGCCGCCCAAGGCCTGGAACAGCGCGGCGGTGTCGGCGTAGCGCTGCGCGCGCGCTTTGACGAGCGCGATCGCGGCGGTTTGATAGCTCTGTTCCGCGCTGAGCACCTGGACGTAGCTTGCCGCGCCGCTGCGGTATTGAACGCGGACCAAGTCGAGGCTCACGGCGGCCGCGCGTTCGGCCGTCGCGCTGGCGGCAAAAGCGTCTGCATCTTGCTGCAGCGCCGTGAGCGTATCCGAAACGTTTTGGAACGCGATCAAAACCGTCGACTTGTAATTGGCTGCGGCTTGCTGTGCAGCGGCGACCGCGGCGCGGCGCTGGTGAAGCAGCTGACCGCCGCGGAAGATCGGCTGGGTGACCGAGCCCGCGATGGTCCAAACGACCGATCCCGGATTGAAAACATCCGAGAATTTCACTGCTTCGCCGCCGAAGCTGCCGCTCAGCGTGAGTTGCGGCAGCATATTGGCGGTTGCAACGCCGACCTGCGCGGTCGCCGCGTGCAGCAGCGCCGAATACTCGCGCACGTCGGGCCGTTGTTCGACGAGCTTCGACGGCAGGCTCACGGGCAGATCGGCCGGCAAGGTCAAGGAGTCGAGCGTGACCGCGCCGCCTTGAAAGTCCGCGGGCATGTCGCCGGTGTAAGTCGCCAATTGATTGCGAAACTGCGCGAGCTGATTGCGCAGCGGCGGCAGCGACGCGAGTGTTGCGGCGAGCGTCGCCTGCTGTTGCGCAAGATCCGCCCGCGAGGCACCGCCCGCCTTGAGGCGGCGCTCAACGATCTCGAGCTGGGTCTGCTGCGAGCGCGCAATCAGCTCGGTCGCGGCGATTTGCGCCCGCACCGAGGCCTCGCCGAGCGCCGTCGTCACGATGTTCGCCGTCAAACTGAGGTAGCTCGCTTCGAGCGCGTAGCGCTCGTAATCCGATTGCGCCTGCAGCGCTTCGATTTGCCGGCGTGTGCCGCCGAAGGCGTCGATGCCGTAGGAAACGTTCACCGAGGCGCTGTTCAGCGTGTAGTAGTAGGAGCCGAGCTGCGGCTGGCCGAACGCGGCCCCCGAGGACTTGCTGCGCTGGGCCCCGACTGAGCCGCTGACTGCCGGGAAGAAGCTGCCGCGCTGAGCCGCGAGCGCCTCGTTGGCCTGCCGCAGCGCCGCGTGAGCGGCTTCGAGCGTCGGACTGCGAGCGAGCGCTCGGTCGATTAGTGCATTGAGCTGGGGCGATTGAAACAGGGTCCACCATTGACCGGGGATGTCGAGCCCCTCGACGTAGCGCTGGGCAGTGCCGCCCTCGGCGTCGCTCGCCACGGTGCTCGCGGGCAGTTCACCAGCGACGTAGCCCTTGGTCGCAGGCGCTGCCGGCGGCTTGAAATTGGGTCCGACCGCGCAACTCGCGAGCGCGCACCCGGCGAGCACGCTCACGATCGCTTGCCGAATACCGGCGCTCGCTCCTGAACCTGGCCAAACGGGAATCGGTCGTGCGGCGCGCGGCTCAGTCGTGAATTGCGCGGATCCTTGCAATCGCAGGGCGCAGACGTCGATGTTATCGAGATCACTCATGTGGCCGCGAGAATCCCAGTTGTCGTCGTTGAAATCAATAATTGTTTACATGATATATATTCCCGCGATAGAATATCAACTACTAAATAGTTAGCCACCTGATGGTTATGGTTCAACAGCAAATAGAGATGGTCGAGGCCAGTTTGCAGCGTTTGAGCGGAAGGCTCCACGATGTGCCGGTCAGCGAGGTGCTCTTGACGCGCCTCGTGTTGTTCTTGGCACACGATCTGTCGCAGATGATGGACCACCACATTCGTCCCTTTGGCCTCGGGGAGGGCGAATTTCGCGTACTGACCGCATTGTTCTCGCAACCGGAGAACATGGCGCATCCGACCGACCTGTGCGCGCGGTCCTCTCAGAGTCCGGCCAATATGTCACGGATTTGTGATGCGCTCGTGACGCGCGATCTGATCACGCGCGATCTGTCCGCACACGATCGCCGCAAGATGGTGCTTCGCACGACTCCGAAGGGCGATCAACTCGTGCGCGATCTGTTGCCGACGATGTTCGCCGGCTTGCGCCGCGTGTTCGGTGATTTTTCTGCCGATGATCAGCGCTCTCTGATTGCGCAACTCAAGCGCCTGTCGAGCCGGATCGACGAGGTATCGGCCGGCGACGCCGGGGAGAAAGCCGAGTGAACGGCATTCGGGCCGCTCTCGCGATGGTCGCATTCGCTTTGGGCGCTTGCGCCGGCATTCCGTCGAAACCGACGCCGGTCGCGCTCTCGACGAGCGCACCGCTGAGCGGCTTCGACAGCGCTGGCGGCGATGCCTGGCCCGCGAAAGACTGGTGGCAACGATATCAAGATCCGACGCTCAACGCGCTCGTCGACGAGGCGCTCGCGGCCGCCCCGACGCTCGCGACCGCGCGCGCGCGCTTCGAGGCGGCACGCGAGTCGGTGCGCGTCGCCGGCGCCGCGAGCGGTGCGCAGGTCGATCTGCAGGGCGATGCGGTGCGTCAGCGCCTCAGCGACAACGGCATCGTGAGCGCATTCCCGCCGGCTTTGCTGCCGTTTCATTGGTACAGCAGCTTCGATCTTGGCATCGATGCGCGTTACACCTTCGATTGGTGGGGCAAGCAGCGCTCGATCGTGGAGGCGGCAATCGACCAGGCGCATGCGGCGCAAGCCGAGCGTACGGCCGCGGCGCTCGTGCTCGCCAGTTCGGTCACGGACGTTTATTTCGGTTGGCAGACGGACCAGGCGCGCTTGAGTCTGGCACACGAGTGGCTCGCGACCGTGCAGCGCGAGGGCGAAATCACCGCGGAACGAGTCAGCGCCGAATTGGACGCCGCCGACAGCCTGCACCGGGCCGATACCGCGCTCGCGGCCGTGCGCGGACAGATCGCGGGCCTCGAGGGGTCGGCGCAATTGCGCATCGTCGCGCTGGCCGCCCTGGCCGGCCGTTCACCCGCCGAGCTGCCGCCGCTCGAGGCGAAATCTCTGCCCGCCGTGCCGGTGGCGCTGCCGGAGAATGTGCGCCTCGATTTGATTTCACGACGCGCCGACATCACGGCGAGCCGCTGGCGCGTTGAGGCGGCGCAGAAGAATCTCGAATCCGCGCGCGCCGATTTCTATCCGGACATCAGCATCAGCGTGCTCGCGAATTTGAACAGCATCACGGCGGACCATTTGCTCGAATACGGCAGCCGAGCGCCGGTAGCCGGGCTCGCGCTGCATTTGCCGTTGTTCGACTCCGGCCGGCTCAAGGCGCGCTATCGCGCGACCCAGATCGGGATCGACCAGGCCGTCGCCGCCTATAATCAGACGCTCGTCGACGCCGCGCGCGAGGTCGCAACTCAAGCTGCGACGCGCGCCGAGATCTCGGCGCAGCGCGTGCAGCGCGAGATTCAGGTCGACGCCGCGCGCCAGCTGCGCGCGAGCGCCGCCGCGCGCGTGCGCCAGGGCTTGACCGACTCACGTGCCGAGCTCAACGCGAGCGAAGCCTGGATCGAGCAGCGCGATGCCTTGCTGCAGCTCGATTCTGCGGCGCTATCCGCCGATATCGCTCTCCAGCGCGCGCTCGGCGGCGGTTATGAAATGCCGGCGCAATTGGCCAATTCCACTGTGAAACTTCGGCAAAGCAATCCATGAACGCAACCATCGATACCTCAGCCGAGCCGGCGAACGGCCATCGGCGCAAGATTCTGACCGTGATCGCGCTCGCCTTCATCGCGATAGGCCTGTTGTGGGGCCTTTATTGGTTCATGGTGCTCTCCAAGCGCGAAGACACGGACGACGCGTATGTCAACGGCAACAAAGTCGTGATCTCGGCGCAAATCGCGGGCACCGTGATCGCGGTGCTCGCCGACGACACGCAATTGGTCAAGGCCGGACAGGTTCTCGCACGGCTCGATCCGATCGACGCCGAAACCGCGTTGACTCGGGCCGGCAGTGCGCTCGCGCAAACGGTGCGCCAAGTGCGGCAGCAGAAGTCGACGGCCGATCAATACGACGCCGGCGTCGCCGCGCGCCGGCTCGAGCTCGCACGCGTCGAGGCCGACCTCGCGCGGCGCAAGCCGCTGCTCGCCGATCAGGCGATCGCCGGGGAGGAGCTGCGTCACGCGCAGGAATCCGTCGATCTCGCGCGCGCGGCCTTGTCGCAGGCGATCGAGCAAGCCCATGCGGCCCACGCGCTCGTCGACGGCGCCAAGGTCGCGGACAATCCGTCGGTACTGGTCGCGAAAGCCGCTTATCGCGATGCGTGGATCGCCGCCCAGCGCAATTCAGTGGTTGCACCGGTGACCGGCTATGTGGCCGAGCGCAGCGTGCAGCTCGGGCAGCATATCAGCGCGGGACAGGCACTGATGACGGTCATCCCGCTGAACGCGCTCTGGGTCGATGCGAATTTCAAGGAAGTTCAATTGCGGCATCTGCGGATCGGCCAGCCCGCCGAAGTGCGCAGCGATCTGTATGGCGGAACCTTTGTCTTCCACGGTCGCGTCAAAGGCATGTCCGCGGGAACCGGCGCGGCCTTCTCCTTGCTGCCGGCGCAAAACGCCTCGGGCAATTGGATCAAAGTCGTGCAACGGGTGCCGGTGCGCGTCGAGATCGACGAAAAGGACCTTGCCGCCAATCCGTTGCGCGTCGGCTTGTCGACGACCGTGACGGTCGACACCACACGGCGCGACGGGCCGGTGCTCGCAGCCGACACCGAGGACCAGTTCACCGGCGACACACAGGTTTACACGCGGGATATCGAAAAAGCCAACGCGGAAGCCGACGCGATCGTCCACCACAACCTCGGTATCGAACCCTAGGATCGGCGCCGGCGGCGCCCCGAGCGGAACTCGGCGGCCAAAGATTGCTCTATGCTAATGACAGACGCCGCTGCCAATCATCGGAGGATCGCCCATGTACCAGTCCCGCAAACCCCTCGTAGCGATGCTGTGCGCGGCCGCGGCGCAGTTGAGCGCCGGTGCGGCGCTCGCGGACCAGGCGGCGGCGCCTGCGGAACACGCCGCCGGGGTCTGGCAAAAGCACGAATACGCCTTTCAATTCATGGGATTCACGTCGACGTATTCCTGTGATGGCCTCGCCGACAAGCTCAAGACCTTGCTGATCGCCGCCGGCGCGCGCGCCGACGCGAAGGCGACCGCGGGTGCGTGCGCGGAGGGTTATGGACGTCCCGACAAGTTTGCGCGGGCCGACCTGACTTTCTACACCTTGGCCCCCGATAGCGCCGCCGCGCCTGCGGATGCGAAGCGCGTCGACGGGACTTGGCGTCCCGTGAATTTCATGCAGCGTTCGCCGCGCGAACTGCAGATCGGGGATTGCGAAGTCGTCGAGCAGTTCGCGCATTCGGTATTGCCCATGTTCACGACGCGCAACGTCGACAACCAAACGGTTTGCGTGCCGAAGCAGGAATCCGGTTCGGACATCAGGCTCAAGTTTGACTCGTTCGTCGCCGCGCCGGTCGTCGCGGCCCGCGTCCGGCGGCAGATAGAGCACGTCGAACAGCGCCGGAGGGAACCCCCGCTCCGAGAGTCGCCGCGACGCTTCGCGCATGAAGCCTCCGGCGCGCGCCGACGACGTGGAGGCCGTCGCCGGCGATCCGGGGAT
>Ga0209040_10002419_pt1 | contig 14667 bp, 14 predicted proteins | sample BogFormECP12_OM3_FD_188240 | JGI IMG/M metagenome (GOLD analysis project Ga0209040, IMG submission 188240) | Bog forest soil microbial communities from Calvert Island, British Columbia, Canada - ECP12_OM3 (SPAdes) (version 2) | ecosystem: Environmental > Aquatic > Freshwater > Wetlands > Bog ...
CTGCAGCAGTGTCATCAACACTTCTCGTTCGTCGCCAGATGATCGGGGCGGCTTCTTGTCGACCATGTGGCACATTGTCCGACCGCAGCCGGCACGCGATCCTGTGGGGTCCAGCGAGCGGGGTTCGTAGTACCCCGCTGCGGTGTCTAACATAGGCACATATGAGTAGACCGGTTCCTCGTCGGGAGACCTCGGACGCGCCTCGAAACGAGTTCGGCGTCGCGTCGCTGATCTTGGGCCTGGTTGCGCTCATCACCTGCTGGATGCTGATCGGCGTTCCCTTCGGCATCGCGGCCATTATCACCGGCGATCTCGGCCGGGGACGAGTGAAGCGCGGCGAAGCAAACAATCCCCGTACCGCGATGGCCGGCATCGTGTTGGGAGCGGTGGCGATCGCGGCAGGGCTCGTGGCCATCGGCTACTGGGCCTGGCTGGACTCCCAGTAGAAGGTTTCCGTCGCCAAATGCAGACTCGCGCTACAACTTTCGCGGTAAGCCAAGTATTCGTTCGGCGATGATGTTGCGCTGGATCTCGGACGTGCCGCCGGCGATGGTCGCCGCGAAGCTGCGCACATACCGATCGAACCAGCTGCGGTAGTGGCTGTCCAGGTTCAGCGGGGCAAAAGCAGCGGTGACCGCACGGTACACCAGCCCCTCGACCCCCGCGGCGTTCAGCGCGTCTTCCGTAGCGCGTTGCAAGGCCTCCGAACCAAGCAGCTTGAGCACCGACTGCGCGGGTACATCCTCTTCCCCCCGCGCTGCCCGCGCCAAGGCCGCGGATCCCATCAACCGCAGCGCCGCGGAATCCATCACCAAAGTGGCGTAGCGATCTCGCTCGAGTGATCCCGTTGGAGTGAAATCGATGCTCAGTTCATGCAGCAGGTCGACGTATCCCATCCACAGCATCACGCGTTCATGGCCGAGGGAACCGGTTGCCACCCGCCATCCGCCGTTGAGCTCACCCACCAAATTCTCGGCCGGTACGCGCACGTCGGTGAAGAACACCTCGTTGAAGTCGACCTCCTCGCTCCCGCATACCGACGCGAACGGACGGCGCACCACACCGGGAGTATCGGTCGGGACCAACAACACACTGATGCCCTTGTGTTTTGGCATGGTCGGATCGGTCCGCACGAATGTCAGCAGGACATCAGCGTCGTGGGCGCCCGACGTCCACACCTTCTGCCCGTTGACCACGAAGTAGTCGCCCTGCGAATCTGAGTAGCGCACCGCCCGCGTTCTCAGTGACGCCAGGTCCGAGCCCGCGCCGGGCTCGCTCATGCCCAGCGACGCGGTGATCTCGGCGCGCAGAATCGGCACCGCCCATCGCTGCTTTTGCCTCGGCGTGCCGAACGACAACAGCGACGCCGCGATGATGCCCACACCCTGCGGATTGAAACTTTGATAGATGCGCCGCCGCCCCAACTCCTCCAAGTACACATATTGCTGCAGCAATGTGGCGTTGCGCCCACCGAACTCCGGCGGATTGCCCGGAAGCAGCCACCCGTTGTCGAACAGCAGCCGCTGCCAGCGACGGGCCCACTCAGGGATGTGCGCACTCGACCGCGACCGCTCTAACGCGTCAGCCTCGGCGGGCAAGTGTTCGTCAAGGAACTCCACGAATTCGGCGCGGAACGCCTCGACGTCGGCGTCAAAGGTCAGCTGCACAGTACTCCGTTGAAACTCGCCGGGACTTCCCAGCGCCTCCGGACGACCAGCGGATCAAGGTTTCGAGGTTCTCCGGAAAGGCGCGGTTCACTCTTGCGATTCCACTTCCATACACACGTGTAAGAGAATAGTATTCTCGTCGTGAGAAAGTTACAATCTCCGAAACATGGTTCGTGAGGGGGTCGAGCGCAGCGATGGCACGGCGTTCTCCGGTACAGTCCAATCATGTTCTCCAATCGCGGCAATCACCGGAGCCGCCGGTGACCAGCCCAAACGAGGAGCCGGCCTGGAAGCAGCGCGCGGTCGAGCGGTCCATCAAGACCGCGAAACTGCGGGCAGCACAGCGCGTTCAGCGCTTCCTAGATGCCGCGCAGGCAATCATCATCGAAAAGGGCAGCACGGACTTCACCGTCCAGGAGGTCGTGGACCGGTCCCGCCAGTCGTTGCGGAGCTTCTATCTACAGTTCGACGGCAAGCACGAGCTGCTGCTCGCACTGTTCGAAGACGCCCTGAGCCGATCGGCCGACCAGATCCGCGCCGCCAGTGAAAGCCATACCGATCCACTCGAGCGGCTGAAGGTCGCCGTCGAGCTGTTGTATGAGGCCTCACGTCCCGATCCAACGGCCAAGCGGCCGCTGTTCACCGACTTTGCGCCGCGGTTGCTGGTCACGCACCCAGCTGAGGTCAAGGTGGCCCATGCGCCGTTGGTGGCGTTGCTGACTGAGCTCATGGAAGCTGCCAGCGACGCCGGCCAGTTGCGGGACGACATCAATCCCAAGCGGGTGGCCGCCATGACGATGCAGACGGTCATGTTCATCGCCCAGTCCAGCGGCGGCCCCGACGACGCGACCACCCATCCCATCAGCGCCGACGAGGTGTGGGACTTCTGCTCACGCGGATTCGTCGGCCAGCCTGCCTGACACTCCTTCGGTGCGCCTCGGATCTGAGCGCATAGCGCACGGCATTTGCCTGTGAGAATCAGATTCTCTAATATTCAGAATGGCAAATAGCTAAAACGGATTCGTCGTTGACACTTGTTGGTGGGTGATGACACAGTTCAGATACGCCATGATTCGCGATCCCTTGCAGAACGCGGTTCCGGCGCGAGGCGATCGTCCATGACATTAGCGCGGCCAGCGATATCTGCCCGCCTCGAGGGCCGGATCGCGCTCGAGGAGATCTCGCAGCGCTTCCCCGAATGGGCCGTCGACCTTACCAACGCCAAGCTATCCCCGACATCGACGGTGCGGGGCTGGGAGACAATGCCGGCCGTTCTCGGCTGAGCACGTGAGAAATGGGGTAGTCATGACTGGACGTGTTGAAGGCAAAGTCGCTTTCATCACTGGGGCGGCCCGCGGTCAGGGCCGCAGCCACGCGGTGCGACTGGCTGAAGAGGGCGCCGACATCATCGCCGTCGACGTTTGTAAGCCGATCGTGCAGAACACCACCATCCCGGCGTCGACGCCCGAGGATCTGGCCGAGACCGCCGACCTGGTCAAGGGCCTCAACCGCAGAATCTTCACGGCCGAAGTCGATGTGCGCGATTACGACGCACTGAAAGCCACGGTGGATGCCGGCGTGGAGCAGCTGGGCCGGCTGGACATCATCGTGGCCAACGCGGGCATCGGCAACGGCGGCGACACACTGGACAAGACCAGCGAATACGACTGGCAGGAAATGATCGACGTAAACCTGTCGAGCGTGTGGAAGTCGGTGAAAGCCGGTGTGCCACATATGATCGCGGGCGGCAAAGGCGGTTCGATCATATTGACCAGCTCGGTGGGGGGGCTCAAGGCCTACCCCCACTGCGGCAGCTATGTTGCGGCCAAGCACGGCGTGGTGGGCATCATGCGGTCCTTCGCAGTGGAGTTGGGGCAGCACATGATTCGCGTCAACACCGTCAACCCAACGCATGTCAGCACCCCGATGATCATGAACGAGGGAACCTGGAAGTTGTTCCGGCCGGATCTGGAAAACCCGAGCGCCGACGACATGGCGCCGATCTGCCAGATGTTCCACACGTTGCCGATTCCGTGGGTGGACCCGATCGACATCAGCAACGCGGTGCTGTTCTTCGCCTCCGACGAGTCTCGGTACATCACGGGTGTCACCCTGCCCGTCGACGCGGGTAGCTGCCTGAAATAGGGTTCCGTCCTATGGACGGATTCGAAGGGCGCGCAGCGGTCATCACCGGCGGCGCGAATGGCATCGGTTTGGCCACCGCCACCGAGTTCGCTCGCCGTGGAGCCAATGTGGTGCTCGCAGACGTCGACAAGCCCGCGCTGGAACAGTCCGTGGCACGGCTGCAAGCCGAAGGGTTTGCCGCGCACGGCGTGATGTGCGACGTCAGGCATCTCGACGAGGTGGTTCACCTCGCGGACGAGGCCTTCCGCCTGCTCGGCCATGTCGACGTCGTATTCAGCAACGCCGGCATCGTTGTGGCGGGTCCGCTCGCGCAGATGACACACGACGACTGGCGCTGGGTGATCGATATTGACCTGTGGGGTTCCATCCATGCCGTCGAGGCGTTCTTGCCGAGGTTGCTCGAGCAGGGCACGGGCGGCCACATCGCCTTCACCGCGTCCTTCGCCGGCCAGGTACCCAATGCCGGCCTCGGGACCTACTGCGTTGCCAAATATGGCGTTGTCGGCCTGGCGGAGACGCTGGCCCGTGAGGTCAAGGACAGCGGTATCGGCGTGTCGGTGCTCTGCCCGATGGTGGTCGAAACCAGGCTGGTCTCCAACTCGGAAGGAATCCGCGGCGCGGATTATGGACTGTCGTCAACGCCCGACGTGACGGGGTCGCTCGGGCCGCTCCCGGCGCAGGAAGACACCCTCGGTGTCGACGACGTCGCGCGGCTCACGGCCGACGCGATTCAGGCCAACCGCCTCTACATCCTTCCGCACGAGGCATCCCGCGTCTCGATCCGCCGCAGGTTCGAGCGCATAGACCGCACCTTCGACGACCAGGCCGCCGAGGACTGGCGTCACTAACGCGTCACGTCGCCGAGTACATCGCGGGCGCCTGACCGATGATGCCGTCGGCTTCCAGCTCGGCGATCTCAGACTCGGTCAGGCCCAGCTCCGCCAGCACCTCGTGGTTGTGTTGCCCGAGCAGCGGCGCGGGCTCTGTGTGGAACAGTCCGGGGCCGCCGGACAACCTCATCGGTAGGGTGCTGAGCCTTACCGGGCCGTTCACAGGATGCTCGAGAACCTCGAAGAAACCGCGAGACCCCAGCTGATCGAGCTCCGTTTGCCGATGAGGTTGCATCACCTTGGCCACCGGCACACCGGCCTCCCACAGTGTCGCGACCACGTAATCGCCGCTGCGCCGTTCACACCATGCGCCCAGATGCTCATCGATGGTGTCCTCGTGCGCGCGACGACCGGTTGCGGTGGCGAGCTCAGGATCTGTTGCCCACGAGGGTGATCCGAGTGCACTGCCCAGGAGCCGCCACTGCTCGTCGGTTGCCACCGCGATGGCGACCCAACTGTCGAGGCGGCCGAATTCGTCGATGTCGGTTGTGCGGTAGAGATTTTGCGGCGCCGCCGTCGGTCCCCGGTTGCCGGCGCGTTCCAGCAGCGCGCCGTAGGCGGAGTGCTCGATGATCTGTTCTGCGGAGATGTTGAGTGCGGCATCCACCATCGCCGCTTCTATTAACACGCCTTGCCCGGTGCGGCGGCGATGCTCGAGCGCCAGCAGCAGGGCGTTGAGCGCATGCACGCCCGCGTTGGGGTCCCCGAGTGAATACGGAGCGTAGGGGAGGCGGTCGGGATAGCCGGTCAGCCAGCTCACACCCGACGCGGACTCGATGACGTACGCGAATGCCGGATTGTCGCGCCACGGCCCATCGAGGCCGAACCCGGGCATTCGCAGCATGATCGCGTCGGGCCGAATCGCTTGGACCGCGGCGAAATCCAGTCCTATCTGATCCAGCACCCGGGGGGTGAAATTCTCCGCGATCACGTCGCAGGTCGCGATCAAGCGATGCAGTAGCTGCTGGCCGCGCGGACTCTGCAGGTCCAGCGTCAGGCCCTTCTTGTTGGTGTTCAGCGCCGCGAAGATCGGCGACTTCTCCCACCACAGGTCTTCGGTGATCGGCACGCCGGCGATCAGTCGGGTACCGTCTGGGCGGCGCGTGGATTCCAGGTGGATGACCTCGGCGCCGAGCATGGCCAGGAAGTGGGTGCAGCTGGGGCCTGCCCAGAATGTGGTCATGTCCAGCACCCGAAGTCCGGTGAACGGCAATTCATTTACCGATTCGGTGGTTACCGGCGCCGGCCGGGCGCTCACCCCCGCAGCCCGATAACGTGCGGTGTGTTCACCCAGCCGCGGCGCCGGCCGCGGCCGCCGAAGTTGCGCGGGCCGCGTTCGGTACGGTGGGCCCGGCTGCTCGAACCCGCCGCCCGGATTGCACACAAACGAACCGCGTTCCCTGAAGTGGTCAAGCGATGCGATGTTGGCGCCGTTGGCGACCGGAGCATTCGGAATCCGAAATGCGGTTGCGAGTTCCCGGATCTCGTCGACCGACTGGTTCTCAACCCAAGCGTATATCTCGTCAGCATTGGCGTTGGCCAGCTCGGTGATCGATAGCGGTGATTCCTCGTCGATCCACTCCGGGTGCCCGATCATCGCGCACAGGTCGAACCATTGTTGTGCGGTCCCACATCCGAGGTCCACCAGACCGTCCTTCGCCCGGGCGACACCAGGCACCGTGCGTCGCCGCGCGTCTCGCCACGGGCGGCCGAGCATTTCATGGTAGGTGACCGGGTAATAGGTCAGACACAAGATCTGCGTTTCCAGCATCGATAGGTCAACGAGTTGCCCAGGCCCACCACTGATTTGGCGGTAGCGTGACGCCAGCGTTGCAGCACTCGCATAGGCTCCGGCCAGGTACTCCCCTACCTGCCCGCCGACGAACACCGGCGCCCGGTCCGGCACGCCGCGGCCGAGCCCGACGATTCCACCCGACCACGCCTGCAGCGTGAACTCGGTTGCGGCGCGGTCTCGCCAGGGGCCCTCCAGCCCGAAGGGCGTGATTGACGTGACGATAAGGTGGGGATGGGAACGATGGATTTCGACGGGTGTAAAGCCCTGGTGTTCAGCGACTTTCGAACCGGCAGACCAAACCACTGCGTCGGCGGCGGCCAACAGCCGGTTGATCAATTCGATGTCGTCGCCGAGCGCGGGATCGACGACGACGCTGTGCTTGGCACCCGCGAGGAAGGTGTACAACGCGCCGTCGCAGCCGGGCTGGATGGCCGCACCCGAGGCGGACCATCGGCGCAGCGGATCACCTTCTGGCGGTTCGACTTTGATAACGTCGGCACCGCCATCGGCAAGCAACTTGGTGCAGTAGGCGCCCGCGATTCCGGTGGACAGGTCGACCACCGTATAGCCGGCTAGCGGCGGTTCAACCGCGGGTTGCGCCACTAACGCTTGCTCTTCCGGCTCTGACTCCCGCCGGCGCGCGCCTTCTTGCTCAAGCGCCATTCCAACGGGAACTTGTCGTCGTTGTCTTTGACCGCGTTGCCCAAACCCTGTCCGATGGCGCCGTCGAGCATGAATTCGTCGTCGGAATCCGGCCGGACACCGCCGCCCATCGACTCGAAGAAGCCGCTGAGCATGCTGCCCATGTACTCGCCCTGAAACTGTTTCATGATTTCGAAGAAGACCTTCTGCATGAACACTGTGTCGGTGGGGCGATTGCGGGCGCAGGCCAGCGCGTACTTCTCGACTTCTGCTTCGAGTTGGTCTCTGGGGACCACGCTGTTGAGGAAGTTGCAGTCATACATCTCGGCGGCGGTGAAAGCCCGTCCGGTGAAGACCATTTCTTGAAACTTCCGGATGCCCATGGTCTGCGCCCACCACCACATGCGCGGTCCCCAACCGTAATACCGGAACGACGGGTGCCCGAAAAGTGCATCGTCGCTAGAGATCACCAGGTCCGCGTCGGCCGCCTGGTAGAAGTGCCAGCCGTAGCAGTAGCCCTTGACCTCCAAGATGCTGATCTTCTTGAAATCCTGCAGACCGCGAATCCCGGAGTTCGGGTTGGCATACCACTGGCCAATATTGGCGCCGTGCCGAAATGAGCCTTTGGGTGGATATCTGACTTTGCCTAGTTCGGGGTCGGCGCCGATCCGAAACTCTGCGAGCCGCTGCCCCTGGTCCGCGGAATTCTGCACCGCCATCACCTCGGGGAGATCCGCGCCCGAGCCAAGGTCGTCGCCGGCTCCGCGGACCACCAGCACCTTGACCTCGTCGTCGATGCTGGCGCGGTGCAGCAGGTCGGCGTAGCGCAGCCGGGCGGCGATCGTCGGTGCGTTGAGATAGTCGGGCCGGTCGAACGTGATGGTGGCGATGCGGGTCTTGGCGTCCTTGCCATACCGGATGATCTTCTTGGCCGCGGGATCTGATTTGCCAGGCATGGTTACGCGTGCCAGAACGGGCTGGACGTCAGCACCTCAGCACCCTCCGCGGTGATCAACACCGCCTCGCGCCCGAACACCGCACCGACTCCCTTTTCCCAGACATAACCCGTCACGGCTAGCACCATCGAGGGCTGCAATCGTTCCTCGACCGCGGTCGCCGGCAGATCCTTCGAGATGACGGGCGGGTCAAAGCCCATCCCCAGGCCCCGAGCCACCGGCATCGGCGGCGCCGGCTCCCCCACCGCCGGGTAGGCGGCCAGCAATTCACCCGCCTCGGCACCCGGTCGGCACGCGGCAATCAGCCTGGCCCACAAGGTGTCCCAGCGCCGGTATAAGGGTGCGGCGCCGTCGGCCTTGCCAGCCGGCCAGGTGCGCCCGACCTCGCCGGTGTAACCCCCGGCCAAAACCCCGGCCGAAAAGGCCACCAGGTCACCGGCCTGAACGCGGCCGTCTCCGTTGACCCGCCGCCACGGGTGATCGCGCGAGGTCACCCACGCGACGTCCTGATTCGACGGGGTGCTCACCCCGCCGGCGGCCAGGGCCTCGAGCAGCACACCGGCCAGCGTCTGTTCGCGTACCCCTGGCTGCAGCTCGGCCACCGCGGCGGCCAGGCTCAACTCCGCCACCCCGATCGCGTCGCGCAGCGCGGCGACTTCCTCGTCCGTCTTGATCCGTCGGGCGGCGCGCATGGCCAGTTCCCCGTCGACCAGCTCGGCGTTAGGAAAGGCCGTCGGCAGCAGTTGCGCGAAAACCGGTGACAGCGCGTCGGTTCCGACGCGGCGGGCGGTGGCCGCACCCTCGATGCGCTGCAACACCGAGATAGTGTTCATCGGGTTCCACGAGATGCCATAAAGGTTCTCGTGCGGGATGTCGTCGGGCACGCCTTCGTCCCAGGTGCTGAGCAGATGGACGGCACCGGTGGAGCGCACCAGCACACAGGTCGGGCCAAACGGCCGAGTCCCGGCGACCCACAGTTGCGGTGCGCCCGCGACGTAGCGAACATTGGCTTGACGACCGAGTACCAGGACGTCGAGGTCGTGCGCCGCCATCTGGTCCAGCGCCCGTTGGCGGCGCCCCGAGCGCAGCGCGCGATCGTCGGGCAGGACTTCAGTTGCCATAGGGGTCATAGGGGTAGTCGGTCAATCGGGTCCAGCCTTCCTCGGTGATCACCAAGACCTCTTCGCTGCGGTAGCCGCCGGTGCCGTCCTCCCACACCACCGGCTCGAGCACCAACACCATGCCTGGCCGCAGGACGAACTTCTCGTCGAACTCGTCGCCGAGATCGGTTCCGATCATCGGCATTTCGGCGGCGTTGACGCCGATGCCGTGGCCCAGGTAGAAGTGCGGCAACCAGGGCCGGACACCGCCGTTGGCGGCGGTTGCGGCGCGGCCCAGATCGGCGGCGGTGGCCCCGGCCCGGGTCACAGCCAGGACCGCGGTCATGATCTCCCACCAGCGCTCGAATTGCGCCTGCTGCCGCGGAGCCGGGTCCCGGCCGACGATCCAGGTTCGCCCGAAGTCCGAGCAGTAGCCGTGGTAGGTGATGCTGACATCGGTCCACAGCACGTCGCCCTCGGCCAGCTCGCGCTCAGTGGACAGCAGCGGCAGCGCCAGGTCGCCGTGCGTGGTCCACACGCCCTCGGCCTTGCTGTGCGGCATTACCTGCCAGATCGGTTCGAGCATGCTGGCCGTGGCACCCAGTTCGAAGGCCCGCCGCAGGAAACTCGCTGACAGGTCGACTTGGCGGATGCCGGGGGCCAGGGACTTGTGCACGTGGATCATCGCCTCGTCGGTGATTCGGATCGCGGTGCGCATGCATGCCAGCTCGTCCGGCGTTTTGATCGCCTTGGCGGCGCTGACGACGGCGGAGGCGTCGACGGGAGCGCCGTTGGGGAACAACAGGTTCGCCGCGCGCGACATCGCACCGGTGCACTCGTCGACGGCGATCACGGCCCCGGCCGGAATGAGGTCGGGCAGCACACGCGCGAAATCCGCAACGCCTTCGTCGAATTCGAGGTAAACGGGGCCATGCAGGTGATCGGCGGGCAACTCCGATTCGTGCGCCACGCCCTCGCGGAACGGCAGGAACAGGTGCGGCGACTCGTCGTCACCGACCACCACGGCCACCGGCCGCTCGACGTAGGACAGCCCGGCGTCGCCGAGCGGCCAACTGGTCCCGGTGGCGTAGACAACGGCGTTGTTGCCCAACAGGATCATCGCGTCGACGCCGCGGTCGGCCATCGCCGACCGCAGCCGCGCCCCGGTTTCCCGGCGCATGCGGGCCAGGTCGGGCGATTCGGGAATCGCCGCAGGCGTGCCGGAGCTCCTGGCCGCCCGCGCGAACGTCGTCACTACAGACCCAGAAATCTCGTGATGTTGCCGCTGACGATCTGTGCAGCGTTGGCCGGCCCGACCGCGTCGACAACGGCCGCCAATGACTTCTCCGAATAGCCGTATGTGCTTTCGTTGTGCGGATAATCGCTGGACCACATCACCTTGTCCACCCCGATCTTGTCGATCAGCTGCAGGCCCAGCGGGTCGACCATGAACGACGCGCTCATGTGGGTGTCCCAGTAGTACCGCACATCGTGCAGCAGCGGCCGGTTGAACATGTGCCGGTAGGACGCGACCAGGTGCTCGGCATCCTGCAGGGCCCACGGAACCCAGGAGATCCCGCCCTCGAACCAGCCGATCCGCAACCCCGGGTGCTGATCGAGGATCCCACCAAAGATGTACTTGGAGAACGTCTCCCGGAATCCGTCAATGTTGATCATCATGCCCACCACAACGCTGTTGAACTCGCACGGGCTTTTCGGCGGGGTCTCCCCGATGTGGTGCGTGACCGGAAGGCCGGCGGCCTCGATCTCGTCCCAGACGGCGCTCATGCCGGTGCTCGCGTAGTCGATCGGATTGCCGTCATCGTCCTTGCCCGGGTTCAGCGGCATCAGGAACGTCTTGAGCCCCAACGATTTCAGCTCATCCAGTGTCCGCCGCGTGCCCTGCGGATCCCACCAGTTGATCAGGCCGGCACCGTAGAAGTGGCCGCCGGAACGCTCCTGCAGTTCGGAGATGTACTCGTTGTAGATGCGGAAGGCGAGCTCGCGAAGCTTCTTGTCCGGGTAATGGAAAAGCGCCAGCACCGCGTTGGGGAAGGCCAGCTCCTTGTCGACGCCGTCATCGTGCAACTCCTGGATCCGGGCCTCGATGTTGGTGCTTGCCGCACCCGGCAGATCGTCGTACTGCATCAGCACCGCACTGAAGTCGCCCGGCAGGAACGACTGCCCCTTGCGCCCCACTTGATAGGCGCCCTCCTCGTACCAGATCCGCGGCGCCTTGTCCTTCAGGTCGTCCGGGAAGCGCTCGTAAAAGATATCGTCGGCCAGGGAAATGTGGTTGTCCGCCGAAAAGACGACGGTCCCTTCCGGCAGGCCGACATCGCGGCCCGCGGCGTGTCCGCGGCGATTCTTTGGTGCGCCAAAGCCTTCGGGCGGGTAGATAGAAACGGTGCTGGTCTGAGTCATGGTTGACCCTCCATTCGGATCGACGGTTTTCAGGGTAGTTACCAGGCCCTCACCAGGTCACGGGGAGTTCGTAGACGCCGTAGGCGAGCCGGTCGTGTTTGAACGGGATGTCCTCGATCGGGACGGCAAGTGCCAGGGTCGGGACGCGACGGAACAGGGTGCGGTAGACGATCTGCAGCTCGGCGCGGGCCAGCTGCTGGCCCACGCATTGATGTCGTCCGTAACCGAATGCGACGTTGCGGTCGGCACCCGAGCGGTGCAGGTACAGCCGATCCGGCTCGGCGAAGGCTGCTGGATCCCAGTTCGCCGGCGCCAGGTCGATGATGATGCCCTCGCCGGCGCGGATGGTCTCCCCGGCAATGTGAATGTCTTCGAGTGCGACCCGGCGCTGGCCGTTCTGGATGATGCTCAGGTAGCGCAGCAACTCCTCGACCGCGCTCGCGAGAATCTTGGGGTCTTCGGCATCGCGGATGACGGCCGCCTGATCCGGATTTTCCAGCAGCGCAAGCACACCGAGGCCGATCATGTTCGCGGTGGTCTCGTGTCCGGCGACCAGCAACCCGGTGCCTAACTGCGCAGCCTCCTTGACGCTGAGCTCACCGGCTTTGACCCGTTCGGCCAGATCGGACACCGCGTCCTCCGCCGGGTTTTCCATTTTGAACTCGACCAACTGGCTCAGATATTTGAACAGGCTTACCGCGCCGTTGGCGGTTTCTTCCCCGGTCGCGTAGCGCGCCAGCCCGATGTTGGCGTGCTGCTGGAACATCTCGGCGTCCTCGTAGGGCACCCCCAGCAGCTGGCTGATCACCAGGGACGGGACCGGCAGCGCCAACGCGGTGTCGATGTCGGCCGGCTGCCGCCCGGCCAGCATCGCGTCGATGTGCTCGTCGGTGATCCGCTGGATGGTTGGCCGCAGCCCTTCTACCCGCTTGAACGTGAACGGCTTCGACAACATCCGCCGGAATCGGGTGTGCTCTTCGCCGTCGGAGGTGAACACGGAGCGCGGCCGCTTGTGCACGGTCGACAACATGCCTGCGTTCCAGTGCGGAAAGCCGCGCTCGCGGTCGTCGACGCTGACCCGGGAGTCGGAGAAAAGCTCGCGGCATTCCTCGTAGCCCGTGATGAGCCACGGTGTGCTGCCGTCCCAGATCCGGACCCTGGACAGCGGCGCCTGCTCGGCCAGGGCCATAACGTCCGGAGGCGGAGCGAAGGGGCAGCCGGCCCGCCTGGCCATCGGGTACTCCGGGATCCTCGAGGCCGCCTCGGTGGTGGAACTCGTCAGTGTGTCCGACATCTTCTCGGGTCCCCTCATTCCTCGATATGGATGGCCAGTGCGGGACACGCAGCAGCTGCCCGGCGGGCGCCCTCGGCTTGCTCGGCGGGCGGGTTCGCGTTGAGCAGGACGACGACACCGTCCTCATCGCGCTGGTCGAAAACTTCGGGCGCATTCATCACGCAGTTCCCCGACGATGCGCAGATATTTTGGTCGACAGTCACTTTCATTACAGACTCTTCACTCGTACGGGGTCACGGGCGCCAACCACAGGCCCACGATCGCGTCGATGAGGCCGGATGCCGCGGCGTGCCAAGACGATTGGTGCATCGATGACCCTGAGGCCAACGCGCGTTCACGGTCTGCGCAGGTGTGCATCAACAGGTTGCGCGCCATGATGTTGCGTTCGAAGCGCACCTCAACCGGCAGGTCAGGCAGGCAGCGGTTGATGCCGTCGACGACCTGAACCAGCGACGGCGAGCTCAGTGCACCCTTGACGATGATGTTGTAGTACGCCGGATCGGTCATTGCTTGCGCGGCGAAGCGCGCGTACCAGGTGGGGTTACCAAGGGCCGCCAAGTGCTCGGTGAGCGGGCGCACCAGGCAACCCACCCAGTCCCGCATCTCAGCGGACCGGCCGAGCTCGGACACCATTTGATCGCGGAGCTGTTCGACTGGCCCGCGATGTTTCTGCTCGATGGCGCGCACCAGATCGGCCTTGGTGCCGAAGTGGTAGCCCACCGCGGCATTATTGCCCTGACCGGCGGCCTCGCTGACCTGCCTGTTGGACACCGCGAACATGCCATGCTCGGCATACAGCCGCTCCGCAGCGGCCAAGATCGCCTCCTGGGTGGAGGTGGCCCGCTCAGAGCGAACGGCCCTGCCGACTGTGGTCATTGCATAAGTCAACCGCGCGCCGGATATTAAGTCAAGCGCTTGATTTAAACCTTGTTTCGGTCGCCGGTTTCCTAGTGCCCGGTGTCGAACTCGATGGGCAGAGTGGCTGGTCCGCTCAGAGCGGTCAGCGGCTTCCACTGGGCCGGACCGGTGCGCCGAGCGTTGGGCATGCGCCGTGTCATGACCGACAGGGCTTCGGCGAGCTCGAGTCTGGCGAGATTTGCACCGAGGCAGTAGTGCATGCCCGCGCCGAAGGTCTGCATCGCCGGGGCGCCTTCCCGGGTGATGTCGAGGCGGTCGGGATCGTCGTAGACGGCGGGATCGCGGTTCGCGGCGGCGGTGTTGGCGATGACCAGCGTCCCGGCCGGGATCATGACCCCCGCTAGCTCGACGTCCTCCAGCGCCGTACGAAGGGTGGCGACTGCGATCGGTGAATGGCGCATCGTCTCCTCGACCGCGTTCGTCGCCAGCTCGGGATGCCGGGCAAGCAGCGCCCACTGGTCGGGGTGATCACACAGCACGTGCACCGAGGCGGCCACCTGATTTCGTGTGGTGTCGGTGCCGGCCAGCAGCAGGCCCGATACCAGCATCCGTAGCTCGTCGGCGCTGAGGTGATCGCCGTCGTCCTCGGCGCGAATCAGCTCGGAAACCAGGTCGTCGGTCAACGTTTGGCGCCGGTTGGCGACCATGCCGTCGGTGTAGGCGTCGAGTTTCTCCCACGCCGCCAAGATGACCCGCTCGTGGGCGGCGACGTTCCAGGCGAAGACCTTGAAGATGTCGTCGGTCCAGTCTGAGAACAGCTCCCAATCCTCCGACGGCGCGCCGAGCAGCGCGCAGATGATCGGGATCGGGTATTGGCGGGCGATGTCGGTGACCAC
>Ga0209040_10002420_pt1 | contig 14667 bp, 14 predicted proteins | sample BogFormECP12_OM3_FD_188240 | JGI IMG/M metagenome (GOLD analysis project Ga0209040, IMG submission 188240) | Bog forest soil microbial communities from Calvert Island, British Columbia, Canada - ECP12_OM3 (SPAdes) (version 2) | ecosystem: Environmental > Aquatic > Freshwater > Wetlands > Bog ...
AGATCGGCGGCGAAGGCCGTGCCAAAGCGATCCAGCTCGCGATCGAATACGACCCGCAGCCCCCATTCGACTCCGGCCACATGTCCAAGGCATCCGGAACGACGAAAGCCGCTGCCACCGCGCTGCTGTCCAAGGACAGCGTCAAGCCGGCCAACGTGAAGGCCGCGACGATGCTCGCCTGGGACCAGGCCCTGGCGGCGGCGCGGTCGCGGCGCCGGAAGCGTCCGGCCTGACCGGCAGTTAGCCCTTGGGCTGCAGAAACTCGTTGGAAGCGAACTTGCCGCCGGCCTGCAGCCAGGCGCCGACAGCACCGGGCGCATCACGGTTGGGGTTGTAGATGTCTTCCTCGCTGGAGAACAGGCCGCCACCCGCGTAGACCAGCCGAGTCCAGTTCGGGAACCAGAATGGCTCCCCGCTCTGGTCGGTCGGGTGATCGAGCAGGTTCTTGATCATGATGACGACGGCGTCGTTGTCGTCGTCATAGGCAATCCAGTCCGAGGGAAAACGCATGTGCGGGAACGGGGCCATCACGCCCACGATCCAGTCGCGCACCTCTTCGCGCCCCTGATAGACGCCGTAGTGATGCTCGGTGTAGACGACATCCTCGGTGAATAGGTCTGCGAAAGGCCGCCAGTCGCCCGATGCACTGCACCCCTCGACGACTGTCGTGTAGTGCCTGACGGCCTGCTCGATTTCTGCCCTGCTGAACTTGCCCATAGCGGACAGATTAGAACGTGTTTCGATTTAAGGGTTCCCAGACCGCACGAGAGGCTTCAGCGGACTGACGTAGTCGAGAGGTGACGATAACGAATGACCGTATTGGACTTGTTCGACTTGCATGGCAAGCGGGCCCTGGTGACCGGTGCGTCCAGTGGCATCGGCAAACGAGTGGCGATGGCCTACGCCGAGGCCGGGGCCCACGTGGCCCTGACGGCGCGGAATGCCGAAGCGTTGCAGACGGTCGCCGACGAGATCGCCGCCGCCGGCGGTCGAGCCGTGTCTATCAGTTGCGACGTGACCCAACCGGAGCAGGTGAGCCGGATGCTGGACGAGGCCACCGCGGAGTTGGGTGGGATCGACATAGCGGTCTGCAATGCCGGCATCATCACGGTCACCCCGATGCTGGACATGTCACCGGAAGAGTTCCAGAGCATCCAGGACACCAATGTGACTGGCGTGTTCCTTACGGCCCAGGCCGCTGCCAAGGCGATGGTCGGGCAGGGACGGGGCGGGGTCATCATCAACACCGCCTCGATGTCGGGCCACATCATCAACATCCCGCAGCAGGTCGGCCACTACTGCGCCTCGAAGGCCGCGGTCATTCACCTGACCAAGGCCATGGCCGTGGAGTTGGCTCCGCACAAGATCCGGGTCAACAGCGTCAGTCCGGGCTACATCCTCACCGAGCTCGTCGAGCCCTATTCGGAATACCACGCGCTGTGGGAGCCGAAAATACCGCTCGGCCGCATGGGCCAGCCCGAAGAACTCACCGGCCTGTACCTCTATTTGGCCAGCGAAGCTGCCAGCTACATGACCGGTTCCGACATTGTGATCGACGGCGGATACAGCTGTCCCTGACGCGTGGCCTGACCGTCACTGAACGAGGCATGGGCGGCCGAAAAGGGTTCGGACACCGGGCGAAAACAGCGCTCGCAGGCGGTCACCGGCGGGTTGGACCCCGCTGGCATCGAGTAGCTCGTCGTCTAGCTCGATGATGTCTGCCGCATGCAACGGCCACGGTTCGTGCTCGTTCGGTATCCACCATGTCCGGCCGGCTTTGCGGGTGTGCGCGCCCCAGGGCCGTAACCCAGACCTCCAGCGGCGTCGGTTCGACGACGTCCCCAACGGTGATTGTCAGCCGGCTGCGCGGGCCGCGGCGGGGCCAGCGCCGCACACTGTGGTACGTGATCTGGCCGCCAGACCGCGTCATCCGCATCTTCGCCCAGGTGTAGGGGACCCCGAGGCCGATACGGGCGACGGGCACAAGCGCGAGCCGGGCAGTTTCCAGCGACCGGAAGAGCACCCCGTGGCGCCCGGCGTCGTCAACCGAGTACAGCCGGATGTTGGTCTCCAGGAAGCTGCCGAAATACGGAAGCGACAGTGCGGTGAACACTTTGGTGCTGCTCATGGCAAACGGGACCAACGCCACGTAGGTCAACCCATCGACGAAGACGTCGGGCCGGGTCCCGGGCGGGTACATGTGCGCGACGTTCTGGGGCCGCACCGGCCAGTGGATGAAGGTCAGCTCACTCCAGCGCTGGTCGAACGTAACCGGCCCGGGCAGGGGTGGTGGAGTGACGGGATAACCCGCAAGGATCGGGCTTCCACCGGGTACCGCGGGCCCGGGTATGGGGCCGGGTGTGGCGGTCATCGCAGCATCGTGACACACGCGCGATGTTGTTGATGCTATGTTCGCGCTGTGACCGCCCCGAGCGACATGGGAGGGCGAACCGAGTTCTTCGGCCCGGTCGTGCGCGAGCCGAATGAGCCGGTGTTTCATGCGCGCTGGGAGGGCCGTGTCTTCGGCATGGCGTTGTTTTCGGTGATCCTCTTCGGCCGCAATATCGACGCCTTCCGTTTCGCCCAGGAACGACTCCCCCGCGAGGTCTATCTATCGGGCTATTACCGGCGCTGGCTGGCGGGATTGGAGAGCCAACTCGTGCGCGCGGGGTATCTGGGTCCAGACGAAGTGGATGTCCGGGTAGCTGGTCGCGCGTCGCTGACCGACCTCCGGCGCACCTCGCGGATGCGTGTGGCGGTCACCGCTCGGATGATGAGTTTCCTTCTGCGCCCGCGGTTTCCGCGCTGGTTCGCCACGCGAGCGCTACCACGATTAGTGGGTACGTCCCGGCCCACGCTGCGCGGCGCGCGCTTCGCGGTGGACGATCACGTCCGGGTCCGGGACCACCGCACGGCGGGGCACACCCGGCGACCGGGCTACGTGACCGGCAAGCCCGGTGTTGTTGTAGCACATCTCGGTTCGACCGCTTTCCCCGATGCCCATGCAGTCGGCAGGCACGCTCGGCCACAGCATCTGTACACCGTCTCGTTCGACGCCGCTGACCTGTGGGGCGACGCCGCCGAGCCGGGGGCCGAGGTCCGTGTCGACCTCTATGAGGGCTATTTGGAGCCGGCGTGAACGACCCGATCGCGCAGCGCGTGGAGGCGGTTGAAGCACTGCTGGTGGAGAAAGGCATCGTCGATCCCGGCGTCGTCGACAAGATCATCGACCACTACGAAACCAACGTGGGTCCGCTCAACGGCGCCAAGGTGGTTGCCCGGGCGTGGACCGATCAGGCGTATCGACGGCGGCTGCTCACCGACGCGACACGCGCGATCGGCGAGTTCGGTTTCGGTGGTCCCGAGGGCCAGCTGATGGTCGCCGTCGAGAACACCCCTGAGCTACACAATGTCGTGGTCTGCACATTGTGCTCGTGCTACCCATGGCCAGTCCTGGGTCTGCCGCCAGTCTGGTACAAGTCGCCCCAGTACCGCTCGCGTATGGTCGCCCAGCCCAGGGCGCTGCTCGCGGAGATGGGGCTCAAACTGCCCGGCCACGTAGGCATCCGGGTATGGGACAGCTCGGCGGAAGCCCGGTACCTGGTGGTGCCTGAGCGCCCACCCGCCACCGAGCACCTGGGACAGGCGGACCTGGTGCGACTGGTCACCCGGGACGCGATGATCGGGGTGGCGCGGGCACTAAGCCCGGGCCAGATAGGCCCAGATAGGCAGTGACCGAGCAGTCGAGACTCGATGCAGACCTAAACGGTGCGATCTCGCCGCCGCGCGACAACGGAGAGATCCTGTTCGATGCGCCATGGGAACGCCGATTATTCGGCTTGACCGTGGCAGTGTGCCGGTCGGACGCGTGCGAGTGGGAGACCTTTCGTCAGCGCCTGATCCAGCGCATCGCCGACGATGAAACACGCCCATACTGGCTCAGTTGGGCGGCAGCGTTCGAGGATATTCTCGTCGACACCGCGATGCTGATGCCTGCCGAACTCGACGCTCGCCACCGCCAATTGCTGGAGCGTCCGCCCGGACACGACCACCACGATTGAAACGTCTGCGCCGAAACATAAGTCAGGGCGACGCCCGGCCCGGCCCGGCGTGTCGTGTGCGTGGTTTATGTGTCGCGTTATCCGCGCCGGCGACAGTCGGCCAAGGCGGAGCGCCACCTGCGTTTTCTGCGGCAGGCGGGCCGCCAACTCCGCGGACTGGCTCAGTGCATTACCACTGTTGATGTCCATTGTTGTGGCGACCATCGCTATCCCTCTATCTGACCGGAGATCCCACGCTCGATGCTGGCCTGTGTCATCGACGGCAACACGATGAGGCCATCGAGTTCCTTAGCGGCCAGGTCGTAGGCATTCTGGCGTTCCTGTGGGGTGGCGGCGGAGTCCGACGCCACGCGTAACAGGCGCTGAGCGCGGGCAATCCGCTGCTGGTCATCTCGTGAGAAGTCGTTCCGGCGTCTGCGTATCGCCTCTGCCTCAGCGACGTTGAATGCGGTCACGTAGTCCTCGACGGCCGCTAGATATTGCGCCGCGGCGTCTCGGTCATCGAGGAGGTCTTCGGCTTTGACAGGGCGCAGGAAGTCCGCTCGGAGCTTGGCCTTGTGGAAGCCGATCGTGAGCGGATCGCGCATGTCGGTCATGAGGGGGAAGTCGAGAAGCTTGGCGACATCGAGTTCATACTCAAGCCAGCGTTTGTCCGTACGACTGTGCTCTTCCACGACACGTCTGAGCGACCGCCACACCGTGGCTTGATTGCCGCTGCCGTGTCCCGAGGACACCGTCGCGAGGGCATCGTCCGGTATTCGTTCCCCACCGGAATCCGGCGATTGTTCGGCTCGCCGCTTGTTGGCACCGAACGCTCTGATCGCGGCGATAACCATGCCGGCCAGCGGCAGTATCACGATCAGCAACTCTGCCAACCGGATTAGCAAACCCACATGGCCAGGATGCCACCACTGGGACCAGAACAGTGCGGAGGTACCGGCGCTAGCGCGTGCCCAACACGCCGCTGAGGTATTGAGTGCGGCAAGCCCGGCGAGCCAGCTTGCCGCTGGTGGTGCGCGGGATAGCGCCAGCCGGTAGGAAACGCACGTCGGAGACGGCTAGACGGTGTCGGTCTAAGACCGCCGCCCGGATCGCCTCGATCGCTGGTTGGGGATCGGCACGGCTGGTGCCGGCTGCACGTTCGGCGATGATCACCAGGCGTTGCTCGGTGCTGTCGGTACCCGGCGATTCACTGGCCGGCACGGAAAACGCCGTTACATATCCACGCCGCACGATCGGCGATGCCTCCGCAGCTGTGGCCTCGATGTCCTGTGGATAGTGGTTACGGCCGTCGATGGTGATCAAATCCACAATTCGGCCGGTGATGTAGAGCTCACCGTCGAGGTACACACCAAGGTCGCCGGTCCGCAGCCAGTTGCACTTGGTCGCTGAGCCTTTGGCGCGGCTGCCGTCCGCCAGCGTTGACTGCAGCTTGGCCCCGAACGTCAGTCGGGTTTCTTCTGGCCGTCTCCAATAGCCCCGACCAACGTTGTCGCCCTGCAACCAGACTTCGCCGACCTCGCCGTCGGGCAGTTCCGTACCGTCAGGGTTGACGATCACGGCCCACAGACTGCGGGCCACGTGACCGCACGACACCTGGGCGACGGCGTTGGGGGCATCCGCCGCGACACGTACCGCGTGACCAGCGCCCAGTTGTTCCCGGTCGAGGTACGCAACCGTCGTCTCAGCGGTGTGGTCGATGGTCGCAACCAACAGCGTCGCCTCTGCGATGCCATAGGAAGGCTTGAACGCGGTACGCGGTAACCCGTAGGGCGCGAACGCCTTATTGAAGGTCGTAACCGCATCGATGCTGACCGGCTCGGAACCGATGATCAGTACCACATTGCTGAGGTCGACATCCTCGCCTTGCCCGGGTAGCCCACGCTGTGCAGTCCACTCGTATGCGAAGTTCGGCGCTGCGGTGACCACGTTTCCCCGCCGCGAGCCATCAGCCAAAGCACGAATCCACCGCTGCGGCCTACGGACGAACGCAGTGGGCGACATCAGGGTGGAATGTCCGCCGTACACCGCAGGAAAGCCAATCATCGACAGGCCCATGTCATGGTAGAGCGGTAACCAACTGACGCCGTGGGTGTTCCGGTCCAGCAGGTCGATCGAGAGGATCATCTGCACCAGGTTGGTACCGACCGCGCGGTGGGTGACCTCAACACCGACCGGGGGTCGTGTCGAGCCCGAGGTGTACTGCAGGTGAGAAACAGCATCAATGTCCAGTTCGACAGGGGCGAAAAGCTCCCCCGCAGAGTCGGGTATCTGATCGACGACGACGACGTGCGGCCTTCGGATGTGTGGAAGGTCGATCAAAAAATTCTCGACCGCGTCCTTTGCGGCCGTCGTCGTGATTACTACGGTGGGCTCCGAATCGCGAAGCGCCGTATCGAGACGTTCAGCATGGCCGGCCAATTCGGGCGCGAACAACGGCACCGAGATGGTCCCCGCCTTGATCGCTGCGTAGAACCCGGCGACATAGTCGATGCCCTGCGGCGCGAGGATCGCAACCCGGTCACCACGGCCTGCGAACTGTTGCACGTGCGCACCGATGGCTTGCAGCCGGACACCGAATTGGGCCCACGTCACCTCGATGGCCTGTCCGTCGGAGCGGGCCCCAGAGCCGGAATAGTCCAAGTAGCGATACGCCACGGCGTCACCGACATTCGCGACGTTGCGTTCGATCAGCGAGATCAGCGTGGTGCCTGGCGGCATCATGACGCCGCCCTCAGCGTCGAGGCAGTCCTCGATCAGTAGCAGGCCTTTTGGAGCCACGGAGTCCTGCCGAGAACCGTAATTCATAACCGCAGTCTAAGCACCCGCCATCGCGGCACTCCCCCGCGAAGTGGCGGCCACGTAACGACTAGGCCGGTTGGAGGCGTGGTCAGTAGAGTGCGAGCCGAGTGCTTGCGTTCCGCGAGCGCGGGCCGGTCCCGGCCGGCCTCGATTCGGGCGAGAGTAGGTCAATGACGACGAGCGAAGAGCCACAGGCCGTGAACAAAGAGCCAACGGTTAAGAGCGAAGAACCCGAAAAGCCTAAGCGCGAACGACGCGGCTTGATGCAGCGCCTGACCAATCTGTGCGTGCGGTATGTCGAACGTTTCATGCCGGACCCGTACTTGTTTGCCGTCATCCTCACCGGTCTCGTCGTGGTCCTCATCGCGCTGCTCGTGCGGGGTGCGACGCCGTCCGGCGCGCTCAAGGCGTGGTACGGCGGGGTCTGGGGCTCGCAGAACATCTTCACCTTCGCTTTCCAGATGGTGCTCATCCTGGTGACCGGATACACCCTCGCCGAGGCGCCCATCCTGAAGCGGGCCATCATCCGTATTGCGAGCAAGCCGAGGAACCAGGTTCAAGGCGCCCTCCTGTGTTTCGGCGTCAGCGCCGTCCTCTCCCTACTGAACTGGGGACTCGGACTCGTAGCAGGAGCTCTGGTCGCGCGCCAGGTTGCGAAGAGGCTTACCGGTGCGCATTTCGGTTACCTCATCGCTGCCGCGTTTATGGGCTTCATCGTCTGGACGCAGGGCCTGTCGTCGTCGATCGCGCTTGCCAACACCGACCCGAGCAGCCCAATCAACGTGATACACAAGATGACCGGCGCGAACGTGCCGCTAAAGCTGACGATTTTCGAACCGTATAGCTGGGTGTCGGCGATCGTGGTGCTCGCCCTGCTGGCCGTCGCGATCTGGCGCATGGCGCCGGCGGAGAGCCTCGAGCCCGATCCGGCGATCTTCGAGGAGGAGCCGGAGCCTGCCCCGCACGACGGCAAGAAGACGTTTGCTGAGTGGTTGGAAAACCTGTGGATTCTCAATGTCCTCGTGTTCGCGGCGGGAATAACGTACTTCGTGCTGAGCGGCTTTCAGCTCAACATTTCGTCGATGATCATGTTGTTCACCGTGACCAGCGCATTGCTGCACGGCACGCCGATCCGCTTCATCCGCGCATTCTCCGGCGCGGCGAAGGTTTCCGGTCCGCTGCTGCTGCAGTACCCGCTGTACGGCGGCATCGTTGGTCTGCTGGGTTATCTGCCTACCGAATCAGGCAGCAAGGCGCTGCAGACGGTGCTTGCCGAGGGGCTGGTGAGAGGCGCAAACGAGTACACCCTGCCGTTCCTGACCTTCGTCGGCTCGGTGATCATTTCCCTGTTCGTGCCGTCCGGCGGTGGGCACTGGGGCGTGCAGGGGCCGATCGCGGTGGGCTCGGCGCTCGCCATTGGTCACCGCTCACCGGCCTATCTCGGGCTGATCTCCATGGCTGTCGCCGTCGGCGAAGGGGTCGCGAACATGATTCAACCGTTTTGGCTGCTGCCGCTGCTCGCCATCGCGAAGCTCAATGTCCGCCAGGTGATGGGGTTTACGATTATCGCCTTCCTGATCGGATTCGCGGTGTCCAGTGCCGCGGTACTCATCGCGCCCCACGTGCTGTGACGCCGGCCAGCGTTTTTACTGGCGGGGTAGGGTACGCGGGAAACGTCATTCAGCAGTCTCAGCAGGGGGTAGGTATGTCGGGTCGGAAGTTTTCGTTCGAGGTGACCAAGACCAGTAGCGCGCCCGCCGCGACGTTGTTCCACCTGGAGACGGACGGTGCCAATTGGGCCAAATGGGCCAAGCCGATTGTCGTTCAATCGAGTTGGGCGCGCGAGGGTGAGCCGGCGCCGGCCGGTATCGGGGCGGTTCGCAAGATCGGGATGTGGCCCGTGCTGGTGCAAGAGGAGACCGTCGAGTACGAGCAAGATCGTCGGCATGTCTACAAGCTGGTTGGACCCGCGAGCCCGGCCAAGGACTACTTCGCCGAGGTGGTCTTTACGCCGAACGCGGCCGGCGGTACCGACATGCGCTGGAGTGGTTCGTTTACCGAGGGTGTTCCCGGAACGGGTCCGGTGATGCGGGCCGCGCTGGGAGGGGCGGTGAAGTATTTCGCGGGCCGGCTGGTGAAGGAGGCCGAGCGTCGATCGGGTGGCGGCCGGTAGCGGTTATGTTGGGGCTCAAGGGTTTTCGCTGGCCGACTTGACCGCAGATCCGTAGATAAACCGCGGTGTCCCGGCCACGTCTGCGACCCAACCCAGTCGCCGTAGGCGCTCGGCGAGGTCGTCGGGCTCGTAGAACACCTTGACCACTCGATGCACGGAGCCGTCGTCGAGCCGGCGTCGTTGGACATCGTCGGCTTCGTCGATGATGTAGGGATCTTGCACCACGCGGGTTGGGTCGCGCCGGTTATCGATCAGGAAGGCCCTTCCGCCGGGTCGCAGGCACGATTCCACCAGCGCCCAGAATGCCTCGAAGAGACGCCGGGGTACGTGCGACAGCCAGAACGAGAAGAACACCGTGTCGTAGCGCTGATCCGGGCGCCAGTCGAAGATGTCGGCGACGATGTAGGTCACGCTTTTTCCCGGGGGCTGGCCAACTCGCGCCCGGTTGATGCGCAGTGTCTCGTCGGACGAATCAACCACGGTCAGGCTGGTGGCCGTCTGAGCAAGGCGCCGGCTCCACCACCCGGTGCCGCCCGCCAACTTCAGGATGTCGCCGACGGGGCGGAATATATCCAGGGCTTGCACCACCAGCTGGACCTGTCTGTTCCACTCGGCGGCGTCGTCGGGGCCGTCATCGTAGCGGCCGCGCCGTTGCCACCAGTCGTCGTATCCGGGAGCGCGTGCCCGGTAGAAGGCGCGCTGCTCGGCCAGCAGATCCGCGCTGTCCGCCGGTCGTGCGTTCATCCCCCGATTCTGCTACGGCCTGCTGCAAAAATGCGCCGCATCCAGCGGCCGTCACGCTTCGACACAGGACTATGGGTTGCAGGTCTTTCCCCGCCTATTTCCGTTTTGGGCCTCGGTGCTAGCTGTCGGCTGAGAAGCGGTTATCGCTCGAATATGAGATCACCGGCCGGCATGTGACTCGGCGGTTGTCGGGCTTCCGCGAAACTATTAAGCTGGGCTAAGTGATTGATGTCGTTGTCTCGGGCGCTGGCCCGAATGGGCTGATGCTGGCCGGCGAACTCGGACTGGCCGGGATTCGCCCGGTGGTGCTTGACCCGATGCCTGGGCCCAATCCGCAACCGCGTGCGAACGGCATTGTGGGCCAAGGAGTTCGGATCCTTGACCACCGGGGCCTGTACAGCGTGCTGTCGGGGACGGACGGGCCGCCTCAGCGCGCCCTGCGCGCGATGTTTGCGGCCTTCCCGTTGGATCTCACGCTGGTGCCGAATCCGCAGGTGTTCATGCTCCCCGTCCAGCAACCCAAGCTCGTTCAGGTGCTCGCGGAGCGGGCCGGCCAATACGGAGCCGATATTCGCTGGGGTCACCCGCTCACCGGCTTTGACCAGGACGCGGACGGCGTCACGGTACGCGTCAGCAGGCCCGATGGTGACTACGAGTTGAGGGCCAAGTACCTCGTCGGCGCCGACGGCGGCACCAGCACCACCCGCAAGTTAGCCGGCATCGACTTTCCGGGCATGTCCTCGAACGACGTGGTCGCCCGGATGGGATTCGACGTGCTGCCGCCACAAGAGTGGATAGATACGGTCAGCGGTGCGCTGGACGTACCCGGGTTCGGGCGCGTTCCGCCGCTGGGGTTCCATCGGGCTGAGCGCGGCGTCTTCGCCTGCGGTGCCCTGGGGCGCCGGGCGGCGGTGATCGTCTTCGAATTGGATAGAACGGCCCGGGAGCAGCCGGCCGACCGGAACGGCAGTGAACTTAATGAACCGCCCATGAGCCTCGCCGAGCTGGAGTCCAGCCTCAAGCGGGTGCTCGGCGCGGATGTGCCGCTGCGGCCGGCATCGCCCGACATGCCACTTGATCTGCGCCGGTTCCGCGGCATCAACTCCCGGATCGCGTCCCGGTACCAGGCGGGCCGGGTGATCCTGGTCGGCGACGCCGCGCACGTGCACTCCCCCATGGGTGGACCGGGGCTCAATCTGGGTTTGCAGGATGCGGTTAACCTCGGCTGGAAGCTGGCGGCAGTCCTGTATGGGCGCGTCGGGCCCGAGCTGCTCGCCACTTATGAGGCCGAGCGCCGGCCCGCTGCCGAGCGGGTCATCATGCACAGCCGTGCCCAGCTGGCCCTCGTCCGGCCCGGGCCCGAGGTGACGGCCTTGCGCGAACTCTTCTCCGAGCTGGTCACCGAGCCCGACGTCGTCCGCCGCCTGAACGACTTGGTGTCGGGTGCGGAAAACCGCTATGTAGGCGCCGACGCGCATCCGCTCGCCGGGCGCTGGGTGCCCGACTTCGCTGTGGCGAACGGCTTCGGAGCTCGCCGTGTTGGCGAGCTCGCCCGTGACGGACGGCCGCTGCTTGTCGATCTCACCGAGCGCGAGGTGGTGGCGGCGGCGGTGGCCGACGTCGCCGACCAGCTCACCGTCGCCGCGGGACGCCCGGTCGGTGACGTGGCGGCCACGGCGCTGCTGGTGCGTCCCGATGGTTACGTCGCGTGGGCGTCGTCCGCCGAGGCACCGGACATCCCAGATATCTCAGAACTTCGCGGCGTGCTCGCGCGGTGGTTCGGAATCCGAGCCGCTATTTCGAATTGACCTCGTCCTGGTACTTCTTGGCTATCATGCACTTAGAAAACCGGGTTTTGACGCCCTGACCTGTAGAAATTAGCTGGGCATGGTCAAGTATGTGGTCCTTACAAGATAGTCGCTGTGACCGAAGCCCCCATATCGTTTGCTGACCTGCTGGTTAGTCGGCGCAGTCTCTGATCCGATCATGTGCCGCGGTCGATTGCGTCGAAAGCCCCAGGGATTGCTGAAACGGCGCGTAAGTAATGCCCAGCGGGTTCTCGAAGGGATGGTCGAGCCAGAAGACGATGAACAGTAGTAGGCCAAGCAGAAGGGCAATCGCGCCTGAGAGCATTCGCCAGAAACACGCTCCCGACCCCGACCAACATCGCCACGATGAGGACCAGGGCCAGACATAGCCAAAGACCCGCTATCCCTAAGTCGCCCATTACTCGCCTCCGGAGGTAACGCGGCCACCCACGAGGGCGGCCTCCGTCTTCGAATACATCGCGCGCGACAGCAGCGACGTCTGCGACATGCCGCGATTCTTGCAGACGACATCCAACCCTTTGGGTCAGACGAACTGGGTACCTCGCCCCTTGTGTGCGACGTCAGAGGCGTCAGCCGTCAGCCGGTGGTATCTCAGAACCGTGCGTCGGAACCGGTTGTCCGGGTCCAATCAGCCCCGGAAACTCAGGAATATTTGCCGGGGCCGGTGCGGGTACCGGCTCCGGTAGGGGCGGTGGTTCGGGGTCGGCGAGTGCGGCCGGGGAACCGACCAGGGCGCCGATGGCGGCTGTCGTTGCGAGTGCTGTGAAGAGGCGTCGGATGCGATTGATGGCTGACTCGAATGTGTAGACCCTGGGTCGAAATCGTACACCCCAGCACACGGCAAAAGGCATCGCGTCGCTTCCGGCAGCAGAGCGCCCCGCTCAGATCGCTCCGAACGGGGTGTCAGGCCCGGCCCAAACTAAATGCGGTGTTCAAGGGCGCCGACAAACACCGGACTTCTGGTGGGGCTGTTTTCGGTAGTTGGTGTTGAACCAGTTCGATGTTTTGCTGTTGACGGGCGTTACGTAAGCGTATTTACCGGGGACGCTCGCTAAAACACCAGGTCAAACGCCTTTAGTTTGACGTTTCTCGCTTTCGTACTTCTTGGTCATGTGCTCGACGGCCTGATTCTGCGATTGCGCGAGGCCTTCCCGCGCCTCGCTGGCGCGCGCGGCGGCATCCAGCGTCGGCTGCGCCTGACCCTGGAAATGCGGCATCACTTCGGCAGCGAACAATTCGGCTGAACGCTTGGTCGCCGCCGGATTGGCCCACTCGTGGCCCATCTGCAGCATGCAGCCGAACCCGCCGGATTGATCCCACATCCGCTGTACCTGTGCCCGCGCCCGCTCGGGCGTGCCGATCACACCTGCCCCGTTCTCGTTGATGACGTCGATCATCTCGTCGATCTGCTCCCCCGGCATGGTCATCTGCGGGAACGCGGCCACCTTCTGGAAGTACCGGAACCAGGACTCGAGGCCGAATTTCACGTCTTCGCGCGCCTGCTTGTCGGTTTCGGCGAGGTGGAACGGCCCGACCAGGCTCCAGTTCTTGCGATCGACCTTCGTGCCGAACACCGCCGCGCGCTCTTCGACGATGTCCCAGTGATACTGCAGCGCGTTGAAGCCCTCGATGGTCAGCGTCGCCCCGATGGACAGCAGGCCGATGCCGTGCTTGCCGGCCAGCCGCGCACCCGTCGGCGAGGCGACCGCGGCCACAGCCAGCGGGACACCGCCGTCGGAGTACGGGGCGAGCTGCAGCTTGGCGTTGTGCAGGTCGTGCGTCGGGGTCTTGGCGGTCACCGTCTCCCCCGCCAGCAGGCGGACCACGATGTCGAGATTGGTCTCCAGCAATTCACGGGTGTCGGTGGGGGTCAGCCCGATCATCGACGAGTCGCTGGGCAGTGAGCCGGGTCCCACCCCGCCGATCACGCGACCGTGGGTGAGGTGGTCCAGCATCATCAGCCGGTCGGCGACCCAGAGCGGGTTGTGGTAGGCCAGCGAGATGACCCCGGTGCAGAGCTTGATCCACTTGGTCCGCTCCGCGGCGGCGGCGATGAAGATCTCCGGCGAGGCGATCAGTTCGCTGCCCGCCGAGTGATGCTCGCCGATCCACGCTTCGTCGAATCCGAGCGCGTCGAGGTGTTGGACGAACTCCAGGTCGCGTTGTAACGCGAGTGTGGGATTGGTGCCCGCGCGGTGGAACGGGGCGATGAAGTATCCAAACCTGAGCTTGGCCATTGAGGGCTCCCTTGCGATCGGTCTGCCCGACTTTAACCCCCAGAGCTGAGGCCTCTCCCGGGTCCTCAGCTAGTTCCCGCGCCCCGTTCCAGCCGCAGGGTCGATTACGGGGTGCCGCCGCAGAGGTTACCGATGCAACCGCCGCCGCCGCCGGGTCCGCCGCCACCGCCACCGACGCCGGGAATGGTGCCGCTACCGCCACCGGGTCCACCACCACCGGTGGGACCTCCAGGAACGCTGCCACCGCCACCGTCAGGTCCGCCACCACCGTTGGGTCCGCCGGTACCTCCCGGCGCTGTGCTCTGCGAAGGCGTCATGCTGGACGGCGCCGTCGTGCTCGTTGACGACGTCGTCGGTGTGCTCGTGCTGCTCGGCGCCTTATTGCCGCCGCCACCACAGCCGACCGTCAAAACCAGCATGGCCGCACCACCGAAAACCGCGAACGCCGTCCTCGCTTCAGATCTCATCGGATTCCCCTTCATGTCATCAAGTGCAGTTCGCCGCATACCCCCACCCGCGGCCAGGCAAACGGATTCGATTCGTGTTCACATTTCGCGCCACGACGGATCACGGCCGAGGCGAGCGAGAAGCCTTGACTGAGTGCCGGTTTCATCGTCGAGGACGACTGGCGTCGCGAACATGCCTGACGCATTGAGAGCGCAGAGGTCGGCTGGCAGTCGGTCCAAGAAGTAACCGCACCAATCCGGATCGAGCGCGTCGTCGGCCCCGACCGCGCGCGCCAAATCCCAGGTATGTACCAACACGTCCTGCGTCAGCCGCGGGACGAGCTTGTCCGCATCCAGAACGGCTCGGTCGACTAG
>Ga0209040_10002421_pt1 | contig 14665 bp, 15 predicted proteins | sample BogFormECP12_OM3_FD_188240 | JGI IMG/M metagenome (GOLD analysis project Ga0209040, IMG submission 188240) | Bog forest soil microbial communities from Calvert Island, British Columbia, Canada - ECP12_OM3 (SPAdes) (version 2) | ecosystem: Environmental > Aquatic > Freshwater > Wetlands > Bog ...
CGCTAACATATTGATATCATTGCAGTTTTCCGTTAGGCACGAAAAAGCAAACTGCAATTAAATCAATGACTTAGAGTTTAAGTCCGACAGGCTGCTAGACGCGGCCGTCCATCGGTCGAGCGTCCTCGTCGTCACGTCAAATTCGGCCGCGACCTTCTTGTGCGAAACGAGCAGGTCGCCGTCGGGGATCGGCGGCTTCGCCGGGAGCGGCTTGCCGAGCGCAAAGGCCTCAAGCTCGCGCTTGAAGTGATCAAGATCGCTGCGACGGTAGTATTTCTTGCCGTTAAAACGCAGCGGGTGAGAAAATTGCGGCCGTTCTGGAAGCATCGCTGGACCTCTTCGTCTTCGACATCCCTTGACGAGGAGGTAGGGCTGACCCAGCCGCAAAAAAGGTAGTGAAAGGTTACTGTTTTCGACCTCGGCCGCGTCGCGCGAAGGCTGCCACTGAGACATACCGAAGCGGGTCCCGGCGGATGCCCATGATCCCAAAGATTTCGCGCGCAAACTCGATGAACGGGCCGGCGGGGCGACGATTCCCCTGCCAGAAGGTCGGTTCTTGTCCGGCCAAAGCGTATGCCTCGACGATTAGATCGGCGATCGCGTGCACCTGTCGGTTCGGAGGGCGGCCGACGTCATCGTACCGTGGCTCATCGGCCTGAAGCCTCAGCAGGGAGGGGACCATGGCGAACACATCGTTGAGCGGGTCGCCGCTCGCGACTTGGGCGGCGACCGCTTGCGCTTTCACGGCCTCGATCCCGGCGAGGTGCGCCAGCTTGCCCCAGTACCGCATCTCCAAAGCCGACAGGTCGGAGCCGTCTGCCAACAGCTTGTTCGGCAACCGGTCCTCGAAGTAGTTGATGTCGGCGAATGCCGGAGCGCAGCGCAACGCCTCTAGGGTCGGCGCGTGCAGCCCCTCAACGAGCCGCGCGAGCCGCTCCCGCGCGCGGTTAAGCGGCTCTTGCGTGCGCTTCGTCCTGACGCCGCGCTCAAGTTTCCGGGCGAGGTCGAACATCCGCCGCTCAAGCTCCCTAAGCTCCTTCAGCGTCATCTGGCGCGTAGCCGGGCGGGGGTGAGGCGGAGCCCTGCCGTCGCCCTTGGGGGCGGAAAGGATAGCAGCGCGGAGACAAAGCTCGTCGATTATGTGGCGGACCTGCCACTCCTCTTCTGGAAGAATCGGCAAGCCGCGAATCGCGGCTTCGATCTCCGCGTGTCGCTTGCGCTCGGACTCCTCAGTCTCCGTGCTCATTTCTTGGACCGCGCGTCGAGACTGCTCGGCGAGCGGCTTCTGCGGCCGTCCACGCGGTTTGCCGGTGCGCTTCGAGACCACGGCCTCAGCCCCGCGCCTTGGCCAGCTCGATGACGTTGCCCGGCTCGCCGCCCCTCACGACGCCCGCCTTCCCACCGCCTCGGCGAGCAGCGAAACGACAAGCTGGTTCAGGCTGACGCCCTCTGCAGCGGCCAGCCGGCGCAGCTTGTCATGCAGCGTCCGCGGCACGCGCTGTCGCCACTGGCCGAACGCGGCGGGCCCGGGAATCTCGCGTCCCAACTCGCGCGCGGCGTCCTTCCATTCCTCGATCGCCGCGAGCGCGTCCTCGAGCGCCTCGGCGCGCGTTTCCCCGTCACCGTAGCAACCCGGGAGCGCCGGGACGCTGGCGAGCCATCCCCCGCCGTCCGCCCCATCGAGCGGCTCGACGACAATTGCGTAGTCGGCCTCAGCCGCCGGTTGCTTCGCTTTCCGCGTCATCGCACATCGCCACACACTTGCGGACATAGAACGGTTTGATCGGCCGGCGGGCAGGGACGACCAGAATGTCCGGCTTTCCCGGCGCCGCGACCTTCCAGCGCGAACCGCGCGACGGCGCCAAGCATCGCCAGCCGCGCCGTTCGCAAACCCGCCGAATGTCCTCAATGGTCCAGCCGCCGGCGGGGTTTCGACGCATCGCCGCCAAAACGTCGCCGGTCTTTCCCACGCCTTTAGATACCGCCGGCGGAACCTAGTTCAAGAGCGCGTGACCTACTTTGTCCGCGTTTGTCGCGCTCGGCTTTACTTGCGCACGAAGGAAAGAACCTTCGCCTCGGCGTCGCCGCTCACGATCTCCGCCAGCCGGCGGCTCCATGCGTCCAGCGCCTGTCGCTTCTCCGTCTCGAAACCATACTTCTGGTACACGCCGACGATCCCGGCCCTACTGCCGGAAACATGATTGAGGACAGCTTCAGTGACTTCGAGGCGAACGCCGAGTTGTTGCAAATTGGTCGCAACGCTTCGCCTGATGTCGTGCAGCCTCCACGGCGGCAGGGGTTTCACTTGCGCGGGGTCGTCGACGTGCGCCTCGGCCTCTTCCCTCCTGAGTTGGAGGACGGTCCGGTCGATCGCCCGCTTGGCGCGGCTGAAGCCGCTTACGGGCGTTGAGCCTGTCGTCGTGAAGACGAAGTCCGACTTCTCGAACCGGGGCAGCCCTTCGAGGATTCGAACCGCGTCATCGCTCAGGGGAACCGCGTGCGTGCGCCTGTTCTTCGCCCGCGACGCGGGAATCGTCCATGTCCTCGCGGCGAGGTCGATCTCGGCCCACCGCGCGTCTGAGACTTCGCCGAGGCGCGCGCCGGTCAGGAGCAGCAGCTCGCCGATCGGCCCGAACGGCCAGCCGATCGCCTCGAAGGCCTGCCATGCGAGCTTGATCTCGGCGCCGTCGAGGACGCGATCCCGGCTGCGCTCGAGGCTCGGCATTTTGACGCCGGTGCATGGCGAAACGGCAATGATCCCCCGCTCGACAACGAAATTGCACAGTTTGCGGAACTGAGCGAAGACGCGGTTCGCTCGGATCAGCGCGCCGCGGTCGAGGATCGAATCAATCATCTCATGAACGTGCACGCGGGTAAGCGCTGACAGCCGACGCCCCTTCCAGCGGGCGACAACTTCGCGATTAAGCATGCGCTCGGTCTCGCGCCAATCGCGCGTCTTCGGCTTGGCGTACCGCTCGATGAAGAGATCGACGACGCGCTCGACAAGATCGTGTTCCGCCTCTCGCTCGGCCCTTGCGGCGGCTCTGGACGCCTGCTTGACCGCGGCCGGGTCCTTTCCGCCCGCCACGTCCCCGAGGGCCTCCTGCGCACGTCTACGGGCCGTGGCGAGGTCGAGCGCCGGGTAGGAGCCGAGCGTCAATTTCTTGGGCAGGCGGCCGAAGCGGTAGCGGACGGCCCAGCTCTTCTCGCCGCTCGGCTGATGGATCAGATACAGCCCGCCGACCTTGCCGTCGGGAATTTCCCTGCGCCGTTCGGGTACCGGCAGTTTTTTGATCCCAAGGTCGGTCAGCATCGTTACCCCGAGCGTCCAAGGGTAACGAAAAAGGCCCGTCTTGAGGCGTTACCCCGTGTCTAGGTCATTAGCGGACAATGCGCGCGAGTGCAAGCTTTTCCGGCCGATTCGGCGGGTCGCTCTGTCCGGCGCTGTCCGAGCTTGGCGGGGTGCGAGCAGAGTATCATAATCCGTAGGTCGGGGGTTCGATTCCCTCTCCCGCTACCAGGGCGCGCACCTGGCCCAACCCCTTGCCTGACTGCGAATTCGGCCTTGCGCCAGCGACGCCTCCGCCTTAGCGAGAAAGCTACGATCAGCGCGTTGTCCGAAGGGGCCAATCATGAAGCTCATCCTGGCGGTCGTCAAACCGTTCAAACTGGAAGAGGTGCGAACGGCTCTCGATCGGCTGGGCGTCAAGGGAATGACGGTCAGCGAGGCCAACGGATATGGCCGGCAAAAGGGCCACACCGAAATCTACCGCGGCTCGGAATACAATGTGGCCTTCATGCCGAAGGTGCGCCTGGAGATGGCGGTCGGCGACAGCGAGGTTGACGCCGCCGTCGAAGCGATTCGGGCCGCCGCGCGCACCGGGCAGATTGGCGACGGGAAGATTTTTGTTCTTCCGCTCGAGCGCGCCATGCGCGTCCGCACGGGCGAAACCGGCGAAGAGGCGCTGTGACGTTTTGAATGTCGGCTCGCTGGCGTGACGGGCCGTTCGCTGGCATAAGGGCGCATGATTCGGGACCAGATTGCGCGCCCGGCGCCCGACGCCGACCCCGGGTTCGGGGTCTACGTGCATTGGCCATTCTGCCTGTCGAAGTGCCCCTATTGCGACTTCAACAGTCACGTTCGCGGCGCGCCGATCGACGAGGAGCGATATCTGGCGGCTTTCAAGGCCGAGATTGCCCATCGTGCGGCCTTGGCCCCCGGTCGAACGGTCGCTTCGGTGTTCTTCGGCGGCGGCACGCCCTCGCTGATGCGTCCGCAGACCGTCCAGGGCGTCATCGACGCGATCGCCGGGAAATGGCGGTTCGATCCCGACGCGGAGATCACGCTCGAAGCCAATCCGACCAGCGTCGAGGCGGGACGGTTTCGCGGCTATCGCGCCGCGGGCGTCAACCGGCTGTCGATCGGCGTGCAGTCGCTGAGCGACGCCGCCCTCAAGACGCTCGGGCGCCGCCACACGGCTGCCGAGGCGCTGGAGGCGGTAAAGCTCGCGGCTTCGCTCTTTCCCCGCTTCACCTTCGACCTCATCTATGCCCGGCCCGGGCAGACCGAGTCCGACTGGCGATACGAACTCAAGCGCGCGCTCGATCTCGTTGGCGACCATGTCTCGCTTTATCAGCTGACCATCGAGCCCGACACGATCTTCGAGCGTCTGCGAGACGCCGGCAAATTGCAGCTCCCCGACGAAGACGTAGCGCTCGCCCTGTTCTCGGCCACGCGGGAGCTGACGGAGGCGCGCGGACTTCCGGCCTATGAGGTCTCCAATCATGCGCGCCCCGGCGGCGAGAGCCGCCACAACCTCATTTACTGGCGCTATGGCGAATATGCCGGCGTGGGGCCGGGCGCGCACGGGCGGCTCGCGACAGCCAAGGGCCGGCTCGCCCAGGAGACCGAACGCCACCCTGAGATGTGGCTGACCCAGGTCGAGACCGAAGGCCACGGCCTCGTCGAGAACACGCCCTTGAGCCGCGAAGAGCAGGGCGACGAGTTCCTGCTGATGGGCTTGAGACTGCGGGAGGGGGTCGATCTCCGGCGGTTTGAACGCTTAAGCGGGCGCGAGATCGATCGCGACCGCATCAAGAGCCTCGTCGAGGACGGCTTCATCGAACTCGACGCGCGCGGCCGCATCCGCGTCACCCCGATGGGCGCGCCGCTGCTGGATACGGTCGTCGCCGACGTCGCGGCCTGACGCCCATCGGCATGGCCGCGGCCGCCGTTATTGGCCGCTGACTTACGATCCCCGACAGGCGCCGTTTTCAGCCCGTCTGGAGGAAGGCGTCAAAAAAATATGCCGCGGTGCTGGATCGGTAATAGACCACGCTCTAGTCGAAATTCACACTACCGTCTGTGAGTTGTTCTTCCACTTGCCGATGGGTCATCGGATCGACCTTGCATTTTTCAAATTCAACGTGGCGCTGAAGACCGGTCAGGCCTTTCGCGATAACAGCGTCGTGGCAAATGGCGCGCACCGCTCTTGCTTTGCAATAGCCTCCACAGCCGTCAGCAAGAGCCGATTGTGAATCCAGCAATCCAATCGTGAGCGCCAACGACAAGATGATCGCCGCCAGAGGCGTGCGGCGAAGATCGTTTTTCCTGTGCATAGCGGCCATCCTTGCCTGAATGTTCCATTTTATCAATTTTTGTGCTCGCGGACTTAACCTCCGCATTCAGGCCTTTTTTTGAAAGCGCCCGCGCAGAGCCTCCGACCGGTCGCGCTGAACGAGAGCCACGCATAGCCTTGCGCGCGTGGCGGATTTGGCGGCAGGGTCGCTTCCCGGGAGGACGCGGCCATGCCGCTGGTCGAAACGAAAATTGAAAACTTCGTCGGCGCGATCTGTCTTGACTACTTCGAAAAGCGCAACGCGCTATGCGGAACCTTAGCCGCCGAAATCATCGATGCGCTCGACAGTTTCGCTGAGCAGCGGATCCGCGCCGTCGTCCTGAGGGCCAAGCCTGGCGTCAAGATCTGATCCGCCGGCCACGACGTCGACGAACTGCCGGAGGGGCGCCGTGATTCGCTCGGTTGGTACGATCCGTTGCGGCGTCTCGTTCGGGCGATCGAGAATGATCCCGCCCCGATCATCGCGATGATCGAGCGCGGCGTCTGGGCGGCGCCTGCGAGGCGGCGCTCGCCTGCGACATCGTCGTCGCCGCGCCGAACGCCATCATTGCGCTCACGCCGGCGAAGCTTGGCGTGCCCTATAACGTGTCGGGCATGCTGACTTTCCTTAACGCTGCCCCACTCAGGCTCATCAAGGAGATGGCGTTCACCGCGAAGCCTATGTCGGCGGAGCGCGCGCTGAGCGCGGGCCTCATCAACCACATGGTTCCGCTCGAAGACCTCGAATCGTTCACTTATGCCATCGCCTCCGACATCGTCGGCAACGCGCCGCTCTCGATCGCGGTGATGAAGGAGGAGCTGCGCATTCTGGCCGGCGCGCATCCGATGAGTCCGCAAGGGTGGGAACGGGTGCAGAGCCTCAGGCGCGTCGTCTACGACAGCGCCGACTATGTCGAAGGCGTCAACGCGTTCAAGGAGAAGAGAAAGCCGGTGTACCGGGGCGAGTAGCGCCTGGCTTGAGTTCCCAACGATTGTAGATGCGATCCCTTCGTGTTATTATATCTGTAATAACGTCCAGGATCTCGTCATGACGCAACTCAAAGTGCGACCCGTTGGGAACTCCCTTGGCGTGGTTCTGCCAAAGGACGTCTTGGCGCGTCTAAACCTCAAGAACGGCGACAGCCTTCACCTTACCGAAGCGCCCGATGGTTCGATGCGGATCACTCCGTACGATCCGAAGTTCCAAGAACAATGGCGTCTTGCGGGGGAAGGCATGGGCAAATTCCGCAACGCGCTCCGCGAACTCGCCAAGTGAACTCGGCAGGTGAGAGAGCCGGTTTGGGTTTTGCATTCCGTCATCGAAGCCGTCCACGACGCCCAACTCGCCGAGCACGGCGGCGCCTCCGGAATTCGAGACGCTGCTTTATTGGACTCGGCCCTGGCGCGGCCGTTGAACCTCCACGCTTATGGCCAGGGCGACATCTGCATGCTGGCGGCGGCCTATGCCTCGGGGATCGTGCGCAACCATCCCTTCGTCGATGGAAACAAGCGGACCGCCTTTCTTGCGGCCTATGTCTTCCTGCGTTTGAACGGTCTCGATCTGACAGCCGGTGAGGCCAGCGCTGTTAAGGCTATGCTCGCGCTTGCCTCAGGCGATATGAAGGAAGACGAGTTCGCGAGTTGGCTACGTAGTAACACGACCGCGTTGCCCGATGGCTTGTGATGTCTGGCGTCGTCACGCCGGGAGAGTCGACGCCCATTACAATCGTTGTGTTTGGCTTAGGGTTCTGGAGCCGCGGAGTGAGTCTACCCAACGATTCGTCCGAGACCGGGGCCGAGCGGTCGTGCGACGCGGCGTCACGCGCGGCCTCGACTGGCTGGAAAAACCGCTGGCCGCATTGGTTCGCGAAACCCAGCGCCAATTGACTTCGCCCCCCTTCTGACCCATCTCTAGGAATCCGCAGAGCCGAGGCTCTGAGCGGACTTTTTGCGTGCGCCCAAAACGGCGGCGCTGCTACGAACAAGAGGAGAGTGGCCATTCGTCGTCCTATGAAAGCAACCGCGGCGCCGGAGAAAGGCGGGCCCCGCGTTAATCGCGACATCCGCGCAGTCCAAGTCCAGCTTATCGACGCCGAGGGTCATAATCGCGGCGTCGTCAATCTCGCAGACGCCCAGCAACTCGCTGAAGAAGCCTCGCTCGATCTGGTCGAAATCGTTCCCAACGCGACCCCGCCCGTCTGCAAGATCCTCGATTTCGGAAAATTTCGCTTTCTTGAGCAGAAAAAGTCGGCTGAGGCGCGCAAGCGCCAAAAGGTGGTCGAGATCAAGGAGATCAAGCTGCGTCCGGGCATCGACGACCACGATTATGAAGTGAAGATGCGCTCGGTGCGCCGTTTCTTTGACGAAGGCGACAAGGTCAAGGTGACGCTGCGCTTTCGTGGCCGCGAGATGGCGCATCAGGACATTGGCTTCAAGCTCTTGCAGCGGGTGAGGACGGAGACGGCGCCGATCGCCAAGGTCGAGGCGGAGCCGTCGATGGAAGGCCGCCAGATGATCATGGTTCTGGCGCCGAAGTAAGTGTAGGAACTCAAGGGTATCAACTCGAGGCAAGAGACCGCCCTTGGCGGTCGCTGCGACCGCGCCGGCGGGCTCCTCCATCGGCGCGCGGGGAGCGGGATTTGACCACAGCGCCGACCTATGCCGATGCCGAAACCGCCGCAGGCCGTCGCAGGACCGCCGAGACGACTTCGGTCGGCGTCATCGTGGCGCTCAGCGCCTCGCACATGCTCAACGACGTGATGCAGTCGCTGGCGCCCGCGCTCTATCCGGTGTTCCGCGACCAGCTGGCGCTGAGCTTCTTTCAGGTCGGAATCATCACCTTCGTCTTCCAACTCACCGCTTCGCTGCTCCAGCCGCTGATCGGCCTCGCGGCAGACCGGAGGCCGATGAACTGGATCCTGCCCGTCGGCATGGCCTTCACCCTGATCGGCCTCTCTCTGCTCGCATTCGCGAAAACCTATCTCTTGATTCTGGCTGCAGTCGCCGTGATCGGGATCGGCAGCGCCGTCTTTCACCCGGAGGCCTCGCGCGTGGCGCGCGCCGCCTCGGGCGGGCGGCATGGGTTCGCGCAGAGCCTCTTCCAGGTCGGCGGCAATTTCGGCCAGTCGACCGGACCGCTGCTCGCCGCCTTCGTCGTCGTGCCGTTCGGCCAGCGCTCGGTGCTCGCCTTCACCATCCTCGCGCTGATCGCCGTCATTCTTCTGGTCCGCGTCAGCCGCTGGCACGCGACGCATCGGGCCGAGCGCAAAAACGCGGCGACGGCCGCCGGACCCTCACTTCCGCGCGCTGTCGTCATCCGCACGATCGCTGTGCTGATCATCCTTCTCTTCTCGAAGGTGCTCTATCTTGCGAGCATCGGCAGCTACTACACCTTCTATCTGATGGGGGCCTTCGGCGTGCCGCTGCAGACGGCGCAGGTAATGTTGTTCGTCTTTCTGGCCTCGGTGGCGGCGGGCACTTTCCTCGGCGGGCCGCTGACCGACCGGTTCGGAGCGAAATTCGTCATTTGGGGATCGATCCTCGGCGTCTTGCCGTTCACGCTTCTTCTGCCGCATCTGGGCCTCGTCGGGACGGCCATCGATTCGATCGCGATCGGCCTTGTCATCTCCTCGGCCTTCTCGGCCATCGTGGTCTATGCGCAGGAGCTGACGCCTGGCAATGTCGGCGCGGTCGCCGGGCTTTTCTTCGGCCTGTCGTTCGGCCTGGGCGGGATCGGCGCGGCGCTGCTCGGCGCCCTTGCCGACCGCACCAGCCTCGGCTTCGTCTATCAGGTCTGCGCCTTCCTGCCGGCGATCGGCCTCCTGGGGGCCCTTCTCCCGAATCCACGCGCGAGGCCTCAAGCCGCTGCCACGGACACGCCGGCGGCCTGACCCGAGATCAAGAAGCGCCGCGAGTGGCTAAGACCCCGGCGCGGCGCAATCGCCGTAACTGTGCCGCCACATTGCCGCCGCAGTCTGAAGCCATGAGAATGAACGTTCATTCTCATGGCTAAGTTATGTCGCTAGCCCCCCTTACCCCAACGCGGAAGGCCGCCGACGCCGAAAGGCGTCAGCGCATTCTCGAAGCGGCTGAGCGCGCCTTCGTCCGTCACGGCTTTCACGCGACCACGATGCAGCATGTGGCCGAAGAAATCGGCATGAGCGCCGGCAATCTTTACCGCTACTTCCCATCCAAGGAAGCGATCGTCGAAGGCCTGTGCGCGGTCGACCAGGCGGGTCGAGCCCGGGCGTTCGCCGAGTTGATGGCTCACAACGGCAACATCATGGAGGCCATTAGCGCGGGCCTGCGCGAGCACGTTCTCGGCCGTCCGGCCGAGAAGGCGCGCATGATCGTGGAAATCTGGGCGGAGGCTGGACGCAATCCGCGGGTCGCGGAGATCACCCGGGCGATCGACGCCGACGTGCTCGGGGGGCTGGAACGGCTGATGGATGCGGCAAAGGCCGCCGGCGCGGCCTCGCCGGCGCTCGATTCGCGTTTCGGCGCGCGGTTCTTTTTCACTTTCGTGGCGGGTCTCTTCAAGAGAATTGCGATCGAACCCGATTTCGATCGAAACGCGGAGACGGCGATGGCGGTCGGCGTCCTGAGGGCGCTGTTCGCCGGCGCGCTTGCGCCTGCCTCATGCAAGGAGGTCTCTTAGATGCGGCGCTCCCTGCTCGTCATCGCCGCCGTCGCGCTCGCGGCGCTCGGGGGCGTCTGGGCTGCAAGCGCTTTCGCGCCTTGCGCGCTGCCTCCGGCGCTCCTCGCAAAATTCGCCCCGGACAAGGCGGCGTCGTGCCCTGCAGAAGCCGCCGCAGCCGAGCAGCCGGCCGCTCCGCCGCCCCCCGCAGTCAGCGTCGCGCCGGCCGAACGACGCGAATTCGTGGATCGTCTGTTTGTTTCCGGAACTTTGGTGGCGCGCGATGAGGCGATGGTCGGCGCACGTATCGACGGGCTTTCCATCGTCGAACTCGACGCCGAGGACGGCGATTGGGTCAAGGCCGGCCAGGTCCTCGCGCGCCTCGATCGAACCCAGCTCGACGCGCTGCTCGCTGAGAACGACGCGGCCATCAAACGCGCGGACGCGGCGATCGAGCAGTCGCGCAGCACGATCGCCCAGGCGGAAGCGCAGGCGAAGTGGGCGAGCGACGATTTTGGACGCGCGCAGAAGCTCGGCGGCGGCGTGATGTCCGTCGCGACGATCGAGCAGCGTGAAACGGCGCTGAAGACCGCGCAGGCCCAGCTGGCCGCCGCCGACAATGCGCTCAGCGTCGCCGAAGCCGACCGCAAGAGCCGCGACGCCGAAAGGCAGGAATTGCAGGTGCGGCTCGACCGAACGGAAATCAAGGCGCCGGTCGCGGGGCTCGTCACCCATCGCTCAGCGAGGCTTGGCGCCGTGGTCAGCGGCTCGGGCGAGGCGCTGTTTCGCATCATTGTCGACGGCGCCATCGATCTCGAGGCCGACGCGCCCCAACAGTCGCTGGTGCGCTTCGCCGTCGGCATGCCCGCGACGCTGCGTCTTCCGGGCGTCGCCGATCCGATTGAGGGCCGGGTGCGGCTCATCTCCGAGGAAGTCGATAAGGCAAGCCGCACCGGCAAGGTGCGGATTGCCTCGGCGACGTGTCGCACGCCCGTATCGGGGCTTTTGCTTCGGGCGAGGTCGAACTCGCGCGGCGCGACGGCGTCGGCGCGCCCGCTTCCGCTCTGCGGCGCGACGGCGATGTCGCGCGCCTCTATGTCGTCCGCGACGGGCGGGTCGAAGAGCGGCGCGTCACGCCCGGCATCGTCGAGGGGGACACGGTCGAGATCAGGGACGGCGTGACCGCTGGCGAAAGCGTTGTGGCGCGCGCCGCCGCCTTCCTGCGTCCGGGCGACCGCGTGCGCGCGAGGCCCGAAGCGACCGCGGCTGGCGGCTAGGGAGGCGAACCCATGCGTCTCAACGTCTCAGCCTGGTCGATCCGCCGCCCCATCCCCGCGGTGGTCGCCTTCGCGGTCCTCACCATCCTGGGCCTCGTCAGCTTTCGGTCGATGTCGATTACCCGCTTTCCCAATATCGACATCCCGATCGTACAGGTGCTGATCACCCAGTCGGGCGCAGCGCCGTCGGAGCTCGAATCGCAGGTGACGAAGAAGGTCGAGGATGCGGTCGCGAGCCTCAACGGCGTCTGGCATCTTATTTCGACCGTCACCGACGGCTCGTCGTCGACCATCGTGCAGTTCAGCGTCGGCTCGGTCGACATCGATCGCGCGCTCAACGACGTGAAGGATCAGATCGCCAAGATTCGCAGCGATCTGCCGCGCTCCATCGACGAGCCGATCGTCAACCGCGTCGACATCGAGGGCCTGCCGATCGGCACTTACGCCGCTTCGGCGCCGGGCCTCAGCGTCGAGCAACTGTCGTGGTTCATCGACGATTCGGTCGCGCGCGACCTGCAAAGCATTCGTGGCGTCGGCGAGGTCAAGCGCTCCGGCGGCGTCGACCGAGAGGTCCGCGTCTCCCTCGATCCGGAAAAGCTGCTGGCGCTCGGCGTCACCGCGGCCGCCGTCAATGAGCAGGTACGCGCCGACAATGTCGATCTCGGCGGCGGCCGCGGCGAGGTCTCCGGCCAGGAACAGGCGATCCGAACGCTTGCGGGCGCGCGCAGCGTCGCCGATCTCGCGGCGCTGCCGATCGCGCTGCCGGGCGGGCGCAAAGTCAGGCTCGACGAACTCGGGACGATTGTCGACGGCGCCGCCGAGCCGCGCACCTTCACCCGCCTCTTTGACCAGCCGATTGTCGCCTTCGGCGTCAAGCGGGCCAAGGGCGCGAGCGACGTGACCGTCGATCAATTGGTCGAGAAGCGGCTCGCGAAAATTGCCGCCGAGCACCCCGAGGTGACCTTCACCAAGGTCGACACGCAGGTCGACAACGAGCTCGGCAACTACCGCTCGACGATGGAGACCCTGATCGAAGGCGCGCTGCTTGCGGTCGTCGTGGTGTTCGTCTTCCTGCGTGATCTGCGCGCGACGATCGTCACCGCGGTCGCGCTGCCGCTCTCGGTCATTCCGACCTTCTGGGCGATGGACGCGATCGGCTTCTCGCTCAATCTGGTGAGCCTGCTCGCGATCACGCTGGTGACCGGCATTCTGGTCGACGACGCGATCGTCGAGATCGAGAACATCGTGCGTCATATGCGCATGGGCAAATCCGCATGGCGGGCCTCGCTCGAGGCCGCCGACGAGATCGGCCTTGCGGTCATCGCCATCTCGCTGTCGATCGCGGCGATCTTTGCGCCCGTCAGTTTCATGGGCGGCATCGCTGGACAGTATTTCCGCCAGTTTGGCCTGACGGTCGCGATCGCCGTGATGTTCTCTCTTCTGGTCGCGCGTTTTGTCACGCCGGTGATCGCCGCCTATTTCATGCGCGCGCCGCGCGAAGCGGAACACCGCGACGGGCCGGTCATGCGCGGCTACACCCGCCTCGTGCGCGCATCGGTCGGACACCGCTGGATCACGCTTTTCATCGGCGCGCTGATCTTCGCCGCCTCCCTTTGGTCGACGCAGCTCCTGCCGTCGGGCTTCATCCCGGCCGACGATGTCGGGCGGGTGCTGCTCGCGATCGAACTGCCCCCGGGCTCGAGGCTCGACGACACCGACCGCGTGACGCGGACGATTTCCGAGAAGCTGCGGCGGTTTCCGGAAGTCCGCTCGGCGCTCATCTTCGGCGGACAGATCCTCGGCTCCGGCGCCGAGCCTCGCAAGGCGACGCTCGTCATCAACTTCGTCCACAAGTCCGAGCGCGAGGCGACGCAGAAGGATTTGCAGCTGAGGATCGGCGCAATGCTCGCCGACGAGCCCGATATCCGGTACTGGTTCCTGAAGGACAACGGCCAGCGCGATCTTTCGCTCATCATCGCCGGCCCCGACATCGACGCCATCAACGACACGGCGAACCAGATCGCGAGCGAGATGCGCGCGATCCCGGTCATCGAGAATCCGATGTCGACGGCCGAGCTCGAGCGGCCGGAACTGCGGATCGAGCCGAAGCGGCAGGTCGCGGCCGATCTCGGCGTTTCGACCGAGGCGCTCTCCGAGACCATTCGGGTCGCCACGCTCGGCGACATCGACGCCAATCTCGCCAAGTTCAACGCCGGCGACCGGCTGATCCCGATCCGGGTCGAGCTCGACGAGTCTGCGCGATCCCGTGTCGGCCTCCTGCAGCAGTTGAGGGTCCCGACCAGCGGCGGCGCGACCACGCCGCTCTCGGTCGTGGCGGATTTTTCGATGAGCCACGGACCGACCGCGATCAACCGCTACGATCGCTCGCGGCGCGTGACGATCGAGGGGGATCTCCGCGGCGACACGGCGCTCGGCGCGGCGGTCGAAGCGATCCGCGCGCTGCCGACGGCGAAAAACCTGCCGCCAGGGGTGGAGATTCGCGAGACTGGCGACGTCGAGATCATGAGCGAGGTGTTCGCCTCCTTCGCCGCAGCGATGGGCGCCGGCCTGATGATGGTCTACGGCCTCCTGGTGCTGCTGTTCGGCAGCTTCCTGCAGCCGATCACAATTCTCGTGTCCCTGCCGCTTTCGATCGGCGGCGCGATCATCGCGCTTCTCATCACCCACAAGGCGCTGTCGATGCCGGTGGTGATCGGCATCCTGATGCTCATGGGCATCGTGACCAAGAACGCGATCATGCTGGTCGACTTCGCGGTCGAGGAGATCGGTCGCGGCTCGTCGCGGCTCGACGCGCTGGTCGAGGCGGGCCGCAAGCGCGCGAGGCCGATCGTCATGACCACCATCGCGATGGCCGCCGGCATGTTCCCGTCGGCGCTGGGTCTCGGCGACGGCGGCGGCTTCCGCTCGCCGATGGCGATCGCGGTGATCGGCGGCCTCATTATGTCGACAATGCTGTCGCTCGTCTTCGTGCCGGCCGTGTTCACGGTGATGGATGACATCGGCCGGCTTACGTGGCGGTGGATTCCGACGCGAAGTGCAACCCCGTCGACAGCATTGGTTCCTCAACGAAAAGTCGGGTTTCCCATTCCGAACGCCGGCCTTCTGCTCGGTTT
>Ga0209040_10002422_pt1 | contig 14663 bp, 13 predicted proteins | sample BogFormECP12_OM3_FD_188240 | JGI IMG/M metagenome (GOLD analysis project Ga0209040, IMG submission 188240) | Bog forest soil microbial communities from Calvert Island, British Columbia, Canada - ECP12_OM3 (SPAdes) (version 2) | ecosystem: Environmental > Aquatic > Freshwater > Wetlands > Bog ...
CCCCGCGGGTGAAACCTAACATCACGGCAGAACAAACGTAGAATCAACCACTTCCAGCCAAAATGCCTCGAATCCCTAACCATTAGCCGAGGATTAGGGGGCAGGTCGGTTTGATTGACTTACTACGCCTCCCGGTAATATATGGCGCTTTAAACTCAAATAAGCTTCGGGGGATGGATGCCGCAGATCCAGTCAAACAGCCCGCACCTACTCGCAGGGTTGGGTCAGGCGGGTTCGGCGGAAGCTGGTGAACATTGCGCTCGGATACTGCCGCAACCAAGACGCGGCCGAGCGGATTCCCCGCTCAGGGCCAGAGACCTCTTGGTGACGGAGCTGCTCGCCACGCGGTCGCCCAAGCCGGCGAATGTCGCTGCGGAAGCTGCAGCCTTCTACGAGCTCGCCACCCTTATGCTCGCCAGTCCGGAGCGGGCCATTCCGCGCTTCATGGAGATGGCGCTCGAGCTGTGCGACGCGGGATCGGCGGGCTTGAGTGTTCTGGCTAAGGCGGAAGATGGCAGCGAAATTTTTCGCTGGGATGCTCTGGCCGGGCAATTTGCATCCCACGTCGGCGGAACCACCCCTCGGCATTTCAGTCCTTGCGGCTTGTGCCTTGACCAGGCTGCCCCCGTCCTTGTCTCGCGCCCGGCACGCCTATTTACCTATTTCGAACAAGTCGATCCCCCGATCATCGAAGCCCTCATCGTCCCGCTTTATGACGCAGGCGGCGTCCCGTTGGCGACGATCTGGGTTATAGCGCACGACGATCAGCATAAGTTCGACGCCGAGCATGTGCGGGTCATGACCCAATTGGCCTCGCAACTCGTGCTCGCGCTGAAAATTCTCAAGCAGAAAACTGCTGGGCTCGCAGCAGAGCTGGACAAAGCCGAGGGGCTCAGTCGGTCAAAGACACGACTTCTGGCCTCGGTGGGACATGATCTTCGGCAACCGCTGACCGTGATCATGGGCGTCCTGGAGATGATCGCGGCTCGCCCAGGCGACCGCGAGTGGAAGCTGCTCGCTCACGCAAAGGCGGCAACGGCCCGCTTGGCGCGTGCCTTCGAGCTAATGATGGAGGTCGGCCGGCTGGACCTCAATCAAGTAGAACCGAACGTGCGCCCCTGTCGCCTTGTGGACCTGTTTGATGAACTCCGCAGCCAACACCGGGAAGACGCGGAGCGCAAAGGGATCGGTTTCCGTGTGGCTGCCAGCAACCTGACCGTTTTGTCGGATCCTGAGCTGCTGGGTTCGATCCTGCACAACTTGGTCGACAACGCGATCAAATATACAGATCGCGGGGGCGTCCTCGTGGGCTGCCGCCGCCGCGGTGATCACGTGCTGATCCAGGTGTGGGATACCGGTCGAGGCATCCCCTCCGATATGCTGAGCATCATCTTTGAGGAGTATCAACAGGTCGCGCCGCTCACCAGCGTGGGCACCGGTCTAGGTCTGTTCATCGCAAAGCAGACCGCCGATTTATTGGGCCATGGGTTAGCGGTGCACTCTACCCTGGGCCGCGGCACCTGCTTCAGCATCGCTGTCCCTGCTCGAGCGGGGCCGGTCAAGGCGCATCCGAGCTTAGTCGTGCGGCCTTAGGACCGCTTGGCGGTTTGGGCCCGCTTTATCGCCTGCACCACCGCCGGGCGATGGCTCTCCGCCGCCCAGCCTGCGGCATCGCGTCCGGTAAAATCGGTTTTGGTGACGCTGGCGCCCTTCGCGAGCAGTGCCAGCACGATATCGATGTTGCCGCGATTGGCAGCGACCATCAGCGGTGTCATGCCATTCTTGTTTTCCGCATCGACCGGAGCTCCGACATCGAGGAGAAGCCGCGCCGCCTCGGCCTGGTTGCGATCGGCCGCCAGGTGCAGCGCCGTGTTGCCGAGCTTGTCCTTGACGCCAAGCTTGGCGCTGGCCTTGATCAGAATTGCAATGATCGTGAGATTGCCGTTCATCGCGCCATAGTGCAGCCCGGTGCGCGCCTCTTCATCGGTCTGGTTCGGATTGCCGTCATTGGCGACGAGCGACCGGACCAAAGCGGCATCGTTCGCGCGCGCCGCGCGCGCTACGTTCTCCCCATAGGTTCCGAAAATATTGATCTCGGCATGCGGCGCCGAGCCGACTGCGGCAGCGCCGAGCGCAGCAAGCATGAGCATCGCGATCAGGCGAGTTTTCATGATACCCTCATTGCCTCGACAAGGCAGCTTGAGCCGGCGAGCCAGGCGAGCGCCGCTTCGACGGTGTCGACTGCTTCGCCGGGCTCGGCCGGCGGCCGCCGCACCATAATGACGGGAAGACCGCGCTCGCGGGCGGCGATGATCTTCGCCTCGGTTGCCGCACCGCCGCTCGCCTTGCAGACGAGCACGTCGATCTCATTGGACTCGATCTGGTTGCGTTCTTCCGGCAGGGAGAACGGGCCGCGGCCGACGATCACCTCGTAAGACTGCAGCGGCAGGCGCCGACGCGGCGGATCGACGAGGCGAACCAAGTAATGGACCGCGGTCGCAGCACTGAAGCTGGCGATCTCGCTGGCGCCGACCGTGAGCCAGGCGCGCCTTCCGGCGCGGCCGACGATTGCGGCGGCGTCCGAGACACAATCGACCTCGATCCAGCGGTCGAGCGGATCACGGTGCCAAGGGGGGCGCCGCAACACCAGCCGGGGGACATTCGCCTGCTCGCAAGCCAGCCGTGCCGCGGCCGAGATCCGGGCAGCAAAAGGGTGAGTGGCGTCGATCAGCCGCCCAATGCCGTGCTCGGTCAGATAGGCGGCGAGGCCGGACGCGCCGCCAAAACCGCCAATGCGGACGTGGCCCGCCAGGGGGCCCGGGCGTTCGGTCCGCCCGGCCAGCGATGTCGTGACCTGCAGCACATCGCCAAAGCGCGCCGCGGCAGTTCGGGCGAGTTCCGCCGCCTCGGCGGTGCCTCCCAGGATCAAGAGCCGCTCTGTGGTCAATTGCCGACCCGCGCAAGGAAGCTACCTTGGCGGTCCACGATCGCAACTTCGACGGCAGTCTTCCCGCATATCGTCGCCAGCGCCACTTCACGCGCCCACCATGCTATGGTGCGGGCCAGCGCCTCACGCAGATCGCCAGCAATGCCGAGGATCTCGGCCGCCCCTACGGCGGCGCGCGCCGCTTCCACGATTGCCGGCCCGGCGCCGAGCTCGCCGAGCACTCCGGCCAACCAAGCGATGTCGACCCGGCTTCTCGCCGAATGGAGATCGAGGTGTCCGGCGGCTAGCTTGGCGAACTTGGCAAAACCGCCAGCAATGGTCAGCCGCTCGACCGGGTGACGCCGTAGGTACTTCAATGTGCCGCCGGCGAAGTCGCCCATATCGATCAAGGCGTGATCGGGCAAGCCGTAAAGGCGTTGGACGGCGCGCTCCGAGGTCGCTCCGGTTGCCGCCGCGATGTGGTCGAGGCCGGCGGCGCGGGCAACGTCGATCCCGCGATGGATGGCGTGGATCCAGGACGCACAGGAGTAAGGGACGACGATGCCGGTCGTGCCGAGGATGGAGAGGCCGCCGATGATTCCGAGCCGCGCGTTCATCGTCTTCTCGGCCAGACGGTCGCCGCCGGGAATCGCGATCGTCACGGTGACATCCGGCGGGGGCCCGCCAGCTTCCGCGGCCGCGTCGATCAGCACGTCGCGGATCAGCGCGCGGGGTGCGGGATTGATCGCCGGCTCGCCGACGGCGAGCGAAAGACCGGCCCGAGTGACCGTGCCGACCCCTTCTCCTGCAGCGAATCCAATGCCCGAGCCGGGCGCGGCCCAAGCGGTTGCGGCGATAATCAGCGCGCCATGCGTGACGTCGGGGTCGTCGCCGGCGTCCTTGAGGACACCGGCGCGGGCGCCGGCGACGCTCAGTTCGGCTAATGCCAGCGGAAACGTCGCCGTGCCACCGCGCGGCAAACGGATCGCGACTGGATCGGGGAAGCGGCCCCCCATCATCGCAGCGAAGGCTGCCCGCGAGGCCGCTGCGGCGCAGGCGCCGGTCGTCCAACCGCGGCGCAGCGCTGGGCTCTGTTCCCGTGCCATAAACCGATCTTAGCAAAACCTGCGGGGATGACTACCTTGTGGCCTGCCGACAGCCCCAACGCTCACTCTGCGCATGCAGGGACGGAGGCGGGGGCCCCGGCCAGTGTCTTTCGGAAGCAGTCTGAGAGTGATCGACAGCGCCCTTCTCGGTCTGCCGGAATTTGAACCCGGCAGCGTTTGGCTCGTCGGCGCCGGCCCCGGTGACCCCGGGCTACTCTCTGCCCTGGCGCTGCACGCGCTGGCGCGCGCCGATGTCGTCGCCTATGACGCGCTGGTCGATCCGCGCATCTTGCGCCTGGCCCGGCCGGGCGCCGCGCTCGACTATGCCGGCAAGCGCGGCGGCCGGCCCTCTCCGAGCCAGCCGGACATCTCGGCACGGCTGATCCGGATGGCGCAGGCCGGCAACCGCGTATTGCGGCTGAAGGGCGGCGATCCTTGCGTGTTCGGGCGCGGCGGAGAAGAGGCGCTGGCGCTTGCTGGCGCTGGTATCCCGTTCCGCATCGTTCCCGGAATTACCGCCGGGATCGGCGGGCTCGCCTATGCCGGGATCCCCGTCACCCATCGCGACACCAATTCCGCGGTCACCTTCCTGACCGGCCACGACAGCGACGGCGAGGTTCCCGGCGGGCTCGATTGGGATGCCATTGCCCGAGGCGCCCCGGTTATCGTGCTGTACATGGCTTCACGGCATCTGCCGAAAATCGCCGAGCGGCTGCTGGCCGCCGGGCGGCGCCCGGACGAGCCGATGGCCATCGTCAGCAAGGCAACGACACCCGGCCAGTCGGTGCTGGTGTCGACCCTCGGGGAAATCGCCGGCGTAGCGGTCAATGTCGGGGTTCCCGCAATCGTCGTCATCGGCCAGGTCGTTCGGCTGCGTGCCGCACTCGATTGGGTTGGCGCACTCGATCGGCAAAAGCTCGTTAGCCCGTCGTGACCGGGCGCGGGCTGATCCTTGCCGCCCCCGCTTCGGGAAGCGGCAAGACATTAGTTACCGCCGGCCTGGCGCGACATTTGCGCCGCTGCGGCTTGCGCGTCGCAACGGCGAAAGCGGGACCCGATTTCGTCGATCCGACCTTTCACGCCGTGGCCGCGGGCAAGCCTTGTCTGAACCTCGATGTCTGGGGGATGCGGCCGGCGACCCTGGCAGCGCTCGTCGCCGAGCTCGAGGCCTGCGCCGATATCGTCCTCTGCGAAGGTGTGATGGGATTGTTCGACGGGACGGGCCGCGACGGCGAGGCCGGTTCGACCGCCGAGCTGGCCCGCGTGACCGGCTGGCCGGTCGTGCTGATCGTCGGTGCACGAGGGCAAGGCGCTTCGGTCGCTGCGTTGCTGCGCGGCTTCGCCACCCATGACTCATCCGTGCCGCTGGCAGGTGTCATCCTCAACCGCGTTTCGAGCGACCGCCACGGCGCGCTGCTCCTAGGCGCACTAGCGAGGCATCTGCCTTTTCTCAGCTGCGTGGGCTTGTTGCCCTCCGATCCGGTATTGGCTCTCCCGTCGCGCCATCTCGGCCTGGTGCCAGCAAGCGAGATCGGGAACGTCACCGCAGTCATCGATCACTGCGCCGCGCATATTGGCAGGACTGTCGACATTAACCGGCTTTTGAGCCTGGCGCGACGCTCGGCGATTACCGGCGCAGCGGGAGCCATTCCGATCCCAGCGTTGGGCCAACGTATCGCAATAGCCCGCGACCAGGCATTCTGCTTCGCGTATCCCGCTCTGCTCGAGGGCTGGCGGCGTCAGGGCGCCGAACTCGCATTCTTCTCGCCGCTCGCGGACGAGCCGCCCGAGGCTGCCGCCGATTCGGTCTACCTTCCCGGCGGCTACCCTGAGCTTTGGGCGGACCGGCTCGCATGCGCCGAAGGTTTTGTCGGCGGCCTCCGGCGAGCCGCAGCCGGTGGAAAGCCGATCTATGGCGAATGCGGCGGGTACATGGTCCTCGGCGACGCCATCGTCGACGCCCGGCGGCGCCGTTGGCGCATGGCGGGACTGCTTCCGCTGGTCACCAGCTTTGCCGAGCGCCGGCTGCATCTCGGTTATCGATGCGCGACCGTGCTCGGCAATACGCCGCTCGTAGCGGCCGGCGCGGCGTTTCGCGGTCATGAATTTCATTATGCGACGGTCATCCAGCAGGATGCGACCGATCCTTTGATGGAGGTAACCGACGCGGTGGGGTCAAATCTCGGCTGCGTTGGTCTTCGGCGCGGCTCGGTTTTCGGCTCCTTCATACACCTGATCGATCGCTCCATCGATTGAGCTCGGTTACGCGAGCCGCCGTCCGCTATCGCGATCGAACAGGTGGACGCGCTCACGGCGGATAGTGAAATGGAGGGTTTCGCCCGGTGTGGGCTCGATCGTGCCGGGGACACGTGCTTTCATTACCGGGCCGTTCCCGCCCAATCGGCCATGCAGGATCGTGTCGGCACCGAGCCTTTCCAGTAGCTCGACCCGCAGTGGCAGAGGTCCGTCGGGGGCGAGCTCCATATGCTCCGGTCGCAGGCCGACCAGTATCGCACGACCGGCTTGGCGCGGACCATTAGCGGCAAGCATTGCGCCGTCGACCGCCACTCCGCCCTCGGCGATTTCGCCGTGAAGGAGGTTCATTCCCGGCGAGCCGATGAATCCGGCGACAAAGGCGGTCGCCGGGCGCTCGTATAGCGCCAGGGGCGGACCGACCTGGTCGGCAGCTCCGGCATTCATCACGATCAGCCGGTCGGCCAAGGTCATCGCCTCAACCTGGTCGTGGGTGACATAGAGCGAGGTCGTGCCGAGCTCCTGCTGCAATAGCTTGATCTCGACCCGCATCTGCACGCGCAGCTGCGCGTCGAGGTTCGACAAGGGCTCGTCGAACAGAAAGATTTTCGGGTCGCGAACGATCGCGCGCCCCATGGCCACCCGTTGGCGCTGGCCGCCGGAGAGCTGCCGCGGCTTCCGACCCAGCAATTCCCCAAGCTGCAGGATAGCAGCGGCGCGCTCTACCCGTTCCCGGATCTCGGCCCGGCCCATTTTGCGCATCTTGAGGCCGTAAGCCATGTTGTCGTAGACGCTCATATGCGGGTAGAGCGCGTAGTTCTGAAACACCATCGCGATATCGCGATCCTTGGGCTCGACTGCATTGACGACCCGGCCATCGATCGAGACCGTGCCCGAGGTCACCGGCTCGAGCCCGGCCACCATCCGCAACAGGGTTGATTTGCCGCAGCCCGAAGGGCCGACGACGACGACCAGCTCGCCATCGGCGACCGCGCAGGTGATGCCGTGCACGACCTCGCGCTCGCCATATGATTTGCGCACCGCGTCGAGCGTCAAGGTCGCCATCACTTCTCCGACTCGACCAGGCCCGCAACAAACCAGCGCTGCATCGCGAGTACGACCGCGATCGGCGGCAGCATGGCCAGCAGCGCCGTCGCCATGACCAAATGCCACGCGGTCTGCGCGTCACCGTTGCCGATCATTTGGCGGATGCCGATCACGATCGTCGTCATCGTCGGGCTGTTGGTGACGAGCAAGGGCCAGAGATACTGGTTCCAGCCATAGATGAAGAGGATCACGAAAAGGGCCGCGATGTTGGTGCGCGACAACGGAACGACCGTGTCGACAAAGAAGCGCCAGGGGCCGGCACCGTCGATCTTCGCCGCCTCGACGAGCTCGTCGGGGATGGTCAGGAAGAATTGGCGGAACAGCAGAGTTGCGGTCGCCGAGGCGACGAGCGGCAGGGTCAATCCGGCATAGCGGTCGATCAGCCCAAGATCCGCGACGATCTTGTAGGTCGGGATGATGCGCACCTCGACCGGCAGCATCAATGTGACAAAGATCGCCCAAAAGCACACCCGCCGCAGCGGAAAGCGGAAGAAGACGACCGCATAGGCGGAGGGGAGCGAAATCGCGATCTTGCCGATCGCGATAGCGAGAGCCATCACGAGGCTGTTCAGCAGCATTGCTGCGACCGGCTGGCCGCTGGTGCTGATCGTTCCCGCACTGAGCGCGTTTCGATAGTTCGCGAAGATTTCTGGTCCCGGAACCAGCGTCATCGGAGTGTCGAGGATGTCGCGCAGTGTCAGGCTCGATGCGACAAAGGCGACATAGATCGGAAAAAGGACCAGCCCCAGCCCCGCCAGCAGCACCGCATGCGGGATCCAGACCACTCGGCGCGCGCTCATGCGTAGTGCACGCGCCGTTCGATGAAGCGGAACTGGATCGCGGTGAGCGCGATGACGATCGCCATCAGAATGACCGATTGGGCCGCCGAGCTTCCGAGGTCGAGGCCGACGACACCATCGTACCAGACCTTGTAGACGAGGATCTCGGTCGCATTTGCGGGTCCCCCTTGGGTCACGTTGTGGATGATGCCGAAGGTGTCGAAGAAGGCGTAAACGATATTGACGACCAGCAGAAAAAAACTCGTCGGGGCTAGCAGCGGGAAGACGATCGTCCAGAACCGCCGGCGGGTCGAGGCGCCGTCGATAGCCGAAGCTTCGAGCAAGGCTTTCGGGATCGCCTGCAACCCGGCGAGGAAGAACAGAAAATTATAGCTGATCTGCTTCCAAGCGGCAGCGAGGATCACCAGCAGAAGCGCCTGCCGGCCGTTCAGGACGTAGTTCCAGTCGATGCCCGCGCGGCGCAAGGCAACGGCGATGATGCCGACGCTCGAGTTGAACAGGAATTGCCACAGCACGCCGGCGATGGCTGGGGCGACCGCATAAGGCAGCAGCAATACCGTCTTATAAAGGGCGGCACCGCGCACGACCTTGTCGGCCATGACGGCAAACAGCAGCCCCGGGGCCAATGCCAGAAGAGCGACGGCCAAGCTGAACACGAGGGTGACCTCGACCGAGGCAAGATAGGCGGGATCGGCAAGGATCGCCGCGAAATTCTCGAACCCGACAAAGCGCGTCGACAGGCCGAAGGCATCCTGGCGCTGCACCGATTGCAGGATCGCCTGTACGGCCGGCCAGAAGAAGAAGACAAAAGTCACCGCTAGCTGCGGCATCAACAGCAGGGCCGGAAACACCCAGCCGGTGAATACAACCCGGCGCTCCACCCGCGATAGTGCCCCTCATCCCAACCCTCTCCGCCCCCAGGGGCGGGGAGGGAGAATTCGTAGCCGTTATTGCTGCGTGTTCTTCTGGAACTGGCGTAACAGGTCATTGCCGCGCTTGACCGCGTCATCGAGAGCGGGTTGCGCATCGGATTTGCCGGCGAAGACCGTTTCGAGATCCTCGGCGATGACGTCGCGGATCTGCACGAGATTGCCGAGGCGCAGCCCCCGCGAATTTTCGGTCGGCGGTTTTGCGGTCATTTGCAGGACCGGGATCTCGCGTCCGGGGTTCTTTTCGTAGAAGCCGGATGCCTTGGTTGCCTCATAGGCTGCCTTGGTGATCGGCAGATACCCGGTGTCTTCATGCAATTTTTGCTGCAAACCGGTTTGCGACAGGAAGGTGAAGAATTTCGCCACCCCCTTGTATTCCTCGGCTTTCTTGCCGCCCATGACCCAAAGGCTGGCGCCGCCGATGATGGAGTTCTGCGGCGCACCGGCGACGTCCGGGTAATAAGGCAGCTCGGCCATGCCGAAATCGAATTTCGCGCCGGCCTTGAAGATCCCATAGGCGGCCGACGAGGTCTGGATCATTGGGCACTCCCCGTTGAGAAACTTGCCTTCGGGCTCGGTGGTGCGCCCACCATAGTCGAAGCTTCTGTCCTTCTGGGACTCGGCCAGATTCTGGATATGCTTCGCGACGACGGGATTGTTGAATTCGAGGACCGCGTCGGCGCCCTCCACGCCGTTGGCCCTGGTCGCGAGCGGGATGTTGTGCCAGGCGCTGAACTGCTCGATCTGGGTCCAACTGATCCATCCGGCGGTCAGGCCGCAGGCACTGCCGGCGGAGCGCAGCTTCTGGGCGACATCTAAAGTTTCGGGCCAGGTCTGCAGTGCCTTGTCGGGGTCGAACCCCGCCTTCCTGAAGGCGTCCTTGTTCCAATAGGCGATCGCGGTCGAGCTGTTGAACGGCAAGGACAGCATCTTGCCGTCAGCGGTGCTGTAATACCCGGTCACCGCCGGCAGGTATGCACTCTGATCGAACGGCTCGCCGGCCTCGGCCATCAGCTGATAGACCGGCTTTACCGCCCCCTTCGCCGCCATCATCGTTGCCGTGCCGACTTCGAAGATCTGGATGATGTGCGGAGCATTGCCCGCGCGGTAGGCGGCGACACCGGCAGTCATCGTCTCGGCATAGGAGCCTTTGAACACCGGCACGATCTTGTAGGCGGTTTGCGATGCGTTGAAATCGGCGGCGATCTTGTTGACGCGGTCGGCATTGACCGCGGTCATTGCGTGCCACCACTGCAATTCCAACGGCTCCGCCGCAACGGCCGGCACGGCCAGCCACGCCGCGAGAGCGGCGCCGATGATCGTCCTTTTCATGCACATCCCCCGGCGGCCGATTCGCGGTTCGGCGTTGTTCTAAGGAGCAGCAGATTGCCAGATTGTGACAACCGTCGGAAGCTTTTGTGACTCTCCCCAGCTCCCGGTGCTCGATGTTATGATTCGCACGTCTGCGGCGAATGGGGTGGGGCATTGAGCGTTCGCGGCGTTTTCTCCTACGAAGCGAGGCCGCAGCGAAGTCCGCGCGGCGAAGCGCAGGCTGCGGAAATCCACCGGCAGGTGGCGGCACTCGATCTCGGCGTCTCAGTGTCGATTCGGGTCAGTCCGCGGGCGCGGCGGATAGCGCTGCGGATCAGCGCAGCCGAACGCGTCGTCCAACTCGTGCTGCCGCCCGGCGTGCCGGCGAGCCACGGGCTGCACTTTATGGCGTCGAAACGCGGATGGATCGCGGCCCGCCTCGAAGCCTTGCCGCAGCTGGTGCCGTTCGCCGAGGGCGCGGTCGTGCCGGTGCTCGGGGTCCCACACCGGATCTGCCGTGAGCTTCATTCGAGCGCGCCGCCGGTGGCGATCGTCGACGGCCAAATCCGCGTGCGCGGCGATCCGCTGCATCTCGCGCGCCGCGTCCACGACCATCTCGTTGCGATGGCGCGGAGTGAGCTGAGCCGGCGGGCGCATCACCTCGCGGCACGGATCGGCCGCAACGTGGCGCGAGTCGCTGTGCGCGACCAGAAAAGCCGCTGGGGGAGCTGCTCGGGAAGCGGCAACCTCTCCTTCAGCTGGCGGCTGATCTTCGCGCCCGAACCGGTGATCGACTATGTCGTCGCGCACGAGGTGGCGCATCTCGCCGAGATGAACCACGGACCCCGCTTCTGGCGCCTGGTAGAGAGCCTCTCGCCGGACAGCGCGACGCCCCGGGCGTGGCTCAAGCGGCATCGCAGCCGACTGTTGTCCTACGGCTAACCAGGATCGGGAGGACGGCGATGGCGCAGGGTACGGGATACACGGTGAAATCGATCGAGCCGGTCGCGATCGGCAGCGATGTGCAGGCGCGCCTCTTCACCCTGGCTCCGGGCGAAACGATCCCATGGCATTTTCACAGCGCGGTGACCGACTGGTACTTCGTGCTCGAGGGCGCGTTGTCGATCGAAACCAAAGCGCCCGCCGATCACCAGCTTCTCGCGGCGGGCGGGACCTATCGTATTCCTCCGAAGACCGCGCATCTGATCACCAATGGGTCGGACGCGGACACGCGCTTCCTCTTGGTGCAGGGCGTCGGGCCCTATGATTTTCTCAGAGTCGGCGGCTAATTTGCCTCTCGACTACAAACCTGCCGAAACGCTCGGCGAGATCGCGCATCGACATGAACTCCACAACGTTCGCGCGGCTCCGTCAAAAAATGTCGGCGCAAGATAGAAATCTCACCCGGTGCGCAAAATAAAGGTGACACCCCATTGGCGGCGGATATGACCAGCGCGACAGGGCGTCACAACCAAACGCTGGACTGCATCGTTGCGATGAGGTTGGGCAGCCATGGTGCCCTTCCCACGCCAAGTGTGTTTGCTACATGATTCCGGAAATTCACGGGCCTAGCCGGGTTGGTTCTCACCCCTTTGGTTGAGACGGGTGTCGCGGTGGACGCCGACATTCAGCAAGAGGCCGAAGCCGAACATTACGGCGAGCATCGCGGTGCCGCCGTAGGAGATCAGGGGCAATGGCACGCCGACGACCGGGATCAGGCCCATCACCATCGCCGTGTTGATGAACACATAGAGCGAGAAACCGGTCACGATGCCGAGCCCGAGCAGGCGGCCGAAATGGCTGCGGCACCGTAGGGCAATCACAAACCCATAGCCGATGATCAGCGCATAGAGCGACAGAAGTCCGAGGCCGCCGACAAAGCCGAACTCCTCGGCCAGGGTCGTGAAGATGAAGTCGGTCTGCTTTTCCGGCAAAAAGCTCAGATGGCTCTGGCTGCCGTTAAGGAAACCCCTGCCAAAGAAACCGCCCGAGCCGAGCGCGATCTTCGATTGCAGAATGTGATAGCCGGCGCCGAGCGGGTCGCTCTCCGGATCGAGAAAGGTGTAGATCCGGTTCTTCTGGTAGTCGCGAAGTAAATGCCATGCGGTCGGCACGGTGGCCGCAGCGGCAATCGCCATCAAGGCAAAGAACCGCAGGCGCACCCCGGCGATAAAGAACAGTGCGGCCCCGGTCATTAGCACCAGGATCGCGGTACCGAGATCGGGCTGTTTCAGGATCAGCGCCGCCGGGATCATGACCATCAGCGCGGGCGGGATCAGAAATCGGATATGTGCGATGTCCTCATCGGAGCGGGCGTGAAAATACCGCGCCAGAGCCAGCACCAACGCGAAATTCAGCAATGACGACGGCTGAAGCTGGATCACTCCGAGGTCGATCCAGCGTCGTGCCCCCATGCCGACAAACCCGCGCAAATCGACCGCGGCAACCAGGACCAGCGCAACCGTGTACGCCCAATACGCCGCGCGGAACCAATGTCGGATGCCGAGGAGCGCAGCGCCGATCATCGGGACGAGCGCTATCCCAAAGCGCATCATCTGGGTCGAGGCCCAGGGCTGCATCTCGCCGTCGGCGGCCGAGTATAAGACTGCGATACCGCAGGACGCGGCGATGAACACGAGCAGCACCAGCCCCCAGCTGATGCCGCGGAGCTTGTCGAGAAAGCCGAGCTCATGCCCGAGATCGGAGGTCAGACCGGCCATGGCTCAGCCGCCCGGCGCGATCACCTGGGCCACCGCCTCCGCACCGGGGACCCGTCGGGCAGGATCGCGCCGTTGTGACTCGAGCAAGACGTCACGGCAGATCGGCGCCGCGACGGCCGAGCCCCCGCCGCCGCTCGAGCCGCCGTGCTCGACCACCGTCGCGCAGACATATCGTGGCGCGCCGACTGGCGCGAAGGCGACGAACAGTGCGTGATCACGCTGTTTCCACGGGATCTGCCGGGCCTTGCGTACGCCGCGCGCCCGCTCGTAGTCGCTGATGCTGCGGACTTGCGAGGTACCGGACTTGCCACCCATCGCGAAACCCGGCTCCGGGATCCGCGCGGCATAGGCGGTGCCGCCCTGCTCGTTGACGACCGCGTTCATTCCATCGAGCACCAGGGCGATGGTGCGCGGGTGGAGGCCGAGAGGTGGGAAGTCGCCAGGCGCGGGGTCGCCGCCGGGCGGCATCAACCCTTCGGGGCGCACGAGCCGAGGTGACACGGCCCGGCCGGTGACGAGCCGCGCGACCATCGTGGCGAGCTGCAAGGGCGTCGCCAACACCGATCCCTGGCCGATCCCGGCAATCAATGTCTCGCCCTGAGACCAGGCGGCGCCGCTGGTTGCGAGCTTCCATTCGCGGCTCGGGATCAGGCCCGGCCGCTCGCCCGGGATGTCGATGCCGAGCAGGCCGCCAAAGCCGAACCGGCGTGCCGTCGCCGCGAGACGATCGATCCCGACCCGGCGCGCCGTCTCATAAAAGAAGACGTCGCAGGACTTTTTGATCGCATCGCGCAGACGCAAGGTGCCGTGGCCGCCATGCCGCCAGCAGTGAAACGTTGCGTTGCCGAATTCGAGATATCCGGGGCACGTGAACGAGGTCTCGGGGGTCAGAACTCCGGCGGTCAGCGCGGCTGCCGCAACCACCGGCTTGAAGGTCGAGCCCGGCGGGTAGACGCCGGCGATCACTTTGTTCGACAGCGGCTTGCGAGGATCGTTGGAAAGCTCCTGCCACGTCGCCGAGGTAAGCCCGGTCGAGAACGGCACCGGATCAAAGCTCGGGCTCGAGACGAGAGCCAGAACGTCGCCGGTGACCGCGTCGAGCAGCACGCACGCGACGCTCTGCTCGGCGCTGCAGCGGCGAGTCACGAACTCCTGCATCGCCATGTCGAGACTGGTGACAGCGTCCTGTCCAGGCTTTCCGGCGACGCGGGCGAGGTCACGGACGACCCGGCCGAGGGCATTGACTTCGACCTGGCTCGTCCCTGCCGTGCCGCGCAGCTCCAAATCTTGCGACTTCTCGACGCCGCTCTTGCCGATGCGGAAATCCGGCATTTCGAGCAGCGGATCGCCGTCGAGTTCCTGCTCGGATACTGCAGCGACATAGCCGACGACGTGCGCTGTGGTTTCGCCGAAGGGATATTGGCGGGTCACGCCCTGGTCGATCGACAGGCCGGGGAGTTCCGGAATTGCAACCTCGATGCGCGCCATTTCGTCCCAAGCGAGATTGGCGC
>Ga0209040_10002424_pt1 | contig 14657 bp, 11 predicted proteins | sample BogFormECP12_OM3_FD_188240 | JGI IMG/M metagenome (GOLD analysis project Ga0209040, IMG submission 188240) | Bog forest soil microbial communities from Calvert Island, British Columbia, Canada - ECP12_OM3 (SPAdes) (version 2) | ecosystem: Environmental > Aquatic > Freshwater > Wetlands > Bog ...
GCACGCCCAGAATCACCAGCTTGCCCTGATGTCCCAGCCCGCCGATTGTGACCGACATGGCGTCCGCATCCGTCACCGTCGCCAGGACCGTCCGCGCGCCGCCCAGCTTCTGCAACTCCGCGGCAACGTCCTCTGACGTGCTGTCGATGTAATAGTGCGCGCCCAGCTCATGTGCGAACTTCGCCTTGTCCGCCCCGCGCGCAATCGCAACGGTTGTGAATCCCATCTTCGCCGCATATTGCACGCCCAGATGTCCCAGCCCGCCCATGCCCAGAACTGCCACCACATCCGGAGGCCGCGCCCCACTGTTGCGCAGTGCGTTAAACGTCGTGATCCCGGCGCACAGCAGCGGACCCGCATCCGCGCCCGACAACGAATCCGGCACAGCCACGAGCGCCATCGCCGGAGCCACCACATAGTCGGCATATCCGCCGTCATAACTTATGCCGGGGATTTGCAGGATCACGCACGCAATGTGGTCACCCCTCCGGCACGGCTCACACTTGCCGCAATGGCCGCCGTACCAGCCGATTCCGACGCGCTGGCCCGGCGTCCACTGCGTCACGCCTTCGCCTACCGCATCCACCACGCCTACCACCTCATGGCCCGGCACCCGCGGATACTGAATCGGAAACACCCCATACATGGTTATCGCATCGCTGTGGCACACGCCGCACGCCTGCACCCGCACGCGCACCTGGTTCGCAGCAGGCTCCGGAACCTCACGCGTCACCAGCTCCAGCGGACCGCCCACCTTCACCACCTGCACATACCTGCCCGTCTTCACTTCAGCCATACGAATCATTCCTCCGAACTCATCAGATAGCGGCAGACATCCTCCAGCACGGCATCTACGCCCTGCGTCGTGCCTACCTCCAGCTTCGGATACGCGATCGCCTCGAAACGATTCTTAATATCCCGATAAAGCGCGGCATTGCGGTTCTTCGCTGGGTTATTCGGGTCAATGCGGCTCAGCCGGGCCTCGGCGACTGCATCCGAACACGTCACATGCAGAATGCGCCAGCGTGCACCAGCCCGCTCTGCCGCGCCAATCACCTCATCGATCTGCTCGCGACGTGAAAACGTCCGCCCATCGAGAAAGATGAACTGCGCCCGTTGACGTTCAGTCAGGTACGCCGCCGCCTCCAGCATCGCGTGCACACAAAGATCGTCCTGCTCGCGCGAGTAATCCGTCAGCGCGCCGGGAAACAGCGCCTCCCGTACTTTATCTTTGTCCAGAACCGCGCCATCCAGCCGGGCCGCCAGTGCCCGCGCCAGCGTGCTCTTGCCCGTGCCCGGCAATCCAGCCAGCAGCACCCATGTAACCGCCATAGTTACTTGAACAACAGTGGAGCAAAGTTGCTCAGGTTGTCCCGCCACACCATCCACACATGCATGCCCGGAGTCGCAATCGCCGTGGGCTGCATACCCTGCTCCTTCAGCCATGCGATCAGCTTCTGGTTCGCCGGGAAAAGCCCATCCTGCTCGCCGCACGCCACCCAAAACAGCTTCAGCTTCGCCTGAATCTGCGCGCCCGATTGCGGCGTGATCGCTGGAAACCGCGGCCCGAAGTTGCTGTCGCCGATCCCGCCCGCGCTGAATGCCCCAATATAGGCGAAGTCGTCCGTATGATTCAGCCCTACCAGCAGCGTTTCCGACCCGCCCATCGAGAGCCCCGCGATCGCGTGCTCCTCCCGCTTGTCCGACAATGGATATTCCGCCTTCACCCGCGGCATCACTTCCTCATACAGCACGCGCGCGAAGTCCTTGAAGTTCCAAGCGGTCGTCTCCGGATCGTTCCACACAGCCCAGCCGCGCGAGATCATGTCCATCGTGCCGTATCCCAGCGGCATCACCACGATCATCGGCTTCGCCTTGCCCTGCGCAATCAGGTTGTCCAGGATGACGTTGGCCTTGCCCATCCACGTCCACGCGCTCGGCTCGTCGCTGTAGCCATGCAGCAGATACAGCACCGGATATTTCTTCTTGCTCTTCGCATCGAACCCCGGCGGCGTGTAGACGTAGTACTCGCTGTTAATGTCGACGATCTTTGACTGATAAAAGTGATGATGAATCTCGCCGTGCGGAACATCTCCCGCCTCCCACGGCATCGGCGGCTGCCCCGGAACCAGGAACACACTCTGCATGTTGAAGAAGCTGGTCTTCACCAGCGTGTTGTGCGGATCGGTCACGCTCGTCCCGTCCACGTTATAGGCATAGCTGTAATACTGCGGAGCCAGCTTCGGAACCGTCACCGTCCACGCGCCATCCGCGCCCTTTGTCATCGCAAAGGGATCTCGGACTCCCTCTAGATGCAGCTCCACCTTCGCCGCATTCGGCATCGCCAGCGTGAACGTCGCGTTCCCATCCGCATCCACCTGCGGACTCTTCGGCGGCGCAGGTACCAGCGCGGTTGGAGCCGAGGACTGCCGAACCGGCGCAGGCTGTGCAGGCGAGGTTGCCTGCTGCGCCGAACAGATGCACGCGCCAAGGCAAAGCGCTGTTAAAGCGAAACAAGCGACGCAGGACTTCTGAACGGACAGAAGGAATCGTGACATCAAGTGAGTTCCCCAACACTGTGAAATGACCGCGCTCCAAAGTGTACAGCGTTTGCTGACAAGTCGGGGTGTAAGTGGCTATGGCATCCGCCCAATCGCTCAGGTAGCATCGGACCAATTAAGCAATCCCTGCGAAGCTTCAAGGATGTGTTTCCGCAGAAAAGAGGTCTTCGTGTTCTCGCACTACATCTTTTGGCCGTGGTTTACAGGACTGGTCTTTCTCGCCATGGGCCTCATCTCGGCGCGAGACGACTTCATGGCTGCCGCCGGACTTGAGAAGGTAATCGCCCTGGGCCGCGCCTTCGCCGCCTCGGGGCTGGCCTGCTTTGGAGCCGAGCACATGGTCAACATCGGGCCCTTCTCGGGGATGGTTCCCGGCTGGCTCCCATTCCATCCCTTCTGGGTCGTCTTCTTCGGACTCGCCCTGCTCGCCAGCGCACTGAGCCTTGCGTGGAACCGCTGCGTCAGGCTTTCTTCCACGCTGACCGCCGTCATGTTCCTGATCTTTGTGCTGACAATCCACATTCCGGGCGCCGTTGCGAGCCCACACGACCGTTTCGGCTGGACGGTGGTACTCCGCGAAACCTCTTTCGCCGCCGGCTTCCTTGCCTTTGCCGGAGCACACGCCCCCCGCTCGAAGCTTCTCATCTTCATCGGGCGCCTCGGCGCAGCCTTCCCATATCTCTTTTTCGCCGTCATGCACATCCTGCATCCGCAGAACGCCCCCGGCGTGCCGCTCCCAAAGCTCTCGCCGTCCTGGCTTTTCTGGCCGCATGTCTGGGCCACGGTGACCGCGATTTTCCTCGCCATCACCGCCATCGCAGTTCTCTTCAACTGGAAGGCTCGCATCGCCGCCGCGTGGCTCGGCCTGTGGATGCTGCTGCTCACCGTCGTCGTCTACGCGCCGATGCTCATTCCCGCAAAGGACGGAATGCAGCTGATCGAGGCCGTGAACTACATTTGGGACACGCTGCTCTTCGCGGGAACCATCCTGCTGCTCGCCTGGGCCATGCCGGAGGACAAGACGCTCCGGCCGGTCGAGTCCATGTAATCACGGGGCCGAGGTCGCGCAATCCGAATAACTTGCTTGCGCGCCTCACGAACGAAAGGCTTCGTCGTCTAACTCCGCATGCGGCTCGCCAGACTGATCGCTCTGCTGCTGTTTGTGTCCGTAGCCTCTGCCCAGAAGGTGCAGCTTCCCGATACGCCGGCCGCGCGCCAGTGCGCAGCGTGGCTCAAACTTTTCGACGGTAACGACCGCGAGGCTTATGGGGCATACCTCGAAAAGAGTATTCCTTCAAGAGCTGGCCACCTCGATCAGGAGTGGGACTTCCGCGAGCGCACGGGCGGCTTTGAACTCGAGAAAATCGAAGATTCCACGCCCGCTACCCTGGTTGCTCTCCTGAAGGAGCGCGGCTCGGATCAGTTTGCTCGATGACCGTGCAAGTAGATGCCGCTGAACCTCACGCAGTCATTCGCTTCGAACTGCGCGCCGTTCCTACCCCGGCCGACTTTCCGCAGCCTCATCTGAGTGAGAGCGAATTAATCAGTGCTTTGCGAAAGAAGCTCGAACAGGATTCCGCTGACGGCCGCTTTGCCGGTGCGGCGCTGTTGGCAAAAGACGGCAAGCCGGTATTCGCCGAAGCCTACGGCCTCGCTGACCGCGAGCAGAAACTTCCGAACACGCTCAATACGCCCTTCCGCATCGGATCGATGAACAAGATGTTCACCGCAGTGGCGATTCTGCAACTCGCGCAGGCGGGAAAACTTGGACTCCATGATCCGCTGGGAAAGTATCTCCCCGACTATCCCAACAAGGACGTTGCCTCGCAGGTAACGATCCATCACCTGTTGACGCACACCGGCGGCACAGGCGACATCTTCGGTCCGGAATTTGACGCGCATCGCCTGGAGCTGCGTACGCTGCAGGATTATGTGAAGCTTTACGGCAACCGCGGACTCGGCTTCTCGCCCTCCAGCGGCCGCTGGGAGTACAGCAATTACGGCTTCATTCTGCTCGGTGTCGTGATCGCAAAAGTGAGCGGCGAGAGCTATTACGACTACGTGCGTGAGCACATCTACAAGCCTGCCGGCATGACCGCAACCGGCTCGGAGCCGGAAAGCCAGCAGGTAGCGGATCGCAGCATCGGATACACGGCCATGGGCGGAGGCGGTGTTCATCCCAACACGGACACATTGCCCTGGCGCGGGACCTCAGCCGGCGGCGGCTACTCGACCGTCGAGGATTTGCTGAGGTTCGCGAACGCCCTGCAGCAGAACAAGCTGCTCAATGCCCAGTACACAGATCTCCTGACCACCGGTAAGGTGCCTGGACCAGCCGGCAGCTATGCTTACGGCTTTGAGGACCGCACGATCAATGGCACCCGATGCTACGGCCACGGAGGCGGCGCGCCGGGCATGAATGGCGATCTGAGGATCTGCCCGGGACCCGGTTATGTCGTCGCCGTGCTCTCAAACATGGACCCTCCCGCCGCGAGCCGCATATCGGACTTCATCACGAACCGGCTGCCAGTCAGGTAAGGCTCATTCGTCGCACCTCTTCGAGGACCTCCAGGCACTTTCCCGATGTTCCGGCGAGCCAATTCCCGTTACTTCTGATATGCTTGCGCTCACGAAAGGTGGTCCTATCCCTATGCCACGTAACAAGACAGTTGTACTTAGCTTACTCACATCCGCGCTCCTGGTTAGCTCGACCCTGCCCGTGTTGGGCGCCGACAAGACCAAGGACGAAGAGACCATCAGGAATGCCACTACGGTGTTACAGGCGATGGTCGGCAGCAAGGACATTCCACCCAGCGTGCTGGCGAAGGCCGATTGCATCATGATTCTACCCAGCGTGAAGAAGTTCGCGGTTGGCATTGGCGGAACAGGTGGTCGCGGGCCGATGACTTGCCGCACAGGCAGCAACTTCCAGGGCAAATGGTCACCGCCAGCAATGTATAGCATCGGCGGCGCCAGTGCCGGGTTGCAGCTCGGCGGCACGGCGAGGGATTATGTGCTCGTAATTCTCAGTAAAGGCGCTGTGGCCAAAGTGCTGAATGGCAAGGTCAGGGTTGGCACCGACGTGACCGCAGCGGCTGGACCCGGTGCTTCTGCTAGCGCGGAGGCAGGGGCTGACATTTTGACCTATTCCAGGACCTCGGGTCTATTCGCCGGCGTGTCCTTGAGCGGCGTCACTCTTTCACCCGACTCTGACGCCAACCAGCGCCTCTACGATAAAACCGTCAGCGCGACCGAAATCGTGCGCGATAACGCTGTCACAGCTACGCCCGCGGGCGCATCCCTCGAGTCTGAACTCAACAGCAAAGGTCCGAAGCATTCCGAATAAGAAGCCGGATAGCCGCAGCGCCGGTTATGAGCCGGTCCAGCTTTCTTCAGAAGCGATTGCCTCGTCCAGGCTGATTGTGTCTGGACGGGGCGACACACCCTATGTGCGACGCCTGACTCCCCTTCCGCCTCATCGCGCGCAATATCTCCCGGCCATATCACCATGGAAGTGCGCTTATCGTGTTAGCGTGAATGCATCAATAAATGTTTGGTTGCCTACCGAAGTCCAAGTCTCACCCTCTTCGTAAGATTCGTCCTCAGTCCGCAGCAGACGCTGCGGCTTTGCTTGTCATCGTCTTCGCAGCGGGCGCCCCTGCCTGCTTCGCCGCGACTTCTCAGCAGGTTGATCCCCCGCCTGTTATCGTGCAGCCGGGGGCGCCGGGGCAACCGACCAAGACGCTGCCGGCGTCGACCAGGCCCACCTTGCCGCCACTTTCGCAAGCCGATGTGGATTTCATGCAGGGCATGATCATGCATCATTCGCAGGCGGTCGAGATGACTGCGCTGATTCCGTCACACACCGAGAACAAGGATATCCGGACTCTCGGAGCGAAGATCAGCAGTTCGCAGTCGGACGAGATCCGATTTATGGAGCGCTGGCTGGCGGCCCGCGGAAAGCCGATCACGATGCCTGGAGCGATGCCGGGAATGCCGGATATGGATATGTCGGGCAAACCGATGGCGCCCATGCCCGGCATGTTGACACCGGAGCAGATGACGGCCCTCCGGAATGCACGGGGCGCGGAGTTCGACTACCTGTTCCTGACCGGAATGATTCAGCACCACAAGGGCGCGCTGGTGATGGCGAAGGATTTGTTCGATACGCCCGGAGCCGGACAAGACGCCGAGATATTCAACTTCGCGACGGATGTGGACAATACGCAGCGGGCCGAGATCAAGATCATGCAGAACATGTTGGAGGAGAAACGTTGAATCAAGTGAAACTCGTTGCTGTCCGTCTGGCCGCGGTGGCCGCCGTTGTTTTATGTTCCGGCGTGGCCTTGATGCACGCCCAGGCGCAGTCACAGACGCCCGCACCCGCCGCTCAGGCGCCGGCCGCACCCGCCAAAGCGCCGGATGCCGAAAAGAACCCGTTTGAGGCTCAGCCCGCTCCGCCGCTGCCGCCGGGAATGACCGGGTCGGACACGAACGATCCTCGCTACAAGCTGAAGGCCGGGCTGTATGACGCAGGCGAGGCTGCCAATGGATTGAAGCATGTCGCCTTTGTGAAGAAGCCTGAGGCGTTTCAGATCACGGCCACTTCTCCCGACGATCCACAGGTGCAAAAGACGCTTGGCCAGCTCGGCGTGAGTGACACCTCGAAAATGCCGAAGTCGATGCAGATGGTGATCGCGCAGCTGGCGTTTGCAAACTCGGACTTTGCCTTCCAGGGCAACCACCTCTTTCAAGGCAACTTCTACGGCGTCAATATCTACGACATCTCTAATCCGGCGAAGGCCGCATTGCTTACCTCGCTGGTATGCCCGGGCGGCCAGGGCGATGTATCCGTGTACGGAAACCTGCTCTTCATGTCGGTCGAGATGCCCAATGGACGCCTGGATTGCGGCGTGCAGGGCTTTCCGCCGGAGCCTCCGCAGCCTGAGCAGCCTAAACCGGCTGCAGGCGAGAAATCTCCGCCAGCCACGGACCAGGAAAAAGAAAAAGAGAAAGAGAAAGAACGACAACGCCGGATACCGGTGGCGCAGAAGGACCGCTTCCGCGGTGTGAGGATCTTCGACATTTCGGACATCCGCAACCCGAAACAAGTCGCAGCGGTGCAGACCTGCCGGGGCTCGCACACGCATACGCTGGTGCTGGATCCGAACGATAAGGACAACGTCTATATCTATGTCTCGGGCACATCGTTTGTGCGGCAGCCAGAAGAGCTGGCTGGATGCTCGGGCGAGGCCCCGGACAAGGACCCGAACACGGCGCTCTTCCGCATCGAGGTGATCAAGGTTCCTCTCGCGGCGCCTCAGGACGCGAAGGTGGTGGCCAGCCCGCGCGTGTTTATCGATCCGCGGACCGGCGCGCTCAACGGCCTGAACAACGGCGGCAGCCACGACAAGGGCGCGGAGAAGCCGGCGGACACAAACCAGTGCCACGACATCACGGTCTACTCAGCGATTGGGCTTGCCGCGGGCGCCTGCTCAGGCAACGGCATTCTCCTGGACATCAAGGACCCGGTGCATCCGAAGCGCGTGGATGCTGTGAATGATCCGAACTACTCGTACTGGCATTCGGCATCGTTCTCAAACGACGGATCGAAAGTGGTCTACACCGACGAATGGGGCGGCGGCCTGGGAGCGCGCTGCCGTCCGAATGATCCGAACAAGTGGGGCGCGGACGCGATCTTCAACCTCAAGGATGACAAGCTGAGCCTGGCCAGCTACTACAAGCTGCCTGCGGCGCAGGGCGACACGGAGAACTGTGTCGCACACAATGGATCCCTGATCCCCGTGCCCGGGCGCGATATCGAGGTGCAGTCCTGGTATCAGGGCGGTATATCGGTCATGGATTTCACCGACGCGGCGCATCCTTTTGAGATTGCCTACTTCGATCGCGGTCCCATCGATGCAAAGACCCTGGTGCTGGGCGGCGACTGGTCGGCGTACTGGTACAACGGCTCGATCTACGCCTCCGAGATTGCCCGAGGACTGGACATCTTCGAGCTGACGCCGACGAAGTATCTGACGCAGAACGAGATCGACGCGGCGAAGGCAGTCAAGGTAGCTGAGCTGAATGTGCAGAACCAGCAGAAGATTGAGTGGCCTGCCCAGTTGGTCGTCGCAAAGGCGTACGTGGATCAGTTAGCGCGTTCGCAGGCGTTGCCGGCGAAACAAATCTCAGCTCTGCAGAAGGCGATCAACGGCGCGGAGAAGTCGCACATGAACGAGAGCAAAGTGGCCAAGCTGAAGGGCATGGCTCCGTCCGTCGAAGCGAGCGCCGCCACGGCGAAGAGTCCTGCGGACTCGAAGCGGTTGCAAGCTTTGGCCGATATCCTTAAGAATCCGTCAGCATAACCGCATCGCAAACTGACCCGAACCCCGCTCGGCGGCTCGCGAGCGGGTTTTTCTTCACTCCACACCCAGCACCTTCACGATCACCCGTTTGCGCCTCTGCCCGTCGAATTCTGCATAGAACACCCTCTGCCACGTCCCCAGATCGAGCTTTCCATTGGTCACCGGCAGAGTCGTTTCGTGATGCAGCAGCAGAGCCTTCAGGTGCGCATCGCCGTTGTCCTCGCCGGTCTGATGATGCTTATAATCCAGCCGCTCAGGAGCAAGCTCCTCCAACCACCTGCCGATATCCTCGATCAGGCCGCTCTCCAGATCGTTTACATAAATGGCAGCCGTAATGTGCATCGGCGAGACGAAGCACAGTCCGTCCTTCACCCCGCTCCGCCGAACGATCTCTTCTACGCGGTCGGTGATGTGAACCATCTCTTTCCGCTTCCTGGTTTCGAAAACGAGATACTCCGTGTGGCTCTTCATCGTACGCACTGCTCCTCAGCCTTTTGGATCTATTGTCGTCCCGACCGAAGTTGAAGGAACTGCATTTTTAGAGGCGCGCGCTATCCCAGGATTGCGTCGGCGATGCGGATCCACCAGTGAGAGCCGCTGCGCAATGTGTAGACCACAAAGCCCTGACAAAGCATCAACACCGGCAGCGCAATCAGATAGACCTTGTGGACGCGCCGGTTCACGATCAGATCGCGCCCCACGCCCAGCAGGATCACCGCGTCCAGGCAAAGGAAGAAAAGGCTGTTGTTGAATATGTAATCAATGCGGCCGAAAGCTGCGTCGAGCAGGCAGCAGGTAGCGATGAACATGAGTCGGCGATGTAGCTCTGGCTTCCTGCGCCAATAGATGGCGAGCGCCAGAAACACCGGGAAGGCGACCATGTCAAAGAACGGAACGATCAGAAAAGCATCCGCTCCCTGCTGGTGCAGCCGATACGTGTCGAAGCGGCCCATCACAATGGCCGTGATAATGCCCAGCGGAACCATCACCGTGCCCAGCGCGACGCCGAACCAGCCGAGCGATCGGTGCACGCGCACGTTATGTGTGCGCAGCAGCGTCGACTGAAGGATGTAGAAGACCACCCACCCGGAGAACACACCCCCATGAATCCAGAGAAGGAAGGGCCGCGGCACAGCAGGATGAAACAGGCTGGCATTAACGGTGTGGCTGAAGCCCCACACCACGATCGCGGCGACGAGCAGCGACATGAAGAAGTAGAAATATTTGTCCAGCAGCCCGTTCCGGCCAGATACCGGATTGAACGGACGCGCGACGACGTCTTGCGGCACAGAGGCCATGCTTAGAACCTCGATCTCGCTCTCTTAGGGGGCAAGCGAGGCGATGCTTGTATGGACTGGGGAGTCGGCTGAGTCTAGCACAGGAAAGATTGGGCGCTCAATGGCTAAGGAGCAATTGCCGATCGCTACACCCTGCACCTGCACCTACACCCTGCCCTTAAACCGCTCCAAACGTCACGCTGTGAATAAGCTGCTATGCTTGCACCGAGCATCAGACCAGGATGATTGGTCAGAACCTGTCGCATTATCGGATTATTGATCAAATCGGTGCCGGGGGAATGGGCGTCGTCTACCTCGCGCACGATGAGCAACTCGATCGTGACGTCGCCATCAAGGTTTTATTTCCGGGCTCGCTGACCGATGAGGCGGCACGCAAACAATTTCGCAAGGAAGCTCTATCTCTTGCCCGGCTGAACCACCCCAACATTGCAACTGTCCATGAATTCGGCAGTCAGGACGGCTCCGATTTTCTGGTGACGGAACACATAGCCGGCACGACTCTGGATGCCATGATTGCGCCAGGGCCGGTCTCCGCAGACGAGGTCCTTCGCCTGGGAATGCAGCTTGCCGAAGGACTCAACGCCGCGCACCAGCAGGGCATTGTGCATCGTGACCTGAAGCCCGGGAATCTGCGTCTCACCACTGACGGTCGTCTGAAGATTATTGATTTTGGGATTGCGCAGCTCCTATCGCATCCTACCAACTTCGCCTCAACCGAGACAGCGAGCCAGCTTCCTGAGTTCTCCGGCACCCTTCCCTACATGGCTCCTGAGCAGCTGCGTGGAGAAAAGACCGATCCGCGAAGCGACATCTGGTCCGCGGGCGCGGTCCTCTATGAATTGGCAACCGGCAAGCGGCCCTTCATAGAAGGCAATGCTGCAGTTCTTATCAATGCGATTCAGAATGTCGCGCCCATACCGCCAACCCAAATGAATCCAGCCCTGCCCCAGGGATTGGAGCAAGTGATTCTGAAGACACTCGAAAAGGATCCCGCGCATCGCTATCAATCGGCCAGCGAGTTGGGATTCGACCTCAAGCGTCTGGCCTCCCTCACTTCCACCATCCCTGCTTCTCGGCGGAAGCGAAGGCGGCTCTGGCTGGCGCTCGCCACTGCCTTGTCAGTGGTGACGGTCGTGGCAGCGGTCGGCGGATACTACTTCCATCATCGGCACAACATCCCGGAAGCGGCCTCATCGACGGCCAATCGCCGTCGCACTGTTGCCGTGCTGGGCTTCAAGAATCTCTCCGGAAAACCCGAGGAGTCCTGGCTGTCGACGGCGCTCTCCGAAATGCTTACCACCGAACTCAGCCAGGGAGACCAGTTACGCACGATTCCGGGTGAGAGTGTGGCAAAGATGAAACTCAGTCTCTCGCTCGCCGATGCTGACAGCTTTAGCCGTGCGACGCTGAACCGCATTCGTCAAAATCTCGGCAGCGATGACGTGGTATTGGGCTCGTACCTGCTGCTCGCCGATGGACTCCTGCGGCTGGATCTACGCCTGCAGGATGCGGCCGCCGGCGAGACTCTTCTCTCCGTCTCGGAGAAGGGAAAGGTATCGGAGATCGATCAACTGGTGAGCAGAGCCGGCGCCGAACTGCGTGACAAATTAGGAATCGCCGCGCTGTCCCCGGTGCAATCCGCGGCGGTCAAGGCTTCACTGCCCTCGAACCCGGAGGCTGCCCGCCTTTATTCAGAGGGCTTGCAAAGGTTACGTTTTTTTGATGCTCTCTCTGCCGCTAATCTTCTAAAGCAGGCCATAGCACTCGATCCCGAGCATGCCTCCACTTACTCCGCGTTGGCCGAGGCGTGGAATACGCTGGGATATGAAAGCAGGGCAAAGGATCAGGCCAGGCGGGCCCTGGATCTCTCGCCTCAGCTTTCCCGCGAAGAGCGGTTGCTGATCGAGGGGCGAGCGCACGAGCTTTCAGCGGAAATGGCGGCGGCCACGGAAAGCTACCGCGCTCTTTGGGATATGTTTCCCGATAACGTCGATAACGGCTTGCTTCTCATTCGAGCTCAGGTTGTAGGAGGACACAGCGTCGACGCGGACAAGACGCTTGCGGAGCTTCGCAGGTTAAACGTGTCCGAGGCGGACGCGGCTCGCATTGATCTGGCGCAGGCTGACATTGCCGAGTCTCTGGGCGACTTCAAACAGCAGCAATCGCTTGCCGAACAGGCAGCCAACCGGGGCCGTGTGATCGGTGCAAACCTGCTGGTGGCGCAGGCGCTGAAAATGGAAGCAAACGCATGGGAACGCATGGGACAAACGTCGAAAACGATTGAACTCTCCAACCAGGCGAGAGACCTCTATATCGCCGCCGGCGATCGCCTGGGCGCTGCCCTAGCCTTGCTCCAGGTGGGAGATGTGCTTGTTGACAAAGGGGATTTTGAAGACGGCAAGAAGCATTTCGAACAGGCACTTCCGGTCTTTAGAGAGATCGGCGCTCAGAGGAGCATTCGGTCAACCCTCGAGCGTATCGGCAATGTCTTTTATAGTGAGGGGAAATTCGGTGAAGCTAAGACATATTTCGAGCAGGCCCTGTCCATTGATCATGAGATGAATGATCCGAGGGGGCTGGCCAGCGACTACGGAAACCTCGCGAATGCTCTCGACGGGCTCGGTGACCTGCCCGGCGCACTGAAGATGCAGCAGCAGTCGCTCGCGGCATTCAACGAAGTTGGCGATCGGCGCGGGGCTGCGGAAACGCTGAATAACCTGGGCGATCTCTATGTCGAGATGGGCAATCTTGACGAAGCCAAACAGTACTTCGAGCGGGCGCTCGCCCTCCATCGTGAGCTCGGCTACCGCCGCGGCGAACCACATCCGATCGCGGGCCTTGGCGACACGCTCTTTGCACAGGGAGACCTGGCCGGCGCGCGAAAGCAGTATGAGCAGGCGCTCGCCATATCCAAAGAGATAGACAATGACGATCTTATCGCGCAGCTCGAGGCGTCGCTGGCATCGATTGACCTGGCGGAGAAAAAGTATTCCGACGGGGAAGCCCTGGCACGGCAGGCAGCGGCGTTGTATGAAAAGACCAACTACCCCGCCGGCGTTGCGTGGTCTCAGGCGGTCTTAGCGCGGAATCTGCTTGGCTCGAGGAATCTGACCGAGGCGCAGACCGTGGCAGGCAAGGCCATCGCCCTCTCGCGGCAAACTCCGGGACTGCCTCCCCGCTTCGAAGCAGTGCTGGCGGACGCCCGCGTAAAGGCCAGGGTGGGCAAGTGGGCGGAGGCCCATCACGAACTTGAGTCCGTGCTCGCCTCGGCGCGCAAATTCGGCTATCGCCCTTATGAATACGAAGCTCGCCTTGCCCTGGCTGAAATTGAGCTATGGTCCGGATCAGCTTCCGCGCGCGCCCACCTGACCTCCCTGGAAACCGACGCCAGAGCTCACGGACTTCTGCTCGTCGCCAACCAGGCACAAGAGCTGTCTCGGACAAGTAAGACGCCGTAGCGATTTCCAGCCCACGGGCCTTTTTCTACGATTAGCGCCTTGCAAGTGCCGGATACCCATCCGAAGCCTGCCCTGAGCGAAACCGAAGCGCACAGTTAACGAAGGATCGGGGTGCCCCAGAGCCTGCCCTGAGCAAAGCCGAGGGGTCCGGATTTTCGGACCTGGGAATCTCAATCTGCCGCACCCCGCAAGCTCCCTGTCAAACGAAAGTGCATGTGCGCATCCCCTGGCAGCCCCAAACTTTGGATTCCCAACCAAAGCTGGCTCCTGTACACTCCCCTCGGTCAGACAATCCCCCGCAATGCTGGCTAAATCACAACAGGAGTAAGACGATGAACAAGAGATTGTGGAGCGTATTCGCGGGGTTGTGCGGACTCATGATGTTAACCCTGTGTGCAATTCCGTCCGGCGCACAAATGTCAGAGGCTAATAAGAAGCCTCCAATGTATTCGTATATCGCCAATTGGCAGATTCCCCGTGCGAATTGGGCAGACATGGAAAAAGCAAATTCGGCTGACAGGGCAATCCTGGAGAAGGCACTTGCCGACGGAACGATCGTGGGATATGGCGACGATGAGAATCTGGTCCATCAGCCTGACGGCGAAACTCACGACAATTGGTGGTCGGCAATGTCAATGGCCGGATTGATCAAGGTGCTGGACCAGTTCTACGCATCCCCCAACTCGACTTCACCGGCCTTGGCAAGTGCCACGAAACACTGGGACCTCATTTTCGTAAGCCAGTATTACAACTGGCATCCTGGCCCCTACAAGAGTGCTTACGTTCACGTGTCGGCTTATAAATTGAAAGCGGACGCCCCCGACGATGCAATAGACACGCTTAGCCAGAACATGGTTGTCCCGCTGCTGGAGAAGTTGCTCGCTGACGGCACCATCCTCGAATACGAAATCGACACCCTGGCAATTCACACCGAAGCGCCAGGCACTTTCTGGATAGCTTACGTCGCGCCCA
>Ga0209040_10002429_pt1 | contig 14641 bp, 18 predicted proteins | sample BogFormECP12_OM3_FD_188240 | JGI IMG/M metagenome (GOLD analysis project Ga0209040, IMG submission 188240) | Bog forest soil microbial communities from Calvert Island, British Columbia, Canada - ECP12_OM3 (SPAdes) (version 2) | ecosystem: Environmental > Aquatic > Freshwater > Wetlands > Bog ...
GGCGATCCATCCTGGCGCGTTGAGCCGCGCGCGGACCGCAGGGCCGCGCTTGAGGACGACGGGCCGCCGACCGCTTTCGGTTCGCGGGCGCTCGTGCGCGGGCTGCCGCCGCTCGTCAAAGGCTACTGGCGGCTTGGCGCCACTTTCAGCCCGGTCCCGGCTGTCGATCCGGCCTTCGGCGCCACCGACCTCTTTGTCGCGATGCCGCTCCGCGACGTCGAGGCGCGCTACCTGCAGCATTTCGGCGTCGAAGCGATGTCTCCCGCCGCCCGCGGCCTGGACAGGGATGCAGGGGAATTCCCTTCGGCGCCGAATTGGGTTATGGGAGTTTAGCGGCCCGACGGCCGTGAAAGATGCGCCCGTAGCTCAGCTGGATAGAGCGTTGCCCTCCGAAGGCAGAGGCCACAGGTTCGAATCCTGTCGGGCGCGCCAATCATTTCAATGCCTTAGCGAAAGACGACGCTCATCGCCGAAGTCGGCAACTCACCAAAAACTCACCAACAAGTTGAGGGCGGTGGCGGAGAATCGGTAGGAAAGGCACAGTTCGCTGCAGGGTCGATGAAGCAAGAGCCCAAGTCGCGCCCTGCGGTACAGTGCCGAGATGCCCGTCGTCCTCCGCCCGCGCCTTACCATGGCAGCCGAGAGCGATCCGATGTTGGCCTATATGATCCAGAGGGGCATGCCGCTCACCCGCGAGCAATTGATAAACCTCAGCCGGCCGGACGGCCCCCTCAAGGCTGTGACTGCTCCGGTTGCTTCCGGCTGGAGCTGTTGGCCGGCGGGGCTTGCACCTGCTGGAAAGCGCTGCCTTTGCACGGCCCACACGTAGAGCGGATATTGCGGGTCGCGGAGTGGACGTCCCAGTTTGGGGATTCAGCCTTGCGAGCATGACGCGGTGGACCTCGGGCGTTGAACGGGTCCCAAGCGACTCAATTGGGCTCAGGCTACCGCCACGCGGTTCGGTCGCTCAGACCGCGCACGCGAGCCGCGGCCGCAACCTCAAGGCCGATGAAACCTCCGCCGACGATCTTGACGTTTCACCTCGACGCCTCGGGCCGCCTCGTTGGCGCCGCTGGGGCCGGGTCTCTCGCATCGGTGGCGAAGGACATCAAAATTGCCGAGAAGATGATCGCGCAACGGCTGGCGCCCGATCCGGACGTTCTCGCCGACCCAAGAGCATCTTTGAAGGCCGTTTTGAGCGTCGTCACTGTCGCGGAAGCTGCGCCGCGCATCCTGGGGCGGGCAACGCCGGAATCGGTTGCGGCTGTCGTCGCGGACTGGCATGCGGAAGCTGGCGTCGAAATTCGGACGGCCAAGACCTTAAGCCGTATTTCCGCTCGCCCGGTCGGCTTCGAAGCGGAGTTCGCCGACGGAGACGGCCTCGTCGTCGAACTCGTCTTGGCGGGGGTCGGCGCGCTGCCAGAGACTCGCCTTGCTGAGGCTGCGGGACTCGCAATCGACAACGGGATCGCGGCAGACGCTCGATTGAGGACGTCCGATCCATTCGTCTACGCCGCCGGCGATTGTGCTTCATTTCCGCATCCCCTTTTCGAAGAGCGACGGCTGCGCCTCGAAGCATGGCGCAATGCTCAGGACCAGGGATCCTTCGTCGCGGGAAGTCTGCTCGGCGGCGGTGACGTTTATGACGCGGTGCCACCAGCAACGTCTTGCAGCGGGCAAGGTTGGCGCGCAGGCGGGTTGCGTCGTCGAGCCGGCGCAATGTTGTCGCCAAGTGACCGCCCTCGACGGCGAGCGGCCTTGCCTGTGCGCCAGTCGCGATTAGCAGTCGCGAGTAAGCCAGTGACCGCCCGTCCGATAAGGCGACACTCTGGGCAGTCTTGTCGACTGCGACCGCCTCTACGCCCGAAAGCAAACGCACGCCCTTGGCCCCGACATCCCCTGCGCCTGAGATCGCAGGCGGGGCCACCGCCTCTGCGTGCAACAACGCCTTCGACAGGGGCGGTCGCTCGTAAGGCGCATGACGTTCCTCGCCGACTACCGTGATTGAGCCCTCGTAGCCTCGATTGCAAAGCGTCAACGCGGAGCGCAGACCCGCTTCTCCAGCGCCGATAACCACGATCCCGGGCTCGTGGGGGAGGACGTTGTTCATAGGTCAGGCCACCTCGATCAGCACACGCCCCTGTTCGACGCGCACGGGAAAGGTCCGAAGGTTTATGCATGGGGGAAGCCGCTTGGCGACGCCGGTGCGGTAGTCGAAGGCGCCTGAGTGTTTGGGGCGCTCGATTTCGTGGTCCACGACAAAGCCATCGGCGAGATGGACGGCCTCATGTGAGCAAAGACCATCGGTGCAAAAGAAGTCGCCGTCGGGAGAACGATAGACCGCGAAGGTGCGGTCGCCGTTGTCGAGGCGGATGACGCCTTCCAGTTCCACTTCGTTTACGCCGCAAGCTTCAACCCACCGAGCCATTGGTCCCTCCCTCAGCCTGCCGATTGCGCAGCATTGACGCGCGCTTTGCGCTTCTCGTAGCGGGCGTTCATCCGGGTACCGCCTGCGGGAGAGCCGTCGTGCCAGGTGCCGAGCCATTTATCGAACGGGATCAACCCGTCGCCGTAGTTCACCTCGAAATACTTGTGATGCAGGTAGTGAATATAGGCGTGGCTATCGACGGCCGTGTCCTTGGTGAGTTCGACCCTGTCGAAGCCGACGTGGCCAGGAATTGCGCCGAACCCGGCGAAGTGCAACTGGTAGAGCGCGAGGATCGGGTTCGACGGAATGATGAGGTGCCAGAACGCGACGCCGAGGTAGCCAAGCTGCTCGACCGGATGCATCGAGAGCGACGACCACGGCGACGGATTCACCGAGTTATGGTGGACCGAGTGAACCCACCGATAGAGCGGACCCCAGTGAATGGCGCGATGCAAGACGAAGAAGTGAGTCTCGTGGATGATCGGAACGATCAGCGCGAGAAAGCCCAAATACCAGGGATTCTCCGCAAACGAGAGCCAGCGCACCGCGCCCGTCGCGAAGGCGTGAAGGATGATAACCTCAATTGCTGTCCAGATCGGCAACCCCGTGCCGAACGCCCGCATCATGTTGTCGACGTTCTGCCGCTGGAAGAAGAACGCCTTGCTGCGCTGTTCTGCAGGCCATTTGCCATTGTACTTGAAGCGCGTCCCTTGGGCGCGAAACACATAAAGCCGCAGCTCGAACGCGCCGAAGAACAGGAAGACGGCGACGCAGTTGACGACGAAGAGTCGAAGAATCCAGCCCCACTCGAACGTCTTCATCGTTTCGACGTCAGGCAGCACCCATCGCCACCACACGAGGGTCAAGATGGCGAACAACAGATTGTAGGGCAGGAAATAGCCGGGCAGCCATTTGAGGAAGGCCAGAGGTTGCGGCGGAAGCACAAACAGCGGAGCTGTTCCCACTGGCGTGCTGGGAGCCCAGTCGCCGCGTTTGTTCCGCTTGCCGTATTGAAGATCGTCCATCAGAGTTTCCTCGGCTCGATTGCGGCAAGCGTGACCCGGCTTTCGCGCCTCGTCTCGCTGCGTCGCGTTCCGACGGGAATCTAGGACCGGCCTCGGCGGTTCGCGCGCGAATTCTTGATCAAAGATCATCAGCCTGGCGGTCCGCTGAGGGCTCGCCCGGCTCGAGATCTTTGCCCGTCATGAGCGCAGTTCCTGAGAGCAGCGGTCCCAGACCGTGCGGGTGATCCGCATCAGTTCGAGGGACTCGCGCCAGCGGTCGGTGGTGTCGTTCCCGTCTGGCCCGGTGATCGCATAGGGTTTCGGGCCGAGCTCGCAGGTGAAGGTGAGCGCCTGATCGGACCCCGCCCGTCGGTGCCAGCTGCGGAAGCCGTATTCCCACCAGCCGCAGAAGAGGTCGACCCACATCCGGTGATGCGGAAAGGAAATCTCGATCTGAACCTGCTCGCGGCTTGCGACCCGCCCATGGAACGCCCACGAATTGTCGAGGATGCGATGGATCAGAGCATGATTCTCATCCGACACCGGCCAAGCGAACTCTCGCCCGACGAGATAATGAGAGATGTCGCCGAGCAGGGTGAGGTCTGGAAGGCGATCGAGCAGATCTAGGGTGAAGTAGAGATCCGTCGTCATCCGGTCGCGGTGGGTTTCGATATAGATCGGAAAATCGACCTGCTCTCCGAGCCTCCGCGAGCCTTCGAGAAGCGAAATGCAGTCCTCGATCTGTCGGGGCCGGGCGTCCGGCTGCAGATCGAGATGGGTAACGCCGAATTCGGTCGCAATGTCTAGGATCGGCTTCAAATCGTCGACGCTCTTCGGGAAGCACTGACCCTCAAAGGCGAAACCGTGCGGCCGGGTCAGATCAGTGAGATGCCGGACTAGGTTGCGATCAGTGCAATGGGCGCTCACCCCATCGAAACCCGCCGACGCGATCATCTCGACGTTGTCCTCCAGAGAACGCTCCCATCCGTCGGTATGGCGACGCTCCATCGGCCACATGGATTGCAGAACCAGAAGTCTTTGCATCGCGTCAGCGCTTCCCCGCTTGTCCTATCCCGACAGGGCGTCAGGCCACGTGCGCGTCAAGCGGCGATGCTGACGAGATTTGATCAGGTCGCGCCTTTTTTGCGCTCGATCAATTTTGATCAATTCCAGCATTGAGCGCGCCGACTTTCTCCTTAGGTTCGCAGCCCACGCATTAGCCAGTCCATCGAGGGCGAGCGCTTGCGAACTCAAAAGGAGGAAACGAGGTGAAGAAATTTCTTGCCGTCGCCGCCGGCGCCTGCGCCCTGCTACTTTCCACCGCTGCATCCTACGCAGCCGACCGCGTGGTCTTTGTCGGACATTGGTCCGAGTCCGACCCGTTCTTCAACGTGATCCGCAACTCCGCGCAATTGGCGGCCGACCAGATGGGCGTAAAGGTTGCAGACCGTGCGAAAACTGCCGGAATTCAGGGTGAAGCAGCGCTAAGAGCGAGCGGTGAGGGAATCGGAGCGTTTGGGCCTCATCGGCCGCCTGACGCGACCTAAGAGGCGCCCAGGACCCCAGTGCGCGCGGATAGAGCCGCGTGACCCTCCTCAGGCGGCTACCGCGGCCGTCATGGCCTCGACGCCGAGGATGTTGAGCGCCCGGCGCAAATTATAGGCGAGCGCGGTCAGGCTGAACTCGGCGCGCACGTTAGCGAGGCCGCGCATCAGGAAGGCGCCCTGATACATCCACTGCTTAATGCTGCCGAATGGGTGTTCGACGACCTCGCGGCGGCGGTCGAGAATCGCCGGCCTCGCTTTGAGGCGCTCGGCCATGCGATCGAGAACGTCCTCGTTTTCGAGGCGGAAAACTGAGCGGGCGTCGTTCGTGCATCGCGCGCGCAGAGGACAGGCGCGGCAGGCTTTCGGGTTGCCGTAATCGGTCCTTTCGAGATCACGCATCCGGCCGCGGCGGATCGGCGTCAGCAACTTCCCGGCCGGGCAGACGTAGGCGTCGAGCCCGGCGTCGTATCGGAACTCGTCCTTACGAAACAGGCCCTCGCGCACCGACGAGCCGCGCTGCGGCTTGGGAACGTGGGGAACGCAGCCGGTCTTCTCGCAAGCCTCGATATCCTCGATTTTGAAGTAGCCGCGATCGGCGACGACGTCGATCGTCTCGACGCCCAGGACTTCGCGGGCCGGCTCCGCGGTCTGCGTCAGCAGGCCCAGGTCCACGACCTGGTTGGTCACCGCCTGCTCGACGATCAGCTTGTTCTTCGCGTCGACCGCCACTTGAATGTTGTAGCCGACACCGACCTTCGTATGCCCGGCCATGGCCCGGCTGTCGGGATCGGTCAGCGAGATCTGGTCCTCGCCGGTCCGGTCGAGCTGGGCCAGCATCGCTTGGTAACGGCCGCGCTTCTCGCTGAGCGCCGCAATCTTTTCGGCCAAGTTCTTCGTGCGCGCGCCGCCCCCGGTCGCGCCATCCTCGACATCGCCCTCGTCGAGCCGCTTGAGGTAGTCTTCCAACCACTCGTCGGCGCGGCGGATGAACTCTCGCAGCGAAGAGCGGGTGAAGTTGCGATCCTTGTTGTTGACCGCCTTGATGCGGGTTCCGTCGACCGCCAGCAACTCGCGGCCGTACAGGTCGAGGCGCCGGCACAGCAATACGAACTGGCGGAACACGGCGCGAAACGCCGCGCGATTGTCGCGCCGGAAATCGGCGATGGTCTTGAAGTCCGGTTTCAAAGTCCGCAACAGCCAGAGGACCTCGATGTTGCGATGACACTCCGTCTCCAGCCGCCGGCTCGATCGGACCCGGTTCAGATAGCCGTAGATGTAGAGCTTCAGAAGGTCGCCCGGCGCATAGCCGGGACGCCCCATCGCCTTCGCCTCCACCCGCAAAAACCCCGCCGCCGCAAGGTCCAACCCATCGACGAAGGCGTCGATGAACCGCACCGGATTGTCCGAGCCGACATAGTCGTCCACCGCCTCAGGCAGCAACAGAAGCTGGTCGCGTTCGAATCCGGCGATGTGAGTCATGTGTGATTCTAACGTGGCTAACGCCGCGAAGGAATCCACTCAGGGCGAGTTTTCGCACGGTCTGGTTGAGTTCCGCAATCCGTCCGGCGGCGACCTCTCCGAGATGGGCCGGCTGATCGATCAGGCGGCGGCCTCGAAGCCGGTGGGGATCATCTCGACGGTGCCGGATGAAAATATAGTCGATACTCCACTGTCCAACGCGGTGGCCGCCGGCATTCCGGTCGTAATCGTCAACTCCGGCTCGGCGGACATCGCAAAGAAGGTCGGGGCGCTACGCTATATCGGCCAGGCGGAATATGAGGCGGGCAAGGCGGCCGGAGAGAGGGCGAAGACCGCTAATGTGAAGAGCTTCGTCTGTGTCAATCACTTCTTCCAGCATCCGGCGTCCCACCAGCGCTGCAACGGCTTCGCTGACGGTCTTGGCGTCAAGCTCGGGAACCAGGAAATCGACTCCGGAACTGACCCGAATGACATCGTCACCCGCACCGCAGCCTATCTGAAGGCTCATCCCGACACGCAGGCGATCCTCACGCTGGGGCCCACCGGCGCGGATCCGATGATCAATTGGATTCACGAGCAGGGCGCGGGCGACAAGTACTATTTTGCGACCTTCGATCTCAGCAAGGATATCGCCGCGGCGATGAAGGAAGGGCTGATCAAGGTTGCCGTTGACCAGCAGCCCTTCATTCAGGGCTATGACGCCGTCCAGATTCTGACCAACTACGCCCGGTTCGGCGTGCTGCAGGCGAACGACGTCTATTCCGGACCGGGGCTGATCACCAAGGACAACCTTGCCCAGGTTCTCTCGCTGGCCGGCAAGTATCGCTGAGTGAAAGCATCCTGCGAGGAGAAAATTCCTCGCAGGGCGCCTCTCAGATGTTCTCGGAGGTGATCGTATAGAAGCGGATCGGCTCGGCGCTGACCTCCGCGCTGATGAAGCCGACCTTCTGCAGAACAATGTCGAGCGATCGCCTCGCCTGCGCCTCGGGCGCCTGGTCGAGTACGACGTCCAACAGTCCCGAACGAAGCCAGCCCCGCGACCCCTCGGTGAGTTCGTGGCCCACCCACATGACCGACCCGCACGGCTTCTTCCCGAGCACGGAGGCTACGCCCTCGTTAGCGCCGCCCGCATTGTAGACGCCGATGATCCCCGGATCCGCGATCAGGGCGTCGTGAACCATTTCCGCTGACCGAAGGTCCTGGTCGAGTCCGAACAGCACCCGTGAGAACACGTGGCGTTCATGGCCGCTCTTCGCGAGGTAGTCGGAAAAGCCCCTGATTCGCTCCCGATGCACCTGGTACGCGCCGCTGTGGCACAGCCCAACGAGGCGACCCTCCCTTGCGCCCAACATGCGCGTCATAAACTGCGCCGCCGTCCGTCCGGCGGCGTAATTGTCGATCCCGACGAAGAGATCGTCCTGATCCCCAATCCGCGACACGATCTGAACAACGACTTCCCCGGCCTCTCTCGCCGCCTTGAGCTTTGCACGAACTTCAGGGTGGTCGGGCGCCACAATGATCAGCCCCATTCTCCGAAAGCCCGGACTGGCGATCCGGCGGGCAACGCTCAGAGGGTCGTTCTCGTCGGCGAAGGTGCGATGGACGAGGATGCAGGGGTCGAGCGACTCGGAAATCCGCTGGAACGCGCTGGCGAGCCGTTGGAAGAAGGGCGTCTCGCGCCGCATCATGATCACTTCGATGCGCAGCACCCCACGGTAACGTTCGGGAAGCGGCTGTTTGTAACCTAGGCGCCGAGCCGCCTGAATGACCTTGGCGATCGTCGTCGGCGAAACATTCCCTCGCGCGTTCAGGACGCGTTCGACCGTCGCCGTCCCGACCTCCGCCTCCCTCGCGATATCAGCGAGCCTGACCTTTTTCATGCTTTTGAACGACGTCGTAGCGCCCGAACGATGCCGTCACTTTAGAACTGATGAAATCTGATCACAATCCAGATAGGCCAGATCGTCGCACCCCCTTATTTTGAACGCTCGCAGGGACGGCCCGATTGCCGGCAAGGTCTGCGCCCGATCCAGCGGAAAAAGCGGATCGCAAAGAGCCGATCGGACGCCTGCGTTCGCGGGCGCCCAAAAAATCGGGCGCGCGCCAGCGGGCGGCCCCTCGAGGAAGCGAGCGACAGGGAGGACACCATGAGTATAGATCAGAACGGCGCCACGGCGACTGTGCCCGACGATCGGGTTCGCAACGTGTCCGCGATCCGCAAGGCGCTGATTCGGCCGGAACTCGGCGCAATCTGCGGCACGATTCTTGTCTTCCTGTTCTTCGCCATCGTCGCCCCCGACTCCGGCATGTTCTCGCTCGAAGGGATCATGAACTGGGGAACGGTTTCCGCCCAATTTGCGATCATCGCGGTCGGGGCCTGTCTCCTCATGATCGCCGGCGAGTTCGATCTATCGGTTGGGTCGATGATCGGCTTTTCCGGCATCACCATCGCCCTTCTGACGACAGCCTTTGGGGTTCCATTGTGGTTGTCGATTTTGATCGCGTTCGCCCTCGCGCTGGCGATCGGCGCCATTAATGGCTTTCTCATTCTGCGGACGGGCTTGCCCTCCTTCATTGTTACTCTCGCAGCCCTGTTCATCCTGCGCGGCCTGACCATCTACATTCCGATCAGTACGAACGGATCGACGATCATCGGCGGCTTGAAGACCGCGGCGCAGAACGACTGGCTGGCACCCCTGTTCGGTGGCAGGGCGTTCACGAGTATCTTCGCCTGGCTCGCCGAGCATGGCGTCATTTCGACTTTCAAGGCGGGACCGAAAGCAGGCCTGCCTGTGGTCGACGGCATTCCGGCTCTGATGATCTGGGCCATCGGGCTCGTCGTGCTCGGCCACATCCTCTTGACGCGGACGACCTTCGGAAACTGGATCTTCGCCGCAGGCGGAGACGCGAGCGCTGCGAAAAACGTCGGCGTGCCCGTTGGCCGGGTTAAAATCCTGATGTTCATGCTGTCGGCCTTCTGCGCCACCGTGCTCGCAACTTGCCAGGTGCTTGAATTCGGATCCGCCGCAGCCGATCGCGGACTTCTCAAGGAATTCGAGGCGATCATCGCTGTCGTCATTGGCGGGACTCTGCTGACCGGCGGATACGGGACGGTGTTCGGCGCGGCGCTTGGCGCAGTCATCTTCGGCGTGGTGCAGCAGGGCCTCTTCTTCGCGGGCGTCGAGAGCTCCCTGTTCCGGGTGTTCCTCGGGATCATCCTGCTCGCGGCTGTTGTGCTGAACACCTATATCCGCCGCATCATCACCGGGGAGCGCTGACTATGACCACGCCCATCCTCGAGCTTAAGAACATCGAGAAGCATTTCGGAATGATCATCGCCCTCTCCGGCGTCAGCATCGCTGTCAATGAGGGCGAAGTGCATTGCCTGCTTGGCGACAATGGCGCCGGTAAGTCGACCCTGATCAAGACCATGTCTGGCGTCCACAAGCCAAGCCGGGGACAGATCTATCTTGACGGCCGCGAGATCGTGTTCACGAACCCACGCGACGCGATCGACGGCGGCATTGCGACCGTCTTTCAGGATCTTGCGATGATCCCGATGATGTCGGTCACCCGGAATTTCTTTCTGGGACGCGAACCGAAAAGAGCGTTCGGGCCAATAAAGCTCTTCGACTTCGAGACCGCCAATCGCGTCGCCATGGAAGAGATGATGCGAATGGGCATTCGCCTTCGAGGGCCCAACCAGGCCGTTGGCACGCTTTCCGGCGGCGAGCGCCAATCAGTTGCGATCGCCCGCGCGGTCTATTTTGGCGCGCGCGTTCTGATCCTCGACGAACCCACTTCGGCGCTTGGCGTGCGCCAGACTGCGAACGTCCTCTCCACCATCGACAAGGTCAGGAAGAAGGGTGTCGGCGTCGTCTTCATCACCCACAACGTTCGTCACGCGCTCGCGATCGGCGACCGGTTCACAGTGCTGAACCACGGCAAGACACTCGGCACCGCTCTCCGCGGAGAGGTCGAGCACGAGGAGTTGCAGAACCTGATGGCGGGCGGCCAGGAGCTGGCCGAACTCGAGAGCTCTTTGAGCGGGAGGGTGTAAGGCGGTCGACCTCTGCGGGTCGATAGCTCTTGGCGACTCGTTGCTTCGGGTCCTGTGTAACTCAGGACGACGAGGATTTCGGCGGGCACGGCTTCGTCGCGAAGTGCGCTAGCCATGCGCAGTCCGGCCCGAGGCGCACGGCGACGATATCCTTGGCGATCGACTCGCCAAGCCGCACTCCGGCGTCGAAACATTCCGCAACAATATCGGTGAGGCCCGGTTCGGTGACGACTTCGACGTTGACGTCAGGGTAAGAGCGCCGGTCACAAAACGGCATGCGCCGCGTGCTCCGAGGGCGTGATACGATTGCCAGCCGGCTTTTCGCTCAATTCGCGCAACGACACACCCGCACCTCGGCGATGGTGTCGAGCGCAGGCCCGAGCGCCCGAAGCATCCGCTCTCCCGCCTCGGTCGGCGCGACGTGCGGGTCGTGCGCGCGACGAGACGAACGCCCACGCGCGCCTACAGGCGATTGACGGTGTGGCTCAGCGCTGACTGCGAGGTCCCAAGCTTCGCGGCCGCACGCGGGAAGCTCTGCTCTTTCGCCACGGTCGCGAAAGCGTTCAGGTCGGCCAGTTGCTCGCGTCGCACTCATGACCTCCAAATATGACTTCATGCAATTAATAACAGCTTATCTTCACCATGGACGCGGCTTAGACTGCTTGGCAGCGTAGGTTGGTCGACGTTGGATGGCGGACATGGACATCAAGCGCAGCGGCTCGCAGCCTTCCCAGAAGGGGCCCGAAAACTACTTCACCGGGACCGTCCGGATCGACGCTCCATTCAGCGGCAGCGGCGGCCTGAGTGCGGCCACTGTCACCTTCGAGCCGGGCGCGCGTACCGCATGGCACACGCACCCGCTCGGCCAGACGCTCCTTGTCACCGCCGGTCTCGGCCGCGTGCAGAAGGAAGGTGGCCCGATACAGCAGGTCCGACCCGGCGACATCGTCTGGTTCGCGCCGCGCGAGAAGCACTGGCACGGCGCGACGTCCGATTGCGCGATGACGCATATCGCTATTGCCGAAATGAAGGACGGCTCGGCCGTCACATGGTTGGAGAAGGTCACGGACGAGCAGTACGCCGAGGAGGAGAAGTGATGGCCAACGAACCGAGCCCCGCCCAGAAGGCCTATGGCGACATTGCGCCGGCGCTCGCCGATCTTAGCGACCGCGTGCTGTTCGGTGAGGTATGGGAGCGTCCGGGCCTCTCGAAGCGTGACCGCAGCCTGATTACGGTCGCCAGCTTGGTTGCGCTCTACCGGACCAACGAAATGCCCGGCCATGTCCGGCGCGCGCTCGCGAACGGTGTCACCCGCGATGAACTCGTCGAACCGTCACGCACCTTGCGTTCTACGGCGGCTGGCCGGTGGCGAACTCGGCAATCCCTGTCCTGCGTAAGGCCCTGGAGGAGGCGGACGCCTCCTGAGCTGCCGACAAAGAAGATTCGCCTCTACGGCGGTGTATGAACCGGTCGCGCGCTTCACCCTCGAGCGGCCGCGCCCGGCAATGTTGCGATGGCGATGAACCTTCGACTCGGCGTTGGGGCGATCACGTTGCTCAGTCTAACGTTCTGTGAAACCTGAACACATATACGGCCTTCCGGTCGCGAGCCGAATTCCGGAGAGCTTGGCCGGCTTCGACGTCGACCTGGTCATGGGCGAGCGCCCAGGCGGTCTAGACGGCCACCCCGAGCTTATAAAGGCGAAGCGTCGCTCCCTCGACGAGGTCGCAGATGCGCCAATCGCATCGGCGGGTCACCACGGCTACAACCGGATCGCGGTAGAGGCCTAGGAATGACATTGCGGTCGACAAGACGCCCGAGCGCTCGTTGTCGCTCTTGTTCAAAAGTTCGCCGGCCGAGCCGGCGATGACCGGGTGCGCGCCGCGTTCGCCCAGATGCGGCGTTGTCATCATCGCGCGCAGCGTCGTCTCGATCGGCCGACGCGGGTCGGAAAGGAAGTTGGCGACACCGGCGAGAGTCTTGTCTGCTTCAGAGTAGAGCACGTGCAGGATGGCGCCGACCAGCAGCGAATGGCTGGTCTTTTCCTAATGATTCCGACGCTCCAATGCGCCCTCTGGGTCGACAAGGACGTCGGCTATGTTCTGGACATCGCGGACCTCCCACTCGCCACGGCGGACCTCCAGCAGCGGATTGTAAGCGGCGCTCGCCGCGTTGGTCGGATCGAACAGCAGAACGCGTCCGAACCCGGCGCGCCAACCGGCGGTCAAAGTCCAGTTCTCGCCCTTGGTGTCGTGGACGATTCCCGAGCCGGGCCACGTCAGAAGCGTGGGGACGACGAGACCGACGCCTTTGCCGGAACGGTCGGCGCAAAGCAGAGAGAACATGCTCGGGGCCATCATGGCGCAGATAATGGTCGCGCCATCGGCCAAGCAGCACGCCGTCTTGGCCGAGCAATCCGGCCTCACGAAATTCACGCGTCTCGGCCCAGCGCGCCGAACCGTATGTGGTGACGCGCTTCATCTCTCGCGCCCGCCAGACCGTCAGGGCGATCGCGACGATAACGGCGGCGATCCCACCGGAGGCGGCGATATAGGCGCCCTCGAGGAAGATATCGCGCCCATAGGGGTCGTAGGCAAACCACCACCAGAAGAAGGCTGGCGGTTGGTAAAGCGGCCAACCGAAGACCTCGAACCAAGGCGGCCCGAGCCGTGGTTGGAAAGCAAGCCGCCACGCAACTCACTCCGTGGCTCCCCAGAGAAAGGCGAGCACGACGAAGCTGACAAGGAGGACCTAGTCCCTACTCCTGTGAAGCGAGAGGCAGGGTGCTGTCAATTCCAGGGCGGGATCAGCGCGTCGGCCAGCGGCGGGTGGCCGGCCTTGTCGGGATAGACCGCGTCGAACCGCTCCTCGAGGAAGCGCCAGTCCATCGACCGGCCGAGCTTGGCCAGCGGGGGATCGATGTTGACGATTTGGTCGAGCCGTGCCCGGAAAAGATCGTTCTGACCGCTGTCCCACCGCTCCTTGGCGGCGCCCTCGTGGTGTCGCGTCGCAGGTAGTCCGATTTACGCGCTTTGCTATCCGGTGGCCATCTGACCACACGCGCTACGCCCCTTCGCCACATCCCGGAATCCCCAACACCAGTCATTCCGACGCACGACGAACCGCCCGTCGCGATTCAGTAATTGTCAGGAGCGTCCTTAGCATCGGCCGACCAATCGCATTCTGTCATACACCGACTTGCCAGACGTCACCGCAGTTTCTGGCGGCTGTCGGAATGAACGATCGCAGCTATAGGAAATTGCTTGACCCGCCACCCTTCAATCTGAATTCGGATGATCGCCCTCGTAGTCGCGACGACACGCGCCACGCCCATATGATACACGCTCTCAGGTTTATTCGTGCGTCAGAACTGAAGGTGCCCGGAAAGTGTCCGTATCGTCCCTAGTCGTCGAAGCACCGCAGGCAGTCTTGACTTCCAGCATCGATCAGGGCGCTCCGCCCGGGTATGTCGTGGTTCAAATGGGAGGGCCTTTCGTTGCCCTTAACGGCCCCCTATGGGTTGCGGAACTGGGGGACAGCAAGCGAGTCGGCCTGCGGGTTCAGCGCAAGCATTGCAACGTGATGGGGTTCTGCCAAGGAGGGATGCTCGCCACGTTCGCGGACATGATGATGCCCGTCAGCATGTACGGAAGACCCGAATTTGTGTCGCGTCCAAGTTTCCTTCCGACCGTAAGTCTGCAGATAGACTATATCGCGCCCGTCTTCCTGAACGACTGGCTCGAAGGTACGACTGAGATCATCAAGATTACGCGCTCCCTTGTCTTTGCGCAGGGCGTGGTTCGGGTGGACGGAAAGCCTGTTTTGCGTTGCAGCGGCATCTACTCGGTCGGCCCTCCAATCCCACCGGGTTCGATCGGCATGTACACGGACGAAATGCCCGACATTGCTCCGGTCCGCAGTTAGGGCGTCCGCCCGCCGGTCGTGCTTGGCTGTTCCAGCCTAACCAGACCCGCGTTGTGGCGACGTGCGTGACATACCTCGCGGTCTCCGGCGCGACGCAGAGACTGGGGTGCGTCACGGTTAGCTGAGACATCTGGCTGCGGTAATTGAACCGCAACCGGAGGTTTCGAAATGACGATTGATGCAGGGCTGAAGCCCGAGG
>Ga0209040_10002433_pt1 | contig 14624 bp, 20 predicted proteins | sample BogFormECP12_OM3_FD_188240 | JGI IMG/M metagenome (GOLD analysis project Ga0209040, IMG submission 188240) | Bog forest soil microbial communities from Calvert Island, British Columbia, Canada - ECP12_OM3 (SPAdes) (version 2) | ecosystem: Environmental > Aquatic > Freshwater > Wetlands > Bog ...
ATCAGAAGCACGATCAGGAAACCCGAGTATCCCGCCGATGCTATAAGCACCACCCCGGCCATAGTAGCCGCCGCGGTAATACCCGAAGCCGCCCCCGAACAGGAAAATCAACAGGATGATTACCGGAATCAATTCCATGCCGGTTTCTTCGCTTCAGCAGCATCGGAAAGCGATGGCCGGCGATAGCGCCAGTGTTGCCATTTCGCATTGGGACGAAACTTACCCAAATATCGATGTTAACGCCCGATACCGATGCTAACGCCCGGCAAGCTTAGGCCTATGCCAGGACCGTAAATTACCGGTGGGGGATAATAGGGCGAGCCATAGTATGACGAGCCATATCGCGAGCCATAGACCACTGGCGGGGCGCGATAATACCCGCCGTTCCAGTTGTGGTGATATTCGCGATGTTCGCCCCTGCGCTCTTCGCCCCTGCGTTCTTCAGCGCTAGCCGATCCGGCGAAAGTCCCAAGGGCGAGCATCGCGGAAATTACGAGCCCTGCCGCGAGTTTCGCCGACAAACGGCGTCTCGATTTGGGGTCGATGATCCAGGTCATAGCGACCTCCTCTAATGAGCGGGGTGTCACGGTCGCGGAACGCGATCGTTAACCCTGACGTCCGGAGGTCCTGAACACGTCGTCGGTGATCTTCTTCTGGGCATCGGGCATCGCAGCGTAAAGCTTCTCGAAGGACGCAATCAGATTCTTCAGCCCGTCGATATGTGCCTGGGCGAATTTTTGATACAGCTTCAAATCCTCGACTGCGGTCATGTTTTGCGGCGGCGTTGTCCGAGCTTGCGAGACTGCATTGTCCATGGCGGTGGCATTTTCGCGCATCGCCTGTGCTACGGCGTTCCATAGCGGTTCCTCGCCGGGCGTAATTTTCAGCGCCGTGTGAAGCGACGTGATCCGCTGCTCGACGGTTTCCCCGCTCCCCTGGGTGGCTCCCCTGGCGGCCGGGTTCTGTTGAGCAGCGGCCTGCGCCAGCTGGATTGCCGCGTTAGTGGCGGTATCGGCGCGAGCCGCGGTCAACGGGCTGGCGAGCATCGTGGGCGCCCATCAGTGCCGCGATCGCAACCGAGCGCGCGAAAGGCGCGGAGACGGCAATCGGGTGGGTGAGAGATGACAAAGATGACATGGTGGTCCCCTTTCTGGATTTTGCTTGCAGAGCATCCATAACGTGCCGATGCCTCCGATAGATTCGGAAACTCTTTACGTCATGCGTTGTTACCACTGCCGGCGATATCCGTAATAGCCACCGCCTCCGAAGAGCATGAGAACCACAACGATTATCAGAATGGTTGTCATAGTTTCCTCCAAAATATATCTCGGGGAACTTCCCTCGTACATGTGGGTTCGGAATAACTACGTAGAAAGCCTCGGAATCTACCTAGTGGTGCCAGCGTGGGCCGCTTCATGAACAGCTTTGGGATGCTGGGATCGATCGAATAAAACGGGAAATTCCGCAACTGAATCGCTGGACGCCGCCGCTACGGGTGCCACGGCGGGCACTTGAATTTCAGTCTCGAGATCCACGCTGGCGGCCTCTTTTGCGGCATTGACGGCCTGTTCCACCGCCTGACCTAACGAGGTGACGACGAGATCGGCGCGCGTGGCCGCAAGCGCGTTCCGCTCCTCGGCCTCCTGCGCCGTCAATGTCCAGAACCCGTCGACGATCTTCGCCTGCGGCAGTCTGCGCCGCAACCGCCGGACGAGGTAGCGGGGGTTCGCAAAGTTGCCGGGTTCCAGGTAGGACAGGTAAGCCATCTGCACGCCTGTCACATCGAGCCGAGACAGGTTCGCTACCGAAACCGCCTCGGACGGCACCACGCGGGCGCCGATCCCGTGCTTTTCCAGAAGCTGTGCCAGCATTGCCGCCGCGGCCTCGTCGAGGGATCCGCGGCCGGCGACACATAACACCGCCGTCTCCCGCCAACCTCGCGCGAGTTCCTCTCGGGAGAGAACCGACAGAAGCGCTGCCACCTCGGTCGCTCCTTCCTCGAGCGGGGGCGACGACGCGTCGTCATGGTCGGAAAGGTCGTCGATAACCCATTCGACGGCTTCTTTGATCCTTACCCGGTGGGCGTGATCGAGCGCGCCGCGATTGACGTCGAGCTGCGCCAGCGCGAGCCCCCTGATCGCGACCTCGTCATAATAGACCGACAAGGGCTTGTCTTTGAGGAACGCTTCGGCTTGATGCGCGGCTTCGTCGGGGTCGTCCGCCAGTATGCGTTGATAAAAGCTCTCCTCTGGCGCCAGCGCAGGCCGGTCGCCGAGCAACACCTCGAGGAACTGCAGATGCTCGACATGCCGGCCCAGCACAACCAGGCACATGGTCAGCGGCGTCGACAGCAACAGCCCGATCGGCCCCCAGAGCAATGTCCAGAAAGCGGCGGCGACCAGCACCGCGACGCCGGAAAGCCCCATGCTGTGGCCGTAGAGCCAGGGCTCGATCACATAACCGGTGACAAGCTCGACAACCAGGAACAAGCCAATGGCCCAGAACATCATCGCCCATCCCGGATCAACGGCAACGGCGAGTGCTGCCGGAAATGCGGCAGCAACGACCGGGCCGATGTAGGGGACGAAGCGCAAGAGCATCGTCAGGATCCCCCAGAGAGCCGGATTGGGCACGCCGATGAACCACAGCCCGGTCCCGACCAACACGCCGACGCTCGTGTTGATCGCAGTCTGAACCAGGAGATAGCGGCTAAGGCGGTGGGCGGCGTCGTCCAGCGCCTGGGTCGTGCGTCGAAGATCCCGCGCACCGGCGAGCCGAATGAAGCGGTCTCGCAGGTCTTGTCGTTGCAGCAGGAAGAAGATCACAAAGACGATGACGATGCCGGCCGTCGCCAGAGGTTGGAGCAGTGGCCCGGCAACCTCTAGGATCAGCTGGACAGGGGTCGGGTCGGATGGGCGGATCTCGACGGGAACCGGCTTTTGCTGCGCGACACCCGGAGCAAGGGCAGCAGGTCCGTTCGCTGCCGGGCGCCCGATCTTCTCACGGGGCTTGGTGATCTCGTTGCCGAGATCGCTCAGCATCGTCGCGGCGCGCCCGACAACGCCGCTGCGGGTCGTGGTGTCCCGAAGCGAATGGATCTTCACTGTAATGTTGGCTTGGTATCCGGGCAGGTTCTCGGCGAGGTGTGCAAGCTGGCTGCCGATCAGCGCGCCGATCCCGAGGATCAGGGAGAAGGCGAGCACCACCGCGACAATGACGGCGAGCACGCGATTGACGTGCCAACGGCGCAGCAGCAGCACCGCTGGCCCGAGCGCAAAACTCAGCAGGAGGGCGAGGGCCATCGGGACAAAGACTTCCCGCCCCAAGTAGAGCGCTGCAATGGCAATAACGCCGACGACCAGGGTCCCCAGACCGGTAAGAGGCGTACCGGCGGCATGGCCCCCCACCGAATGAGTGTCGGCGGCTGGTGGGGCGGTATCCGGCATGGCAGAGGTCTCGGCGAACTAACGCGCGTCGGGACGCGCGAACACTAGAATCTTCCGCGTCCGACTAGCAAATAGACCACGAGCACGATCAGCAAAATACCGCCGATACCGATGCCGCCGCCATATCCCCATCGCGAATACCCGAATCCGCCCCCGAAGAGCAGGATCAGTACGAGAATGATTAGGATCAGGTCCATCCGTTCCTCCGTTGAGGGTCCCTTGCCGAGCGGGTCGATCGCCTAATCGCCAAGCCCAGCTATTGGCTATTTTGGCAGGCGCCCACCAGCGGCGTGATTTATAGCAAGGTCGTTTCGGAGGGGCGGATATCGCCGGAGCGACGGTGCCGCCGAACCTCGGCATACCCGCACCCGTGCCGATGCAGAATCGTGGGCGTGTTCACGGTAATGCCGGTAGCCGCGGTTCGGCATGGACGAGCCTCTTACCTGCCGAAGCTCGCGACGCAACTGGCATGGAGCTGCGGATCGTTGATCGGCCCGCATTCCTTGCTGATGCGATTGGCCCGGAAGCTGCCGCTCGAGTGCACCACCGCCTCATAACGCTCGCTGTCGCGTACGTTCTGCCGTGCCGACCAAGAGCCTGACCTGTCGCCCGGATCAACCTGCGGACCGTTGGTCACAACCACGACCCCGCTCGTGCCCATCTGCGCGTGAGCGGCCGGCATGGTCGCGATCGCTGTCAGGAATGCGGCCGAGAAGGCCAAGCTCGTCATAATCCGGTAGCCTGTCGTCATGTAGGTGCCCTTTCTCGGTCCAAGGTAACGGTGAATGATCTCAATCGACTACCTTGGGGGGCACCTATAACACGAGGCGGATGCCTACGTTAGATTCGGAAACTACTTACGTCTTCTGAGGCGTCTCCCACTTCAGGCGTTAAGAGCAACTGCTGCGGTCTCATTTGAGGTTGGAAAAGAGATCGAAGGCGGTCTTTATTTCGAGAGTGGCCACCCTTCATCTTCTATGGCAAGGGCGCTTTGGAGTTCGCCTTACCGTCAGCGATTCTTCCTGATCTACCGCGTCTGTGAATCCACAAGCTCGCGACATAGCCGAGCGCGAAGCCAACCAAAACCGCCATCAACGGCTTCTCGTCGATCTGCCGCGAAACGGATCGGCTCGCGCGACGACCCGCATCTACGACGTCGTCCGCCACCCCGGCCGCTGCGGCGGTGGCAGCTGTGGCGCTCCGTACGCGCTCGCCGATGGCTTCACCGGCCTCTGTCACACGCGTCTCCAGGTTTCTCACATTGTCCGACGACCTATCGCTCATCATCTTTCTCCGATCGTCATGCTTTCCGGCGCCCGAACCATTACGTCTATCGCCCCGCGGAGATCACTCCGTTGCGTATTTGAACTCTGGCAACATTTTCAGCCCTTCCTTGGTGCCGCCCGGCAGTATCACCTTTTTGTCGGCAAACTTCAGCGTGTCGTAAGGGACGACAACCAGGTGAGTGCCCACGCCCAGAAAGCCACCGATCGACAGCACGGCATACGGCTCCTTTCCGTCGGAGCTCACGAGGAGGTCGTCAATCTTACCAATGGTTTCGTTGGCGCCGTTGACGACGCTGCTGCCAACGACCTTGGACGCGCGATAGCCGGCCGACAGCTTCTGCACATCGACCTTGACGAGATCTACCGTCTGAGGTGTGCCTTGCGCTCCGGCGCGGCCGGAGAGAAGGGCGACGCCAATTATTGCGGCACTGGCGAGAACCATTGCTTTCTTCATAATTTGCCTTCCTCGGCTGGTTGGCCTTATTCTAGTTTACGGATGTAGAAAGGCGCTTGATTGTCGATTACGATCGACAATCAAGTGCCCGCAGTCCTTACTTCTTCAGCGCGTCCTTGAGACCGCCGACAGCGTTCTGGACCTTGCCTTCAACCTTGTCGGCCTTGCCCTCGGACTGCAGCTTGGCATCGCCTATCGCCTTGCCAATCGTCTCCTTGACCGAGCCCTTAATCTCTTTCGCCGCTCCCGCGATCCGATCCTTATCCATGACTACATATTCCTACGTGGACAAAAGTTCCGTGCATTGACAGCCACAGTATCAGGCCGGGGAGCGGCTTCGGTAGACTCGGAAAGTACTTAGATATCCGCCGCCTCTGTTGCGGTTGCGCCGTGGTTTAGCCTTCAGCGCGGGTAGCGTCACTGGACGCTCGGGGCGGCGCCGTCAGGGTTGAGTGCCGCCTCGGTTTAAGCTGAGTAATTTCAGGGGCTACCGCCGCCACTCGGGTTCCCGATATGGTTGGATGGTACCGGCAAGGTCACCGACCGGAGCAGGAGGATCAACGTGTTTTACATTATTGGCGTAGTCAGGTTTTTTGGGGCTGCGCTGATCATCCAAACGCGGAGAAGGCTAACATCTGCTTCTCTCGCGATATCAAGCGCGGGGGGCAATTAGCTTCTCCGTCGATCAGTCTGATGCCCTGGTGGGCGATCCTGGTGGCTACGTGGCAGCGAATGGGCAAGGACCACCTCACGGTCCTCGCTGCCGGAGCTGCCTTCCAAGCGCTCTTCTCCCTTTTTCCGATGCTCACGGCGGCGGTTTCGCTTTACGGCCTCGTCGCCGACCCGAGCACCGTGGAGCGGCAGATCACGGCCATGCAGGGTGTGTTACCGCCCGAAGCCGTCAAACTCATCGCCACCTGGCTCCAGACGCTGGTCCAAGGCACGACCACAAAGTTCGGGATCGGCCTCATCGTCAGTGTTCTGCTCGCCCTCTGGAGCATGTGGTCGGCGACGGGGATGCTGATGACCGCCGTCAACATCTGCTACGGCGCGGAGGAGAAGCGGGACCTCGTCTCATTCAACCTCCACGCCTTGGCGCTGGGCGTCGGCCTCGCGCTCTTTGGCGTCGCGGCGCTCGCGCTCGCGGCGGTACTGCCCGCCGCCCTCGCCCTACTCCCGGTGTCCGACGCTTGGGGGGACGTGCTGGGGCTCGTGCGCTGGCCGATCCTGGCCGGAATCGTCATCCTTGCGCTCGCCATCGTATACCGCTACGCACCGGATCGGGCGGAGCCGAGATGGCAATGGATCAGTTGGGGATCGGTTTCGGCAACAGCGCTATGGATCTTGGGCTCGATTGCCTTCACGACCTACGTCTCGAAGGTCGGCAGCTACGACAAGACCTACGGCTCGCTCGGCGCCGTCATCATCCTGCTGCTCTGGTTCTATCTGACCGCCTACGTCATCCTCGCCGGGGCGGAACTGAACGCGGAGATCGAGCGCCAAACCGCGCGGGCGAAACGAGATCCGGCGCGGGCGTGCTCGCTCGATCCACAGCGGCAGTGACAGCGGCACGGCCGAGGTGCTCCGCCGCAGGCATCCTCGACTGCAGCCCGTCGCGGTGCCTGTGGTGAGCGACTCGGCTCCGACGGCCACATCGGCACCCGAGAAGTATTCTGAATTGTCTCATCTTCCGGGACGCGCTCAAGACCAACATCTTTCTCTACGAGGGCGGGACGCCGCGCGGCTGGCGGCCGGGTTTCGGCGTGCCGTTCCTGCCCGAGCTCAATGTCGACAAGCATGTGCTGCGCAACCTGCGGACCCATCTCGCGGCCATCCGCGAGGGTGCCGGACCCGATGTCGACCTGCTGCTCGACCTCAATTTCAACGCTAAGACCGAAGGGTATCTCAAGATCCTGAAGGAGATCGCCGATTTCGACATGTTCTGGGTCGAGATCGACAGCTACAGCCCCGAGGCACTCGGCTTTATCCGGCGGCACAGCCCGCATCCGATCAGCTCGTGCGAGACCCTGCTCGGATTGCGCGAGTTCCTGCCCTATTTCCGCGAACAGGCGATGGATGTGGCGATCATCGACGCGGTGTGGAACGGGGTGTGGCAGGCGATGAAGATCGCCAATGCCGCCGATGCGTTCGAGGTCAACATCGCGCCGCACAATTTCTACGGCCATCTCGCGACGATGATGAATGCGCATTTCGCCGCCGCGGCGCCCAATTTGCGCATCATGGAGATCGACATCGATCGCCTCCCTTGGGACGAGGAGGTGTTCACGGTCGTGCCGCAATTCGAGAACGGCCAGCTGATCGTCCCAGGTGCGGCGGGCTGGGGGACCGAACCGAACGAGGAGGCGATCGAGGCGCATCCGCCCAGAGTGCCTGGCGGCTTGCTGCACTACCGGCAGCCTTGAACAGCTGAATGCGCTGAGGGTCATGTCTGGCAAGGCTTCTGTTGCGCGTTAAATGTATTATCGTATTAGCAAATAATATCTTGACAATCAAGCCTTCATTCGATAGATTTCTCCGCATCGGGTTCGCGGAGAGATCGGCCTCAGGGTGGTCGGGCCGGACCGCCGCCTATGGGGCGAGGGACATGTGGGAAGCTTTTCATTATTGCGAGGTCTTCACGGGTCGGTTCGAGGCGGAGGAATGCGAGCGCGTCATTGCGCTGCATCAGGGAACGGATGCGCTGCAGAGCAGAATGCCGCGGGGCGACGGCGGGTTCATCAGGGACAGTGATTTGTTCTGGGTTCCGCGAACGGCGGAGACCGAGTGGATATTCGAGCGCATCTGGGAGGTCGCCGCCCTCTACAATTCGCGATACGGGTTTGAGCTTTTCGGAGAAATGGGCCAGCTGCAGCTGACCCGCTATGCCAAGGATCAGCTCTACAACTGGCACATGGATCTTGGCGCCGGTGCCATGAGCCTGCGCAAGATATCGGTGGTCGTCGAACTGGCCGCTGTCGGATATGACGGCGGCGGGATCGAGATCTTCTATGGCGAGGAAACCGGCGACCGGGTGGTCCTCGGCCAAGGAGATGCGCTGATCTTTCCGTCCTTCATCATGCACCGGGCATTGCCTGTGCAGAGCGGTACCCGTTGGACCCTGGTCTCGTGGCTGACCGGGCCCAAGCCCCTCATATGAGTGGCACGAGCAGTCACAAATGATAATCCAGGTCGCAGACGCGGTCGGTGCCGAGGATTGTCGCCGGCTGATGACGATGTACGATCGACACGTCCATCTGACAAAGGTCAGGGATCAAACAGGACATCCCGTCGTCTATTGGCCCCAGTTCCGCGGCGCGTCGCATGGCGATGAAATTGTGCCGCGTCTCGTCGGAGAATGCCTGCGCAATATAGGCAGTCAGCTGCGATTCGCAGAGCCGCTCTACCCGGAGACGGTGATCCTGGCCGCGATCGGTGCGGGAGGGCACCATAGTCGACATGCGGATAATTGTCGGCAGAATGAACACGGCGATTGGGTCACCAATCATACGCCCCAGCGCGACGTGTCTGCGATCTATTACTTGAATGACGCGTTCGAAGGCGGCGAAATCGTCTTCGACCGAGCGCAATTGGTGGTCAAGCCGCGCCCCGGCCTTCTACTGGCCTTTCCCAGCGACGCCGACCATGTGCATGAAGTTCTTCCGGTGCGCAGCGGCGTTCGATACACGATAGCTATTTGGTTTACAAAGCAACAACGCTTCGCACTGGCAGATCTTCCGCTCAGCGTACCCGCAATAGAGGTGCCGGTCTCGTCCCCCGGATGAAAAGTGCCGCGGTCGGCGGCAACCGGCCCGCCAAACTGGCGGAACTTGGGAGATGCGCCGGAAGCGGGACCTTGTATCACCCTGCTCTTGAGCCCCGTTAACAGGGGCTCGACCCACATCGGCGCCGACGCGCCACGGCTTTCGCCGTCGTGGATCGCCTGAGCGAACAGCGTGTATAATTGATCGACGTTCATGGCTTCACGTTCGAGACCGCGGTCTATATGCCATCAAGCAGGCGCCAGATAATGGTCGCGAGGTGACGATCGAGTAGCGGTGAGATTGCGTTCAAGGCGGGCCACGATCAGAGCGGGGCGGCAACGTCCCTGATGCGCCGCGGGTTTCCTTTTGCGGTTCCTTTGGATCAGGATAATGCGTTTCCGCGACGATAGCGAGCTGCAACGTCATCGGATCAAGTGCATCCTCCCTTTGGTACTTGATCCACCGGATTCGATCCTGAATTAACCGGATCGCGCGATCGACCCTGACCCGATTCAGTCCGGTCCGAGCGATGTGCGAGGTCTTCTTGTCCGGAGGCAGCGCGCGCACCCGGTTCCACAGGGTGTGGTTGCGCTGCTGCTGACTGGGTCCGAGGAAGTCCCTCGATTTATCGTACCGTTCGAAGCTGCGACAGCTGGTCCTGTAGGGGGACGAACCGAGCCCGGAGGCCTCGTGCCCGAAGTAGCTCCTAGACCACGAGAGCGCCTCGTTGTCGGACATCTCCGGCCACTCGAGGTTCACGACGACCGCCTGCCGGGACTCGGATATCCGGTGCCACTCCCTGACCTCGCTGCCGACGTGCTCCAGGCGGTGATAAAACTCCACGTCCTCGTCGCCCCAGCCTACGAAGTCCGGGTTGTACCCGTTCGCCCTGATGAAGTCCGCCACCATCACCTTGCAGGAGCCAGCCGATAGGAACCACGCCACGTTGAAGCTCCGCGGCCCGTAGTCGACGCCGCACAGCGGGATGACGTCCACGTCGTGGAACACGAAATATCCGGACGCCCCGTCGTCGAGGGCGGCCCGCGCCGCGACGTTGCGGCTCAGAGCCACGTTAAACAGATCCTGGCTCTGCTGCTCGGCCACGTAGATCACGTAGTCCGAAATGCCGTTCGCGCGCTCGAGGTACCTCGGGACCTCTCTCAAGAATATATCAAGATAAATCTTTCGGTTCCGATACGGCACCAGGATGGCAAGCTGACTTGTTCGCGGGGGACTACCGCGCATCATCGCGATGAGGCTCCAGATAGCACTTCGGCTCCAGCCGATGGTGCTACCAAGCGCTGTCCCTGGATCTCCGTTAGGGTCGAGGGGTCTGCTAACCGTCTCACGGATCCCAACCCCATCGTCAGCCGGGACGGCCGAACGCCTCGCTCGGGGTTGTGATCGGATCGTTTGCGGGAGATAGCAAAGTAGCTGTTGGGATTGGCTGTTAAGCTGATATTGCTCGGTATCGGAATTGCTGCCGATTCGGACGAATTTGACGCGGTCAGCAAGCCGACAAGCGTTCTTTTTATGGAATTATTGTTCAAAGGTAACGAAGTAACGGTGATCGTCATGCATTTCTCCCGATTGCAATGAAGAAGCAAAGTGACCGCGTCTCGAGAACGAATCTTGGCGTTCCTGTCGCGCCGCGCTGGTAACCGAACCAAACGAGGAAGCGATCGCGTATCCACCAAAGGTGCCGGGTAGCCCGCTGCACTAACCGCGGCCTTGAGCGGCACGCGTTACGCGCGGGTCATACTTGGCGAGGCTCTCGTTGCTGCGTTCCGGTTGCTTATCATAATAGCAATTTAGAGGCTGACAATCAAGCCTCCATTCGATAGGTTTCTCCGCATCCGGTTCGCGGAGAGGTCGGCCTCAGGGTGGTCGAGCCGGACCGCCGCCTATGGGGCGAGGGACATGTGGGAGGCTTTTTACTTAAGAGAGTTGGCCCACCAAGGCGGGCCACCGAAGGAGCGACGCCTCGTCGACTCCTTAAACAAATCGTCTTCGCAAACTACCGCTAAGCGGCCGTCGGCGATGCAATAGAAACATCGCGATGATAACCAAAAGACATTTCCGCCAGCCCCTCGCTATCCCGATACTGCACCAAGGAAAAACGTCAACCCGCAGGAGGTCTCCTCGGCGCATTCCGGATTGAGTTCAGTTGGAAACGTGCTGCGTGCAATAATCAGGAGCAGTGACAATGTTCGAAGGCAAGTTATCGTTCTTGAAACTCGTCGCCCCGACGACCTTGGCGACGGCCTTAGGGGTGGCAATACCCATTCTGGCCTTGGCCGATTCGACTCCGACGGTGCATCCATCGACGGGCATCTTCACCTACAGTTTTCCGGGCGCTCTGAATATTGATGTTACACACGAAACAATCACGCTGCCCTTGCACCGAGGTGCCACGCGCACTGGGCGTACGATTTGGTACATCATTACGGAATCATCTGATCAATCGGATGCGGCGCGACGCGGCGTCAATTATTCGAACAAGATGCTGAACGCACTTGGCACCGCGGCGGTGCAAAAGGCCTGGTTTGCTGGCAACGATGCGCTGGTTTTCGAAGGGACTGTCAATTTCGGACTCAAACATGTCCTGGTGCCCGGCCCGAATGGCTTTCCCCCGTCCAGCTATGCCCCGGGGGCGCAAGGCGACGCAAAATACAGTCCGCTAGTGCAGATCATTCCTGCAGCGAATGGCGACAATGACGCGGGCCTGGTGCTCAATGCGCCACAAGTGGCCAATGATACGGGCGTGAGCGGAAGTGTCGTCGATATCGATTACTCGGCAAGGACCGTCACTTTGAACATGTTGGGTGGCTGGGTTGACGGCCAGTTCAACCTTTATTTGCATACCGATGCGTCGTCCCCGCTTGTCGCGGCGCTCGAGTCCAGCACTTATGCGCCAAACCTCAACGCCGCACCTGGGATCGCCAACGACGAACCACCGTCATCTCGGGCCGCCATCATTCCCATCGTCAATGGTATTCTTGGCGATGACAACCCCATGCGACAAGGGCTGAACTCAGCGCTTATGGGAGAAGGGGACCCGTTCAATGTGCCGCAGGAGCAGCCTAACGACCCTGTGCACTACACTCCGATTTGGGATGTGACTCCGGTCATGTGGACGAACGCCGCGATTGCGGCCGGCCTTCGTGTTCAACTCCATTCTCAGGATGAGGTCCGAACTCAGGCTCAGGCGGGAAACCTAGTCAGTGCGTTGCCGGGCACTCCGAACGCGGGGTTAGGTGGCATCAATGCCATTGGTGCCATTTCAAATTGCCCCATCATGGCGGTTTTCCCGGGCGGAGTTACCTTCTCTGGGGGCGTTGAATAGCCCAACCGCCAGGAGACCGGTTTTCGATGATCGAAGGCGAGGACGCTCCCCGGTGAGCGTCCTCCCTTGTCCGGCATCAGCCCCTATGAGACAGATTGGCCGAGTTGAGATAGGAAGAATTTGTGTTTAATCCCCTGGCCTACGCTCAGCCCCACGGGAAATCCATTTAAGTGCGAAGAACAACACAAGCACGGCGGCAGGGGGGATCAAAGCGAATTCGGTTGTTTCCCTGAAACCTATATAGCCCGGCTCCCCCATATGCCCCGCTACGCTCAGGTACCAGAGACCAATCCAAAGTGCGCTTAGCACAAGCCAAATCCGCCCGAGAACGCGGATTCCTTGCGGGCTGCGGATAGCAAAGACGATCGCAACGATAACGGCGATTAGGACCAGCCATCCCATCAGAGCGCATCCTCGCGAAGTTCGTGCTAATCGAGAGAAGCAGCCAGATGCGGAGCAGGCGGCGCCCCACGCTTATGATAATGGGGCATTTCGCGAACGACCACCGCGCCACCGCGCATCGCGCCGGACACCATCGCCTCGGTCTTTGACGACGAAGAAGCCGCGCCGCCTCGGCGGCTCACGTTCCCGCCGGTTGATCTCTACTTGTAGATAATCCAGCGCGGTCCTGCCGACGGCCAGATCGTGCCGCAGAGCCTCGGCCATCTCACGCATGCGGGCGATCGGCATTTAACAGGTTCCGGAAAAAGTCGCGTGGCCGAAGCGGGGTTTTCCGCAACGTATCCTCAGGATGATTCCCCGATCTTCTCTGGGTGGCACACTGTTTAGCTTCAGGTGGGCGTCGCATATGGTATTGCGGCCCTGGGTTGCCGACTGGGTAAATCCCACGACTCACATCAAGAATAACCGATGTGAGCACTCCATCGACGGGCAAAACACAAAGATGCTCCAGAAATTGCCCATTTCTTGCAGAAATAATGATGTTCCATTCGCCCGCTTCACTTGGTATCTCTAGATCGGACACTCCGGGCAACACAGTCTCAAGCAGTAACACGCGAATATTTGTAGTACCTTTTGCCATCCTTACGTCTAGAGGATCGTCGGACGCTGGGATGAGTCGAAACGCCGCAGAATAATTAAAACAAGGAACTTGGTTATAATTCATCATATAAAAATGTGATTCAGCCGGTTGACTATAAGGCATAACGCGACGTGCCATTATGTAACAAAAACCATCGCCGCCGGTCATTTCGGCCAAAGTCTTCTGCATTGATAACGTCGCAGAGTGCAGCACACGCCAAGTGGCATAAGAGGTAAGGCTCCCAATGATGATGAGTGCGGCTACTACCAACACCCCTTTCTTTCCGGTCGCGACAACTGGAGAAATTGCTATATAAATACCCAAGCCAGCTAATATAACTGGGCCTGCTGACGCGAGGGTTTCCCAGACGCTCTCCATTCCCGATATATAAGGAGTCTATGACTCGACTGACGACCCCGCTCGACCCGTGCCGTTCTTCTGAGCAAAGAGAGGACATCTGAGCAGGTAATCGCCGCTCGCTGCGCCGAGCTTGGTATTCCGGCCCGGTTCGCACCGCGTATCTCGTGGGGCTGGAGCGGCCGCGGTGAAAACGCCGTAAAGAAACGGCGCGAGGAGCTGCGCCTGGTGGCAAAGAGCCGGATCGAAGCCATCGAGAAAGCCGCCTGCGTCAAAATCGAGATGGCTTGCCTCGAAGCCCAGACGCAGGTCGTCTCCCACGGGTTGACCAGCGAGGCGGCAAGAGCGTTCTTCGAAGCCATGCCGAATGTCGAGGTTCTGATGCCGCCGGTTGAGTTCAAAGCGATCGAGACGATGCTGCATGCCCGCAACGCCGAGGAGCGGGCCCGCCAGGAGTATCGCTATCACAGCCTCGGCGCTGACGACTGCTAGGCGCGCTGTACTACTGGCCGCCGCACTGAAAGGAACGATCCACAGAGAGCGCGATGGCTTCCGCTTGCTCGCGGGCCTCGACGTCGGCACGAGCAGCGCCTTCCGCCGCGTCGCGGCCATTGCGGCGAACCAGCCACTGCCATTCACCGCCGACGTGAAGGACCGAGAGATCACAGGCGCCGAGAGCAGCGCGCTCGATCGGGAAGAAGCCGTATTCGTGGGCTGTGAACCAGCGCGCCAGCGTCATCGAGAGCCGCGCTCTGAACCGAAGGCCGAGCACGCCCGCCGGGCCTGGCGCAGAGCGAGTTCATCGCAGGCCGCAACGCCTTGCGTGCACTGTTTATTCAACCGTGCAGCACGCCACGGACACCGGGTAGTCGGTTGGTTGGCCCCGAAATCCACCCTGCCGAAAAGAAAGATCGCGCCTCTGCGGTGCTCGT
>Ga0209040_10002434_pt1 | contig 14613 bp, 12 predicted proteins | sample BogFormECP12_OM3_FD_188240 | JGI IMG/M metagenome (GOLD analysis project Ga0209040, IMG submission 188240) | Bog forest soil microbial communities from Calvert Island, British Columbia, Canada - ECP12_OM3 (SPAdes) (version 2) | ecosystem: Environmental > Aquatic > Freshwater > Wetlands > Bog ...
TGCGTTTCGGAAGGTCCGCCGATGAGTACTGGTTTCCGATACTGCGGTCGATCCAAGAGAAAGTCAGCAGTTACGAGCGCTTTCTTCTGCTTGTGCAGAACGCTAGCTACTCGTGCACGGAGTAGTCTCACCACACTCGGTCGGTTAAGTCAGACCCGCCCGCACGTCCGGCCAGAACCTTAGGCGGCGATGCGGTCGGCTCGCGCCGCATCGAAGCGATCCAGTACCGTCGCGGCCACCAGCCGGTGTGCGCCCAGCGGCGCTGCCATCGGAATCTGTTCCGTTGCAGCGTATTTAGCTACTCGATCAGTCAGCCGGCCGGGTGCCAGGAACCACGGTGCGATCACTACGCGGCGGGCGCCGCGGCGCCGTAGCCGGTTGGCGGCCGGGGCCGGTGACGGCCCGGACCCGGTGGCAAACGCCGTCGTCGTGCCGGCCCACCGGGTTCCTGCGATCAGCTTGCGTGCGACCTGAGCGGTGCGGGCGTTAGCCGCGGGATGCGTCGAGCCAATCGCCACCACCAGCACACCGAGCTGCGGATCGAGCGTGCTGACTCCCAGCTCGGCGAGGCGCTCGTGCAGCACGGACACCAGCCGATCGTCTTCACCGAGCACGTCGGCCTGCCGCACGGCGACGCCCCGGCTGGCGATCTGTCCGGGGATGTCGATACGGGCGTGGTAGGCGTCGGCCAGCAGGAACGGAGTGACCACCGCATCCGGCGTGAGCACGTCAACCAGGCGTGGAGTGTTCAACTCGCAGAACGCGACACGCACATCGAGGCGCGGCCGCGTGCAGCTAATCTGATCGGCGACGGCGCGGGCATTGGCCGCCGACCGCGGATCTTCGCTGCCATGTGCGGCGAGCACCAGCGCAGTCATTTGGCGCCGCTCGCCCCCGCAAGCGGGTGGGGGTACCCCCAGCCGCACAGCGGCGAGGGGGCGTGCCCCCACCTCATCGCTGCCTCCGAGATTGTCGCCGGCGCAGTCACGACGCGTGCAACCCGCATTCGGTCTTCGACAGCCCCTCCCAGCGTCCGCTGCGCGGATCCGCACCCTCAGCCACCTTGGCGGTGCAGGGGGCGCAGCCGATCGACGGATAACCTTCGTAGACAAGCGGATTGACCAGCACATCGTTTTCGTCGATGTAGGCCTGCATGTCCTCATCGGTCCAAGCGGCCAGCGGGTTGATCTTCACCAGGTGAAACGCCTCGTCGAAACCGATCAGCGGGGCGTTGGCGCGAGTTGGCGCCTCGACGCGACGCAGGCCGGTCACCCACGCGGAATAACCCCGCAGCGCCTTGGACAACGGGGCGACCTTGCGTAGCCGGCAGCACTCGTTGGGTTGGCGGGCGAACAGGTCCTTGCCCAGCAACTGGTCCTGCTCTGCGACCGAATGCTCGGGCGTGACGTTGAGCACCCGTACGTCGTAAACCGCCTCGATCGCATCACGGGTACCGATGGTCTCCACGAAGTGATACCCGGTGTCCAAGAACATCACTGGCACGCCCGGGCGTACCTTCGCCGCCAGGTCGACGAGCACCGCGTCCTGCATGTTCGAGGCCACCACGTAGTTGCACGTCGCCGACGGCCGAGGCCCTCTGACGCCGCCGAAGTGCTCGTCGGTCCAGCGCAACAGGTCGGTGGCGCTGGCGCCTTCCAGCTCAGCGGCGCCCCGCTCGGCCAATTCCCGTAAATCCGCTTCCGTCAACTCTTTCGCCTCCCCGCTCATCGCAGATCCGCCTCCTCGGCGCGCAGCGCCCACGTCGCGAAGCGTTCGCCCGTATCACGCTGCTTGATGAAGTTGCGCACCACTCGGTCGATGTAATCGCCGAGCTCGGCGCTGGTGACCTTGTGCTGGCGCAGTTTTCGGCCGAACCCGCTGTCGAGGCCCAGGCTTCCGCCCAGATGGACTTGGAATCCCTCGACCGAGCCGCCGTGGCCGTCGTCGACCATCTGGCCCTTGAAACCGATGTCGGCAATCTGGATGCGCGCACACGAGTTGGGGCAGCCGTTGATGTTGACGGTGACCGGTACGTCCAGTTGGGCGTTGATGTCATCGAGCCGGCGCTCCAGCTCGGGCACCAGTGACTGGGAACGTACCCGAGTATCGGCAAACGACAGCTTGCAGTACTCGATACCGGTGCAGGCCATCAGGTTTCGACGCCAGTGTGATGGCCGCGACGGCAACCCCAGCGCGTCCAGACCGGCAGTCAGGTCGTCGAGCTGGTCGTCGGGAACGTCGAGGATGACCAGCTTCTGGTAGGGGGTGAACCGGATCCGCTGCGACCCGGCCCGCTCGGCCAGGTCGGCCACCGCGGAGAGGATGGTTCCCGACACCCGCCCGGCGATCGGTGCAACCCCAACGGCGTTGAGCCCGTTCTTCAGCCGCTGCACGCCGACATGGTCGATCGGGCGCTTGACGGGTTCGGGGGCCGGACCATCGATGAGTTTGCGTTTGAGGTATTCGGTTTCCAGCACCTCGCGGAATTTCTCGATGCCCCAGTCCTTGATGAGGAACTTCAGCCGGGCCTTGGCCCGTAGTCGTCGGTAGCCGTAGTCCCGGAACAGCGATGTGATGGCCTCCCAGACGTCGGGGACCTCCTCCAGCGGCACCCACGCACCAGCCCGCTGGGCCAGCATCGGGTTGGTGGACAGGCCGCCGCCGACCCACAGATCCAGCCCGGCTCCGTGCTCGGGGTGGTTGACCCCGATGAACGCGATGTCGTTGATCTCATGCGCGACGTCCTGCAGACCCGAGATTGCGGTCTTGTACTTGCGCGGCAGGTTGGAGAATTCCGGATTGCCGATGTAGCGGCGCACGATCTCCTGCACGGCCCAGCTCGGGTCGAGGACCTCGTCGAGTGATTCACCCGCCAGTGGGGAGCCCAGCACGACCCGTGGGCAGTCGCCGCACGCCTCGGTGGTTTGCAGTCCGACCGCGGCCAGTCGCTCCCAGATCTCGGGCACCTTCTCGATCTCGATCCAGTGGTACTGGACATTTTCTCGGTCGGAAATGTCGGCGGTGTCCCGAGCGAACTCGGTGGATATCTGGCCGAGCGTGCGCAGCGCCGCGGTGGACAATGCCCCACCGTCGCAACGCACCCGCATCATGAAGTACTTGGCTTCGAGCAGATCGAGGTTTTCGTCGCCGGTCCAGCTGCCGTCGTAACCCTGTTCACGCTGGGTATAGAGGCCCATCCAGCGCATGCGGCCACGCAGGTCGTTCTTGTCGATGCTGTCGAAGCCGGCTTTGGAGTAGTGGTTGATGATGCGGTCGCGCACATTGAGTGCGTCGTCATCCTTCTTGAATTGCTCGTTGGGGTTCAACGGCTCGCGGTAGCCAAGCGCCCACTGGCCTTCGCTGCGGCCTTTGGTGGGGCGGGGGGACGTCATGCGGCGTTCTCCTTTGTGGAGTAGCCGGCTTGGACCGCGCAGATCACCGGTTGCTGTCCCGGCGGCGCAGATCCGGGGGCCAGCTGGAGTACAGGTGGGCGGGTCTACGACATTAAGGCAGACAGCGACAGCTGCAGACACGCTTGAGATCGATGTGCCGACGCGCCACCAGTGCGATGTCGAACGGGCTGCGGTGGGCGGCGGTCACTCGGCCATTGTGCCACGGATGCCGCGGACGGTCGCTACCAGGGTGGAATTTTCCTCACAGTGAGCGAAACTACGCGGCAACCCTGTGATGCGGCGCAAATGTGTCCGAGAGTCCGCTGCCAACGGCGGCCGTTTTCTCTCTCGCCCCGCTGCCACTGCGGCCAGCGCTGGAAGCTGGGCCGGGAGTCAGGAATATTGGCAGCCATGACGGTAAGTTCTGCGCCGGTCGGCCTGCCCGATGTGCACCTGAGCCCGGGCGGGCCGTTCGGCGTCTACGTGCACGTGCCGTTCTGCGTGACGCGATGCGGCTACTGCGACTTCAACACCTACACCCCGGCCCAGCTAGGTGGCGTCAACCCCGACGCGTGGCTGCAGGTGCTGCGGTCGGAGCTCGAGCTGGCCGCAGCCCGGCTGGGCGCACCGACGGTGCAGACCGTCTTCGTTGGGGGCGGGACGCCGTCGTTGTTGGGTGGCGAGCGCATCACCGCGCTGCTGCAGTCGGTGCGTGACAATTTCGAGCTGGCCGCCGACGCCGAGATCACCACCGAGGCCAACCCGGAGTCGGCTTGGCCCGACTTCTTCGCGGCCGCCCGCGCGGCCGGCTACACGAGGGTGTCGCTGGGCATGCAGTCCGTCTCGCCACGGGTGCTGGGTGTTCTAGACCGGATCCACACGCCGAACCGGTCGGCGGCGGCGGCCCGCGAGGCGCTCGCCGAAGGTTTTGAACACGTCAGCGTCGACCTGATCTACGGCACCCCGGGGGAATCCGACGACGACCTGCTGCGCTCGGTGGAAGCGGCGGTCGACACGGGCGTCGATCACGTCTCCGCCTACGCGCTGGTGGTCGAGGACGGCACCGCGCTGGCGCGCCGGGTCCGCAACGGCGAGCTCGCCGCTCCCGACGACGACGTGCTCGCGCATCGCTACGAGCTGGTCGACGAGCAGCTGTCAGCGGCCGGCTTCGACTGGTACGAGGTTTCCAATTGGAGCCGCGCGGGCGGGCAGTGCCGACACAACCTGGGCTACTGGGACGGTGGTCAGTGGTGGGGTGCCGGCCCGGGCGCGCATAGCTATGTCGGTGCAACCCGCTGGTGGAATGTCAAGCACCCCAACACTTATGCACAGATCCTCGACGGTGCGACGTTGCCGGTCGCGGGTTTCGAGCAGCTGGATGCTGGGCACCGCCACACCGAGGACGTGCTGCTGAGAATCCGGCTGCGCCAAGGTCTGCCGCTGGACCTGCTGGACGACGCCGAGCGCGAGCGCGCGTCCGTCGCGGTCGACGACGGCTTGCTGACGCCCGACGGCGAGCGCCTGGTGCTCACCGACCGGGGACGGCTGTTGGCTGACGGCGTCGTGCGCATGCTGCTGGGCTAAGCCGCGTGTTGCGTCAACGCGATGCCAACCCTGACTTCGAGTTCACTGATCGTCACTGTCGGCGCGCGCGGCGGTGCCGCCGAACGGTAGTGCCCGCCGGTTGGGGTAGTGAATTCAGCTGTGTGTCTGCCGGTTTCGTCAACATCCGCGCTGACCCGCCAGCCGGCGGCCTCTTTGACGTAGTTACAGCGTTCGCAGGACCCCAGCCCGTTGGCCGCGCTGGTCGCCCCGTCGCGGGCCCATGGTCGCGCATGGTCGCGGTGTCGGATTGGCGCGTCGCAGTACGGCGTGCGACATCGTTGATCGCGCAGCCCGATGAATGCGGCCAGCCCGCGCGAAAAAAGCCGGGCCCGCGACTCCATCGCCACCAGCGCGCCGGAGTTCGGGTGAGCATAAAGTCGGCGCAGTGTCGCACGCGACCGCGAGTCAGCGACGGCCGCCGAGACCAATCCGCGCGCCACTACCGCGGGGATGGGGCCATACCCACAGATATCTGCCGGGGTGTTGTCGCCACCCAGCAGGGTTTCATCTGAGAGAACTAGGTTGACCGCGATCGGTGTCGGCGTCGCCGCGCTGCGGCCGGTAGTCCGCTCGACCAGCGTGTCAGCCATCACCTGGCCGCGCGACCGTCCGTCACCGCAGATGTCGGCTTCTCGCCGCAGGGCCGCATACACCGACACGCCCTGGGCCACCGGAAGCAGCGCGGTTAGGTACGTCATGGTGTCGGGGGCGGGGCGAATCGTGACCGTTCGTTCGGTCTCGGCTTTCGCGGCCCGGTCGACGACAGCGTGCGGGTCAAGCTGGTAGGCGATCGTTTTGGCCGCCGCCGCCACCCGGGCATCGCCCATCCCGTCCAAGGCGGCCGGATCGCCGCACAGCTCAGCGTCCAGCACTCGCCGATCTTCGACGTCCAGACAGGCGCTTTCGCGCACGATCAGCGTGGCCCGCCACTCCGTCAACAGCCCTTGCTCCAAAGCGGTCAACGTATGCGGCATCTCGTTTACCAAGGCCTTGGCGAAGCCGAGATGCCGGCCGCCACGGGCTGGTGAGTCCCTTCGGGCCAGGGCAACCTCGCTGGCCACCCCGCGCCCGCGCCGCGCGGCCGGCACACCCGCGGCCGCCTCGGCGGCTCGGCGTGCTCTATCCAGCGCGGCCGCCGCTCGCGCCTGGCCCGCCGCTGCGGCGGATTTGAGCCGCTCCAGCTCGGAAATGCGCTCGATCAGCGCCGATTCGTCGGCAGACGCATCAACCATCACGAGGCCATCGAACATACATTCGAGTATAGCGCGCTCCACTGACTCAAAGTTTTTTGCACGGGCGCGCAATCCGCATCTCGGTCCGCCCCGGGGCGGACGAGCCTTTAGAAGCAGACGACGCTACGTGCTCCCCGCCCGGCGGCCATGTCGGTGAATGCCTGCTCGACGTCGTCGAGGCCGATCCGTCGCGTCACCAACGCCTCGAGGTCGAGCAGACCGCGGCGGGCCAGCTCGGCCAACACCGGGATATCGCGTGCCGGGTCGCTGGCGCCGTACACGCTGCCCTGAATTGTCTTGCCGTCGGCCATCAATGAGAGCGCTGGAAACGTCACCGACTCCTCGATCCCCGCGGCGCCCACCAGGGTGACCTTGCCGCCGCGGCGGGTGGCGTCGTAAGCCGCGCGAATCGTCGCGGGCTTGCCCACCACTTCGATTCCGTGATCGACCCCGGCGCCGCCGGTGAGGTCGCGCACGGCGCTGGCCAGGTCGACCTCGCTGGCATCGATCGTCTCGGTCGCGCCGTTGGCTGTCGCGGCCGGAAGCTGGGCGGCTACCCGGTCGGCGGCGATGATCGGCGCCGCGCCAGCCAGCCGAGCCCCTTGGATCGCCGCCAAACCCACACCGCCGCAACCGATGACAAGCACGCTCTCGCCCGGACGGACGGCTGCCGTGTGCATCACCGCACCTACCCCGGTGGTGACGCCGCAGCCCAGCAGCGCTGCCTGGTCGAGCGGCAGCGACTCGTCGAGCGGCACTACCGCCGCGGCCGGCAGCAACGTCTGTTCGGCCAGCGACCCGACTCCCATTCCCGGCCACACCGGGCCGGCGCCGTCGGCGTACGGACCGCCGTAAACATGGTCGTAGGCATGTACACACAGCTGGGACTCGCCACGCAGGCAATGCGGGCAGGACCGGCACGCGACCAGCCACGTCAAGACGACGTGCTGACCCGGACCAACGGTGCTGACGTCGGCGCCGACCTCGGTGACGATCCCGGCGCCCTCGTGGCCGAGTGTGCACGGCAGCAGCGTCGGTATTGATCCGTCGCGCAACGACAGGTCGCTGTGGCACACGCCGCTGGCGGCCAGCTGCACTTGGACTTCGTGGCGGCCAATCGGTCGCAGCGCCAGCTCCTCGACCGCTGTCGGTTGACCGACCTGGCGCAGCACAACACCCTTCACGTCAACGCTCCTGTGATCGGCGTCATACCGACCTACCATTGCGGGGCGACCGCAACAGGTCAAGGAGGCAGGACGATGACCGCAACATCCTCCGATACATTCGCGACCCTCACGATCGGCGGCGAGTCGCAGCCCGGTGCCGGCGCGAGCTATCCGGTGCACAACCCGGCCCGTCCGGCCGAGATCGTCGGGTATGCGCCGGCCGCCGACCTCCACCAGCTCGACGCCGCGGTGCAGGCGGCGAGGCTCGCCGCGGCCGGGTGGCGTGCACTCGACGTCGCCGAGCGGGCCGCCGCTATCACCGCGGCCGCGACCGAGGCCGCCGGCCAACTCGCCGGCAGCGACGCTGCCCGGCTGTACACCCGCGAGCACGGCAAAGTGCTCGCCGAAGCGCGCTTCGAAATCGACACCGCGCCGGCGCTGCCCGCAATCCTCGGGGCGATCGCGCAAGAGGCGCTGGCGCCCGAACGGATTGACCCGCAGTCGGCCTACCCACGGCTGCAGCGAGAGCCGTACGGAGTCGCGGCGCTGGTATTGCCGTTCAACTGGCCGCTGGCACTGACCATGACCAAGCTGACGTCGGCGCTGACCGCCGGCAACACCGCGGTGGTCAAGGTGCCGCCGACCTGTCCGCTGGCGGCCCTGCAGTTGGGCGCGGCGTTCGCTGCCGGGCTGCCACCTGGTGTGGTGAACATGCTCGCCGGCCCGGGCAACGATCTGGCGCAGGCGCTGATCACCCACCCCGGCATCGACGTCATCTCGCTGACCGGCGGGGTGGCCACCGGACGCGCCGTAATGGCAGCGGCGGCGCCGCGGCTGACCCCGGTGCTGCTGGAACTCGGTGGTAACGATCCGGCGATCATCGCGCCCGACATCTCCGTCACCGACGAGCTCGTCGAGCGGCTATTCACTGCGACCTACACCACCTGCGGTCAGGTGTGCATGGCGATCAAGCGGCTGTACGCGCCGGCCGACCAGGCCGACGAGTTGGCCGATGCGGTGCTGGCGCGCTGCCGGCGCGAAGTAATCGGAGACGGGCTCGTCGACGAGGTCACGCTCGGGCCGATGCACACCGCCGCCGGACGCGACCGGGTGGCGGCGCTGCTGGCCGACGCCGCAGCCCGCGGCGCGACGGTGCGTACCGCCGGCGTCCTGCGCGAGGCCGACGCCGACGCCGGCGGCCACTTTGTGCTGCCGACCGTCGTCACCGGCCTGGACGGCGACGCACCGCTGGCCACCGAGGAGCAGTTCGGGCCGGTGCTGCCGATCTTCGGCTACCGAGATCTGGACCAGGCGGTCACCGCGGCCAACGCAGGTGACTTCGGTCTCACCGCGTCGATCTGGACCGGCGACGACGCGCTGGCCGACCGGACCGCCGCGCAGCTGGTTGCCGGCACGGTCAGCGTCAATTGTCACGGCATGGCCGCCCAGGACCCGCGGCTACCTTTCGGCGGGGTCGGCCAATCGGGTCTTGGGCGCGAACTCGGGGCCGACGGCATCCGGGCGTTCACCCAGCCGCGGGCGTTCGTGCGGCATCCGGCCCCGCAATAAGCGCGGATCTATACCCAACGCTGAGGTTTGGTGTCAGGCTAACCGGCATGACAGACACCGAAGGGTACGTCGACCAGGCGGCGGCGGGTCTCGCGGAGCCGCAGCCGATGTACAAGGCGTTGCGTGAGTCGACCCCGGTATTCCGGTCGCCACAGGCGGTCGTGCTCAGCCGGCTGGCCGATATCGAGATGGCGCTCAAGCACACCGAGTTGTTCTCGTCGAACATGGATGCCGTCGATCTGGGTAACGTGCGGCCGCTGATCCCACTGCAAATCGACCCGCCCGAGCATGCGAAGTACCGCCGCATCCTCGATCCGCTGTTCACCCCCCGAGAGATGGCCCGGCGTGAACCACGCGTCACCGAGTTGGTGAACGAGATGATCGACCGCTTCGCCGATCGCGGCGAATGCGACTTCCACGAAGAGTTCGCCGTGCCACTGCCGTGCACGGTGTTTCTGCAGTTGCTCGGCCTGCCGTTGGAAGACCTGGACCAGTTTTTGGAGTGGAAGGACGGGGTGATCCGCCCGGAGGGCGAATCCGGATACGATCGCCGCCACGAGGCCACTGCACCCGCGGCGCAACAGATCTACGACTACTTCGAGCGCGCCATCGACGACCACATCGCCAGCCCACGCGACGATGTGCTGTCCTCGCTGATCGCGGCCAGGGTCGAGGGAGAACCGCTGACGCGCCACGAGATCCTCGACATCTGCTTCCTCTTCCTGATCGCCGGGCTGGACACGGTGACCGATTCACTCGACTGCTTTTTCGTCTACCTGGCGCGACACCCCGACCATCGTCATCAGCTCGTCGAGCAACCCGACGTTCTGCCGAGCGCAATCGAGGAGTTGTTGCGCTGGGAGACACCGGTGCCCGGCGTCGTACGGGTCGCCATGGACGACGTCGAGGTGGGCGGCTGCCCGATCAGTAAGGGGGAGCGGGTCAGCCCGCTGCTGGGCGCGGCGAACACCGACCCTGCCGAGTTCCCCGACCCCGAGCTGGTGGACTTCCGCCGTAATCCGAACCGGCACAGGGCCTTCGGCGGGGGTCCGCACCGGTGCCTCGGTTCACACCTGGCCCGCATGGAGCTGCGGGTCGCGTTGCGCGAATTCCACCGGCGCATTCCGGATTACGAGATAAAGCCCGGCACCGAGCTGACCTATACCGTCGCGCTGCGGTCGGTGGAGTCGCTGCCGTTGACGTTCCCGGTGGCCACGTGAGCCGTGTCTGTGTCGACGCAGACCGCTGCGAAGGGCACGGGCGCTGCTACACGTTGGCACCGGACGTCTTTGACGCCGACGAGGTTGGGCATGCCGTCGTTCTCGTCGAGAACGTCTCCGGTGAGCTCGAGACGCGGGCCGCGGACGCGGAGAAGAACTGCCCCGAAGGCGCGATCACGTTGTCGCCGTGACGGCTCCGCCGCAGGCGCCCCGATCCTTGCATTCATTGCATAGATAGCATTGACAGCCGCCGAAAACCGACGATAGTCGTGAGGTATGGCGCTGCTGCCGGATCCTGCTCCCCGCGAGCGGCAGCACGTACTGATCTCCGTTGACGACCACGTCATCGAGCCGCCGGACATGTTCGACGGCCGGCTTCCGGCCGCGCTGGCCGGCCGGGCACCGCGGATCGTGGAGACCGACGACGGCCGGCAGGTGTGGCGCTATGAGGACCGCGACTACCCCAACATCGGGCTCAACGCGGTGGTGGGGCGGCCGCGCGAGGACTGGAGTATGGAGGCGGCCCGCTTCGACGAGATGCGCCGCGGCTGCTGGGATATCAAGGCCCGGATCGCTGATATGGACTTGGCCGGGATCTGGGCGTCGTTGAATTTCCCGTCGCTGATCGCCGGGTTCGCCGGCACGGTGTTCTGGAAGAGCGACGACCCGGAGCTGGGACACGCTGTGCTGCGGGCCTGGAACGATTGGCATCTGGAGGTGTGGGCCGGCAGCTTCCCGGAGCGGATCATCCCGCTGCAGCTGCCGTGGCTGGCGGATCCGCAGCTGGCGGCCGAAGAGCTGCGTCGTAACGCCGCACGCGGTTTCAAGGCGGTGAGCTTCCCGGAGCTGCCTGCCCAGTGTGGGATTCCCAGTCTGCACAGCGGCGCGTGGGACCCGTTTTTCGCCGCCTGCGAGGAGACGGACACCGTCGTGTGCCTGCACACCGGATCGGCCCAATGGGCGCCGATTCCCGCACCGGACACCCCGTTCGAAACCATCACCACGCTGTTTCCGGTCAACGGCCTGGTCGCCTGCGCCGACATGCTGTGGTCGGGCATCCCGGTCCGCTTCCCGCGACTGAACATCACGCTCGCCGAGGGTGGGCTGGGCTGGGCGGCAATGCTGGCTGATCGGGCGGATTATGTGTTGGCGCATTCTGCTTCGGGCCGGGAGGGCGGATCCTGGAAAAGCGATCTGCTGCCCAGCGAGGTGCTGCGGCGCAACTTCTGGTTCTGCTCGATCGACGACCCGTCGGCGTTCGGCGCGCTGGATGCGATTGGGGCCCAGCGCATTCTGGTCGAGAGCGACTACCCCCACGCTGACTCGACTTGGCCGGACACCCAAGAGGTCGTGGCGCGCAATGTCGCTGGCCTCTCGGCGGATGACGCCGCGCGGATCACCCATCGCAACGCGGCGCAGCTGTTCCGTCACCCGCTGCCGGACGAGGGGTGGCTAACCACCGCCTAGGAGGCCCTCATGCTCGACCTGCTCATCCGCGATGCCGAAATCGTTGACGGCACAGGTGCACCGGCCCGCCACGGCGATGTCGGTATCAGCGACGGGCGGATCGCCGCGGTCGGCCCACCCGGTGAGGTCGACGAACTTGCCGCGAAAACCGTTGATGCCCAAGGGCAGACGCTGGCGCCGGGTTTCGTCGACTTGCACACCCACTACGACGCGCAACTGTTCTGGGACCCGACCGCGAGCCCGTCGGTGCAACACGGCGTCACCACCGTCTTCGGTGGCAACTGCGGGTTCACGCTGGCGCCCGTGGCGGCCGACCAACAGGACTACCTCACCCGAATGCTCGCGCGGGTCGAGGGCATGCCGCTCGACGCGTTGCGGGCCGGGCTGGACTGGAAGTGGGCGTCATTCGGCGACTGGCTTAACCGGTTCGATGGCAGCATCGCCGTCAATGCCGGTTTCCTGGTTGGCCATTCGGCGCTTCGACTGGCGGCGATGGGGGAGGACGCGGTCGGCGGCCAGGCGACCCCCGCGCAGGTCGATCGGATGGTCGCGCTGCTGCATGAGGCGTTAGCCTCCGGCGCACTTGGGTTTTCCACATCGCAGTCGCAGACCCACAACGACGGCTCGGGCCAGCCGGTGCCGTCCCGTAGCGCATCACGCGACGAGCTCCTGGCGCTGGCCAAGGGCGTCCGCGACCATCCGGGCACCACGCTCGAGGCGATCATCCCCGGCTGCCTGCAAGGCTTTTCCGACGACGAGATTGCCCTACTCACTGACATGTCGGTGGCGGCCGACCGCCCGCTCAACTGGAACCTGCTCGGCGTCTCGGCGGCCAACCCGGCCGGGCACCGCGGACAGCTGCGTGCTTCCGAGGTCGCCGCCGAACGCGGCGGCCGGGTCGTCGCGCTCACCCTGCCGCACACCATGAAGATCCGGCTCTCGTTCCTCACCGGCTTCGTGCTCGACGGCCTGCCCGGCTGGCGCGACACCATGCACCTGCCGGTGCCCGAGCGGTTGGCCGCGCTTGCCGATCCGGAAGTACGCCGCCGGCTGAACGACGGCGCCCAATCGAAGGACGCCGGCATGCTGCGCGGTCTGGCGAACTGGGAGCGATTGATCGTCGTCGAGACCTTCGCCCCGCAGAACGCCGACGCGACCGGTCGCAGTGTCGGGGAGGTCGCCGCCGCTCGCGGTGGGGCGCCGTTCGACACTCTCTTGGACATCGTGATCGCCGACGAGCTGCGCACCGGACTAACGCCGGCGCCGTTCGGCGATGACGCCGCCGACTGGCGGCTGCGCGCCGAGGTGTGGCGCTCGCCGCACGCCGTCATCGGTGGCTCGGACGCCGGCGCGCACCTCGACATGATGTGCGGGGCGATCTACACCACGTCGCTGCTCGGCCACGGTGTGCGCGAGCACCAGGTGGTGACGCTCGAGGAAGCGGTCCGGCTGCTCACCGATGTGCCGGCCCGGCTCTACGGGCTGGCCGAACGAGGCCGAATCACGCCGGGCTGGCACGCCGACTTGTTGCTGTTCGATCCGGCCACCGTCGACCACGGGCCGGAGCGCACCCGTTACGACTTGCCTGCGGGTGCACCGCGATTGGTCGCCGACGCCTACGGCATCAGCTCGGTGCTGGTCGGCGGTGTCGAGGTGTGTCGCGACGGCGTTGCCACCGGCGCGCTGCCCGGCACCGTGCTGCGGTCCGGCCGAGACACACACACGGTGTCGGCTGATGCTTCCTGAACCGACTCCGGCCGCCGGCGAATTCGACCCGACCGAACTGCAGGGCGGGCTGCTCATTCAGGTCGAAAACGTGCACGAGCGGCTGCGTGAGGCGCGGTCGCGGAGCCGGGTGATGGTCGGCAGCCCGTTCACCGAAGTCTCCAGCCAAACCGTGGGCGGCGCTGGGGTGACCGTGCTCGGATACGACGAATGCCAGACCGTGCTCACCCACCCCGACATGTTCTCTTCATCGATCTACGACAAGATCATGGGCCCGGTGATGGGCCGCACGATGCTCGAACTCGAGGGCGCCGACCACCGGGCCAGCCGGGCCCTGGTGTCTCCGTCGTTCCGCGCCGCGTTGCTGGACCGCTGGCGTAGTGAGTTAGTCGAGCTGGTAGTCCACGAACTCATCGACAGCTTCGCGCCGCGCGGGCGGGCCGAGCTGGCCCGCGATTTCACGTTCGCGTTCCCGGTACAGGTCATCGCGCGGATCATGGGTCTGCCGCGGCAGGATTACCCGCGCTTCCAACGGCTTTCGATCGAGTTGCTCAACGTGGTCTACAACTGGGACTGTGGGATTGCCGCGTCCGCGACGTTGAAGGCGTACTTCAACGACATCCTGGCCGAGCGTCGGCGAAATCCGCAGGACGACCTGATCACCATGCTGTCGCAGTCCGAGATCGACGGGATGAAGCTCACCGACGACGAGATCTTTGCGTTCCTGCTGCTGATCCTGCCCGCCGGAGTGGAGACGACCTACCGCGCGTCGGGCAACCTGCTGGTCGCACTGCTCACCGAGCCGGAGCAGCTCGATGCGCTGCGGGCCGACCTCGGTATGGTCCGCGGCGCCTTCGAGGAGGCATTGCGATGGGAGCCGCCGATCACCACGGTGATGCGGGTGGCCGCTCGCGACTGCGAGCTCGGCGGGGTCGCGATTCCGGCCGGAGCAAACGTCAGCGTCAGCGTCGCGGCCGCCAATCGGGACCCGAAGCGCTACCCGGACCCGGATCGCTTCGATCCGACCCGCAAGAACATCGCTCACCTGACGTTCGGCGGCGGCCCGCATCTGTGCCTGGGTATGCATCTGGCGCGGATGGAGGCGACGGTCGCGATCAACGCACTGCTGGACCGGCTACCGGATCTGCGGTTGGACCCGAGCGTCCCAACCCCGCATATCACCGGCATGGCGTTTCGATCCCCGGTGGCGCTGCCCGTCGAATTCAGCTGCTGCTGA
>Ga0209040_10002435_pt1 | contig 14611 bp, 14 predicted proteins | sample BogFormECP12_OM3_FD_188240 | JGI IMG/M metagenome (GOLD analysis project Ga0209040, IMG submission 188240) | Bog forest soil microbial communities from Calvert Island, British Columbia, Canada - ECP12_OM3 (SPAdes) (version 2) | ecosystem: Environmental > Aquatic > Freshwater > Wetlands > Bog ...
ATTCGCTGTTCACCCTCGATCCGCGCGGACCGATGTCGAGCCTGCCGCTCATCATCTACGAGTTCGCCCGCAGTCCATATGCCGAACAGCAGAAGCTCGCCTGGACAGGCGCACTGATCCTGACCTTCGCGGTGCTCGCGTTGAGTATAGCGGCGCGCGCCCTCTCCGCCCAGAAACGACAGAAGTAGAATTCTACCATGAGCCAGCAAACTGCCGCCCAGGCGCCCGCCAAGACCGCGAGCGCGACGAAGGACAAGATCGTCGTTCGCGACCTCGAATTCTACTACGGCCAGACACACGCGCTGAAGAACGTCTCGCTCGGCCTGCAGGAGGGTCAGGTCACCGCCTTTATAGGCCCGTCCGGCTGCGGCAAATCCACTTTGCTGCGCGTCTTGAACCGCATGTACGACCTCTATCCGGGCCAGCGCGCGGAAGGCGAGGTGCTGCTCGACGGCGAGGACATTCTCTCCAAGAATCTGGACATCAATCTTTTGCGTTCGCGGGTCGGCATGGTGTTCCAGAAGCCGACGCCGTTCCCGATGACGATCTACGATAACATCGCGTTCGGGATCCGGCTCTACGAAAAGCTTCGCAAATCCGAGATGGACGATCGGGTCGAGTCGGCGCTCAAGCGTTCCGCCTTGTGGGGCGAGGTCAAGGACAAGCTGAACGCGAGCGGCCTCAGCCTATCGGGCGGACAGCAGCAGCGTCTGTGCATCGCGCGAACGGTCGCGATCAAACCGGAAGTGATCCTGTTCGACGAGCCGTGCTCCGCGCTCGACCCGATCTCGACGGCCAAGATCGAGGAGCTCATCGACGAGTTGGCGGGCGATTACACGATCGCCATCGTCACCCACAATATGCAGCAGGCCGCGCGCGTTTCGCACTACACGGCCTTCATGTATCTTGGCGAGTTGGTCGAATTCAACGAGACCAAGACTGTTTTCACCGCGCCGCGCGACAAGCGCACCCAGGACTACGTCACCGGCCGCTTCGGCTGAGGGAGCACCATCTCGTGGTCGACCACACCGTCAAATCCTACGACAAGGAGCTCGACACCCTCGAGCGGCGAATCGCCGAAATGGGCGGCATCGCCGAGAAAATGGTGATCGAGGCGATGGACGCGCTCGCCAACGCGGACGCGACGCTCGCGCAGCAGGTCATCACGACCGATTCTCGGCTCGACGCCTTGCAGCGCGAGATCGAGGACCTCGCGGTCATGACGATCGCGCTGCGCCAGCCGGTCGCGATCGACTTGAGGGAGCTCATCGGCGCCATTCGCGTCACCGGCGATCTCGAGCGGATCGGCGATCTCGCCAAGAACATCGCCAAGCGCGCGGTGAAGATTTCCGGCGAGGCGCGCGTCCCGCGCGCGATCGTCGGCCTCAGGCATATGAACGAAGTGGCGACCGAACTCTTGAAGGACGTGCTCGACGCCTATGCGCAGCGCGATGTGGAGCGCGCGCGAGACGTGTGGGCGCGGGACGTGGATCTCGACGCGCTCGAGGACTCGATTTTCCGCGATCTTCTCACCCACATGATGGAGGACCCGCGCAACATCTCCTTCTGCGCCCACCTCCTGTTCTGCTCGAAGAACATCGAGCGCATCGGCGACCATGCGACCAACATCGCCGAGACAGTGGTTTATGTCGCCACTGGCGAGACGCTGCCCGCAGAACGCCCGCACGGGGGCGAGGACGTCGGGTACGATCTGGAGGGGCTGCATGACGAGTCAAGCGCGTAGGGACATCCGCGAGGGCGCCGGATCGGCGCCGAGAATCCTCGTGGTCGAGGATGAATCGGATCTGGCGCTGATGCTTGCCTACAACCTTGAAGCCGAAGGCTATGTGGTCGAATGCGTGGAGCGGGGGGACGAGGCCGAGCTCCGCCTGGCCGAGCGCCCGCCGGACCTTGTCATTCTCGATTGGATGCTGCCGGGGGTGTCCGGCCTTGAAATTTGCCGGCGGGTTCGGGCGCGGGAAAACACGCGGACGCTCCCCGTGATCATGGTGACCGCTCGCGGGGAGGAGGCCGAGCGAGTGAGGGGCCTCTCTGTCGGCGCCGACGATTATGTGGTGAAGCCTTTTTCTGTCCCGGAACTCATGGCGCGCGTGCGCGCGCTCCTGCGCAGGAGCCGCCCGGAGCGGATCGCCGACCGCCTCAACGCCGGCGACCTCGACCTCGACCGCGAAAAGCGACGCGTGCGCCGCGGCTCGCGCGATATTCATCTCGGGCCCACCGAATTCCGCCTGCTCGAATACCTGCTCGAGAAGCCGGGCCGTGTTTTCTCACGCGCCCAACTCCTCGACGGTGTCTGGGGACAGGCGGCCGAGATCGACGAGCGCACGGTCGACGTGCATGTCGGCCGCCTCCGCAAGGCCTTGTCGCGCGGACGCGAACGGGATCCGATCCGAACCGTGCGCGGCACGGGCTACGCTTTCGACGAGACGTTCGGCAAGCCGCCGGCGTCGGAGCGGGTCAAGTCGCCCGACGCGCGCTAAAGCGCGTTCTCCGCAAAATTTGGGCGAGCGCCTGGCGCGGCCGAGCGAACGCTGCCTCGAACGCTTCCGCGCGCGCCGACGGGCGATCCACTTTCTTCTGGGCGCCCGTTTTCCCGTTGGTGTGGCTGCAAGCGGCTGTGCTAAGGACTGGGTGGTAACTTCGCCCGCACGATGGTTCTCGGTCAATGGAGCTAAGGCCCGGCGATCCCTTTCCCTGGATCCACCAGCGCACGACATGCTGGCCGAGTTTTGCGCTCGATTCGATGGCGGGCCGCTACCTCGTTCTGTGCTTCTTCGGGACTATGGCCGATCCAGCCAGCCGCGATACGATGGAGGCCGTGCTTGATAATCGTGATTTGTTTAACGACGTGCGCGCCAGCTTCTTCGGAGTGAGCGTCGATCCGCAGGACGAAGCCGAGAACCGCGTTTTCGATCGCATGCCGGGCGTCCGCATTTTTTGGGATTTCGACCAAGCGGTCTGCAAGAAATGCGGCGTCCTTGCTGGGGAGGCCGATCCCGAAAGCGAACCGGCGGCGCTTCGCCGCATGTGGATCGTCGTCGACCCCACGCTCCACGTGCTCGCGACGTTTCCTTTTCAGGACGGCGAGGGCGCGCGCGAAAGGGTGTTCCGGTTTCTGCGGCGACTTCGCCCGCCGGACAATTTCGCTGGATTCGAGATCCCGGCTCCGGTGCTGGTGTTGCCAAATGTCTTCGAGCCGGGTTTATGCCGACATCTGATCGAGCTATATGACGCGGACGGGGGTACGGACAGCGGGGTAATGCGCAACGACGGCGGGGTGATCGATCACTCGTTCAAGAGTCGCAAGGACTTTACGATAGATGACCAGGACCTGTCCGAGTCCTGCAACGCAGGATCGTTCGCCGCGTCGTGCCGGAAATCCGCAAGCTCTTTTTCTTAGAGATCACCCGGATGGAGCGATGCGTCATCGGCTGCTACGCGGCTGAAGATCACGGCCACTTCCAGCCGCATCGGGACAATAGCGGCAGACTGACCGCGCATCGTCGCTTCGCCGTATCGATAAACCTCAACAGCGGGTTCGAGGGCGGCTTGGTCCACTTCCCTGAACATAATTCGCGCGGGATCAAGGCCCCGCCGGGTTGGGCGGTGGTGTTCCCCTGCGCGATCTTGCACGCGGTTTCTCCGGTCACCGCGGGCCGGCGCTATGCCTTCCTTCCGTTCGTTTATGACGAGGAGGGCGCCAAGATCAGGGCCGACAATCTGCGTAAGCACATGGCGCAAAACGTCTCGACGCAGGCTCCGGTTGTCTGACCGCGGCCCGTAGCTTTGCCGGCATGGACGCCCCTCGATCGGCGTTCTATGGTCGGCTTTTTCGGGTCAAGGCCCATGATCACGTTGCCTGCGCTCGCGGCTGAAGCCCTCGGCTCGTCCTTGGCCGCCGACATGCGCGACCGGTTCGGGGCCTCGCATGCGCGTTTGGCCGAGACCATTCCGTTCGCGGCGCGGCTGACGCTCGAATGCATCGGCAACAGCGACGCGCTTTACCACAACGTCGAGCATACGCTGCTGATCACGCTCGCCGGCCACGACATCTTCAAGGGGCGGGCGCTGCTCAGGCACTCCACGCCGGCCGAATATTCAAACTTCATCGTCGCCTGTCTTGCGCACGACATCGGTTATGTCCGGGGCGTTGTCAAAGGGGACGGAGACGACGGCTTGGTCATCGACGCCGCCGGTCGGAGGGTTTCGTTGCCGCGCGGCGCCTCGGACGCTGCGCTTGCGCCCTATCACGTCGACAGGTCGAAGCTTTTTGTGTTGGAGCGCTTCGCAGCGGTCGAGGAAGTCGACGACGAACTGATCGCCAACGCGATTGAGCACACGCGCTTCCCCTTCTCCTCAGCTCCCGATGACCACCTCGTCGACGAATGGGCTTCGCTGCTGCGGGCCGCCGACCTCGTCGGCCAGCTCGGCGATCCGCAGTACTTAAGGAAGGCCAACGCGCTCTACTACGAATTCGAGGAAGTGGGCTTGAACAAGCAGCTCGGCTATGCGACGCCGGCCGACCTTGTCGACAAATATCCGCAGTTCTACTGGGATATGGTGTCTCCTCACATTCAGGACGCTATTCGCTACCTGAACGTGACGGCGAGCGGGCGGCAATGGATCAACGGGCTCTACAGCAACGTCTTTCGCGCCGAGCACGAGCTGCGCCTCGTGGGGCCGCAACGCTGATCCGGCTTGCGCCTGCCGCAGCGACTTTTTGTCCTCGTGGCCCTCGTGGCCAAGTTCGACCACGAAGACCCCGAAGAGGCAAAGCTCGCAAAACGAGCGAGATGAGCGGTGCGCCTATCCCCGCCCAATCGCCATCATGACGATCCTGACAAGGACAAGGCCGCCCGCGGCCACGAGGTAGAGGCGCAGCACCGCCATCCAAGTCTTGGCGGAGAGCGACAGCTTCGCCGGCGGAAGCGAGGCGAGCGGCGACATGCGCCAGGTCTCGCGGTCCTTGCGCGTTGAAGCGACAGGCTTCGCCCGCCCGGAGGTCACGAACGCCAGCGCGGCTGCGCCCGCCGCGACCGCCCCGCTCGTGAGCACGCCGAGAATCGTCGTCTCGGTCGCCGCGTCCGGAAACAGCACCGCAATCGTGAGGATCACCGAAAGCGCCACCAGCGCCGCGACGATGCCGCCGGTGAGGAGGTTCATGAAGGGACCGTTGACCCACGGCCCCAACACCGCCTCGTCGTTGCAGAGCAGGAGCAGGAACACAGTCGCGCTCGGCAGGAGCACGCCCGCCAGCGTCTGCACCGCGACCGTGAGCAATCCGAGCGGGGCGCCGGGGGCGAGCACGATCGCGGCCGAGACAGCAATCAGCGCCGCATAGACGGCGTAGAAGCCCTTGGCGTCCGACACCTTGCGATGCAGCGAGTGGCGCGCGTCGAACACGTCTCCAATCGCATAGGCCGTGGACAGCGAGACCGCCGAGGCGCCGATGAGCGCCGCGTCGATAAGCGCGATGGCGAACATGACGCCGGCCGCGCGCCCCGCATAACGTTCGAGGCCTTCGGCGATGGCGCGCGCGTCGACGAAGGCGCCGAACTCGGGCGTGTTGGCGAAGGCGGCGGCGGTGAAGCTGATGATCGCGACCGCGCCCACGAGCACAAGGCCGATGCCGAGCCAGAGATCGAGCCGCTCATAGGGGATGAAGCGCGGCGTGATGCGCTTGTCGATGACATAGCTTTGCTGGAAGAAGAGCTGCCAGGGCGCGACGGTCGTGCCGACGATGCCGATGACAAGCAGCATGGCGTCGCTGAGCTTCCCGCCGGAAGGCAGCTGCGGCACGACAAAGTCGTGCGCGATCTGTCCCATCGGCGGGCTCGCCATGAGCCAGATCGGGACAAGCAAGAGGCTGCCGAAAACGAGCGCCATCGAGAAGCGCTCGAAGCGGCGGAAGTCGCCGGTGCTCGCCGCGGCGACGATAAGGATGGCCGCGACTATCACTCCGGCCGCCTTGTTGAGGCCGAGGTAGTCGAGCGCAAGACTGATGCCGATAAATTCGGTGACGATGGTCAGCGCATTGAGCAAGAAGAGGTCGACGACGCTGAAGGCGCCCCAGAACCGGCCGAAGCGTTCGAAGATGAGGCGTGCATGGCCAACCCTAGTCACTGCGCCGAGGCGCAGCACCATCTCCTGGTTGACATAGAGCACCGGGATAAGCAGCCCGAGCGTCCACAAGAGCGTCGTGCCGTAAGTCTGTCCGGCCTGGCCGTATGTCGCGAAGGCGCCGGCGTCGTTGTCGCCGGCCATCACGATGAGGCCGGGCCCGAGGATCGCAAGCAGCGTTGTGAGGCGGCGCTTCCAGGTGGTCCGCGCCCCCGTGTCGTGCTGTGCGATGGCGCCGAAGGCGCCGCGAATGGGGCCGATATGAGCTGCGTCGAGCACGGCGGCCTCCACCGGCTCGACGATGTGGACGTTCATCGTCATGGGTTCGCTCCTTTCGCCGTCTCCGGCTCAAGGACCGAACCCCGACGGTCAGTCGAGGAAGGCCCGAGAGAGCGCTGAGACGGCTAGGTTGAATTTCACAAGAAAACCCGCGGAATGCGCGCGGCGCACTCCGGCGGGGCCACTAGGGCCGTCGTTCAACACTGTCTCCTCTGCTGGCCGTGAGCGGTCGCGATTGGCCCCTCCTCGGGAAACCCGCGCCGTTCGTACGGCGGCCGACGTTCTTTGCGCCCCGAATCGTCATGCGATCGTCACACAAACTTATCAGAGCGCAATTAACAGACTGGGCATGCAGGCCGGACCGTGAAAATCCGGCGATTGTGAACGGATGCTCCCCGAAGCAGCGTTTGTCAACCTGTAAAAAGGGTTACGCTTAAGGTTGCGCTTCCGGCCGACTCCCCGTGAACGCCGACTCGGAATTCCCGTGCGGCCCAGACGGTTCCGAACGCGGCTCGTGAAAGTTGCAGCCAAGCCTTGCCCATAGCCAAGCCTTGCCCATAGCTGTGCGTGTTCGACGGGCGCCAACGCCTCCGCGCTCATTTCAACGGTGAGCGGGGGATCAATACCGGAACATGCACGTTCTCTTTTGTGGCTCGTATTGGAGCGGGAGCGGCGCGCAAAGACCCAGGAGGATGCGCATGAAGCCCAAGCTTATCGCCGCCATCGCCATCATTGCCTGTCCCACGCTTGCTCTCGCCCAGGTCAGCGCCGGCGCCGGGGGAACCGATGGCGGGGCCGGCGGCGCTAAAACGGGAACCACGGGGCCGGGCGTCGGAACGAGCGACTCAGGCAAGAGCGCGAATGGCTCGGCCGTGAGGACCGACACCAACGGCGCCGCCGGCGCCAACGGCGGCGAGCGGACCGGAGACGCGTCGGGCGGCGGCCAACGGAATTCGCCTTAGTCGTTAGCTGGCGCGCTGCGCCGAAATTATCTGTTCTCGACCTCTCTTGGAGCTTGGCTTGTCTCGCTTCTACTCTTAGTCATCGGAAGTAAGAATCACCTCCGAGGCCGCGCCTATGTCCCTCTGGCTCAAGAAAATCGCGGTTGGCTTTCTGGCGGCGGCGGCGCTCCTACCTTCAATACCGTCGTGGGCGCGAATTGTTTACGCGCCGGGGTGTCACGCGGCTCAAAAGCTCACCGACGGCAGCTGGCTCATTCGCTCCGCCACGAGCTTCGGACGCGCAGGGGCAGTCGATCAGGGCGCCATTATCTACAGGAGGACGGTGATCAACGGCGTCGATGTGGGCGCCATTCTCGAGCGCCGCTGTGTCCTCGCGTTTCGGGTCGAACCCGACTACGATTCCTTTACCTGGCCGCCCAACGGCTATCTGACTTGGGTGACACCCCTGCAATAGCGCGGCCCCGCCAAAAGTCCAACTGAGATGGACAACGCACGCCAAGTCCGACGAGAGTCAAACTCCGCCCCGCAGACGCGTTAAGCCTGCATCCGAACGACCAGTTCGTCCGAAACCTCGAAGTTGGCGGTGACGTTTTGCACGTCGTCGTTGTCCTCGAGCTGGCCGATGAGGCGCAGGATCTTCTCGCCGGCCTCGTCGTCGACCGCGACCGTGGTCTGCGGCCGCCAGACGAGCGAGGCCTTCTTTGGCTCGCCGAATTTCGCCTCAAGCGCCTTCTGCGCCTCGGCGACCGCCTCGACGGAAGTGACGATCTCGTGCTCCTCCGGGCCGGAGACGACGTCCTCCGCCCCCGCCTCGATCGCCGCCTCGAACACCGCGGCGTCGTCGGCGACCTTGCGGTCGTAGACGATAAGCCCGACCCGGTCGAACATGAAGGAGACGGCGCCCGTCTCGGCGAGCGACCCGCCGGCCTTAGTGAAAGAGGAGCGCACCTCGCCCGCCGTGCGGTTGCGGTTGTCGGTCAAGGCCTCGACAATGACGGCGACGCCGCCCGGCGCGTAGCCCTCGTAGCGCACCTCTTCATAGTTCTCACCCTCGGCGCCGGAGGCCTTTTTGATCGCGCGCTCGATATTGTCCTTCGGCATGTTCTCCGCACGCGCCGCGAGCACGGCGGCGCGCAGGCGCGCGTTCATGGCCGGATCGGGCAGGCCCAGTTTCGCGGCCACGGTGATCTCGCGCGCAAGCTTGGAGAAGAGCTTGGAGCGGATCGCGTCCTGCTTGCCCTTCTTGTGCATGATGTTCTTGAACTGGCTGTGGCCGGCCATACGTCGCCTCGAAAGAATGGCGCGCATCGCGCGCAAAGGTTTGTGTGATTGGCGCTCCTATACGCCCGCGGCTGCAGGCGCAAAAGGCGCGCTTAAACCTGGGATCGTCAATGCCTTCGACCCGCACCTCCGTCGCTCCCGGCGTCGATCTTTATCCGGGTTTTCTCAGCCCCAACGACCAGGCGGCGCTGCGCGACGAGATCCTGGCGATCCTTGAGGAAGCACCGCTCTTCCGGCCGCGGATGCCGAGGACCGGCAAGCCCTTCTCGGTCAGAATGAGCAATAGCGGGCCGCTTGGCTGGGTTTCGGACGAGGCCGGCTACCGCTATCAGCCTTGTCATCCCGGGACCGGCCGCCCCTGGCCGCCGATGCCTGAGCGCCTCACGCGCGCCTGGGCGGAACTTGCGCCCAAGGCGGCGGCGCCGGAAGCCTGCCTCATCAACTTCTACGACGCCGAAGCGAAGATGGGCCTGCATCAGGACCGGGACGAACAGGAGATGTCGGCGCCGGTGGTGTCGCTCTCGCTCGGCGACTCCGCCTCGTTCCGCCTAGGCGGGCTCAAGCGAAACGGCCCGACCCGCTCGTTTCCGCTCGACTCCGGCGACGCGCTCGTCCTTGGCGGCCCCGCGCGGCTCGCGTTCCACGGCGTGGACCGGATCCTCGCCGGCTCGTCGAGCCTGCTTCCCGGCGGCGGCCGGATCAATCTCACGCTGCGCAGGGTGACGCCTGCTTCCTAATCGTCGGTTCCCGTCGCCGCCGGCTCCTCCTTTGGCGCTGTTTTCGGACCGCCCTTGGAGACGCCGACCATCGCCGGACGCAGCACGCGGTCGCCGATCGTCCAGCCGGTTTGGACGACCTGCGACACCGTGCCGGCCGGCAGCGTTTCGTCGGGCGCCTCGAAAATCGCCTGATGGAAATTGGGGTCGAATTTCTGTCCTTTCGGATCGAGCCTGCGCACTCCATGGCGGCCGAGCACGGCCTCGAGCTCGCGCGCCGTCAGCTCGACGCCCTCAATGACGGATTTGATTTGCGGGTCCGCCGAAGCCCGCGCGTCCGCCGGCAAATGCTCGAGCGCGCGCGAGAGATTGTCGACCACCGTCAGGATGTCGCGGGCAAAGCTCGTCACGCCGTAGCTGCGCGCGTCGGCGACCTCGCGCTCGGTGCGGCGGCGTAAATTCTCCATCTCGGCCAGCGTGCGCAGCACGCGGTCCTTCAGCTGGCTGTTCTCCGCGTTCAGCGCCTCGATGACGGACGCTGCGTCGCGTTCGGCGCCCGCTTCCGGTCTGGCTTCTGCGGGCAACGCGGACTCTTCCGCGCCGCGCGCGCCGTTTTCATCGCTCATTTCTTAAGCCCCATTGAAAAATTTCCCGTCGGATATCATGGCCAGCGTCGCAAAAATCAAGCGGCCCCGGCTGTTGAGCCCACGCCGATTGGGGCGGTCATTGCGCGGTGAAATCGGCGAGAAGACGGCGTTTGATGGCCGCCTGCCGCGCCGGCGAATTGATCTTTTGCCCAGTCAGATCGGTCACGTAGAACGAGTCGACCGCCTTTTCGCCGAAGGTGACGATGTGGGCGGAGCCGATGTTGAGATTGAGGCTGGAGAGGGACGCCGTCAGGTCGCGCAAGAGGCCAGGCCGGTCGAGGCCGGAGACCTCGACCACCGTGTAGCGGCTCGACAGGCTGTTGTCGATCATGACCTCGGGCTCGATTGCAAAGGCGCCGCGCCGAACGTCGCGAGGCTCCTTCTTCGGCGCAATCTCCGCAAGCCGGACTTCTCCCCGCAAGGTCTTCTCGATGTTGGTTGCGATGCGCTGGCCGCGCCTCAATTCGTCGTCGTCCAGCTCGAAGGCGCGCGAGACGAAGATCGTGTCGAGCGCCAGACCGTCCGTCGTGGTGAAAATCTGCGCATCCACGATGTTGCCGCCGGCCGCCGCGCAGGCGCCGGCGATCCCGGTCAGCAACCGGGGATGGTCGGGCGCGACCACCGTGACCGCGGTCACGCCATGGAAGACGTCGGTCGTCACTTCGGTCGCCAGCGAGCGCGCATCGGCGGCCATGACGCGAAGCAGCTTGGCGTGCGCGACCTGCCGGGCGGGTTCCACCTTCAGCCAGTAGGCCGGGTAATGGCGCTGCGCGTAGGCGTCAAACTCAGGATCGGACCAGCCGGGCGCGGCCGCCCGCAACGCCGCCTGCGCTCCGCCTATCCGCGCCTTCCAGTCGAAACCGGAATGTCCGCCGCCGAGCACCACCTCGGTTTCCCAATAGAGCGTGCGAAGAAGCTGCCCCTTCCAGCCGTTCCACACGCCCGGACCGACCGCCCGGATGTCGGCGACCGTCAGCGTCAGCAGCATCTTCAGATGCTCCTGCGTCTGCACGATCGCCGCGAGCGCCTCCGCCGTGCGCGGATCGGAGAGGTCGCGCCCCTGCGCCATGTTCGACATCACAAGATGGTTTTCGGCGAGCCAGGCCACCCGCTCGGCGTTCGCCGGCGAGAGGCCCAAGCGGGGGCAGAGCTTCCGGGCCACCTCGGCGCCCGTCTTGGAGTGATCCGTCGGGCGGCCCTTGGCGATGTCGTGCAGAAACGCGGCGAGGTAAAGTTCGGTCCGGTGAGCGATCTTGTGAACGATTTCGCTGGTCAGCGGATGCTCTTCCCTCAACCGCCCGCTCTCGATGGCGCTGAGCGCGCCGACGGTTCTGATGAGGTGCTCGTCGACCGTGTAATGATGATACATCGAGAACTGGATCATCCCGACCACCCGGCCGAAATCGGGAATGAACCTCCCGAGGACCCCCGCTTCGTTCATTCGGCGGAGCGCCGTTTCGGGGGCGTGTCGGGACGTCAGGATCTCGAGAAAAAGCCGGTTGGCTTCCGGGTCGGCGCGCAATGAGGCGTCGACGCGCTTCAGCGATCGCGTGACGAGCCGCGCCGCGTCCGGGTGGATAAGAAGGTTGGAGCGGTCGGCGATCCAGAACAGTCGGATGAGGTTCACCGGATCGCGCTCGAACGCGTCTGGACGGATGACGTTGATCTTGTCGGCTTCGACCTTGAAGTCGCGCGCCTCCGCGATTGCGCGCGGTCTGCGCCGCAGCCGTCCGATAAAACGGTCGAACACAGGCGTCGGTTTGGCGTGGCGGGCCTCCAGCGCCGCGCAGACGATCGCGGTCAGGTCGCCCACGTCCTTGGCGATGAGAAAATAGTGCTTCATGAACCGCTCGACGTCCGCCTGGCCGGCGCGCGTCGAATAGCCGAGCTCGCGGGCGATCGTCTTCTGCACGTCGAAACTCAGGCGTTCTTCGGCTCGCCCGGCGATGAAATGCAGGCGGCATCGGACCGACCAAAGGAACTCTTCGCAGCGACGGAAAAGCGCGAATTCGGCCGGCGAGAACAGTCCCGCGCCGACGAGTTCGTGCGCATTTTGCACCCGATAGACGTATTTCGAGATCCAGAACAGCGTGTTGAGATCGCGCAGGCCCCCCTTGCCCTCTTTGACGTTGGGCTCCACGAGATAGCGGGACGCGCCGGCGCGCCTCACCCGCTCGTCCCGCTCCGCAAGCTTGGCGGCGACGAATTCGGGCGCGGTCCTGGCGACGATCTCCTTGTCGAACCGGCTCTGCAAAGTCTCGAAGAGCCTCTTGTCCCCGGCGATGAGACGCGCCTCGAGAAGCGTCGTCCGGATCGTCATATCCGCCCGAGCCTGCTTCAGGCACTCGTCCACCGTGCGGGTGGCGTGCCCGACCTTCAGCCTCAGATCCCAAAGGCCGTACAGCAGCGCCTCGACCACCCTCTGGACGGCTGGCGTCGCCTTTCCGGGCAACAGGAACAGGAGATCGACGTCGGAGCCCGGCGCCAGCATTCCGCGGCCGTAGCCGCCGACGGCGACGATGCTCGGCAAGGCGGCTCGATCCGAGGGCGGCGCAAGCCAGCGCGAGCTGAGCTCCAGCGCGACGCGCAACAAGTCGTCGACCTGAGCACTCAAGGATTCCGCGCAAGCGCGGCCGGTTCCTCCGGCCTCGAGCGCCTTGCGCGCCTCCGCCCGGCCCTCGGCAAGCGCGCGCTGCAAAAGCGCGACCGCCTCGCGGCGAAACGCATCGGGTTCGCCCGCATGGCGGGCGTGTAAAGCCTCCAATTCCCCGAGGAGTCTTGCCCGATCCAGCTCTCGACCCGGATGAGGGGGCGGGCGCGGGACCCTAGGCCGGCGTCCAACCGCCGGGGCGTCGTCAATGGACATGCGGGCTATATTCTCACTCCGGCCCCGCCCCGCAAGCCGGGGCGGGTCTTTCTACGCCTTCCTGGCGCCGATCGCGTCCCGGATCGCGACTGCGAAGCCCGGCCCGCCGAGGCGCTTTATCCTTTAGATGGAGCATGGTTTCGAATTCATGGCGACGGCGCCGTAACTTTGAATGTGAAAGCGGCCATCCCGACATTTCCGAAGAAATCGGCGCGTTTGGCGTGAGCAGCGCCAAGCCCCCGAACTCGTGCTAGATTTGGCCGGAGGGCGCCTTGACGCCGGTCGTCGCGGAGCTCAAGCGCGGGGTTCACGAGCGTGAGCAGCCGCGACAGCAAGCGTCTTTAAAGAGGCCGCCATGCTCACGCTCTTCTACGCCCCCGAGACTTGCGCGCGCGCCTCCCATATCGCTCTGGAGGAGGCTGGGGCGGCGTTCGAGGCGCGGCGCGTCGACTTCGCGAAAGGAGAGCAGACGAAGCCGGACTATCTCAGGATCAATCCGAAAGGGCGCGTGCCGGCGCTTGTGACCGAGCGCGGCGTGCTGACCGAGACGCCGGCCATCCTCGCCTATATCGCACAGAGCTATCCGGCCGCGCGGCTTGCGCCGCTCGACGATCCCTTCGCCTTCGCGGAAGTGCAGGCGTTCAACGCTTATCTCTGCGCGACCGTGCACGTTGCGCATGCGCATGGGCGACGGGGCTACCGCTGGGCCGACGAGCCGCAAGCGCACGAGGCCATGCGACGGAAAGTGCCGCAGTCGGTCGGCGCGTGTTTCGACCTCATCGAGCGCGAGCTGTTCCGCGGCCCGTGGGTGATGGGCGAGGCCTATACGATCGCCGATCCTTATCTCTTCACGCTCGCCGGCTGGCTGGAGGGCGACGGCGTCGATCCCCGCGCTTTCCCGCGCGTCATCGACCACCGCAGCCGGATGGCCGAGCGCCCGGCCGTCCGCCGCGCGCTGGCGCGGGAGACGAAGCCGCAGGAGTTTCGTCCGGCGCCTTAGGGCTGATTGCTGTCGTTCGAATCGCGCTTTGTAGGGCGCGGTCGATGACCGCGCCGCCGCGCTCATCGAGCGCGGCTACAAGTCGACCTGGCCCGCCAAAGGTGCGCAAATTGCGCGCAACCTTTCGCCGCGCCGCCGCCAGGGCGACCAGAGACCGCCTATCGTGACGCACCCTGCCGTCGAACCTCTTGCAGGCGGTTTGGCCGAAGCGGCTCGACTGTCAAGGGCCTTGGGCGGCCGGATCATGTCTCGGCTTCGAATTTCGGGTTGCGGCGGAGAGGGGAAGTTGGCTGTATCCTCCGCGTCGATCGAAAGTAGCTTGATGGGAACTTTGGACCTTGCGTATATCTCTCGGTAGCGTCCGAGTGGCGCGCCCAACGCTTCTGTCTCGAATGCAGCGTGACGCCGCGAACCCGCTTCGAAGCTCGCCATGTTGTACCAAATCGATCTTCAACAACCCACCGCGAGTCAGCGTGTTCGAATTCGGCATCCCGCCGATCTGAACGTTCTAGAAAAACAAATAGAAGAATTCCTAACAACTCACCTCTTCGAGCTGGTATCCGAAGATAAGCTAATGTTGATTGGACAGGAGCGTTCGCTTCAAGAGGAAGCCGATCTGTTAGCCCGCATTATGCAGCCTATTGAGCCTCACGCGACGCAAAGCGCGGGTTTCGGGTGATCGTTTTTCGCATTTCTCGCGATCGCGACGCACCTTTTCG
>Ga0209040_10002436_pt1 | contig 14611 bp, 10 predicted proteins | sample BogFormECP12_OM3_FD_188240 | JGI IMG/M metagenome (GOLD analysis project Ga0209040, IMG submission 188240) | Bog forest soil microbial communities from Calvert Island, British Columbia, Canada - ECP12_OM3 (SPAdes) (version 2) | ecosystem: Environmental > Aquatic > Freshwater > Wetlands > Bog ...
TGGCTTGGGGAAAGTAGCTACCAGCCGCGGATACACCCTCCAGGAGACAGCCATGGGCAAGCGGCGGAAAGCTCAGTGAACCATCCGGCGATGAGCCCGATGCACGCGCTGCCAGCATTTTTTGGTCGCGAAGACGGGCGGCCACGGGATCCGTTATGCAGACCGTGCGCCCCATCATGATCGCCATCTCGATGATGAACCTGACATGTGGGTCCCGCTCAGCCTGGTAGGTATCGAGCAGCGCTTCGCTGGCGCCGCGTTGGACCGCGGCGAGTTTCCAGGCAAGGTTCGCCGCGTCTCGGAGACCCGAGCAAAGCCCCTGACCGGCGAACGGAGGCGTCAGATGCGCGGCGTCGCCGGCAAGCAGGATCGGGCCTCTGCGCCACGTCCGCGCCACCTTCCCGTTGAATTGGTAGACGGCTTTACGTTCGAGGGTGACAGCGCCCTCAACTTTCCAAGGTTTCAGCAATCTTGCGATGAAGCTATCGTCCGAGACTTGCTCAGCCGTTTCGCCCGGTTTTAGCATGAACTCCCAGCGGTGACGCCCTGAACCCATCAAAACGCACGTCGTTGGGCGAGTTGGATCGCAGATTTGCAAATTGACCTTCGGCAATCGCTCAGCGTCGTGCACGATGGTGTCGATTACCAGCCATCGCTCGTCAAAGCCGAGATCGTCTAATTCGATCCCGGCCGCTATGCGAACGGGACTGCGGGCGCCATCGGCGCCGACGACGAAACGTGAACGCACGTCTTGCCTGCCCTCCGGCGTCTCGATGGTGCTGACTACACTGCCGCCTTCGTTGCCATACGAAACCCAATTCCAGCCAGTGCGGAGTGTCAGACGTTCTTGCGCACGCGCTGCGCGACGCAGCATAGCTTCAATCGAAGGCTGGTGCACCATGTTGCCTGCAGGCCAACCGCCAGGACCGATACTGTCCAAACCCTCGAATCGCAGCAGTACCTCACCGCTCGCGGTCAGGAAGTCGTATCGGCTCGACGAACGGCAACTCGCCATAACGGCGTCGGCCACGCCTAACTCCTGAAAGGTACGGACCGTTTCGTGGTCGATGTGTGCTGCACGCGGCAGAGGATAGATATCGGGTTCTTTGTCAATGACGATGGTTCGCACGCCGTTGCGCGCGAGAAGTAAACCCAGCGTGACGCCGGTCGGACCGCCGCCAACGACAACAACGTCGAATTCAACCGGCTTTCTTTCTGGTGCCAAGTCGTGATTCACGGCAATTCCTTCGTCTCGAATGGTCCGTCATGCCCTAACAGCGGTCTCTTTGAGTGTGCTGCCGGCGGCCTGGAGTGTGCTGCCGGCGGCGTGGTCGCCGGTGCGAAGCGTGCGGCCCAGAATTCTCCCGAGGATTTCGGCCAAGGTCGAATCCGCGTTGACTGCCGCTCCGGCGCTACGCCAAGCCACCACGCGGTCTGGCCGGATCAAAACGACTCCTCTTGCGGTAATGCCGCGAAACTGCGCCCAGGCCAGTCGCGGATCAAATAGATCGCCATCGAGATGACCAATCCGCACGGCATCGACGGGCAGATCGTTGGCGGCCGCGAGAGTGGCGGCTGCGGCGCACCATTCCTGCCCGTCTTCACCAGCAATCACCAGCCACCGACCGGGCCGGACGAGATCCTTCACCGCCAGGCGCTTGCCTGACTCGTCATCGAGCCAAGCGTGAGGCAAAGCGCTACCCGGACGCGTGCTCGGTTCGTAGAGGCGGACATCGTCGATCGGCTCGGGTTCGGGCAAGCCATCCGGAACAACGGCTGTGGAGTTAAAGCGGTAGCCGTATTCGACGTTCAATTCGTTGGCCTCCATACTGGCATTCCGAATGGCGCGCATGGCCCCGCGCCGATAATCGGCATCCTCGGGCTTGCCGCTCCAGATCCTTTTGAGTTGCGTCCAATTGGCATCTGTCGTAGCGCCAGGATCCAATCCGAGCGCCCGTCCGATTTCGTTATGCGCCAGCCCATTCTCCATCGAACGCTGGATGTTGCGCTCATCTACCGGGCGCCGCTCCGCCTCGTAACTATCGAGCAAAGCCTCCCCCGCCTGCCGCCTGAGAACGGCTGCGATCTTCCAGCACAGATTCTGCGCGTCCTGAATCCCGCTCGTCAACCCAAGGCCGCCCGTCGGCGGATGGCGATGGGCGGCGTCGCCGGCCAGAAAGACCCGTCTCTCTCGGAATTTCCTAGCCAGCACCCCCTCCATTGGCCATCGCGTGACCTTGTGGATGGTCATCGGCAGGTTGCCGACGCCGAGCGCAAGGCGCATGTCCTCTTCGATCTGCTTGTCCGTGAGATTTTTCGGTCCTTCGCCCTGATAGCTAACATGGAAGACCCATTCTTCGCTGTCCGGACCCCAATGGTCGGGCCCCATGGGCACGAGTGTGGCCAACCGGCCGATCGCCGGACACCAGGTCCAACGGATCAGGACGTCCGGATCTCGCGCGAGCTTGGACAGGTCGGCCGAGACATGCGCTGTCGCGACCTGGCCGATCACACCCAACCCCTCGTAGCCGATGCCCGCTATCCGCGGAATGGTGCGCCCTCCGTCGCAACCAAGCAGGTAGCGCGCCCGCACCGTGTACTCGGCGCCGGTACTGTTGTTTTTGATCCGGGCACTGACATCATCGCGCTGCTGCTCTAGCCCGATGAGTTCATGGCCAAACCGGATTCTGCCTGGATTGAGTTCCTCGGCGCGCGCCTTCATGATTGGTTCCAGACGAATCTGCGGAAGATTGGCGCTGCGGCAGGGGCTGGCCTGCATCCAGTTGAGATTGGTATATCCGCAGCCCCAAGACTCGACCTTGCCGATCAGGCGGCCGAAATCCGGGTCTGAGCCAACGAAACCGGCATACCAGCCCATCGCAGCCATATTTTCGGCCGGCGTGCTCTTGGCATAGATTTTCTCGGCGATACCGGCATCGCCGAGTATCTCCATCGTGCGCTGATTCAGCACGTGCGCTTTGGGAAGGATTGAGGTAGTCGGCAGCGCAGAGACAAGAGTGTGCTCCACGCCCAGCGTCGATAACAACATCGACGCTGTCAGACCTGCGCCGCCCCCACCCACAATCAAAACAGGCACTTCCTCGGTCAGGGAGTTTCCGTCTGGTTTCAAGTCGTTATTCATGGACTTTCCTCCGGTTTTGAGTCTTTCTCGTTTGCAGTGGCCTGGACGAGGTTGGCGGCGCTAAACTGCGCGCAGCAGCGTCAACCCGTAGCCAGGTTGAAGCCGAACTCGGCTCCCCAGGTGCTGAGTGACATCCAGCTCTTGGGCTTCATCGGAAAATGTTCGTGCCAGGGCCGCGGCTCACACATCCCCAGTTCGGGGATAAACGTGTCCATCTCGGTGTAAAACTCGATCATTACCTTGTCGGGGTCGTGGTGATAAGCGGCCAGGTTGTGGCCCGCCGTATGCCGCGCCGGCCCCCACAGCAGGTTGACGCCGCCCGTACTTAAGGCGTCGGCCGCGATGGAGTGGCAAGAACTGTCCCGCAGCTCAAATGCGATATGGTGAACCCTCAATTCCGGAGCCTTCACGATATTCACGACGTGGTGGTCGCGATTGCAGGTAAGGAAGTTCGCAATCCCCGCGATATCGTCGGTGAACCAGAAACCGAGAAAGTCCTGGAAGAACTTGATCAGCTTGTCGCCTTCCGGTGAGATAACGGCCACGTGGCCGAGTCGTAGCGGAGATGCGCCGCTCTGCTTGAAGCCGGGAGCCGGAGCCTCCATCGAGCTGTAGAACTGGAGCGGGATGCCGCCTGGCGCCTCGATCTCGACCACTTCGGCAACACCGGGCTGAGTGTCGGATTTCACGCTCGCGGCGAGACCAACTTCGCGTGCTTCGCGGGCGAAATCGCCGATCGCGATGTGCGGCTTCAGTTGAAAACCCAAATGCAGCAGCGACTTCTGCTTGGCCGGGCGCAGAACCAAATCGTGATGGTTGTAGCCGATGGACAGATAGGCCGATCCATCGTCTCCGCGGGCGACCTCGGTCATGCCGAGGTTTTTCAGATAGTGCTCCTTCGTCCTCTCAATGTCAGGTGTCCCCAACGCGACGTATCCCAGTTGGAAAACCTTCGGATCAAATCTCTTTTGCATATCGCCTCCCGTCCTTGCCGCTCGTCAGACCACCCGTTGCCGCTGCGAGCCGAGAATTCCACCATCGAGTTCGATGACGTCGCCGCGCTTGAGAAACTGTGGCGGCTTCATGCCCCCCCCGACGCCTTCAGGTGTGCCGGTGACAACGATATCGCCCGGCAGCAGCGTCATGAATTGGCTGAGATGTGACAGCGTCTCCGCCACTCCGAAGATCATGTCGCTCGTATTGCTGGCTTGCCGCCGGGCGCCATTGACGGACAGAGTGAGCGGGATCGCCTGAGGATCCGGAATCTCGTCGGACGTCACTAGCCAGGGGCCCAGCGGGCCGAAGGTGTCGAAGCTCTTTCCCTTCATCCACTGGCCGCTGCGGTTGAGTTGCCACTCGCGCTCCGACACGTCATTGGCAAGACAGTAGCCGGCAATGTGCGAAAGCGCGCTTTCCCGACTGACGCGCTGCGCTTTGACCCCGATGACAAAGCCCAGCTCCACCTCCCAGTCCATCGTCTTGGAGCCTTCAGGCTGCACCAGATCGTCATTTGGGCCCTGGATGGAGGTGATTGCCTTGTTGAATACAATCGGGTCTTTGGGGATGGCCATGCCGGATTCGGCGGCGTGCTTCCGGTAGTTGAGGCCGATCGCGATAAACTGGCGTGCGCCGCCGACCGGCGCGCCAATCCGCGTCCCTTCGGAAACGACAGGCATCTTCTGAAGATCAATCGCGGCGATGGCGCGCAGCTTTTCCGGCGCGAGCCAGTCCGGGGTGAGGTCAGGAACGAGAAGCGACAGGTCGTGCATGACGCCTAGCGCGTCGAGCGCGCCGGCCCGTTCGGAACCCGCAGCGCCATGCCGGAAAAGCTTCATGGAACTCCTATGGCGCTGGTTGTCAATCGAATCAGCGCTCGTGAAATCTACTTTTACACATGATGTAATACATGTCAAGTAAAAAATATATTTTATTGCCAAAAACAGGTTTTCGAGCGAGAATGATAACGTTGACACAAACCCAATCTGACCGGATGTTCGACAGTCTTCGGGATGACATTCTCTCGTGCCGGTTGCTGCCGGGGAGCAAACTGCTCATCAAAGACATTGCGGAGACATCCGAGGTCAGTCTCGGCGCGGTCCGCGAGGCGCTGTCGCGGCTGGGCGCGGAAGGGCTGGTCGTCGCGAACCCACAAAAGGGCTACCGGGTCTCACCGGTCTCCATAGCAGATCTGCGCGACGTGACGGAGGCTCGCGTCGAGATCGAGCAGATCCTCCTTTCCCGTTCGATTGCCCACGGCGACCTCGAGTGGGAGACCAACCTGGTCGCGGCATGGCACCGGCTCTCCAAGACTTCCGAACACATACCGGAGAACCCGAATGGATTGGAACAGTGGGCGGCCGCGCATGCCGGATTCCATCTGGCGCTGGTGGCCGCCTGCGGCTCAAGCAAACTGCTTCAGATTCGCGCTCAGCTTTACCAGCAATCCCAACGCTATCGCAACTATTCAGGCGTCGTAGCGCGCGAGCGCAATGTCTTCGCCGAGCACCAGAGGATATTCAAAGCGACGATCGCGCGTGACGCCGCCGCAGCGACGGAAGCCATAGCCAATCATTTCCGCGTCACGGCGAATGTCATTATCGATGCTCTTCTCGAGGAAATGGCATAGCCAAAAGCGTGCAAATAAGAGACCGTCCCGTACCGCGCCCGTTGTGCGGGCATCGCTCGTGCGAGTCCTGATATCTAAGAAATACCAAACTCGGCATCTGCGTCGACAGATGATTTCATTTGGGACGGCCGGGAGGCTTCGCCAACAAAGGTGACGCCTTTGAGGGACTCCAGAATGCAATCATCGGCAGGTTGATTCAGACTCCGGCGCTACGGGCCAACACTGTAGACAAAATCAGTTATGATTGGGCCTGTGGGAGCGCCAGCCCTCTCTACCGATATTTACGAGGCGGTGGTCGCGCTCTCGCGTTCCATCGCCGGCCGCACTGATCTGTGGAGCCTCCTCTCGGGCGTAGCCGAATCCGTTCGCCGCGTGGTCACCTTTGATCATCTTGACCTGATCCTGCACGATCCCAACAGCAGCTCGATGCAGTGGCACATTCTCAAGGCGCCTGGCCTGAATGCGCCTGGCAATCCCGTCGTGACGAGCCTTCGCCTGCCGGTCGAGGACGATCCGGCGGGTTGGGTATGGCAAAACCAGCAGCCGCTCGTAGTCTCACCGATCCAGACTGAAACTCGCTGGCCGGAGTTCGTAACGCGGGCTCGCGATTTGGGGATGAGCACCTCAACGCTCGTCCCCCTGACTGCGGGCAATAACCGGCTCGGGGCCTTCGGCTTCAGCTCCGTAGCGCCACTCGATCCTGGTCCGGCCAAGATAGCGTTCCTGGAGCGCGTTGCGAGCGAGATGGCGGTTGCGGTCGAGTCCTTCCTCGCCAGGCAGGCTGCAGTCCGGGAGCGGGACCGGCTGCAAACGCTATTCGACATCACCAATGCGCTTGTGTCGAAGCGGGAGCGAGACGAGTTGTTTGCGGCGATATCCGACCAGCTCTCGAAGGTCATCCGACACGATTACGCCGTGGTGCTGCTGTGTGATCAGACCGGCGGTCTCGATCTGCTCGCGCTCCATTCGACAGGCCCGCGGCTCGTCGAGGAACTCAAGGGACCTTCGTTCAACCCTGTGGGCATGCCGACGGCCGAGGTGCTCGCCACCCGAAAACCTGTAGTGGCTCGCGATATCGATATCGACCGCTATCCGTCGCCCGATTTTCGGCGGTTTGTGGCACTGGGATTTAAGTCGGTATGCGAGCTTCCGATGATCTCACGAGATCGCACCATCGGAACGCTGTGCATCGTTCGACTGACCGATGATGTCTGGACTCCCGACGATGTTGAGTTTCTCATGGAGGTCGCCAGCCAGATCGCTATCGCCGTGGAGAACTTACTCGCGTATCGCGATCTGGCAGAAATGAAGGAGCGGCTCGCTACCGAGAAGCTCTACCTCGAGGACGAGATTCGCCTCGACCAGAACATTGGGAACATGGTCGGCGCAGGGCAGTCTTTTCAAGCCGTCCTGAAGAGTGTTCAGACCGTGGCGCATACTGACGCAACCGTTCTCATAATGGGCGAAACAGGCACGGGAAAAGAGCTCGTGGCCCGGGCAATTCACGAATTGAGCGGCCGTAGTAAGGGCAGTTTCGTCAAGGTGAACTGCGCGGCCATTCCCGCCAGCCTGCTCGAGAGCGAACTGTTCGGGCACGAGAAGGGCTCGTTCACCGGAGCGGTCGCGCAGAAGGTCGGACGCTTCGAACTCGCACATGGGGGCACTCTCTTTCTCGACGAGATCGGCGAAATGCCGCTCGAACTCCAGCCGAAGCTGCTGCGCGCGATTCAGGACCAGGAATTCGAGCGGGTTGGCGGCAATCGCACGATCCGGACCGACGCCCGGTTCGTGGCGGCCACCAACCGGAACTTGAAAGCCATGGTGGAGGACAACACGTTTCGCGCCGACCTCTACTATCGGCTGCATGTCTTTCCATTGCATGTTCCACCGTTGCGGGACCGCCGTGAAGACATACCGCTGCTCACGCGCTACTTTGTTCAGAAGCATGCCCAGCGCATGGGTCGAAACATCGATACGATTCCTACGTCGGTTTTGGCCGCGCTCACGAACTACGATTGGCCGGGCAATATCCGCGAGCTGCAGAATGTGCTGGAGCGATCGGTCATCCTAACCAACGGGAACGTGCTGCAATTGGCGATGACACCTGAATTCATCGGCAAGCCGGCTCCGCCTGCATCGCGGGGCATATCGCCGGCTGAATCGGAAAACCCCGAACGGGAGAGTATCCTTCGGGCGCTGGAGCAGGCAAAGGGCCACGTCGGAGGCCCGACCGGCGCGGCGGCCCGCCTGGGAATGAAGCGTACCACGCTGCAGTCTCGCATGCGAAAATATAACATCTCACGCCAGTTTCGTTGAGCAAAACGGAACAGCCCCCACATGTGGTCTCCAGCCGAATGCGATGGAGGGCTCCGCAAGAATGCGTAACGCAGGGCCGCGGCTACTTTTCGAGATTACCTACTCGTCGCTTTGAGCTAGCGAACTTCAACGATCACGAGTGACACGTCGTCGTCGACGATGGCGCCTTGCGTCCACGCGGCCACACCGTCGAGGATTGCCTGCTTCATTTCCGGTAATGCTCGCGTAGCCGACTGGCAGACTAACGTCTCGAGGCCCTCGACGCCGAACATCTGCTGGGAGCTGTTGAACACCTCCACGAGTCCATCGGTGTAAAGAACCAGACGGTCGCCGGATGAGAGTTCTATTTCATCCGACGACTCGGACGGCGCAGTCTCGGAGAGAAAACCGAGTATGCCGTTCCGCGACCCGAGCCGCCGAAGCCTGTCCTTGGAGACAAGTATTGCTGGCGGATGACCCGCGGCGGCGAACGTCATCCGGCGGCCGCACTGACGAAAACGCGCCGCCGCCATGGTGAAGTAAGAACCATCTAGTGCAATGCGATCGTGCACGAAATTGTGGAGGTACGGTAGCAGACCGCCCGGCTCAGTCTTACGTTCCAGTGCATGGAGCGTTTCAGAGTATATGCGGCTGGCCATGAGCGCCGAACCAACGCCATGGCCGGAGACGTCGCACAGGATAAGGTTTAGAAATTCGTCGTCCTGCGGGAGGACTATCCCGAAGTCACCGCCAATCGTACTCGCAGGGCTGTAGTAAGCCTCGACGAGGAGGTCCTTCCATTCTAAGCTGTGTGGCGCTAGTGATTCTTGGATGCGTGCCGCCATGGAGAGTTCGGCGTCAATTTCCCTTTGACGCTTCTCAAGAAGGGCGTTGGAGCAGCGGAGTTGCTCCTCAATTCGCTTCTGCTCACTGATGTCGGTCACTGTGACCAAAACGTACTCCTGTCCGTCAGGCGCTTGAATCACCCGCGCGCTAAAGATCGCGGGGATTTTCTCGCCATCCTTGCGGGGCAGGTAGAACTCGTTGCGATGCCGGCCGTAGCGGTGGCCCGATTCGTGCTGGCGCATAATGTACGGGAGATCTTCCGGCGGGAATATCGTATCGGGGGTACGGCCCAGCATCTCCCCACGCTCGTACTGCCCTAGTCGGATCAACGCCTCATTGGCAAAGACGACTCGAAGCTGTCTATCGACGATGACTACTCCCTCGTTGAGCTCTTCGAGGATGCTCTCCATCTGAAGAAGCCAATCTGGAGTCTCAATTTTGGCCTTAAGCATGTTAGTTCACACGAGTACGACGATCATCCAGCACGGATTAGCTATGTGTCGATTTCTTACGGATCATTTTCAAACCCAGCATGGAAAACGGCCACAAGGAGCACGGTAGCCTAGCAATTTGTCAATCCGCCAATCTGAGCATAACAAGTGCCTCTCGCAACCTGCCGCAGAATGGGTCTAGAGGATCGGAGCCGACTCTCCTGGCCAGAAAATGATTCTCGCAATGGCTCCGAAACCGGCAGGGCCGCTCGGCTTAGAACTGGAGGCATTGGCGTGTGTGATCCACCGCGCCAGGTGTGCAGTCGGCGGCGAGTGGCGATCACGGTTGAACGCTTGGCGATCCAGGCGCAACAGTGTTTATTTGGAAGGACTTATGAAACCGCGGAGGGCCGGCTCGCCGCCTTTGGTTCGTCAGGCGACGCGGCACGTGCCAAAGAGCCAGCATCAAGCTCTACAATCGGCGCACATTGTATCCCTCCCGTCTGGCCGCCGCGACGGCGATCAAGACTTCTCGTTTATCCTCACACGGGCCAACGCCGAATCTCGGCATGTGCCGATACGATTTGGCGAACTTCAAGCTGCCTTGGCGTGTGGGATCACAAGCGATCTCGTTACATGCTCGACTTGCCAGATCTCGGCGCTTGCCCTCGTCGTTTGCCGAGCTTATCGGCAGAGCGACACCACTATCGAAGGAAATTCGATCTGGAAAGAAATGGAACGCACAGTGCACTGGCTCGTTTTGTGTTTCGACTAGACAAACAGCTCGACGATGAACGAACACGTCTTACAATCTCGGGTAACGTTTCTGCGGAATGCATCGACCTGCTTGAGACGTGCTGCGAGCAGGCCATCAGGGATGGCAAACCCGTAGATCTCATTCTTCGCGATGTTACGACCATCGATGAAACCGGACACGCACTCTTGCGGCGCCTCGCGGCACAGGGCGTGTGCCTGTACGCAACTGGAGTATATCATTCATATCTTGTTGAGGCCATTCGTCGAACCGTGAGCGCCGCCGGCCTGAATCCAAGCGAGTTCGAATTGTGATTTGGTTACACGGCCATTTGGTTAGACGGCCATTTCGTTAGACGGCCATTTGGTTAGACGGCCATGTCGTGTCGTGGAAGACGGCGTCGGTTCAGGGGATGTACGCCTGCTAAGGTGTGCGCACCAGAAATTGCTTTTCGGTTTGGCACTTCGCTTGCGCTCTGCGGAGATGAAAGCCGAGCACTCAGCGCGAACTGAGGATGAGGCACGAGTTCGACCTCGCGGCGTATGTCAGACAAGAGAGCCAATCCGTTGACGAAAAGTCTCGAAACGATTGGCAGTGGAGCGTTATTTGCCCTGCGCGTGATTACAGACGCGTTCCGTGCGCCTTTCGAGGTGTCTTACGTATGCCTAGAAGTTGCAGACCAGGGCTGGCGCTCGTTGCCGCTCATCCTTTCGTCCGGTCTGGCCTTGGGACTAGTGATGACACTGCACACGCGTAACGTACTGATCAAGTTTGGTGCGAGTGCCTGGATACCTTCGCTACAGTCCCTTTCATTCTTCGTCGAAATCGGGCCCCTGGTAGCAGCCCTGCTGGTGGCAGGTCGGGTCGGCGCGGGGATGGGAGCTTCGCTGGCGGAGATGCGAGCGACCGAACAGATCGATGCGATAGAGGCTCTGTCTGTTGATTCCTTCAAGCTGCTGGTCGTTCCCCGTGTGGCCGCCTGCGTCCTGGTGTTGCCGGTATTGACAACGTTCATGGACTTTTGCGGAGTGTTCAGCGGCTTCCTGTCGGAGTATTTCTTATCCCACCTTTCCCTTCAGCTCTACGTAACGCGAGCCTTCCGCGATGTGGAGTGGTCCAATTTCATTCCTCCTACTTTGAAGACCGCCGTTTTCGGTTTCATCATCGGGACGGTGTCATGCTTCTTTGGCTATACGACTAACGAAGGCGCGGAGGGTGTTCGCAAGGCCGCAACGAATAGCGTGGTGGTGTCATCGCTGCTGGTCATCTTAGCCGATGTGATTTTAGTGAAAATCATCTTTCTCGTGTTTCCAGAGAGCGCGATATGAACGATGCAAAAGACACGGCCGTCGCGCTCGATCACGTCTCCAAAGCATTTGGTCAAAAGCAGGTGCTCGAAGACATTACGTTCTCTGTCGCACGCGAGGAGGCGATCTGTTTGCTGGGCAGGAGCGGAATCGGTAAGAGTGTCGCCCTAAAGCTAATCATTGCTCTTGTCAAGCCAGACACTGGGCATATTTGGATCGATGGCGAAGATATCACGCAGCTTAAAGGGAAAGAGCTTTCGCGGGTACGCCGCAAAATGGGATTTCTCTTCCAAAACGGCGCTCTATTTGATTTTCTAAATCTGTACGACAATCTGGCCCTTCCGCTCCACCGGCTCACTCAAAAATCGAAGCAGGAAATCGAGCAGATCATTGACCGGGCACTTCGCCAGGTTGGCCTGAGTGGGGATAGAGAAAAGATGCCGAATGAGCTTTCAGGCGGGATGATGAAGCGAGCCGGGCTCGCGCGAGCTTTAGTTCTAGAGCCGCAAATCCTCTTGGTCGACGAGCCGAGCAGCGGACTTGACCGCGTTACCGCCTCTGAGATTGACGATCTCCTTCTGGAGCAGAAACAGCATACGACCATGATCATTGTCAGCCACGACGTGCACGGTGCACGACGCGTATGTGACCGATTTGCGGTACTCGACCAGGGAAGACTAGCGGCGATCGGAAAACCGCAGGATCTTGAACACCATGAAAACGAGACGGTGCGGAAACTGGTAGCGGAGAAATACGATGTGGAATCGTAACGTGGGCGTCGGAATATTCGTGCTCGTGGGCACGGCGTTGTTTGCCCTGGCTATTTTCTTGATCGGCAATCAGCACACTTTCTTTGTCAAGCACATCGAATTGTACACAGAATTCAAGGACCTCAATGGTCTCGCCAAAGGTGCGAAGGTCCGGGTTGCGGGTTTCGACGCCGGGGAAGTCACTGACATCAGTGTTCCGGCGTCGCCCTCGGCAGGCTTTCGCCTTAAGCTGCAACTCAGTACGCAGGTGCGGGGTCTTGTTAGGACAGATTCGGTGGCGACGATTGCTACTGAGGGGATCGTGGGGGATAACTTCGTGCTGATCGGACCCGGAAGTTTGACAGCACCGGAGGCTGCGCCATTTACCACACTTCCGAGCAAACAAACGAGCGATATGGCGGAGCTGATTCAGAAAAGCACGGCTCTGGTTAGCAATGCCAGTGAGACCATGAAAGTGGTAGCTGACAGGCTGACCACTACTCTCGATGCGGTAACGACTACTGTCGACAATGCGAACGACCTTGTGGTCGGCTTGAAGCAAGGACGAGGAGCAATCGGAATGCTGTTGCGCGATGAGAAAACCGCCACCGATATACAAAAAGCCGTTGCAAACGTCCGTGACGCCACGTCATCGCTGAATCACGCGTCCACACAAGCTGACGCGCTCGTCTCTGATCTCCAATCGCGTGGATTGCCGGGAAAAGTGGAAGCCATCACGGGGAAAGTGGATGGTATCGTCTCCGATTTCGAGGAGCGGAATTTCGGCGAGAAGATCGATCAGACCATGGAGACTGTGCACAGCGCCGCACAGAACATCGACAAAACTACCCAGCAGCTGCACGATGCGATTGCGAAAGCTGTCGCGCCGGACGAGCAAGGCAGAGATGCGGGCGACAACATTCGAGAGACGCTCTCAAACGTGAATGACGCCACTGGCAATATGGCCGAGGACACAGAGGCTCTCAAGCATAATTTATTGTTCCGAGGGTTCTTCAAACGACGTGGTTACTACTCGGTGGCGCGCCTGGCGCCCGACAAGTATCGCCAAGATAAAGTGTTCGCGAATCCTAAGAATTCCCGCGTGTGGATCGAAGCTGCTGAACTTTTCGAGCCAAGTCAGGGTGAAAGTGAAGTCCTTTCTCGCGCAGGGAAGGTGCGGGTCGACGCGGCGATTGCCGAGCTGGGTGATCATGTAATCGGTGGTGCAATCGTTGTTGAGGGTTATGCGGTCTCTGGAGCATCCGGTGACGATCTGGCGCTGTCCCGCAGCCGCGCGACCCTCGTCCGGAACTACCTACATGCACGTTTCCAGTTGGAGAACCAGAACATCGGAACGGTGCCATTGCGCGGAGTGCCTCCGCCCTCAACGCATAAGAGTAGCTGGAACGGGATTTGTATCGTTCTGCTGTCGCGCGCGTCTTAGGGCCCTCGGTCGAAGGGAAAGATCAGAACGAATAGGCCGATATGGCGGCCGTTTCTGAGTAAGTTCGACTTGCGTTTACGAAGGAGACATTCATGAGAGCAAAAAACTAGGGGTTATTCGGCGCGGGAGCCGCGACACGCCGCCTTATCGTCGTTTTCACTTTCATTGGACGCTCCTCCGATGTTGGTCAAAGCCGCTTTTTTGAAGACCAGACATACCACTTCAAAACCCTACGGGCACTGAGCGAAGAACCATATGGCGGTTCCGATACGGCAGGGGTTCTCGATACTGTTAAGCACATCAGGTCCGGGGATACCCAGGGTGGTACCAGGCCCTGCCACTGCCGGACGCACTTTGGCTCTTGCCGAGCGAACCCATGACGCTCAAAGCAGAGGCGGAGCTTTCCTGCGAGCGCATACCTACTTTCGAACCGCCGAATTCCTACTCTCTCCGTCGGATCCCAAACGGAGCATCGCGACCGAGAGGACCTTATCGGCTTTCTACAATGGGCTCGTTACTCTCTGGGCGTTAAATACGAACGGATGGAAGCCCCCTATTGCAGCGGTTACCGCCTGCCCATGAATTATTATCCCGCAGAGGCGCAAAACCGCAATAACACTTTGTTGGTATTTCATGGCGGCTACGATTCGACTCTTTGAAGAACTATACTTCGACCTCGTCAAGGACGCGCACGACCATGGGTACGACGTACTCACTTTCAGCGGGCCAGGGCAAGGGCTAGTGCTCACAGAGCAGAGTCTCCCTTTCACGTATGAATGGGAGAAGCCTACATCAGCCGTAATGGATACATTCTTGGCTCAGCATGAGTGCCCAAGGAAATTGGTGTTGATCGGCCAGAGCATGGGAGGGTACCTAGCCAAGGGCCGCGGCGTTCGAAAACCGTTTCGGTGGAGTAGTCGCCTACGATGTCTTTTTCGACATGGGAGCGTCGGCAACGCGCTTCGTCCCCAAGGTAATATTCTGGTTGGGTGGTCACGGCATGACGGGGTTGGTCAA
>Ga0209040_10002437_pt1 | contig 14609 bp, 18 predicted proteins | sample BogFormECP12_OM3_FD_188240 | JGI IMG/M metagenome (GOLD analysis project Ga0209040, IMG submission 188240) | Bog forest soil microbial communities from Calvert Island, British Columbia, Canada - ECP12_OM3 (SPAdes) (version 2) | ecosystem: Environmental > Aquatic > Freshwater > Wetlands > Bog ...
CGATCTTGACCGCAGGTCGCTTTTGCGACTTTCGCGACTCCCCGGCATCAAACGGAAGTGCGATAATGGATGCGCGCCCGAGAGGGCATGCACTTATTCGATATAGATCGCCGGACCGGCTAGACCGCTCGTTGTTTCCGAAACATGGAGCGTCCGCCGACAGCGCGACGTTACAACGAGGAGAAACGAAAATGGCAGGCAATGGAATTGTCGAAGTCACCGATGCAAACTTCGACCAGGATGTTTTGAAGTCAGATACACCCGTGCTGGTGGATTTCTGGGCAACATGGTGCGGCCCGTGCCGCGCCCTCGCTCCCATCGTGGACGAGCTCGCCAAGGACTACCAGGGCAAACTCAAAGTCGGCAAGATGGACGTCGACGCCAACAGCTCGACCCCGATGCGATACAAAGTGACCGGCATCCCCACGCTGCTGATCTTCAAGGGGGGACAGGTCGTTGAGCAACTTGTCGGCTATCGGCCGAAAGATGCGCTCGCGCAGGCGATCGACCGGCACGTTGGGTAAGGCAGCTTCTAGCTCCTGGCTTCTAGCTTAAAAGTTCAAACGCACGCGGACTCCTTGTGAGGCGCGTGCGTTTTGTCCTTTCAGATATTTCCTTCGAAAACACGCAAGCTGTCGTCCTGATTAGTTCAGCTAAGGTTCGGTTTAACTTCGACCCAACTGAAATTGCTCGAACTTGTGCAACGCGGCTTCCACCTGCTGCTGATGGGCGCGCGACGCGCCACGGCCGATCCAGTTCCAGCGCTGCACCAGAAGTTTTTGCCGCGACCGGTCGGTTTTGAGGTCGAGGACGGCAATGATCCGATCCCCGATCAGAACCGGGCAACAGAAATACCCGAATACGCGCTTGTGCTTGGGAACGTAGGCTTCGAAGCGATACTCGTAATCGAAGAAGAGCCGCAGCCGCTTGCGCTGGATGATGAGCGGGTCGAAGGGGGACAGGATATGGATCTGTTCCTCCGCCGGATCGGGCATGGCATCGAGAGTATCCGGACGGACCCAGTGCAGCGACTGGCCCGCTCCTGCCAGTTGCACAGGGATCAGCTCCTTTCGCCGGACTCGCGACTCCAGCAGACGCTTCATTGCAGGTTTGCGCGGAGCGTCCAGATGACAGATCGATTCCAGACTCACGATTCCCTGCGATTGCAGGGCACGATCCAGCAGGTAGTTCAAAGTTTCCTTTTCGGTGGCCGCGCGCGGCAAACGTTCCCAACCGAAATGGCGAGTCGTGAGCTCATACGTCTTCAGCATTCCGGCCCGCTGGCTAATCGTCACCAGGCCCTTGTAGAAGGCCAGCTCCAGAACGCGCTTGGAAGGCTTGCGGCTGGCCCAGGCATGGTCCTTTTCCACCGGCTCGTCCTCGATGTCGCGGATGGTGAGTGCGCCATGTCTGCGAATGCGCGACAGCACTCGGCGCAAGTCAGCATCTGAAACCGTCCCAAACCAGCCGTTGCGACGCTGCCACTCCTGGTGTGCCTCGCGCATATCGCGCACGTAAAACCGTAGGCTCTCCGTCGGCACGTACGATAGGGCGTGCGTCCAATATTCGCAAACAGTCTTGTCGATGCTCTGCGCCTGATGCAGATGCTCGCGCCGATACGTCGGGATCCGCGTGTAGAGGATGTGGTGATGGCTGCGCTCGATGACGTAGATGGTATCAATCTGCAAGTAGCCCAGGTGCGCCACCGCTGCCGGCGTGGCCTTCGGGCCGGAGCCGAAGGGTTCGGTGGTGTCCAGGCGTTGGGCATGCAGCCAGATTCGGCGGGCCTGGACAGAAGTAAGTTGCATGAGGGGAGTATTCAATAGCGGTCTCTGGTGACTCAGCAGGGTGGGTTTTGTTTTTTCGCCGAACGGCGTTGGGATGAAACTAAAAACTAAAAAAACTCTAATACTTCCTCAGCACCCCAATTACCCGCCCCTGCACTTCCACCGACGCTGCCGGCACGATGATCGGCTTCATCGTCACATTCGAAGGCTGCAGCCGGATGTTGTCGCCTTCACGATAAAAACGTTTCAGCGTAGCGTCACTTTGCTCGACCAGGGCCACTACGATGTCTCCGTTGTGCGCCGTCTTCAGCTTCTCGACCAGCACGTAGTCGCCATCGAGGATGGCTTCATCCTGCATGGAATCGCCGCGCACTTCGAGCACAAATACTTCCTTCGAGCGGACGAAATCGGCCAGCGAAATCGTCTCATTGGTCTGCATCGCCTCAATCGGCTGGCCAGCGGCGATGCGCCCCAGCAGCGGCAGCACCAGGCCGGTATTCACGCTCATGGCCTGCTTCAGCCGTCCCTTGGGCGGCAGCAGATCGATCGAGCGGCTGCGGTTGTAGTCGCGGGTGAGCAATCCCTTTTTTTCGAGATTCGTGATGTGCTTGTGCACGGTTGCCAGCGACGTTAGCTCGAGGCCCGTGCCGATCTCCTCAAACGAGGGAGAGTAGCCGTGCTCGGCCACAAAGCGGGAGATGAAGTCATACACTTCGCGCTGCCTGCGTGTGATCGCCATGCCGCCATTGTTGGCGAATATAAAGCGAATGTCAAGCGGAAACGCCGCGAGCCGCTGGCTCTAAGCTTCCAGACCTACGGTTGGGAGTTTCGGAAAGTGGCCCTCATGTCCGTTGTCAACGAGTGTTATCGCCCGGTTACATAAACTATCCTGGATTCTTGTCGGCAGCGTGATCGGCGCAAACATGGGATTTAAACTCTTTGTCCCGCTGCAACTCGAAGTTGCGCATCATTTCATCGAAGGACTTGCCTTCAGGAGCACCGGAGGGTTCGAACCGCCATCCACATTCGGAGCAGCCAAAACCCCGAAAACGTTTCAGCTCAATCCATACCAGCTTCCTGCTCATGGCTGCCTCTGTCGCGCCAACGAGTACTAGCGTGCTGTCATAGGGATAAAAACCGCAGTCTACATACACCAATTTTGATGGGTCTGTCGGGCATCCTACATACTTCGATTTTGTTCTGGCGCGGACGTTCCCCTTGGGGTTCGCTCCAATGGCTGGCTCTGGCCCCTGATCGCGCTCTGCGCTACGTGTGCCGTCCTTGAATTGTGCGTTATTGCTCAGACTCGGCTTTCAAATCCGGGGTAACTTCGTGAGCGGTGAGAGAGGAGTCCCGCTAATGGCACTGCACCTTGAGAAGGGGGATTGGAGACCCATCGCAGAACAGGCTAGTAGAGAAACGGACCCGCAGAAGCTGATGACCCTGATTGGGAAGCTTTGCTGCGCGTTAGAGGGTGAGGGCGGAGAGAAGTCTCGGGGGAATGAGCCAGGGTCTTTTCTTCCAATTAGGTGAAACACACGATTACCCAAGAGGATGATTTATGGAAGGCAAACGCAGCCGAGTCGTGCAGTCTGGCGAGCGGACGAATACCCAAGGGAAGCCAGTCAGCAGCCTCATACTCCTGTCGATTTCCGAGAGCGACTACAGCTCACTGCGTCCCCATCTCGAATACGTCAGCTTGCCAAACCATCTAGTCCTTCATGAGGCAGGCGGAAAGCTGGAATTTGCGTATTTCCCGAATCGAGGTTTGATTTCTCTTGTAGTCGTAATGAAAGATGGAAGAACGGCCGAAGCTGGCATAGTTGGGAATGAGGGCTTTACAGGCACACTGGCGGCTGTTGGCCTGAGCAGGAGCCCGCTGCACACGGTGGTGCAGATCACGGGGGATGGGTTTCGGGTCGAGGTCGGTGCTTTGCAGAACACATTGCAAACCGCTCCACACCTGCAAATGATGTTAAGCCGCTATGCCGCAATTCGGGGTATGCAGGTTGCACAAACAGCGGCGTGTAATCGGCTGCACGATATTGGGCAGCGCCTTGCACGGTGGTTGCTAATGACTCAGGATAGAGTGGACTCCGGTTCACTGCCCATCACTCATGATTTTCTCGCAACGATGTTAGGAACAGATCGACCTAGCGTGAGCGAGGCAGCTGGTGTTTTGCAGAAGAAGAAGCTCATCGAATATACCCGTGGCGCAGTGAAGATCGTGAATCGCAAGAAACTTGAAAACTCCGCCTGCGAATGCTATAGGGTTATGCAGCAGTACGATGGCGAGCTTGGCTTAAAATAAAACCGCAAGTAAAGACTATCTAGCGTTTAATTGGCGATGCCAAAAAGTTATTGTCGTAACATCACCACTCCACTCATTGGGCATGGCGCAAGGTCAATGATTAGGCCGACCTAAAATGCACACGCCCTCTCCAAGAATAATTCATCGCACAGGGTTGCCGTTCTTGGCGCGATCAAGTGGAGATCATGGCACGAGAAGGCGGAAGTAAAGGCCGCCTTCTCATGCCAAAACGCTAAGGTCTGTTCCCTTACGCTGCTACTGCAACGTCGAGCTTGTGAAGGGTCGAGGTGACAACCTCAAAGGTGTGGACCTGGGGTGTTCCCTCGATGAATCTTGCCAGCGTCTTCAACACCTGCGGGTAGGTGTGGGCGTTGTAATTGTCGGCATCGTTCTTGTTATCCCACAGACTGATCGCGGTCACATCAACTCCGCCTGGACCGGCGAAAGTGATTTCGTCCTTAAAGCCATTTTGCTTACGCAGCAAAGGCAGGACGTCTTTTTCGAAAGCACGGGTGTAATCGGAGAGCATATTCGACTTCAAATGGAACGAGACATTGCGTGAAAACATAATAGGCAACCTCCTAAGGGTTGTAGTCGCTAAGAAGAAGAGAACTTCAGATGGGCTGACTTAGTTTCAGAAAACCTGAAAGAGGAGAAAGATGCTCACTCAGTTCAGATGGTGCATTTCAGTGGCCCTCTGCCTCGATGCCCAACTTGTTGTTTCCAACCCGGATACAATGCCGCCCACTCTGGTCCGTCGTGTACCTTTGGCGGAAAGCGAGCCAAAATGGCAACTCCTGTTGCCCTCGGACAATTGGACAACGGCGTTGCTGTCGCCCACTCATTGACCCACCAGGCGGGATCTGAGCGCTATCGCCTGACCACCGTACTTACCACCCTCTGCCCTATCCCAAGATTCCACGGCTGATCGTGCGCCACCAACCAGGGTCGATGCGCCACATGTATATCGCGAGGCTTTGACCAGCGATCAATGCGGGCAGCGCATAGCGATACACCTTGTGTACGCGACTGTCTACGACAAGATCGCGCACCACACCGAGTGCGATCAGCAGGTCCAGGCAAAGGTAGAAGAGGTTATGGTTGAACAAGAAATCAAAGCGGCCAATGGGCGCGTCCATAAGCGCGCAGGTTCCGACAAACAAAAGCCGGCGATGGAATTCAGTCCTTTTCCTCCAAGAAATAGCAAGCGCAACGCTCGCTCCAAAGACGATCATGTCGAGGAACGGGATCGACAGAAAAGCATCTGCACCACTCTGATGGAGTTGAACTGTGTCGAAGCGCGCCATGATGATAGCGATGGCAACACCCAGCAGAACCATCACCGCGGCCAGCCCCACTCCAAACCAGCCGAAGAAGCGATGCCAACTCACTTTTCGGATGCGGACCAACGTGGACTGAGCGATGAAGAAGATGACCCAGCCCGAGAATGCGGCGCCGTGAATCCAGAGAAGGACGGGCCTGGGTATGGCGGCGTGAAAAAGATTGTCATTGACTGTGCGGCTGAAGCCCCACATCACAAGGGCGGCGAACAGCAGCGACATACAGAAATAGAAATATTTGTTCACCAGCCCTTTAATCTGGGCCGTCTTGATCCGGGTCGTGGTGCTCGTTTCTTTTTCTGGGACCACCGTTGTCCCGGCATGTTGCGCTTTGACGAAGGGGATAGTCATCAACATCCTTTCGGTCTGTGACTTCGAACGGCAGACGTAAGCGAAGCAACCGGTACAAAGGGCCCCGACCGGCGCCACAGTTTAGCCCAGATGGGATCTCCAGGTTGCACAAAATCGTTGTCGCCGGCGAAGCCGAAGGGTGGGAATCCAGGGACCGTTCCTCGGGACTTCTAGATCCACACCCACCCTGTGACATCTAACCTTGTCTCCCACCTCAAATCGGCTCATCATGGTCAAGGCGAAGGCAGTATCGACAAATTCGGCAACAACGGCCCTAAGTCCTTTGATGTCTATATTTTGACCTCTAAGTCGTTTGTGCTCTAGATTTTGCAGGCACCGTGATGCGAACCCTGCGCCCAGCCGGATTTTCCGGTTGGGAGGGGGGAGGGGTACCCATCAACCAAACGATCTTTTCACCCGCCTATTTGGCGCCTACCGAGAGGGATTCGAACTATTTTCACCCACCAGGATCCACAGCCCCACTTCGACACCGGCATCGGTCGACATCCGAAACTTCCCCGAGACTCGTAACTCTAATGGGGAAGACAGCAGCGAGTGGGGCTGCGGAGGGTTTATGTCCAGAGCTTCGATGCGGGTGGTTGCCATGATGTTGACAGTGCTGGCGGGCGCTGTGGCCTGCCGGGCCGGGAGTGGAACGAGTTCGGCGGTGCCGAGTCCCGTGGCGGATGAAGTAAGAGCGACGGCTCCGGCGCAAGAGACGGCGGTGGTGGCTGGGGGATGTTTCTGGGGAATCCAGGCGGTGTTTCAGCACGTGAAAGGCGTGGTCAGCGCGACTTCGGGATACTCTGGCGGTACGGTGAAGAATCCAGATTACGAAGCAGTGAGCAGCGGCGAGACCGGGCATGCGGAGAGCGTGCAGATTGTTTACGATCCGTCGCAGGTGACCTACGGTGAGTTGCTGCGAGTGTTTTTCTCGGTGGCGCTCGATCCGACGGAAGTGAATCGTCAGGGGCCGGATGAAGGCACGCAATATAGGTCTGTGATTTTCTATGGGAACGACGAGCAGAAACATATTGCCGAGGCTTACATCTCGCAACTGGACCAGGCCAAAATTTTTCGCAAGGCGATTGCGACGCAGGTAGTGCCCCTGAAGGCGTTCTATCCGGCAGAAAATTATCACCAGAATTACGCGACGCTGCATCCGGATAATCCTTACATTGTTTATAACGATGCGCCCAAGGTGGCGAATTTGCGGCGGGAGTTTCCGGATCTGTACACGGGAAAATAGGCAGTTCTCGGTTCCTAGTCGCGCAGCGAAGGTCTCCTGCTGAGAACTAGGAACTGAGAACTCGCTGAGGAGGCAGTTATGTTTGAGTCGGGCAGCAGGGATGGGGAAGTCAACGTAGGACGGCGCTTGTTTCTGGCGGGTGCGGGCGCGGCGCTGGGAGGGGCAGCGTTGTTTTCGCTGCGGCGGCCGCGTGTGATCGAGGCTGCGGCCAATACGCAGCCCGCGGAAGTTACGATTGTGCAATTCGACGACGCAGGCAAGCGGCTGGGGACGGTGAAGATCCCACGCGTGGTGAAGACGGAAGCCGAGTGGCGAAAGCAGCTTCCTTCCGGAGTGTTTGATATTACGCGTCGCGCGGATACGGAATTTGCCTACAGCGGGAAGTATTGGAATCTGCATGAAAAGGGGATTTTCCGCTGCATCTGTTGCGACAATGCGCTGTTCAGTTCGGCGACGAAGTTTGATTCCGGCACGGGCTGGCCGAGCTTCTGGGAGCCGCTCGCGAAAGAAAATGTGCGCGAGATTACCGACAATAGCATTGGCATGCAGCGTACAGCAGTTTCGTGCACTGAGTGCGATGCGCACCTGGGCCACGTGTTCGACGATGGTCCGAAACCCACGGGACTTCGCTACTGCATGAATTCGGCGTCGCTGCGCTTCGTGAGAGCGACCTAGCATCCTCGAACGTCGGGGATTGCAATGATTGGTTGATCATGCGTGCTCGAGCATGGTTCGATCGAAATAATTCGTAGATTATTTATTTTTCCTCTTGCGTAAAACTTAGAGTTATGGCATCTTCAAATCATCTTCGAAAGAAAGGACGCCTAAATTTGTCGAACGATATGCACAAATCGCTAAGCGGGCACCTGCGGCCGACACTCGGTCCGGGTTGCTTTAGGGCGTCTTCCCAACGCGTCAGTTAATTCCTCGACGCCCTTAACGCAAAGCTAAGAAAATAAAAAGCACGCTGGGTGGTGAAGACTGCGGTTCCTTCGCCTTGACAACGACATACCGCCGTCGCTGATTCCCCCAGCTTAAACCGTTGCCGCGGCGAGCAAGTTCGCCGCGCATTGGGAATCCCTCGCACTTTTGAGGGAATCACGGCCAGTGGTGAAAGGTTACGGATACTTCTTCTGGCGAAACAGTCCGATGGACTGTGAGGTTCGACTCCTCAAGGGCGCAAGCCCTTTCCGTCGCCGCCCGTTCCCTGGCCAATTCTTGACGTCGTAACCGCGCCGAGAAAGATTGCGTGGCGCGGAAAAGTTCGGTCAGTGGTGAAGTTCACGGCAACTTCGTGGCGAGCCAGTGCACAGGCCGGGGTTCGAGCCCTCAACCGTGTTCGTCGTTCCCTGATCGGTGTGCGGCGCGGACAGTGCTTGGAAATCGATGTGGCGTTTTGTCCGCGCTGCACGGTTGTAATTTCGCCGGTCGTGAAGTAGTGAGTTCGGAAGTTTGCAAACGACTTTATATGCTGCAATTTCTAAAACACATTCTTGGCGGCCAGAACCAGTTTGCCTCCGGCGGCTTGCTGCTGATGATCGTTGGCGGCATCGGCGTTTATCTGCGCGCCATCCCGGAAAGAGCCTGGGAGTGGTTTGTGGAGCAGAGCACGCTGATGATCACTGTGAAAGACGACGATGCGGCGTTCGTGTGGGTGAAGGAGTGGTTCCTGGAGCAAAGTTTTCTTAAGCGAATTCGAAGAGTGGATTTGGACACGGCGATGCGCAACGAGCGGATTGCTCTGATCCCGGCTCCGGGCAGTCACTGGTTTTGGTATTGCGGCAGGCCGTTCCTCGTGTACTTCTACCGCACAGAGAATACGCGGGAGAGGTCAGGCCGGCGGATGGAAGCGTTGACTTTCCGGACAGTCGGAAGAAAGCGGGCATTCCTACAGCATTTTGTCGACGACGTGGTGAGGTGCCACATCAAGAGGCTGGGGGTGCAGTCCTGGTTATATACCTACAACGACGGTTGGGACTTAGTGGAAGGCTATGCCCCGCGGATGCTGCACTCAGTAATTTTGCAGCCAGGCGAGAAGGAGCATCTGGTGCAGGACATTGAGAAATTCCGCAAATCGAAGCGACGGTACGAGCTTTTGGGGATTCCCTATCATCGCGGCTACTTGTTCTACGGGCCTCCGGGGACGGGTAAGACCTCAGTGGTTTCGGCGCTGGCGGGTCATTTCGGACTTTCGATTTACCTAATCAATCTGGCCAGCTTCAATGACCGGTCCCTGATGAAAGCGGTGAACGAAATAGCGACTAATTCCGTGCTGTTGTTCGAGGACATCGATTGCATGAAGAGCAGCAATGCACGCGCGCCTTCGACCTCCACTCCTGACCATGGCGTGCAGGACCCTGGGCCACGGAACGGGGGAGCGCAGACTCGGGAAACGGCGGAAACCGTAGGCGACAAGAACGGGGTAACGCTTTCCGGCTTGTTGAATGCGCTCGATGGTTTCTATGCCCCGACGAATGTGTTGTTCATGATGACAACAAACCGAATGGAGGCTCTGGATGGGGCTCTGCTGCGGCCGGGACGTATTGATTACAGGCTGTACATGGGGCAAGCAACCGAGCGCCAGAAGATGGAGCTGTATCGCAGGTTCTTTCCACAGGCCTCGGAATTTGAGGCGCGGGCCTTCGTGGAAATCTCAGGAGCGCAGACGATGGCGGAGTTCCAAGGCCTACTGTTGAGCTTGGAACAACAGCAACCGAGTTGCGACTTGGCGACGCAGTGGAGCCGGTGAAAGTTTCGCCGGTGGTGAAGACGAGGGTTACTTCGATCACTCTGAAAGGCTGCAGGTTCGAATCCCGCCATGACGGGAGTCATGTAGCTCAATGGATAGAGCGTCGGAAAGCTAAGACCGTCGTCGCTAATTCCCCGGCGATTGAAACGATAGCGGATTCCTCACCGCTGAAGCGGTTCGGAATGACAAGGCCGATTTTGCCGGACGCTAGATTAAGGAGGCCATGATGGCTCGATTGAACATGCTGAAATTGAACTTCGGTGCGCGGACGCATGAGGGTGCACCGGCGCGCAACATCTCGACGGAGTTGCAGCTGCGGCGCTCGGTGCTGGCTTGCCTGCTCTGGGAGAGCCAGTTCTATGAAGATGGCGTGGAGATCGCGGGGCGCATCGCCGAACTGGTGCCGAAAGTCGCGGCCGATAAAGTGGCAGGGCTTGCGGTGGAGGCACGCGAGAAGATGAAGCTGCGTCACGCGCCGCTGTTGCTGGTGCGGGAGATGGCGCGTCATGCCACGCACCGCGGCTTGGTGGCGGAGACGCTCGCGCGCGTGATCCAGCGTGCCGACGAACTGGCGGAGTTCGTCGCTATTTACTGGAAGGACGGGCGCGTTCCGCTCTCTGGCCAGGTGAAGAAGGGACTGGCTGCGGCCTTCCCGAGGTTCGATGCGTACGCTCTGGCCAAGTACGACCGGGGCGGAGCCGTGAAGCTGCGCGACGTGCTCTTTCTGGCGCACGCCAAGCCGCGGGATGAGGCGCAGGCCGGGGTTTGGAAGCGCCTGATCGCGGGCGAGCTGACTGCGCCCGACACGTGGGAGGTTGCACTCTCGTCGGGCGTCGACAAGCGCGAGGCCTGGGAGCGGCTGCTGCGTGAACAGAAGCTGGGTGCGCTGGCTCTGCTTCGCAACCTGCGCAACATGCGTGAGGCGGGTGTGGAGGAGGGTCTGGTGGTGAACGCGCTGGGCGCAATGAGCACAGCGCGGGTACTGCCGTTCCGCTTCCTGGCCGCGGCACGTTACGCCCCGCAGTGGGAAGAGGCGCTGGAGCAGGCCATGCTGAAGTGCGTTGCAGGACAGGAAAAGCTTGCCGGAAAGACCGTGGTGCTGGTCGACGTTTCCGGCTCGATGACTGCTCCGCTTTCTCGACGCTCCGAGATGTTGCGTACCGATGCAGCTTACGGACTGGCTGTTTTGCTGCGCGGGATCGGCGAGAAGGTAAGCGTGTTCAGCTTCTCCGACTCGCTGATTGAGGTGCCGGCGCGTCGCGGCTTCGCGTTGCGCGATGCGATCGACGCTTCGCAGCGCCACAACAGCACGCAGCTGGGCAAGGCGGTGGACGAACTCAACCGCAAGCACAGCTATGACTGCCTGATCGTCATCAGCGACGAGCAGGCACACGACACGGTGTCCGCGCCGAAGGGCAAGGGCTACGTGATCAACGTGGCCAGCTACAAGAACGGCGTCGGCTACGGCAAATGGACGCACATCGACGGCTGGAGCGAGTCCGTGGTCGAGTACATCCGCACGCTGGAGCAGACAGTAGAGTGATGCTGGCAAACAAGAATGGAGGACGGGTGATAAGCCCGTGCCTCCATCCTTGCGTAATGCAAAGCGTATGAGGGGTATGAAGTTGCTTGGTTAGTTGCTTTGGTTAAGCCTCACGTTAGCGCTGAGGCGGGAAGTTCAGTGCGACCTGATGCCCGGACGAATGCTGTGCCTTTGCCATTTCGACTTCGAGGGGCGACATGATCAATTGCTGGCCCGACTTCTCTTCTGCCTCCCAGATCTGGGCCAGGAAAAAATGTCCGCCGTATCGGTGGAAGACCAGCTTCCCTGAGTTGGATGCTTCGCTGGTTTCTACGGAGTAGATCAGGACGTGGGACAAGACCTCACCCTGTTGGTTCCGAAGCACCATTGCGCGCGAGAGCCGATCCTGGCTGAAAGTGTATTCGCCGGCCGAAAGATTCTGTCTTCCAACGGTGAAGTTGAACGGGACTGTCACCCTGACCGTACTCTGGGCCTGCGCCATACCAACGGCCAGCAGTATGAACATGCCCAACATCATCTTGTGCAGGACGTAAAGCGGTTTTTTCATATGATCTCCTTGAGGGGGGTGAAGCGACCGGTAACTGGCCAGCCGCGGGTTGATGTTGGGAGAAATTTGAACGCTCTAATGATCGTCGGCGCCGTAATCGACATTGCCGGTGCTTTTCAGCGTGACAATGTCTGAGGGCAAGGGGGTGCTTGTGTGCTGCGTCGGTTGAGTTTTTGGGGCGACGGCCGGTTTCGGGGCGTCGTTGGCGTGGAGTTGGTTAGTACGGCTGACTGAATCGACCATAAGTGTATAGATCGGCGGGGGAGTGGGAAACTTTAGGGAGGGGCGTAAAGAGGGGATTAATTCTCACTAACGCTACGGTGCTCAGCGGGCGACTAAAAGGATCGTAACCAATGCCATGAATACGAGCGCAACGATGTAAATCCCGCTTAAGTTTAGCGGCCTACAAAGTCGTTGGCCGTTGTGGCCTCTGGTCGCAGGGCTGAAGGGCGGCGCCGCTCAAAGTCTGGAGATTTTCTCGAGCTCTCTCTATGCCCCGGTCACGAAGAACTCCTCGTCGGGCTTTTCGTCAGGTTTCTTGAGTACAGTAGCGGCGGTGACATCTTGCACGAACTCACGCCGGCGCTCCGGGCCTTTGCGTTCGATCACACGCACGCGGCGGGCGGGCATGTTGCTGGGTTCGAGGCTGAGGATGCGTCCGTCACGTACCTGTATGTGGGAGCGAAACCAATCGGTGCGGAACATTCGTCCGGCGCAGTAAAAGGTCAGGGAGGCTGCGATGGGACCTTCAAAATCTTTTCCGGTGCAGGCCAGGATGCGCTTGCCCATCGCCTGGGTCCAGGTCATGCCCCCGACCAGGGGATCGTTCAAGCGGCAACGGTCGAAGGGAACGGCATGGGTGAGTTTGCGCAGCTGCAGCAATTGCAGCAGGACAGAGCTTTTGGCCAAGTTGGTCACGATGACGTTGGCTTCCGTGGCCGAGACGCGCTCGAGCTTGATGTGCAGATCTGGCGACCATTCGCGCTCGAAACCTTCGCGGGCAAGGGCTAAGCCTTTGTCGGTCGCCTCAACATAGCGCAGAGTCGCGCGCGCGAGAATCACGCTGAACAGACAGGTTACTACCGTCGCGATGAGCGGAATATAGCTGACAAGCGTCGTGAACGAGAGACGGAACGAGTTGATCGCCTGCACGGGCATGCGGGAAAGTCTAGCGAGGGAGGGGATGCAACCCTAGATGCGTTTGGTGAGCGGTTGGAAACCTCGCAAGGTCAGCGACTTTGGTAATTAACATAACGGCTTTTTCACCACGGAGGCACAGAGAAATCAAGAAGCGGAAAAATCGGTTGAGGATTTTCTGCGTGTCTCTGTGACTCCGTGGTGAGTCGAATCATTCGAGGACGCTGTCGTCGAGCTTCTTGCGTTCCCAGTCGGCGGCGGCTTGGACGAAGGCCAAAACGACGGGGTGGGGGTCCTTTTCCGTCGACGAAAGCTGGGGCTGGAAGAGTGTGGCGATGAAAAAGCGGTGAGTGGGAGACTCGATGGCGCGAATCTCGCCTTGCGCGCCGCGGGCGACTACGGGGAAGCCGGCTTCCATGGTGGCCCATTCAAACTCGGGATTGACCTCAAAGTTGCAGAAGAATTCTTCGCTGACGATTTCTTTATCTTTTCCGTAGAAGGATTGCAGGTAAGAGCCAGGACGGAGACGAATTTCCGGCACCATGCCGGATAGCTTGGGAGCGTCGCCCTTGCGATCAGGAACGGCGCAGGCGACGGGATAGATCACGACGTTCTTCGATCCGGAATTATTTTCCGCGCTGTCGGCGTCCGCGATGCCGAGAACATTGCGGGCGAATTCAATGAGAGCGTACTGAAAACCCGCGCAGGTGCCGAGAAAGGGCCAGTCACGGCGGCGGGCGAACTCGATCCCCTTGAGCATGCCGTCAAAACTCTTGAAGGGACTGCCGGGCGAGGCCCAGAGGCCGTCAAAGCTCTCCAGAATTTTCTGGGCGCCAGGAGTGATAAGTGTAGGAGTCGGAATCCATTCGGATTCGACTTTCAAATCCAGTTTGTGGGCGGCGTGCTGCAGGGAGTCCGGAGTGGCGTGGTGGGAGCGGAATTCCGGATTGAAGTCGCCAAGGATTCCAATGCGAACGGCATTACTCACGGGAGCATTGTACTAGACGAACAGTTGGTTTCTGACACTCGGTCTAGATCAGGTGCGTGAGCGTTAAGAGGCCGTAGAGGCTGAGCAAGGTGAGCACAGGACCTCCCCAGATCATGAGCGTGCACTTCCATCCCAGCGAGCGGGCGACCTCGCGCTGGCTGCGCCAGGAGATCAGGAAGGTGGAATTGTTTTTCCCCTTCGTCAATACGACGGGAGGATGCGGGTCGAAGCCGTCGGTTGGATTGGGAGCGTTCGCACTCGACGGGTGATCGGGGTTGACTTGCGGGCTTACTCCGGCCGCGGACCAAGCGGCGGGATTTGAAATGCCGGCTTTCATGAGAGCGGCGGCGACTTTTTGTTGCTGGGTCATGTCTGCTGCCCTAGTGGGGTTGGGATCAGGCGAGAGGCGGACGACTCGCGCCGATGCCGCGGCCGTTGCCTGGTCGTAAATCGGATCGAATGCCGGATCGTGCTGGAGACCGCCGTTCAGAGAAAGGCTGTTGACGCCTTTCGTCACAAGCGACATCGCGGTTTGTCCCACGGAAGTGCGGCTTAGGGAAAGAGATGCATTCCACACATTGGGCGAGGCGGCTTCGTCATCCGGGAT